>Ga0209909_100331_pt1 | contig 40983 bp, 42 predicted proteins | sample FECB22metaG_FD_188302 | JGI IMG/M metagenome (GOLD analysis project Ga0209909, IMG submission 188302) | Cyanobacterial communities from the Joint Genome Institute, California, USA - FECB-22 (SPAdes) (version 3) | ecosystem: Environmental > Aquatic > Thermal springs > Hot (42-90C) > Microbial mats... | reverse complement strand
GCCACATCCCGGCGCCCGAGGCCAAGCAGAAGGGCATCATCGACGCCATCGTCGAGGACGACCTGCTGAAGGGCGCCGTCGCCCACGCCCAGATGCTGGTGGCGCAGAACGCGCCGCGCCGGCGCGTGCGCGACCTGACGGCAACCCTGGAATCACCGGACCTGTTCAAGGAGACCGAGAAGGCGATCGCGCGGCGCGCCCGCGGCTTCAAGGCGCCGTGGAACATCATCAAGTGCGTGCAGGCCGCCGTCGAGCTGCCGTTCGACGAGGGCATGAAGCGCGAGCGCGAACTGTTCGTCGAGCTCCTGACCTCGCAGGAATCGGCGGCGCAGCGCTACTACTTCTTCGCCGAGCGCGAGGCGGCCAAGGTGCTCGACGTGCCGGCCGACACGCCGCAGCGCGCGATCAAGACCGCCGGCATCGTCGGCGCCGGCACCATGGGCGGCGGCATCGCCATGAACTTCGCCAATGCCGGCATCCCGGTGACCCTCCTGGAAGTGAAGCAGGAAGCCCTGGATCGCGGGCTGAAGACCATCCGCACCAACTACGAGAACACGGCCAAGCGCGGCGGCATGAAGGCCGAGGACGTGACCGCGCGCATGGCGCTGATCAAGCCCACGCTCTCCTACGACGACCTCAAGGAGGCCGACGTCATCATCGAGGCGGTGTTCGAGACCATGGAAGTGAAGGAAGGCGTCTTCAAGCAGCTCGACGCCGTCGCCAAGCCGGGCGCCATCCTCGCCACCAACACCTCGGGCCTGAACGTCAACCAGATCGCCAACTACACCAAGCGGCCGGGAGACGTGATCGGCATGCACTTCTTCTCGCCGGCCAACGTCATGAAGCTCTTGGAAAACGTGCGCGGCGAGGCGACCCAGAAGGACGTCATCGCCACGGTCATGACCCTTAGCAAGAAGATCGGCAAGATCCCGGTGCTGGTCGGCGTCTGCGAGGGCTTCGTCGGCAACCGCATGCTGCGCCAGCGCGGCATCCAGTCGGCCTACATGCTCGAGGAAGGTGCGCTACCACAGCAGATCGACAAGGTGGTCTACGATTACGGCTTCCCGATGGGCCCGTTCGCCATGAGCGACCTCGCCGGCAACGACGTCGGCTGGCGCATCCGCCAGGGCAAGAAGGAGAAGGAGCAGCGCAACGTCCGCTACACGGGCTACATCGCCGACGCGATCTGCGAGCTCGGCCGCTTCGGCCAGAAGACCGGCACGGGCTACTACAAGTACAACCTGCCCGACCGCACGCCGATCCCCGACCCCGAGGTCGAGAAGATCATCGAGGAGACGTCCAAGAAGCTCGGCATCACGCGCCGCGCCATCTCCGACCAGGAGATCCTCGAGCGCTGCTTCTATCCCATGGTCAACGAGGGCGCCAAGATCCTGGCCGAAGGCATGGCCCAGCGCTCGCTCGACATCGACGTGATCTGGGTCAACGGCTACGGCTGGCCGGTCTATCGCGGCGGCCCGATGTGGTGGGCCGACAACGTGGTCGGGCTCAAGACCATCCACGACGCCCTGCTGAAGTACCGCGACGCCTCCGGCGACCCGTTCTGGGAGCCGGCGCCCCTGCTGAAGAAGCTGGTGCAGGAAGGCAAGAAGTTCTCTACCGTCTGATCAATTCGAACCGGAGGAATTCCCATGGCTGACGCCGTCATCGTTTCAACCGCCCGCACGCCGATCGGCAAGGCCTTCCGCGGCGCCTTCAACGACACCCATGCCGCCGAGATGGGCGCGCACGTGATCAAGAACGCCGCCGAGCGGGCCAAGGTCGATCTCGCCGAGGTCGAGGACGTGATCCTGGGCTGTGCCGCGCCTGAGGGCACGCAGGGCTCCAACGTCGCCCGCGTGTCGGCGATGCGCGCCGGCGCCCCGGTCAGCGTTTCGGGCGTGACCGTGAACCGCTTCTGCTCGTCGGGCCTGCAGACCATCTCGATGGCCGCCCAGCGCGTGCTGGTCGACAAGGTGCCGGTGATGATCGCGGGCGGCCTCGAATCGGTGTCGCTGATCCAGAGCCCGCCGGGCGGCAACAAGAACCGCCTGATCAATCCCTGGGTGCAGGAGCACGTGCCCGGCATCTACCACACCATGATCCAGACGGCGGACACGGTGGCCGCGCGCTACAACATCAGCCGCCAGTACCAGGACGAGTACTCGCTGCAGAGCCAGCTGCGCACCGCGGCGGCGCAGCAAGCCGGCAAGTTCGACGACGAGATCGTGCCGATGGAAACCACGATGCTGGTGACCGACAAGAACACCAACGAAGTGTCCAAGAAGACGGTCAAGCTCGCCAAGGACGAGGGCAACCGCCCCGACACGAACATCGAGGGCCTCGCCAAGCTGCAGCCGGTGATGGGCCCCGACAAGTGGATCACCGCCGGCAACGCCAGCCAGCTCTCCGACGGCGCCTCGGCCGCGGTCGTCATGAGCGACGCCGAGGCCGCCAAGCGCGGGCTGAAGCCGCTCGGCATCTACAAGGGCCTGGTCGTGGCCGGCTGCGAGCCCGACGAGATGGGCATCGGCCCGGTCTACGCCATCCCCAAGCTGCTGAAGCGCTTCGGGCTCAAGATGGACGACATCGACCTTTGGGAGCTGAACGAGGCCTTCGCCGTGCAGGTGCTCTACTGCCGCGACAAGCTCGGCATTCCCAACGAGAAGCTGAACGTCAACGGCGGCTCGATCTCGATCGGCCATCCGTTCGGCATGACCGGCGCGCGCTGCACCGGCCACATCCTGATCGAGGGCCGCCGCCGCAAGGCCAAGAATGTCGTCGTCACCATGTGCATCGGCGGCGGCATGGGTGCGGCCGGCCTGTTCGAGGTCGTGCACTGAAGGCGCCGGCCCAGGCGGCGGGATCAACGACGCACGTACTGCGTGCGTCGTTCAAGCCCAAGATCTATCGCGACATCGAGATCGAAGGCAGTCGGTCGCTCGCGGCTCTTGCCGAGGCGGTCGTCATGGCCTTCGATTTCGAGTTCGACCATGCGTTCGGCTACTACAGCGACGTGAAGGACCCCTACAGCCGCAAGGGCGAACGATACGAGCTGTTCGCCGACATGGAAGACGGGGATAGCGACGCCGGCAGCGTCGAGCGAACGACCGTGGCCCAGGTCTTCCACACTCCCGGCAAGAAGATGCTGTTCGTGTTCGACTATGGCGACGACTGGCGCTTCCTGATCGAGGCGAAGGCCACTGGCGAGATCGCTCCCAAGGCGCGCTATCCGCGCTTGGTGGCGTCGGTCGGCAATGCGCCCGAGCAATATCCAGACGACGACGAGGAGTGAGCTGCCTTTGCATCACCTCGGGGCACGTTCTTTAAGAAGTCCTCGGCTAGCTGTCGCTTCGGGCGGGCAGCCAGCCACTTTTGTTCTCCGTCAAGCCGGGCGTCAGTCCACGATCTCGTCAGCCCGCGTCAGAAGGATCGAGGGGATGACCAGGCCGAGGTTGCGGGCGACCCGTTGGTTGATGACCAGCTCGAACTTGGTGGGCTGCTGCACCGGAAGATTGGCTGGCCGCTCGCCGCGCAGGATGCGGCCAGTCAGCACGCCTGCCTCGCGGTAGGCGTCGTCGAAGCTCGGACCGTAGCTCGCGAGGCCGCCCACCTCGACGAACTGCCGCCACTGGTAGACGGCGGGAAGCCGGTATTGCGCCGCCAGGCCGACGATGCGCACGCGTTGGCTGGTGAAGAAGGGGTCGGAGGCGGCCACGAGGCCTGTGGCCCCGAGCGACGCGAGACGTGCGAACGCAGAGTCGATGTCGCTTTCGCTCGACGCCTCAACGATGTGCAGGGGCCGCCCGAGCGCGCGCGCCGATTCCTGAAGCGTGCTGCGCTGGATCGCCGCGCTGGGGTTCGACGGATTGATCAGGGCGCCGGCCGGCGCCTGCGACGGCGCCAACTCGTGCAGCAGCTCCAGCCGCTTGGCGTCCAGCGCCTCGGCCAGGATGACAATACCGGTAGCGTTGCCGCCCGGCCTGCCCATGCTGACGACGAGACCGGTCTGCACGGCATCGCGCGCCGCGGTGAACACGATCGGAATGGTGCTCGTCGCGGCTTGGGCGGCGGCCGCCGAGATATTGCCGCCAGCGGCCACGATCACAGCCGGCTGCAGGCGGACCAGTTCGGCGGCCAACGCCGGCAGGCGACCGGCATCGTTGTCGGCCCACCGGTATTCGATCGCCACAGTCGATCCCGACGCAAAGCCCTGGCGCGCCAAGCCCTCGAGGAAGGCCTTCACCTGATTGTCGAGCGTTTCCTGGGGCAAGAGGCTGAGGAAACCCACCATCGGCGGTGGCGGCTTCTGTGCCCGAACCGACAGCGGCGCAAAGGCGGCCGCGCCCCCGATTGCTGCCAGGACCGACCGACGCCTCATCTTCCCCGCCAAGTCACTCTCACGTCAGTCCTTATACAGAAGGCCCGCCGCGGTCGCGACCGCTCAGTGTCCCTAGGTGACCTTTCATCAACGCGCAACAGGTGCCGACACTAGATAGCTAGCATTAGCCTGGACATGCGCTTCAAGAAGTCTGCGGCTGGCTGTCGCTTCGCGCGCGCAGCCAGCCGCTTTCTTCTTCGCGGTGATGGGCGTTCAGTCCCTGGACGATCCATTTCAGCTCGGCCTGGGTGAGCCCGTTGCTCTGCATCTCGGGCCAGATCGCTTCCACGCCGTCACGGAGCGCAGCGCGCAGCAGGCGCCGGACCGGGGCGTCGTTCGCGACATACCCCAACCACCGCAATGACGGCCGGTCGCCGGGGAACAGGTTGCCCACGAGCTCGGGCATGATCGACATGCCCGACGCGCCGTTGGTGAAAACGACGAAAGCCCTTCCCTCCTGCGGCTTGCCCAGGGTGAAGGCCTTGAAGGCGCCGTTGTCGCCCAAGTGAAAGAATGTGCCGGCATCGGGCTCCACGCCCCAGCCCAGTCCCCAAGAGACGCCGGTGACGAGCTTCTCGGCACTCGGCTCCGGCCACTGGATGCCGAGATGCTTTGCCTCGACCTGCGGCGACAGCCACAGCTTCGACGTCTCGCTGCGCAGCCGCGAGCCGGCCAGCACGGCCTTCAGGAATTTGGCGTAGTCGGCGGCACAGGTCTGCAACGACCACGCTGCATTGGCTTCGGCGGGTTTATTGCCGAGTGCCGGCATGCCGAACTCATCGTGCGGCCGCGCCCTGTTGTCATCGAACTGCGGCCGCCAGACGAAGCCCGAGCGCTCCATGGCAAGCGGTTCGAACACCAGACGCGCCGCCAGGGCGTCGAGCGCCTCTCCTGTCAGGGCCTCGATGGCGCGCTGCAGATAGAGATAGCCCTCGCCGGAGTAGCTGAAACGCTCACCCGGCTGAAACCAGGTGCGCAGCGGATAGTCGGCGTTTCGCCAGTTCGGCAAGCCGCCACTGTGGCTGAGCACGTGGCGGACGGTGATCGCCTTCGATCGTTCGTCTCCGGGCAGGTAGCCTGGCAGGCAGTCCTCCAGCCGGGTCTCGAGCCCAAGCTGGCCACGGTCGACCAGCTGCAGCACGACATGGGCGAAGACCGGCTTGGTGAGCGATGCCGCTTCGAAGATCGTGAACTCGTCGACCGGCGCCGTGTGACGTCCGCCTCTCAGCCCACCGCTCACGAAGCAATCGGCATGCTCGCTGTCCACGATCGCTACCGCCGCGCCCGGCACGGCGGCTTCCTCGAGCAGACGCAGAAAGTCAGCTTCCCACGATGGCATGGCCGGTCATCGCTCCAGATTGGCGATGGTGAAGCCGCCGTCGGCCGCCAGCGTCTGGCCGGTCAGGAAGCCGCTCTCGTCGCCAGCCAGGAAGCAGATGACGCGGGCGATGTCGTCGACCGTGCCGAGACGCCCCAGAGGTGTGCGTGCGACGCGACGCGCGTCGCGCTCGGCGTTGCGATTGCGCTCAGTGCCCTCGGTCGGCACCGCTCCGGGCGCCACGGCGTTGACGCGGATCTTGCGCGCCCCGAGCTCGGCCGCCGCCGCGCGGGTGATGCCCATCACGCCCGCCTTGATGCCACTATAGACGATGCTGTTGCGCGCCGAGACGATGCCCGCGACCGACGCCAGGTTGACGATCGCTCCGCCGCGCTCGGGATGCATCGCCTCGGCGGCGGCCTGGATGCCCCAGATCACCGCCTTGAAGCCGATCTCGACCATACGGTCGAGGGTTTCCGGCGCGACGTCGGGGATCGCCTGATAGCGCACCCAGGCAGCGTTGTTGACCAGGACATCGAGGCGGCCCACACGCTCGCCAAGTCCGAGGACGGCCCGGCGCATGCCCTCGCGCGTGGCGACGTTCTCAGTCACGCCGATCGCCTTGCCGCCGGCAGCGCCCACTTCGCCCACAACCTTGTCGACGAATTCCGGCTTGAGATCGTTGATGCCGACGGTGGCGCCGAGTGACGCTAGCCTGAGCGCGGTGGCGCGGCCGATACCGTGTCCCGACCCCGTGATCAGCGCGACCTTGCCGGCAAACGCCTGAGACATCGTTCCCCCTTCTCTCGTCAAGACGCAGGGTGACGGGAGCGCCACGGCATCACAAGCAGCAGTCCGCCCATCAGCCCGCCATAGACCGCCATCCCGACGGCAATCGCCGCGAATACACCTTCCAGTCCAAGGCCGAACTTTTCGACACCGAGCCAGCCGGCGAGGATGGTGGCGACCATGCGCACGACGCCGGCCACGGCCGGCACGACCATGCGGCCCGCGCCCTGGCTCGCGAAGTAGAGCGTAAGGGCGAGCCCGAACAGGCAATAGAAGGGCGCCACGCGCGTGATGTAGCCGGCACTCGCCGCCACGACTGCCGGGTCCGAGGTGAAGAGCCGCGCCCAGCTCTCCGGGATCAGCGCGACCGTCCAGCCGATCAGGCCGAGCGCACCGAACGAGACCAGTCCGCCGATCCAGGCGGCCCGCATGGCGCGCTGCCAGGCGCCGGCGCCGGCCGCCACGCCGACCAGGGTCGTGAGGCCCGTCCCGATGCCGAAGGCAATCGGCGACACCATGAACTCCAGCCGCACGCCGATGCTGTAGCCCGCCAGCGCGGCGATGCCGAAGCGGCCGACCAGGCCCGCCATCACCATGGCCGTGGCGTTGGCGGTGACCGTGGTCAACGAGCCCAGCAGGCCAACGCGCAGGATCTCCGCGAACAGCCGGCCTTGCAGGCGGACGCCCGCCAGCGCCGGCCGGAACCCCAGCTTGCCGCGCCAGACCACACGGCCGAGCAGCAGCACGGTGGTCACCGTCGTGGTCATGGAAGCGACCGCGAGCCCGGTCAGGCCAAGCCCTGGCCACGAACCGACGCCCAGCGCCAGCACGCCCGCAAGCGGCACGTAGACGATCGTTGCGACGAGGCCGTAAAGCCCGGGCGTCGCGGCGTCGCCGCTGCCGCGCAGCAACGAGGACAGGAAGGCGAACGTCCACAGCAGCACCGAGCCCGAGAACCACACCTGGGTGTAGGCCACGGCCGCCTGCAAGGCGCCGCCGACACCGCCCATCAGCCGAAAGAGCGCCGGTGCGAGCGTCCAGGCGAACACGGTGAAGGCAAGGCCGAACGCCACGGCGATTACCAGCGCATGCGCAACAAGGGCGCGGGCGTCGTCGTGGCGACCTGCGCCCAGAGCGCGCGCCAGCGAGGAGGCGACGCTGCCGCCCATGCCGCCCATGGCGATGTTCATCATCAGCATCTGGAAGGGGAAGACGAGCGCGACGGCCGCCAGCGCATCAGTCCCCAGGCTGCCGATGAAGTAGACATCGATCGCGGCGACGAACACCTGCACCAGCATGAGGCCCGTGGTGGGTCCGGCCAGCCGAAACAGGCTGCGCCCGATGGGCGCGGTCAGAAGAGGATGGGACACGAAGGACTCCGGGGAACAGCGGCAGCACGGCAGCGCCGTGCGTTCAAAGAAGGTCACGTAGGCCGACTGTTGCGGCCACGGACGTGTGATTAGCGCTGACTCAACCCGAAGAATCCTTGCTTGAGGCCGATAGTGTGCCCGACGACGCCGGTCGAAGCAAACCCGCTCAGCCGAGCGCTGCTTCCAGCAGCACCAGACGGTCGTTGCCCCAAAACATGCGCTCACCGACGAAGAAGGTCGGCACGCCGAAAGCACCGCGCGCTCGCGCCTCGTCCAGCAGCCCATCGTGCCGAGCCCGGGTTTCAGACGACTTGAGCGCGCGCTGAAAGGCCTGTGCATCGAGGCCCAGCCGCTCCGGCAATCCGGAGATCACGCTGTCGTCAATCACGATGCCGTCGACAAAGATCATCTGGTGCAGTAGACGACAACACGCAATCAACGCGCCCTGCCCGTCCGCCGCTAGGCAAGCCAGGGCGAGCCTGTCCGGATCGACCCGAAAGGCCACGGGCTCACGATACGGGATGCCGTAGTAACTCGCCCAACACTTGGCGTCGTACTCGCGATAGCCCCAGTCGTACTGGCCCGAGAGCGGCGCGCCGCGGAACGGGTTACCGCCGCGGCGGTCCATCAAGGCGCCGCTGGCGATCGGCTTCCAGACGAAGCGGCAGCCGTAGGTCTTCTCGATTCGCTCGACCTGGCTTGCCGCCAGATAGGAATAGCGGCTGCCCAGCCCGAGGTAGAAGTCGACCGTCTGGGCGCCAGGCATGGCGCCTTATCAGCGCTTGTTGCGGCGTAGGTCCTCTTCGTCCTTCCACATCAGGAACTGCGGCCCAAGGTCGGAGATCTTCGGGGCACCCATCTGCGCCATGCTGATGTCGATCTCGCGGCGGAAGATGTTGAGCGCCATCTTGGCGCCCGGGATGCCGCCCGCGGTCACGCCGTAGAGCGTCGGGCGGCCGACGAAGACGAACTTGGCGCCCATGCAGATCGCGATCAGCGCGTCGAGGCCGCGGCGCACGCCGCCGTCCAGCATCAGGGTCATCTTGTCGCCGACCGCGCTGTTGATCGCCGGCAACACTTCGAGCGGCGACGGCGCGTTGTCGAGCTGGCGCGCGCCGTGGTTGGACACCATAAGCCCGTCGACGCCGAGCGAATGGGCGCGGATGGCGTCGTCGGGATGCATGATGCCCTTCAGCACGAAGTTGCCCTTCCACAATTCGCGGAAGCGCTCGACATGCTTCCAGGTCATCGGCGCGCGGTTCTGGTAGGCGACTAGGTCGGCCACCTTCTCGGCCGAGGCGCCCGGCTCGACGTACTTGGCCCAGTTGTCGAAGTACGGCGTGCCGTGCTTCATCCATTCCATCATCCAGGCCGGATGCATCAGCGCTTCGAACTTGGTCTTCCAGGTGAGCTTCAGCGGCCGGCCCCAGCCGTTGCGGATGTTGCGCTCGCGGTTGGAGCCCTCGGGCACGTCGACGGTGAACACCAGCGTCTTCAATCCAGCGTCGCCCGCGCGCTTGATCATGTCCTCCGACACCGCCTGGTCCTTGGCCGAGTAGAGCTGGTACCAGCCATGGTCGGGCGCCAGCTTGCCGAGAGCCTCGATCGAGCCCGTGGCCGAGCCCGACATGATGAAGGGCACGTTGGCGTCGCGCGCCGCCTCAGCCAGCATCAAGTCGGCGCCGCGGCGGAACAGACCGGCCAGGCCCGTCGGCGCGATGCCGATCACACTGGAATAGGTGCGGCCGAACAACGTCGTCGACTGGTCGCGCACCGACACGTCGACCAGGTAACGCGGCACAATGCGCGCCTTGCGGAAGGCCTGCTCGTTGGTGACCAGACCGACCTCGTCATCGGTTCCGCCTTCGATGAAGTCGTAGGCGATCTTGGGCAGCCGCTTCTTGGCAAGCTTACGCAGGTCCTCGATGTTCACCACGCCGTTCATGTCTCGTCCGCTCCTACTCGGGCTTCATCGCTTTTCGTTTCCACAGTTCCCAAGGTCGCATCACCAACGAGTCGTTGGTGTTCGCCGAGGCCGCCGCCTCTTCGGGCGTCAGGTAAGTCACCGCGCCGAGCTTGATCGCCTCGGACTGCAGCTTGGCATTCATCTCGGCATAGTAGGCGCGGAACACGACCTGCGGCAGCGAGGTGCCGACTGTCACCGAGCCATGCCCGCGCATCAGCGTCACCGTATGGCTCGCCAGCACCTTGGCGAGCGCGGCGCCGAGCTTCGGGTTGCTCACCAGGAGATTGCTTGCCGGTCCCTCGACGTCGCGGATCTCGAAAACCGGCACATCGAGGCCCAGGAACGAGCTCATGTGATAGATCGGCTGAAGGCGGGTCTTGGAGACGCTGAACGGGATCACCGACGGCGAATGGCTGTGCACCACCGCCTTCACGTCGGGCCGGGCCTTGTAGATCTCGCCATGGATGAAGCGCTCGAGGAAGAGCGCTTGGCCCTTCGGGTCCACCGCCACGCTGTCGAGATCGTACTCCAGGATATCGTCGGCCTTGACCAGCCCCGGCGCCATGCTGCGCGACATCAAATAGCGGTTGGGATCCTTGTCGTGCCGCACCGAGACATGGCCGAAGCCGTCGACGACGCCGAGATCGGCCAGCACGCGGCTCGCCGCAACCAGGTCCTCCAGTACCTTGGGATCGGGCGCGCCGGCCGACTTCGGTTGCGCGAGCGCAGCCGTGCTGCCCAGCAACAATCCGATCGCCAGCATCGCGAAGGCGCGCATGTTCCTCCTGCTTGGTCGTTGCCGGCGATTTTGACCGCCTTTGCCGTCGCCTGCCAGCGGTGTTAGACGAGCCGCCATGCAAATCAGGCACGCAAAACCGGGTGACGAGGCCGCTCTTGCCTTCCTGTTGGAGGACAACCAGCGCCACTACGGGCACGCGGTGAAAGACGGCGACGGCTCGGCTCTTGCCGCCGAGCTTGTCGACCCGCCGGCCGGCGGTATGCTTTGCCTGGTGGCCGACGACGGCACACGTCTGCTGGGCTTCGCCCTCCTTAACCCCTACCTTCCCGGGGCGCAGTTCACGCGCGGCCTCTACCTCAAGGAACTGTACATCACTGCCGCCGCCCGCTCGGGCGGCCTGGGCGTGAAGATGATCGAGGGCATCCGGGCGCTGGCAAAAGAGCGCGGTGACACGCGCGTGCTGTGGACGACAACAGAAGACAATGCCGGCGCGCAGCGCTTCTACGACCGGCTCGGCATGCGGCGCGAGAAGAAGGTTTGCTACGTGATGGACGTCCGAGCATGAGCACCATCAATCTCCGCCGCGCGGTCGCGGCCTATACAACGGGATGAGCGGTCTCATCCTCCATCATTACGACTTCTCGAACTTCGCCGAGAAGGCGCGTCTGATGCTGGGCTTCAAGCGGCTGGCTTGGCGCGGCGTCGAGCAGCCGCCGATCCTGCCCAAGCCCAACCTTACGCCATTGACCGGCGGCTATCGCCGCATCCCGGTTCTGCAGGACGGCGCCGATCTGTGGTGCGACACGCGGCTGATCGCCCGCGAGCTCGAGCGGCGGGCGCCCTCGCCTGCCTTGTTTCCTGAACGCACGCGCGGCTTTGCCGAGGCCATCGCCTGGTGGGCCGAGCACCAGTTCATGCGGCCTGTGGCGCTTTACGTCTCTGGCATCAACGCCGACCACATGCCGATTGGCCTGCACGAGGACCGCGCCCGGCTGCATGGGCTGCCACCGCCATCGATCGAGGCGGTGCGCAAAGCCGCCGTCCGCAATCTCCATCTCGTGCGCCCGCAACTCGCCTGGCTCAGCGACATGCTGCAGGACGGACGGCCGTTCCTCATGGGCGGCACGCCCTGCATCGCCGACTTCGCAGCCTATCACGTCGTGTGGTTCTTCCGCGGCCGCCACATCGATTGTCGCGGCGAACTCGAGCCTTACCCGCGCCTGCTCGCCTGGCGCGATCGCATGGCCGCGATCGGCCACGGCCATCGCACCGACATCGATCCGGCCGTTGCGCTGGCCGAAGCGCACGACAACGAGCCCGCGACGCCGCGACCGTCGCAGCCGCAGGACGGCGATCCGCAACCCGGCGAGCGCGCCCGCGTGCGGCCGGCCGACAATGCCAAGGACTGGGTCGAGGGTGACGTGAAATTCATCGATGCCCACGAGATCGCACTGCTGCGCGAGGATCCCGCGGTCGGCCGCGTCTGCGTCCACTTCCCGCGGCTGGGCTACGACTGGCGCATCGCACGCTGAAACCGTCCGATCCCCAGTCCATCGAGCGGCACGTTCGTCGCACCCGTTGCCACCAGCTCCGCCATCACCGCGCCGGTCGCCGGGCCGAGCTGGAAGCCGTGGCCGGAGAAGCCGAACTGGTGGAACACGCCGTCCGACGTGCTGCTCGGGCCGACGATGGGGATCTCGTCGGGCATGCGCGCCTCGATGCCGGCCCAGGCGCGCACGATGGTGGCTTCGCGCATCACCGGGAACAGCTCCCACACCGTGCGCGCGCTGGTCGCGAGCCGGGTCCAGTCGAGCACGGTGCGGTTCTCGTCGCGATAGGGCTCGGCCTGATGGCCGCCGCCGATCACCACCGTGCCGTTGGCGAGCTGCTTGAAGGAGAGCTTGCGGCTGCGCAGGATCACCACCGGGTCGATGAAGGCCGGCACGCGGCTGGTCACCATCAGCATCGGCGCGAAGACCTCGAGCGGCACCGGCTCGCCGAGCCGCGCGGCGATGCGGTCGGCCCAAGCGCCGGCCGCGTTCACGACCTTGGGTGCCTCGATCGGACCGTCGGTGGTCTCGACGCGCCACACCGTTCCCTGGCCCACGATGTCGGTGACGCGCACGCCTTCGATCACCTCGACGCCGAGCTCGACGGCGCGGCGGCGGAAGGCCTGCGTGGTGCGGAACGGATCGGCCGCACCGTCGCGGCGAGACACGACGCCGCCCGGGCAATGGTCGGAGACAGCCGGCACCAGGCGCTTCAGCTCGGCGCGGTCGATCAGCTCCTCGTGCGTGAAGCCCTTCAGGCGGAGATCGTCGACGCGCGCCTTGAAGCCCGCCAGCTCCTGCTCGCTCTCGGCCACCAGCACGGTGCCGTGGCTGGAGAAGCCGCAATCGTCACCGACCAGCTCCTCGATCTTCTCCCAGATCGCCATCGAGGCAATCGACAGCGGGATCTCGGCGATGTGGCGCGCCAGCTGGCGCACGCCGCCGGCATTGACGCCCGAAGCATGGCGGCCGGCGTAATCCTTCTCGACCAGGATCGGCTTCAGCCCGCGCAGCGCCAGGTGTAAGGCCGTCGAGCAGCCGTGCAGGCCGCCGCCGATGATGATGACGTCGGCGGTGCGGGGAGCCATCGTCAGCGCTCCACCGCCTTGCGCTCGGCTTCGCTGATCGGCAGCGAAGCGAGCTCGGCCAGCGTGATTGGCTTCACCGGCGGGCGCAGGCGGTAGTAGCCGACCTGGGCTGGCGTGCTCTTGCGTTGCGCGGCGATCAGCTCGGTGACGGTGAGGCCGCAGAGGCGGCCCTGACAGGGGCCCATGCCGCAGCGCAGGAAGGCCTTCATCTGGTTCGGCCCCTCGCAACCCATGTCGGCTGTGTCGCGGACTTGGCGTGCCGTCACCTCCTCGCAGCGACAGACCAGCGTGTCACCCTCGGGCTGACGGAAGCTGTCGGCCGGCCGGTTCAGCCAATCGAGGAAGGCGCGACCCATCTCCTCACGCTGCAGCCGCTGTCGGATCGCTTGCGGCTCGGGCAGGCTCGCATTCGGCTTGAGCGCGCGCACCGCGGCGATGGCCGCCAGCCGGCCGCGCTCGGCCGCCGCCGTGCCGCCCGCGATGCCGGCGCCGTCGCCGGCCACGGCGATGCCGGGCACGGAGCTGCCGAAATCCTGATCGACCACCGGCTGGAAGCAGAGCTGGCGCTCGTTCCACGCGTGCGCAGCGCCGGCCGCCAGGGCGAGGTTGAGGTTGGGCACCACACCTTGGTGCAGCAGCAGCAGATCGGCCGCCATGCGCCCGCCATCGAACACGACCTCGCGCAGATTGCCCTCGCCCACCGCTTCGATGCGGCTCACCTTGTGCACCGGCACCTTGGCCCTGACCTCGCGCAGCAGGGCGAAGCCTTTGGCGAAGTAAGGCGACAGCAGGAAGTCGGGCAGATGGAATGCGGCACGCAGCCAATTGGCGCGCGGTGTCGTGTCGAGCAGCGCCTCGATGCGGCCGCCGGCGCGCAGGATCTGCGCCGCCAGCAGCCAGAGCAGCGGGCCGGTGCCGGCAATCATCGTACGCCCGCCGGGCAGCAGCCCCTGCGCCTTGAGAACGGTCTGCGCCGCACCCGCCGTCATCACGCCGGGCAGCGTCCAGCCGGGGATCGGGAACGGACGTTCCTGCGATCCGGTGGCGATGATGACGCGTTTGGCTTCGATCATGCGCGCGGCGCCGGCGATGGAGACGCCGACCACGCGCTGCGGGTCGAGGCTCCAGACGGTGGCGCCGTTCACGATCAGCGCGCCGCTCGCCTTGGCGTCGGCCGCGAACGCCTCGCCCGCCCAATAGTCCTCACCGAGGATGGCGCGATCCTTCACGGGCGTGGAGGTAATGCCGCGGTAAATCTGGCCGCCCACCCCAGGGTTCTCGTCGAACAGCACGGTCTGCACACCGGCCCGGGCGGCGAGCGATGCCGCCGCCAGACCGGCGGGTCCGCCGCCGATGACGACGAGGTCATAGGAAGGTGCGAGGTCGGCTGCGCTGGTCATCGTCCGGCCTCGCGCTTGCCGTGCTGCGTCTCGACCTTCATGCCGTCGCGCACCGGAACCAGGCAGGCCTGGCGGCTGCCGACACCGTCGATCGTCACCAGGCAGTCGAAGCAGACGCCCATCAGGCAATAGGGCGCGCGCGGCGCGCCGGTCACCGGCGTGGTGCGGCAGTGCTCGATGCCGGCCGACAGCAGCGCCGCGGCGACCGTATCGCCGCTGCTGGCGCGCACCGCCTTGCCGTCCACCGTGATGGCCACCGGCGAACCCGGGTCAGCCAGCCTCTTGAACATGGAACCTCCGCGCACTGAAGGGAGCGACCAGCGACTTGTCGAGCGCGCCGCGGGCGATCATCGGCGCAATGGTGAGCGCATGATTGGCCGCCAGGGTCACACCCGAATGGCAACAGACGGTGAAGGCGCCGGGATGGCTCTCAGATTCGTCGTAGATCGGGAAGCCGTCCTGGGTCATCACGCGGATGGCGCTCCAGGTCCGCACGACGTTGGCGCTGCCGAGAAGCGGAAACATGCGAACCGCGCGCTCGGCCTCGGTGGCGCTGACGCCCAAGGTGAGTCCTGCGGGATCGGTGCTCTCTTCCTTGGAATCGCCGATCATCACCGTCCCCTCGTCGGTCTGGCGCAGGGTGACGACGGGATGGTTCAGGAAGGGGCGCAACCGCTCGGTGACAACGATCTGGCCGCGTTCGGGCCGCATCGGGCAGTCGAGGCCGACCATCGGCGCCAGCCGCATGTTGGCGTTCCCGGCGGCCAGCGCCACGCGGTTGGCGCGGATCTCGGCCTTTGCTGACCCTGGCGCCGTCGTCAGCCGAAACTCGCCGCCCTCCCGCGTGATGTTCTCGACGCGATGGCTCGGCAGGTAGGTGACGCCGCGCGCGCGGATCGCTGTGTGCAAAGTGCGGAACAGGCGCAGCGAATTCACATGGCCATCGAGCGGGCAGTAGCTGCCGCCCACCACCTCGCGGCCGATGTCGGGCAGCATCTTCGCCACCTCGGCGTGGTCCATGATCTCGGTCTTGTAGTCGACAATGCCGGGCTGGTTGTGCAGGCGCTTGAGGTTGTTGGCGCGCACCTCGAGCTCGCGCTCCGACAGCGACAGATGGAAGCCGCCCGGTCGTTGAAAGCAGACGTCGAGCCCGGTCTCCTGCTTCAGGATGTCGGCGAAGCCGCCCCAGGCATTCGAGGAACGAATGGTCCAGCCGGCGTAGGGCGCGAGGCCCAACCCCTTGCTCTGCACCCAGACCAGGGCGAAGTTGCCGCGGCTCGCACGCACCGCGCGGTCACCCTCGTCGAGCACGACGACGCGGCAGCCCTCGCCCGCCAGGCCCCAGGCAGTGGCGACGCCGACCAGTCCGCCGCCGACGACGGCAACGTCGAAATCGTCAGCGGCCATCGGCACTCCTTCCCACCAGCAGCCGCTCCAGGCCGTAGGCGCGATCGAGCACGACCAGCGCCGCCACGGTGATGGCGATGACGCAGGCCGAGACCGAGGTGACCAGGGGATCGATGTTGTCCTGGATGTAAAGAAACATGCGCACAGGCAGGGTCTCGGTTCCGGGTGCCGCAATGAACACCGTCATCGTCACCTCGTCGAATGAATTGATGAAAGCGAGCGCCCAGCCGCTGACCAGCCCGGGCAACACCAGGGGAAGCGTGACGCGCCGCAGCACCGTGGCATCCGAGGCCCCGAGCGAGATTGCGGCATGCTCGATCGACCGATCGAGTCCGACGGCCGAGGCGAGCGTGAGGCGTAGCGCAAAGGGCAGCACGATCACGATATGCGCCAGCACCAGGCCGACAAACGTGCCGCCCAAGCCGATCTCGGTGAAGAACCGCAGAAAGGCGATGCCCAGCACGACATGCGGGATCATCAGCGGTGACATGAAGAGCGCCGTCATGGCTTCGCGGCCGCGGAAGCGATAGCGCGCGATGGCGAGCGCGGCCGGCACCGAGAATGCGACGGCGATAGCCGAGCTCAACGCGCCCAGCCACAGGCTGCGCCAGAAGGCCGAGATGAACTCGGGATAGCGGCCGATGGCGTAGAACCAGCGCAACGACCACCTGTCGGTCGGAAACGACAGGTAGCCCTCGGGCGTGAAGGCGACGAAGCAGACGACCAGGATCGGCGCCAGCATGAAGGCGACGAACAGCGCGTGGTAGGCGAGCGCGATCGGGCCATTTCTACTCATGACGTGCGGCTCATCCGAACACCTGCGCGTAGCGGCGTTCGACCAGTCGGCTCAGGCCCACGACGATCGCGACCAGGGCAATTAGCAAGAGCACGGCGACCGCGGCGCCCAACGGCCAGTTCAACGTGTTCAGGAATTCGTCATAGGCGAGCGTCGAGGCGACCTTCAGTCGGCGGCCGCCGATGATCGCAGGCGTCGCAAAAGCGCTGGCGGCGAGCGCAAAGACGATGATCGCGCCTGACAAGATGCCGGGCATCACCTGCGGCAGCACGATGCGGCGCAGCACGGTGAACGGTCCCGCCCCCAGCGCCACGGCTGCGTTCTCGACCTGCGGGTCGAGCCGCTGCAGGGCGGCCCACACGGCCAGAACCATGTAGGGCATCAGCACATGGGTCAGCGCCACGATCACGCCGGTCTCGGTGAACATGAAGGGCAATGGCGCGTCGATCAGGCCGATCGATGCCAGCGCCTTGTTCACAAGCCCCGAGTTGCCGCCGAACAGCAGCGCCCAACCCAGCGTGCGCGCCACCACCGAGATCAGGAGCGGGCCCAGGATCACCAGCAGGAAGATGCCGCGCCACGGGCTTTTCATGCGGTTCAGGATGTAGGCCTCGGGCGCACCCAGCAGCGCCGCCAGCACGGTGACTGAGAAGGCGATGCGGAAGGTCCGCCAGAACATCTCCAGGAAATAGGAGTCGGTGAAGACCTCGTGCCAGTTCTTGAGGATGAAGACGGGCTCGATGCCCTTGTACTGGCCCCAGTCATGGAACGAGAGCAGCACCGTCATGATCAGCGGCACCACGACGATGACGGCGAACAGCAGCAGCGCCGGAAGGCTGAGAAGGTATGGTGCGGACTTCACGCGGCGCCCCACGCCAGATGCACAGCCTCACCCTCGGCCGGCATCGCCCCGCCGGTGTTCTGGCGGATCACCGTCACCAGCCCATCGGCGGTCTCGACCTGATACAGCCAATGATTGCCCTGGAAGATCCGCGTGCGCACCTTGCCGGCGAGGCCGGAGCCTGCGAAGGAGATCTTCTCCGGCCGGACCGTGGCGCCGCCCACCAGATTGGTGCGACCAAGGAAGCTCGCGACGAACGGCGTCGCCGGTCGCTCATAGGCCTCGTGCGGCGGGCCGATCTGCTCGGCGCGACCGTGATTCATCACCACCAGGCGGTCGCTGAGGGCCATCGCCTCCGCCTGGTCGTGCGTCACCAGGATGGTGGTCGTGCCGACGGTGCGCTGGATCTGGCGCAGCTCGATCTGCATCTCCTCGCGCAGCTTGGCGTCGAGATTGCTGAGCGGCTCGTCGAGCAGCAGGATCTGCGGACGGATGACGAGCGCACGGGCCAGCGCCACGCGCTGCTGCTGGCCACCCGACATCTGGCGCGGATAGCGACCGGCGAAGGCGCTGAGACCGACCAGCTCCAGCGTCTCGCCGATACGTTTGATGCGCTCCGGCGCCGCGACGCCCTGCATCTCGAGGCCGAAGCCTACGTTTTCAGCCACCGTCATGTGCGGGAAGAGCGCGTAGCTCTGGAACACGATGCCGAGGCCGCGCCTGGCCGGTTTTACGGCCAGGAGATCGCGGCCTTCGAGCCGGATCGAGCCGCCGGATGGTTCGACGAAGCCCGCGATCATCTGCAGCGTCGTGGTCTTGCCGCAGCCCGAAGGACCCAGGAGGGAGACGAACTCCCCCTTCTCCACGCCGAGCGTCAGGCCATCGACGGCCAAGTGAGAGCCGAAAGTCTTGCTGAGCTTGTCGAGTTCGAGGAACGCCACTGCCGTCAGCGCTCGATCTCGCGGTTCCAGCGCTTGGTCCACTCGTTGCGCAACGGATTGATCACAGACCAATCGACCGAAACCAGGTGCGAAACACGCGCTCCGACCGGCATCACGCCGCCCGCCGTCGCGATCTCGACACCCTTGCGCACCGGCGCGTAGCCGCCTTCCTCAGCCATGATCTTTTGTACCTTGGCCGACAGCATCGTCGCAATGAAGGCCTGCGCCTTGGGCGATACCGCCTTCTTGGCGACGGGACATATCCCCGTCAGCAGCGCCGGCGCGCCCTCGCGCGGATAGACGAAGTCGACCGGGAAGCCGGTGTCGGCGAACGCCTGGTAGCGCGCCGAGCCCCAGACGGACAACACCGCCTGATCGGTCTGGAACAGCTCGGTCATGCGTGCCGGCGACGGCTCGAACGCCACCACGTTGCCGGCCACGCGCTTCATCGCCGAGAAGCCCGGATCGATGTTGCTCTCGCCGCCGCCGCCGATGCGGGCCAGCATGACGGTCGCGAGCAGCCCGTAGCCGTTGCTCATCGGCGGCATGACGATCCGGCGGGCGAACTTCGGGTCCTCGAGCGCGGTCCAGGAGTCCGGCGGCGCCCAGCCGCGCTCGGCGAAGACCTTCCTGTTGTACATCAGCCCGGTGGCGACCATGCCCATGCCGACGCCCTTGCCCTCGGGGAACAACGCCATCGGCTGAAGGGCGGACTTGTCCAGGCCCTCAATCGGCGCGCAGAGGCCGAGCGCGATGGCCTGGACGATCGGACCGTCGTCCATCATGGCGACGTCGACCTGCTGGTTGCCGCGCTGCGCCACGAGCTTGGCGAGGTTGTCGGTCGAGTTGCCGCCGGCGTACTGGACGGAGACACCCTGTTCACGCTCGAAGTCGGGAATGACCTTCTCGCGCATGACCTTCTCGAACGAACTGGCGTAGCCCGCCACGACCAGCGATTCGGCGGCGGCGCCGCCTGCTGCCACGACGACGGCGAGGCCGAACGCCATTGGCACAAGACGCTTCTTCATTGCCGTTCTCCCAAGCATCGACACCGCCACGCTAGGGTCGGCATAGTATTCCCGTCCAAGTCCGAATTACCGCAGGGGTATTCGATAGGGTTATGCCCTCCGCCGCACCGATCGCGTCAGCTCGCGCGACATGGCGCCGGCCACGGCGCGCATCTCGGCGGCAAAGGCATCGACAAGGCCGACATTGCGGCTGTTGCGCGCCCGGCACATCAGGAAATCGAAGGGCAGCGCCGGCTCGAAGCGCCGCATCGCCAGCCGCCCGCCCAGCCCGTCGACGAACAGTGGATGGATCAGCGACACGCCGAGGCCGGAGGCGACGAACTCACAGACGGTCGGCGCGACCGTGGCATCCAGCACGACATCGGACTTCACCTTGTGGGTGTCGAACATGGTCGCGATCTGCTCGCCGGTGTAGCTGTCCGACGCGAAGGAGACGAACGGCTCGCCGTCGAGGTCGCGCGGCGTCACGACCTTCCTGCGCGCCAGGCGGTGATGGGGCGGCATGACGCAGACCAACGGATGCTCCATCAGCGATTCGGTGTCGACGTAGGGATTGTCGAGGCGCGAACGGATCAGCGCCACGTCGAGCTGCCGGCTGGTCAGCCAGTCGGCGATCAGCTGCGAGCTGCGCACGTGGACCGAGATGTAGACCTCGGGATGGCTCTGCAGGAACGCCATCGTCACGCGCCGGATGAAGGCACCCGACAGTCCCGGCATCACGCCGATATTGAGCCGGCCCTGCCCCTCGCGGCGGATCGACTCGACGGCGCTCTCGACCTGGCGGACGCCGACGAAGATGCGGTCGATCTCCTGGTAGAGGCGCATGCCCTGCTGCGAGGGCACCAGCCGTCCTTTGACGCGCTCGAACAGGCCGAGCCCGGTCTGCTGCTCGAGATGGGCGAGCAGCTTGCTCACCGCTGGCTGCGAGATGTGCAGCACCCCGGCTGCCCGGCTCACCGTGCCGCTCTCGATGACGGCCTTGAAGGCCTCGACCTGGCGAAGATTGAGCGCACGCGCCATCCCATAACTCCGGAGAATAGGATTAGGTGATTCCCGCCTTTGACTTTCTGGACATTGGATTTCTAGGGTGGCGGTCCTCAAGGGGAATCAACGCATGACGACCATCGCCGAGCGGCTGGCCGCCTTCGCAAGCCAGGCCGCCGAACTGCCCGACCCGGCTCGCCTCGGGACCGTGAAATGCGTCTTCGACCTGATGACCGCCGCCGTCGCCGGTTACGCGACGCCGAACGCCCTCGCCGCCCGCGAGGTCGCGCGCGAGGCATGGGGCGCGGGTCCGGCCGCGGTGTGGCTCGGCGCTGAACGTCTGCCGCCGCCGGGCGCCGCCTTCGTAAATGCCGCGGCGGCCTGTTCGCTCGATCTCGACGACGGGCACCGCGCAGCGGCCGGTCATCCCGGCGCCGCCGTCATTCCGGCGGTCTTTGCGGCGCTCGACACGACAGCGGCCGACACCGGTCGCGCCCTCACGGCGATCGCCGTCGGCTATGAGATCGGCGTGCGCATCTCCTCGGCGCGCGATCTCAAGAACGTGCCGACGACCAACACCGGGCTGTGGGGCGGACAAGCGGCGGCGGCCGCGGTCGGCGTGTTGCGCAACCTGCCGCCGGAACAGATCGCCCAGGCGATCGCCATCGCAGGCCAGACGGCGCCGGGCCAGTCGGCGACGGCCTACACGCGGTTTCGCGGCAACAGCGTAAAGGAGGGGATTCCCTGGGCGGCCGCCAACGGATTGCTGGCCTGCAGCCTGGCCGCGAACGGCTTCACAGGGCCAATCGACATACTGGACGAGCCCCGATCGTTCGCGCCCGGTACGCTGCTCGACGGGCTGGGAACCCAGTGGCATATCACCGGAACCTACTTCAAGCCCTACAGCTGTTGCCGCTGGAACCACGCGCCGATAGACGCCCTGCTGGGCTTGATGGAACAGCACGCGCTGCGCGCGGAGGACATCGTCGCCATCGACGTCGATACGTTCGGCCGCGCGCTCACCCTCGGCAACGAGGTCGCGCCGGCGACGCTCGAAGGCGCGCAGTATAGCATCCCGTTCTGCCTCGGCGTCGCGGCTACGCGCGGCGCGCCGGCCCTGCTGCCCCTGCGCGAGGACTCCCTGGCGGACCGCGCCGCCATCGAGCTGTCGAGCAAGGTAACGCTGTCGGTCGTTCCCGAATATGACGCGATGTTTCCCGCCGCCGTGCCGGGCCGCGTGCGGGTCAGGACCGCGGCAAAAACCCTGGAGCACGCCGTACTCGCCCCGAAGGGCGAGCCGTCCAACCCCATGGAGTGGGACGACATCGACGCAAAGTTCCATGCGATCGCACGAGGCCGGCTCGCGTCCGGCGTCCGGCAGCGCCTGCGCCACGCGATCGACGCCTTGCGCGATGGCAAAATCGCCCCGTTGAGATCGGCGTTGGCCGCGAACGCAGCCTGACGCTTCCGCGTCGAGGCTGCGTCTCAGTCCTCGTCGGCGGCGATGCGTGCCGCGGCGCCAAGGTGCAGGCGATAGAAAGCATCCTGCGGCTGATCCATGTCCAGGACCTCGACGTTCGGCGCACCGAGGAACAGTCCCCGCAGCACCCGCCCGATGCCGCCGTGCGCGAACACCGCGACGGGTCTCTCTTTGGCAAGCGCCGCGATCTCCTCGAGTGCCGGGCGGGCACGCTCGACCACCATGGGATAACTCTCGCCGTTGGGGGGCCGATAGTGCCAGCGATCGAGGCGCCGCGCCGCTATGGCGCCGGGCCAGCGCGCCTCGATCTCCGCGCCGTTCAATCCATCCCAGTCGCCCCAGCTTATCTCGCGCAGCCGGTGGTCGAGACAGTCCTCATCGTGCCTCAGCCCGGCCGCTGCGGCGGCGATCGTCAGCGTCTCGCGCACACGGCCGAGCGGACTGGCGCGTACGATCACACTCGAAGGCTCATGGCCAGCCTGTCGCAACTCCCGCGCCAGTGCCTGGCCCATCGCGTGGGCCTGTTCGCGGCCGGCGGCCGTCAGCGGCGAGTCGAGATGACCCTGGGCGCGGCGCTCGGCGTTCCACACCGTCTCGCCGTGCCGGAACAGGTAGATCGGATGCGATGCCGGCACGGATCAGCGTTCGACCTCGCGATTCCAGCGCTTGGTCCAGTCCTCGCGCTGGGCATTGATGGCGTCCCAGTCGGGCGAGATGATGAGCTTGGCGCGCTCGCCGACCGGGGCCATGCGCAGCTCCGGCATGTTGACGTCGACCTTGGTGTTGACCGGCCCGTTGCCCGTCTCCTTGGCCAGCGCCGTCTGGATCGGCTCGGAGATCAGCACCTTGATGAACTCGTGCGCCAGCGGATTGACGTTGGCCTTGGCCACCGGGCAGGCCGAAGCGAGCAGGATCGGCGCGCCTTCCTTGGGATAGATGAAGTCGACCGGGAAGCCGGTGTTGGCGAAGGCCTGGACGCGGCCGGTGCCCCACACCGCGATCTGCGCCTGGTTGGACTGGAAGAGCTCGGTCATCTTGCCGGGCGATGGCTCGTAGACCAGCACGTTGGGATTGACGTCGTTCTTCATGACCTTGAAGCCCGGCTCGATGCTCTTCTCGCCGCCGCCGTTCATGCGGGCGAACATCATCAGCGTGTAAAGGCCGTAGGTGTTGTTGATCGGCGGGATCACCAGCTGCTTCTTGAACTTGGGATCCTTGAGGTCGTTCCACGAGGTCGGCGTGGCCCAGCCTTTGTCCTTGAAGGTCCTGGTGTTGATCATCAGACCGGTGCCGGTCTGGCCGACCGCCACCGCCTTGTCGTCCTTGAACAACGCGGCGGGATAGAGCTGGCTCTTGTCCAGCCCGTCGATCCTGGCACAGAAGCCGAGCTGGATCGCCTGGTACATCGGCCCGTCATCGACGATCGCCACGTCGATCACCTGGTTGCCCTTCTGGGCCTGCAGCTTGGCCAGCGTGTCGGTCGAGTTGCCGGCGACGTACTCGACCTTCACCCCGTGCTTCTGCTCGAAGGCCGGGATGACGTCCTTGCGCATCTGCTGCTCCCACGAGCCGCCATAGGACGCCACGACCAGCGTCTTGGACTGCCCGGCGGCCGACGCCGCGGCGAGCAGCGCCGCAGCTCCCGCGACCGCGGCAAAATGGATCGAACGCCCCATGACCCCTCCTGTCGGCGGCACCCTCCTGCCGCAGCGACATCGTTGGGCTCCGTCACGATGTCGTCAATTCGATTTTTCCGCCGAGCATCGCGTCGCACGCATCCTGCGCATCGAGACGCCGTTGTCGGAGATCGCCTGTACGCTTGCGGGCTCCGGTGTCGGCGTGGCGCTCTGCGAGCCCTTCACCGCCACCGAGTATTCTGCACGCGGCATCGTCGCGCGGTCGTTCGAGCCGCGCGTCGACTTCGAGTTCGCCGCGCCCTATCCCGCGCACCGCAGCGTCTCGCCCGTGGCGCGCGAGTTCATCGACGACTTCAGGACGCATGTCTCGGACTTCCTGCGCCGAAGACCGTGGCGTTAGAGCAGGAAAGTGAGCTCGTGCTTGTTGTGATGCAGATGCACGAGCTGCGCTCCGGGGATCGCGGCGAAGGCGGCAGCCGCCTCATGATCGGTGGCGCCCTGGAACTTGAGGGTGCAGACGAAATTCTTCACCAGGCCTGACGCCCGCCACGTCTCGACCAGCCGCAGCAGGCGCGCCGGATAGCAGACGATGTCGGAGCAGAGCCAGTCGACCGGGCCGACGCTCGCCGGCTCGAGCGCGAAGGCGCTCTCGCCGCGCCACGCGACGCCGGGCATCGCCGCCACCCTGGGATCGAGCGGCGCCTTGTCGACGGCGATCACCTCGGCGCCGAGCTTTGCCAGCACCCAGGTCCAGCCGCCCGGCGAGGCGCCGAGGTCGAGACAGCGCTCGCCCGGTCCGGGCCAGCGCCCCAGGCGGACCAGTGCCTCCCAGAGCTTGAGATAGGCGCGGTTGGGTGGGCCCGTCTTGTCCTCGACGAAGGCCACCTCGCCATTGGCGAAGGGCGAGCTGCAGCGCGCGGCCATCAGCAAGCGATCGGGCGCCAGCAGGGTCCATGAGCCGAGCGGTGCGGTGGGCGCCGATGCCGGAAAGACGATCGGCTTTGCCGAAACGTGCGGCAGGCGCTCCTGAATCAGCGCGGCCCTACGATGATGGAGCGGCGCATACATCGCCCAGTTGCGCTGCACATCGCGCAGCGCCTTGGCGGCGGCGCCGATCGAGTCGACCGGAAGCTCGCGACAGTCGTGCCAGACGTTGGCGGCCCAGGCGGCGGCAACGGCCGGTCCGTCGCACACCAGCAGGCGCTCGTGGCGATGCGCGACGTCGATACCAGACCGCTGCAGCTCCGCCTGCAGTTGATCGATGAAACCCTCGGCCGCGAGGTACGCAGTGGTCATGACGGCAACCTAATCCATTGCCCGTCGTTCGCAGGCAAGGGGCAATTCCGGAGGTATTCATCATGGCCAAGACATCGACGTCCCAGCGCAAGACCATGGGCCGCGTCATGCACGAATACGCCCATGGCGAACTGAAGAGCGGCCGGCGCGGCCAGAAACGCCGTGGGGCCGGCAAGGTGAAGAGCCGCCGCCAGGCCATCGCCATCGCGCTCAAGGAGGCCGGCACCTCCAAGTACGAGAGCAAGGACGAGAACCGCCGCAACCTCGCCCGCAGCAAGGCCAAGGAAGCGACCGGCCGCACCGCCCAGCAGGAGAGCGAGGGCAAGTCCCATGTCGGCGCGCGCGGCAAGCGCGAGAGCTCGCGGGCGATGGGCGGCAAGAACGCCAAGACCACCACCCGGCGCACGCCGCGCCAGCGCGCCGCGGCGCGGCGCAACATCAAGCGGGCGAACGCCCGCCGGGCTTCGCGCTGAGCGACCGGAGGACGTTCTTTGGCGAAGCGCGGACCTCGGGCCGGGTCGCGGTAAGCGGACCTGGAGGTCCGCGCTCCGCTGAAGATTAAAAGGCTTCCTCCTCAGCGAACCTTAAGTATTTTCAATCCGTGCGTAACGGCCGGGTGATGGTCCGGTCGGCACAGCTTGTGGTAGCGTTTCTTCGCATGAGGAGGAGGAGGTACATCATGTTCAACAGAAGGTTTCTGATCGGCCTGACCGCGGCAGGGTCGATGCTGCTGGCGGGCTCGGCATTCGCGCAGGGCCAGGCGATCGTCGGTATCCAGACGGTCACCACGTATTCTGCCGAAGCGAAGATCACGGCTGTCGATCCGGCGGCACGCACCGTCACATTGACCTACCCCAACGGCGCCACGTCGGTGCGCAAGGTGGGGGCGACGGTCGCCAACTTCGCGAACACCCGCGTCGGCGACATGGTCTCGGTCGGTCTCGAGGACCGGCTGAGCTTCGTGCTGTCCGGCCCCAACACCCCGACGCCGAGCGACCGCGACGTCAGCGTCACCGTGGCGGCGGGCGGCGGCCAGTCGGTGGCCGGCGCCTCGGCCAGCAAGTCCGTCAACACCTGGCTGGTGACCGCGGTCGATCAGTCGGCCAAGACCATCTCGCTGGTGAACCCGGCCGGCGGCGAAGTGCGCACATACAATGTGACGACACCGGAAGGCCAGCAGCAATTGCCGCGCGTCAAGCCCGGCGATTGGCTGACGGTGATCGACGCCAACTTCACCGTCGTGTCGATCACGCCGAAAACGTAGAACCACCAGCCGGTATATCGAGGGTGACCGCATTGGCGGTCACCCTTCCGCCTTGCTAACCTCCGGCCGTCACGGAGGAGTTAGTAGATGGCGAAGTTCGGTATCGGCCAATCGGTTCGGAGACTGGAAGATCCCCGGCTGCTGACGGGCGGCGGGCGCTACACCGACGACACCAAGTTGAGCGCCCCGGCGGCGCGGATGTACGTGCTGCGGTCTCCGCATGCCCATGCCGACATCAAGAAGATCGACATTTCGGCCGCGGCCAAGGCGCCGGGCGTGCTGCTGGTGCTGACCGGCGCAGACGTGAAGAAGGCCGGTTTCGGCGACGTGCCCTGCCTGGTGCCGCTGGACAACCGCGACGGCACGCCGCGCGGCGACACTCCTCGGCCCATGCTCGCCCAGGACCGCGTGCGCCATGTCGGCGACCCGGTGGCGCTGGTGGTCGCCGAGACCCTGGAGCAGGCCAAGGACGCCGCTGAGCTGATCGAGGTCGACTACGCGGCCCGCCCGCACGTCGTCGGCACCTTCGAGGCGGCCCAGCCCGGCGCGCCGCTGGTCCACGACCACATCAAGAACAACATCGTCTTCGACTGGGCGATGGGCGACCAGGCCAAGACCGACGCCGCCTTCGCCAAGGCCGATCGCGTGGTCAAGCTGCAGATCGTCAACCAGCGCCTGGTCGTGAACTCGATGGAGCCGCGCGGCGCCATCTGCGAGTACGACGCCAAGGACGACCGCTCGACACTGTGGCTCTCCTCGCAGGGCGTGCACATGATCCGGCCGGTGGTGGCCGACCTGATCCTGAAGATCGGCTCACCGAAATTGCGCGTGCGCACCGGCGACGTCGGCGGCGGCTTCGGCATGAAGATCTTTGTGCACCCCGAATACCCCATGATCGTCTGGGCCTCGCGCACCTTGAAGCGCACCGTGAAGTGGATCCCCGACCGCCAGGAAGCCTTCCAGTCCGACGTGCAGGGTCGTGACCATGTCTCGATCGCCGAGATGGCGCTCGACAAGGAGTGCCGCTTCCTCGGCTGCCGCATCACGACCTATGCCGCACTGGGCGCCTACCTCAACCACTTCAGCGTCTTCATCCCGACGATGGCCGGCAGCTCGATGCTGGTCGGCCTCTACCAGACGCCGACTGCCTACATCAACGTCAAGGGCGTGATGACCAACACCGTGCCGACCGACGCCTATCGCGGCGCCGGGCGGCCGGAGGCGGCCTACCTGCTGGAGCGCTTCGTCGACCACATCGCGCGCGAGACCGGCCTCACGCCCGACGAGATCCGCGCCCGCAACTTCATCAAGCCCAACCAGATCCCGTTCGCCACGGCCCTGGGCGACACCTATGACTCGGGCAACTTCGAAGCGGTCATGCGCAAGGGCATGGAGAAGGCCGACTGGGCGGGCTTTCCGGCCCGTCGAGCCGCCGCGTTGGCCAAGGGCAAGTGGCGCGGCATCGGCATGGCGACCTACGTCGAGAAGTGCGGCGGCGGCCCGCCGGAGACCGCCATCGCCAAGTTCAACGACGACAACACGGTCACGATCTTCGTCGGCAACCAGACCAACGGCCAGGGCCAGGAGACGGCGATACGCCAGATCGCCTCGGCGCGGCTCGGCATCGATGCCGAGCAGATCCACTTCGTGCAGGGCGATTCCGACGTCGTGCCCGAGGGCATGACCGGCGGCAGCCGCATGGTCTCGGTCGCCGGCACGGCAACCATCGGCGTCGCCGACAAGATCATCGCCAAGGGCAAGCTCGTCGCCGCCAGCGTTCTGGAAGCCTCGGCGGCCGACATCGAATACGGCGATGGCGCCTTCAAGATCGTCGGCACCGACCGCACCATGAGCCTGTTCGACGTGGCCAAGGCCGCGAAGGACCTCAAGCACGTGCCGGCGGGCGAGAAGCCCGGCCTCGACGATGAGTTCACGCGCACGCCGACGGCCGACACCTTCCCCAACGGCTGCCACATCTGCGAGCTCGAGATCGATCCCGACACCGGCACGCTGGAGATCGTGAACTACAGTGTCGTCGACGATTTCGGCGCCGCCCTCAATCCGCTGCTGCTGCAGGGCCAGGTCCATGGCGGCATCGGCCAGGGCGTCGGCCAGGCGCTCAGCGAGAAGACGGTCTACGACAAGGACTCGGGCCAGCTGCTGAGCGGCAGCTTCCAGGATTACGCCCTGCCGCGCGCCGACATCGTGCCGCATGTGCATTTCGACCTGCACAACAGCCCCTGCACGACCAATCCGCTGGGCGTGAAGGGCGCGGGCGAGGCGGGCGCCATCGGCGCGCCGCCGGCGGTGATCAACGCCATCGTCGACGCCATCAAGCCGCATACCGGCGTCAAGCATGTCGACATGCCGGCGACTGCGGCGAGCCTGTGGGCTTTGATCGAGGCCAACCGCCAGAAGAAGGCGGCGTAACCGGCATGTCGACGGAACGCCACAATCTCATCGCCGCCCTCGGCCACTCGCTGAAGGCGATCGACGACGACTTCAAGGAAGAGATGCGCGAATTGCGCGCCCTCTTCGCCGACGCCAAGAAGGAAGCCGAGAAGGACGAGCCCGACCGCGCCAAGCTCAAGGCGCTGCTGGCCGACGCCGGCGAGATGGCGCGCACCTTCGCCACCCTCGACCCGGCCTGGCAGGCCGTGCAGCGCGTGGCGAAGATGTTCGGGCTGCAGTAGCCCGCGACCAATCGCGCCTGCAGCTCTTTGTGACACCCGACTCAGACCCGCTCTTCTTGTCGTCCTGAGCGAAGCGAAGGACCTCATCGCCGCTTGCAACCGCCATGAGATCCTTCGCTACGCTCAGGATGACAGATGCAGGCTTGGCGGTCCGCGCTCCGCATAAATGCCTGCACTGCTGTCAGTCGGTGGGAATTTCCGGGCGTTTCCGGCATTTCCGCCAGACCCATTTGTGTCGGACGAGGAACTGACCCGCTACGGATTGGGGGTACGGAAACGCAGCCGCGCCGCCTCGGCCGCCGTCGCGCATGAAAATATCGGATAAACGATGCATAGAGCAGAGCCCGCAACGCGGACGCACGCCGCCCATAACGACGCTATTCGACTCTATCGAATACCGCCGTTGTTTTCAACAACAATAGTTTTTGCGTACCATATGGCGCACCAATTCGCACTTGCTGTCAGTGACAGCACCACCGCACCAACGCCGGAGTCCGCCATGCCCGATCTCGTCGCCCTCTGGGAAGCCCACTGCCGCCATGAGTTCGAGACCCGCGACGTCGACGCCACCATGGCGACCATGGTCGAGCGGCCCTACGTCAATCACGTGCCGACCATGACCGGCGGCGTCGGCCACGATCAGCTGAAGCGCTTCTACAAGTACCACTTCATCGGCGGCAATCCGCCCGACACCGAGCTCAAGCCGATCAGCCGCACCGTCGGCGCCGACCAGGTGGTCGACGAGCTGCTGTTCTGCTTCACCCACACCACCGAGATCGACTGGATGTTGCCCGGCATCGCGCCGACCGGAAAGCGCGTCGAGATCCCGCTGGTCGCCATCGTCCGCTTCCAGGGCGACAAGGTCGCGCACGAGCACATTTACTGGGACCAGGCGTCGGTGCTGGTGCAGATCGGCAAGCTTGACCCCAAGGGACTGCCGGTCGCCGGCATCGACACGGCGCGCAAAGTTGCGGACAACAGCTTGCCCAGCAATGGGCTAATGACGCGGTGGCCGCACAGCGCGGGGAAGCCGATCTGACACCGGAAAACATCGGCGACCACGATTAGGGCAACTTCTGCCTATCCAATGCCAACGACGGCAGTCTGGGTAAGATTATATGCATCATACATGCTAATACTTACTCCGGGACGATGCTCGTAGATCTTTGCCCCGCGATTGCGTGTGCTAAGCCTGCTATCGCTCGAATTTACGAACAACTCGACACCAGCAGCACTTTGCGTGACCCCAGGCACATCCTATGGTTGCTGAATGGATAAGCTGTTCGTGCCATCGTATGCTCTTGCCCAGTTGAACGTCATGCCATCCGAGAAATCCACACCGAATTACGCCGGCTTTCGAGGAAAGAAGAGAAGCAAGCCGAATTGCGGCGGTCACAGACTCTGACCCGGTCTTAAAGAATGCGGCGGAATAGTCCTGCGCGCTTTTGCCGAGAAGAAGAGCCAATAGCTCGTAGTGCCAGCTAGTATAGCCCGGCATCAGTGTTCCACTTTCACAATAGTTCTGAAACAGATGGCGATATGTGTCGGTGGCATGCCCCAGCACCACGGACCCGTAGCCAAGGACGAAGTCGACGTATTCCCGACCCTCTGTGTCGGTTACCATCTCTCCGTTGCCGCGGTTGAAGATAATTTCCTTGCCGAACGCCAACGTACGACGCGGAAGTCCCGAATGGGCGATAGCTGGATTCACGCTCAACCCCGTTTCCTCGAAAATCTCACGCTTTAGGGCTTCTTCCGTCGTTTCCCCCAGCTCGACCCCTCCCCCCGGAATGTCGTAACCGTCCCATTGTGGAACAAGCAAGACCTCCTTCCTTCTGATTGTTACTCCGTAGACTGAAACGCGAAACGACATGTTCGCTATCGAAACAAGCTCTTTGGCTCCATCGATTTTTCGAGCGATGACACGTCGTGGCTGGCCCATCCTGGCATCACTCCTCTTGGAAATGTTGTCGGTAGCTCGTACTGCAACCTAGACGATAATACACTGAAGGATACACCGTGTCGCCGTGATCGACAGCGAATGTGCTTCACAAGCGCACCGCTTAAAAGTGTGCTGGTAGCAACTGCGGTCGAATTTGGTAATTGAAGATGGCGCCTTGAATCGGGACTCTTCGTTGGACATCACTACCAGGTATCACCACATGCCCTCGACCCGCCCCACCCTCTACGGCAGGCGCCACGCCGTCTCCGCCGGCCACTATCTCGCCGCCGCCGCGGGCTTTGCCATCCTCGAAGCCGGCGGCAACGCCATCGATGCCGGCTGCGCGGCGGGCATCGCGCTCGCGGTCCTGCATCCCGATGAAGTGAACGTGGCTGGCGTCGCGCCGATCATGATCCGCACCGGGCAAGGCAAAGTCGTCACCATCGCGGGCCTCGGCCATTGGCCCAAGCGCATCCCGGCCGACCTCTTCATGCGCGAGCATGGCGGCAAGATGCCGTTGGGCATCCTGCGCACCGTGGTGCCGGCGGCGCCCGATGCCTGGATCACCGCGCTGTCGGACTACGGCACCATGTCGTTCGGCGACGTCGCCGGGGCTGCCGTGCGCTACGCCCGCGAGGGCTTCGCCGTGTTCGAGTACATGGCGACCATGATCAAGCAGTACGAGGACGGCTATCGCTCCTGGCCGTCCAACACCGCGGTCTTCCTGCCCGGCGGCAAGCTGCCGGAGGTCGGTGACCGCTTCGTGCAGACCGATCTCAGCCGCACCTTGCAGTACATGATCGACGAGGAGCGCGCCGCGTCCCGGCGCGGGCGGCTGGCCGGCCTCGCTGCTGCAAGAGAGGCCTTCTATTGCGGCGACATCGCCCAGACCATTGTGCGCTACCATGAGGCCAACGGCGGCTACCTGGCGCGCGACGACCTCGCCAATTTCCACAGCCGCTACGAGGAGCCGGTGCGCGTGCGCTGGCGCGACTTCGAGGTCTTCACCTGCGGCCCGTGGTGCCAGGGGCCGATGCTGGCCCAGGCGCTGCGCATGATCGAGGCGGCGGGCGGCCTCGCGGGCCTGGCGCACAACAGCCCCGACTACATCCATCTCATCACCGAGATCATGAAGGCGGCCTGCGCCGACCGCGAATACCGCTACGGCGATCCCTTGTTCGTGGATGTCGGCATGGACGAGCTCCTGTCCGACGCCCATGTCGCGGCGCGCGTTTCCGCGATCGACCGCGAGCGCGCCATGCCCGACATGCCGCCGCCGCTCGGCCGCTACCCCGGCAACATGCCGCCGGCCACGCCGCGCAGTGACGCCCCCAGCGACGCAGTCGTCGAGCCCGACACCTCCTACTGCTGCGCCGTCGACCGCTGGGGCAACGCCATGTCGGCCACGCCCTCCGACGGCTCGTGGCGCTCGCCGGTGATCCCCGGCCTCGGCATCGTGCCGTCGGGCCGCGGCACGCAATCGCGGCCCGATCCCAGCCATCCCTCGGGCGTGGCGCCGGGCAAGCGGCCGCGCCTCACGCCCAACCCCGCCATCGCCGTGCGCGACGACGGCAGCGTCATGCCGTTCGGCGCGCCGGGCGGCGACGTGCAGGTGCAGGCCATGCTGCAGGTGTTCCTGAATGCGTTCCACTTCGGCATGGATATCCAGGAGGCGATCGAGCAGCCGCGCTTCGCCACCTTCAGCTTCCCCAACTCCTTCGCGCCCTACACCCACCTGCCCGGCCGGCTGAACATCGAGGCCCGCCTGCCCGATGCCACGGTCGAGGAGCTGCGCCGCCGCGGCCATGACGTCGAGATGTGGCCGGCGCTGACCCGCCGCGCCTGCTCGGTGGAGGCGATCCTGCTGGACACTCGCACCGGCTTCCTGCGCGCCGGCGCTGATTGGCGCCAGCCGGCCTATGCCATGGTGAGTTGAAGGCCAGGAACGGCCGGCGGGCTGTGCGCCAGTGATATCCGTCACAGGGTACACCGACACCGAGATTTGTTTTCTTGCCGCACAGCCGTTGGTAGGTGGACCGCCTGCCTTTCCGGGAGCAAGCTGGGGTTGTGTGAGGGCCGCCTGTGTGAGGGCTAGTTGTTCCAGCTACTGTTCGATTCCCACCACGACGTGCTGATGACGCGCGTCTACGGCACCTACGTGGAGAGCGACATCACGCTGCGGGACAAGGCCGTCGCCCGGTTCGTGGCGCGGCACGGCAAGACGCGCGGTATCATGGACTTCTCCGACACCGAAGCCGTCGCCGTCACCGTCGACATGGTGGTGCGCCGCTCGGCTGGTCCCGGGCTGCTGGAAGGCTGCGAGCGCGTGATCGTGGCGCCGCGCGAGCCGCTGTGGGCGCTGCAGCGCATCTTCGCCGCCCACCAGCTCTACCAGCGCGGCACCGAGCCCAGTGTGGTGCGCAGCCTGGACGAGGCCTATCGGGCGCTCGCCATCGTCCGGCCCACCTTCGAGCCGGTGGAGATCGACGCCGCCAGCCGGCGCGAAGGCATCGCCGCCGCCGTGCTGGCCGGTATCGAGCACAAGCGCGGCGCCGCCATGGCCGAGGAGCGCGAGCGCACTCGGCGCAAGATGTTGCAGCTTCTGGACACCGTCCTGGCGCGCCCGGCGCCGAGCGCAGAGAGTGCCATTACGTTGAGCGACGTGCTGAACGCCGAGCTGAGCGGTGTCACGGTGAGCGACGCCGACCTCAAGGCGATCTGCGGCGGCTGCAAGGGCCGCAAGCCGCTGTCGCGCTATACCCTGTCGGCCGGCCGCCAGACGACCTATACCTGCCCGGCGTGCGGCCGGGTCGCGGTGGCGCTGTCCCCGCTCGAAGACAACGCTTCCGAGGCCATGCCCGACGGCTACGAGCTCGGCCGCTTCATCGTCCGCACAGCCGGCGACATCGAATGTCCGGGCGCCCTGCTGCCAAAAAGCGAGCCATGACCCCCCAACCTCGGTTATAGTCGGCACGCGAAGGGGAAATCTCATGAGCCAGAAACCGAAGGAAGCCGCCAAGCCGACGATTCGCGTGCGTCATCTGCCGGCGATCAAGCCCGGCAAGTACGCCGACGGCCTGCCCTACGACGAGATCCGCTACCTCGAGTGCAAGCTGATCCTGAAGCCCAACCACTTCAACTCGCGGCAGAGCCTGTTCGACTTCGCCAAGGTGCTGCGCCGGCCGGCCAAGAAGACCGGTGTTCTCTTCGACCCGGTCACCTTCACCGAGCGGCCGCTCGCCATCCGCGAGGTGCTGTTCGTCGATACCCACGACTTCAAGCTCTACAACAACGCCTTCATCCTGCGCCGCCGCATCCCCTATCAGGATGGATTCCCGATCGGCATACCGGAGATCGTCTTCAAGTATCGCCACACCGATCCGCAGAAGACGGCCGAGATCGACATGCGGCCGCACATCAACGGCGACTACCGCATCAAGTTCAAGGCCGAGGCCCTGCCGCTGAAGGACGGGCTGGGCGGCATGCGCATGCTCTATTCGCACAATGTCGAGTTCCACATGGAAAGCGCGATCATGGGCGATCGCATGTCGATGGACCGCATCGCCCAGGCGCTGCCGGCGCTGCAAAGCATCCCGTGGGAGAAGAACCAACGTGTCGAGCTGGTCGGCGGCACGATCGTCGAGGAGGTGCTGCAGGACATCGGCGTGCTCGACTTCGGCAACCGCATGTCGGCGATGTGCAACGTAGCGCTGTGGCGCAATCGCGGCGATCACGCGCCGCTGATCGGCGAGTTCGCCTTCCAGCTGAAATTCCGCCGGCGCGAGGATTTGACCGACGAGGCGCTGGGGCGCTGCGAGGCCTTCTTCCTCGCGCTGCAGGCCGAGGCGCGCGACTGGATCCAGCTCGGCGCCACCAAGACCGGCGTGGTCTACCACCTGAAGGGCAACCCGCCGCACGCCCACGAATAGGGTAGATGCATCCTCCGTGCGGGGCCGGCGTTGCCCCTCGAGCCATTGCACGGAGGAACCATGGCAAAATACTCACGCAGCGCCGGCAAGGACGTGAAAAGCGCCATGCATCGGCGCAAGAAGGGCTCGCTGAAGAGCGGCAAAGGCGGCAAGGGCGGCACGGTGAAGAGCCGCAAGCAGGCGATCGCCATCGGCCTCTCGGAAGCGCGCAAGAAGGGCAAGAAGGTGCCGTCGAAGAGAAAGAGCGCCCGCAAGAAGAAGAGTTGAGGCAACGGCGGTTGGCGCCCGGCCGTTGACCGGCCATGAAGCCCAGACCCGAAGACGCCACCGAGGAAGAGCGGCTGAATCCCGGCAGCGAACCAAGCCGCGTGCCGCATCCACAACCGCCATCGCCGCGGCGGCCCAACAAGGCCGCGCTGGCCGGCAGCCAGAATGCCGACCTGAAGGGCCCCAAGCCGAAGCGCGGGCCAAAGGGAATGAGTACTTAGAGCGGTCTTATCCCTCCCCACGCTCTGCGTGGGGAGGTGTCGGCGTCATACGCCGACGGAGGGGTCATGAGCATGAGTACTGTTGCTCATGACCCCTCCGGCCGCTACGCGGCCACCTCCCCTTCGCGGCATCCGCGAAGGGGAGGAACTCCGTTTACGGATAAGTGATCGTCACCGGCCAGGTGGTAGTGCCGCCGGCGTAGTTGTACGCGGCGGAATTGAACGACGGTGGACCCATGCCGATCGTGGCGTTGCGCGAGAAGCCGTAGGGATCTTGCGGCATGCCCATGAAGCCGGTGTTCATCTTGGTCTGGCCAGGCGCAGCCTTGAAGTAGGCGACGGCCAAGAGGCCCGTCGGTACGTTGGTGAACGTGCAGGTCGCCTGCCCGTTGGAGATCGGCGCCGCGACGCCCTGGATTTCCTTGCCGTTCGTTGGCCAGGTATCCGCTGAATTGAACAGGCCACATCGGATCGTACCAACGTTGTCGCGGATGCCGCTCACGACGACATTGATCGTGTTGCCCTGCTGAGCCTCGGCCACAGCGCCGATCATGCCGGCGGCAACAGTCATGGCGATCACTAACTTCCTGGAAAGCATATTCCCCCCTCCTGGCGAGCCTGTCCCCCGTTAGCAGCGCAAACTATAACACACGCGTGGGGAGCGACTTCGACTTTTTGGGGACAGCACGAATGCAATCGCCTGCGAGGCTCGTGACGACAATCACTGCCGGCATCATTGCGACGGCCATGGCCTTCGCTGCCGCCGCGCAGGAAAGCCCTTCCCAGCAGTATCGCGGCCTGCAGACGCTCGACATCCCCTACGCCAACGGCCCGATCGCCATGGATCGCGTGCCACATGTCTGGCTGAAGCTGCGCGGTAGCCGACCGCACTCATTCGGCATGGATACCGGCTCGACCGGCATCGTGGTCGCCGCCGAACACTTCATTCCCGGACCCGGCGACATCCACCAAGGTCCCGGACGCCTCATCTACAATTCCAGCGGCCGCATCCTGAACGGCGAGCGCTACACGACCGACGTCGAGATCCGGCGTGACGAGGCGACGCCGCTTGCCACGGCGCGCGTGCAGGTGTTGCGCGTCACCAGCATCGACTGCCTGGAGCAGGCGCGCGACTGCCGGCCGGAGAGCAATCCGCGCGGCGTCGCCTTCATGGGCATCGGCTTCGATCGTACGGGCGCGCAGGGGACCGAGCCTGGCACGCCACGCAATCCCTTCGTCAGCCTGGTGTCGCTGGCATCGGGCGCGCCGGTCTCTTCGGTGCGGCCGGGCTACATCGTGACGCGTGACGGCGTGCATCTCGGCATGACCGCCGAGCGCACGCGCGGCTTCGCCTTCATCAAGCTCGCGCCCAGCGCGGCGTCGCGGCCCGGCGCGCCCGAGTGGAGCGCCGTGCCGATGGCAGTGTCGGTCAACGGTGTCAGCGGGGACGGCACGATCCTGGTCGATACCGGCATCAACTACATGTTCCTGTCGCCGCCCGAGGGAACCGGTTTGCGCCGCGGTACGCGCGCGCCAGAGGGCAGCCGCATCGCCGTCTTCCTGCCCGACCGGCGCAATCCGCCGCCGGTCTTCTACGACTTCACCGTTGGGCACCGCGCCAACCCCATGCATCCCGAGCGCGTCGAAGTCGTGCACGACCGCGGCGTGTTCGTGAACACCGGCCGCATGTTCCTCGAAGGCTTCGACTATCTCTACGACGCCGCCGGCGGCTATGCCGGCTTCGGCTGGACGGGCCGCGTCGGCGGCGGCTTCGGTGGCGTGACGCCGGGGCTGGTGCGGTAGGAGAAGCATCCCTCCCCATCGCTCGTAGCGATGGGGAGGTGTCGGCGTCCTACGCCGACGGAGGGGTCATGGGCGTCAGTGCTGTTGCTCATGACCCCTCCGGCCCTTCGGGCCACCTCCCCGCGCGGAGCGCAGGGAGGAAGGCGAAGCAACGTCGACGAATCCGCGCTAGACTGGAGGGCGTACCGGCGAAAATGCCGGCCAGTCCTGGGAGGGATGCCTCGATGAACCGCCGACACTTTCTCAAGGGCGGCACTGCCGCCGCCACCGGAATCGTCTTCTGCAGCTGCGGCCTGCTCGAGCGTGCGCATGCGCAAGGTGCGTCGCGCACGCTGCCCGTCGCCGTCAACGGCAAGAAGGTGAAGACCATCGACGTGCATGCCCATTGCCACTTCCGCGAGGCCGGCGCGCTGCTTGGCGCCGACGCGGCAGCGGTCCAGCTGCCGCCGGTGAACGGCGCCGCCGAAGCCTTCATCGAAATCGACAAGCGCCTGAAGGCGATGGACGGCCAAGCGGTCGACATGGAGGTGTTGTCGATCAATCCGTTCTGGTACGGCCGCGATCGCGAGCTCGCCGGCCAGATCGTCAAGCTGCAGAACGAGAAACTGGCCGAGCTCTGCGCCAGCAAGCCCGATCGCTTTGCCGCCTTCGCCTCCCTCACCCTGCAGGCGCCCGACCTCGCCGTGACGGAGCTCGAGACCGCGGTGAAGAAGCAGGGCCTGAAGGGCGCCGCGATCGGCGGCATAGTCAACGGCGTGGAGTTCTCCGACCCGAAGTTCGATCCGGTGTGGGCCAAGGCCGAGGAGCTCGGCGTGCCGCTGTTCATCCATCCGCAAGGCGTGCCCGAGCTCAACAAGCGGCTGGCCGGCAACGGCTGGCTCGGCAACACCATCGCCAACCCGCTCGAGACCACGATCGCGCTGTCGCATCTGATCTTCGAGGGCACGCTCGACAAGTTCCCCGGCCTGAAGGTGATCGCAGCCCACGGCGGTGGCTACCTGCCCTCCTATGCCGATCGTTCCGATCACGCCTGCATGGTGGGACCTGCCGGCTGCAAGACCGACGTCAAGCTGAAGAAGAAGCCGACGGAGTACCTTAACCAGCTCTACTTCGATTCGCTGATCTTCTCGCCCGAGGCGATCCGCCATCTCGCCGCCCAGGTCGGCGCCAGCCAGATCGTGCTGGGCAGCGACTATCCCTATCCCTGGCAGCTGAAGCCCGTCGACCATATCTTCGCCTGCGATTCGCTCAGCGACGACCAGAAGGTGGCGATCCTGGGCGGCACGGCGGCGAAGCTGTTCGGCGTGGCGGGGTAGAATTCTCTTAGATCACCACCTTCATGTTCCTCTCCCCCGCTAGGGGGAGAGGTTAGGTGAGGGGGAATCGACGTGCGTAGCCCCTTCACCCAGCCTCTCCCCCTAGCGGGGAGAGGAGCCCGAACATTTGGAGCCTGCCATGCCCCTGTCGCGTCGTAGCCTGCTTGCCGTGACCGGCGGCCTTGCCGCAGGCCTTGCAGCGATGCCGGTCCACAACGCCTCGGCGGCCGGCCGCAAGACGTTGCGCCTGCAGACCCGCGTGATCGAGGTCAACGGCAAGCCGGCCACACGCTACGGCGTCTTCCTGGACGGAAAGTGGTCCGGCCTGTTCCTCGATGAGGGCGACACCTTCGACGTGCGCCTGGAGAACGGTCTCGACGTACTGTCGGGCCTGCACTGGCATGGGCTCAATCCGCCGTGGCGCCAGGACGGCGTCCCCTATCTGTCCGCCCCTCCGATCGCGCCCGGCAAGTTCGTCGACTACAGCTTTCCGGCGCAGCCGCCCGGCACTCGCTGGATGCATTCGCACTTCGGCCTGCAGGAGCAGAACCTGCTCGCCGCACCGCTGATCGTGCGCGAGAAGAGCGCGATCCAGGCCGGGCTGCAGGAAGTCGTGATGTTCCTCGAGGATTTTTCGTGGACCAGGCCCAGCCTGATCTTCGAGGAGCTACGCAAGCCCAAGCCGATGGCGGCGATGAGTGGCCAATCGGCGGGTGGCATGTCGGGCACCATGAACATGGGCAGCGGCGCAGCGGCGCCCGACCTCAACGACGTCACCTACGACGCCTTCCTGGCCAACGCTCGCACGCTCGCGGACCCCGAAGTCGTCGACGTCGACAAGGGCTCCGATGTGCGGCTGCGCATCATCAACGCCGGCGCCTCGACCAACTTCATGATCGACCTCGGCAATGTCGAGGGCACGGTGCTGACGGTCGACGGCAATCCGGTGGCGCCACTGGTAGTGCGCCAGTTCCCGCTCGCCATCGCCCAGCGAGTCGACATTCGCGTGCGCATGCCGGCCGACGGCACGGCCCTGCCCGTGCTGGCGCGCTGCGAGGGCCGTACTCTCCAGACCGGCCTGATCTTGCGTCCGCGCGGGGCATCGGTGGCGAAGATCTCGGAGAACGCCGCGACGCCCGCGCCGGCGATCGGCCTGATGGACGAGATGAAGCTACGCGCCGCGCAGCCTCTGCCCAGCCGGCCGCTCGACCGCTCGGTGCCGATCGATCTCGTCGGCAACATGGCGGCCTACACCTGGGGCATCGCTGTCCACGGGCTGGAGGCCCTGCCGATCGGCGTCGACAAGGGCGAGCGCGTCGAGCTGGTGATGCGCAACACCACGATGATGTCGCATCCCATGCACATGCACGGGCCCTCCTTCCAGGTCACCGAGATCAATGGTCAGGCGTTCGCCGGCGCAGTGCGCGACGTCGTGCTGGTGCCGCCGCGCACAACGGTGAAGGTCGTGTTCGACGCCGACAATCCAGGTATGTGGGCGTTCCACTGCCACAACCTCTATCACATGGCCGCCGGCATGTTCGCGACGGTGGTCTATCGCGGGTTCAGTTAATGCTGGGCGCGCGCCACTCCAGTGGCGCGTCATGGCTGCACGAGCAACACAACCACCTCACCCTGAGGAGGCGCGAAGCGCCGTCTCGAAGGGTGGGCAACAGTCTCGTTGTGGCCCACCCTTCGAGACGCGCCCTACGGGCGCTCCTCAGGGCGAGGTGCTGTTGGGTCGGCTGCACTTGACGCGCCACTGGAGTGGCGCGCTCCCGGCAATGAAGAAGGCCTACCTCCACAGCTGCGTCAGTGGACCGGTCGCTCCGAGCACAGGATCCATCGGCGGCACGGCGACGGTGGTGATCGCGGCGAGGGCCTGGGCGTGATCGATCTCGCCCGGCCGCTGCTGGTCGACCCTGCTGCCGCGCGGATAGGCGCCGACCACCAGGAGGTCGCCGCTGGATGAGACGCGCCGGTGGCCGGTACCGGCCGGCAGCACCACGACGTCGCCCGCCTCGACGCTGAGCGTTTGCCCGCCCGCGCCGCCGAACTCAACAGTGGCGCGACCGCGGGCGATGCCCAGCACCTCGTGCGCACTGGTGTGGAAATGCCGGAACGCGTGGATGCCGTTGCGCCAGCCGCCAACCCAGCCGTGGCGCGCGAAGGCGCGCTCGAATGGCACCGCCGGATCGCGCTCGCCGTCGAGCGCAATGGCGCGGTGATAGACCAGCATCGGCAGGCGAGGATGGTTGGGCGTCTCGCCGTCATCCTCAAAGCGGAAGGTTTGCACCTCGGCCATTGGTCATCCTCGCTTGTTGCAACCGCCGGCTCGGGCCGGCGTTGGAACGTGACCCAGTGTTCTCCCAGGAAGTCGGATGGTCCACCGTCGATTCGTGCTGGCTGGCGGCTTGGCGGTTCTTTCAAGCCATGTCGCCCTGGCGCAGAACCCAAATCGCCCTCGCGAGACGGGCCGCGAGCAGGCACTCGTCCCCGCCGCAAAGCCGCCCCCTTTCCGGCTCGAAGAGGCGGCCAGGTTC
>Ga0209909_100330_pt1 | contig 41085 bp, 35 predicted proteins | sample FECB22metaG_FD_188302 | JGI IMG/M metagenome (GOLD analysis project Ga0209909, IMG submission 188302) | Cyanobacterial communities from the Joint Genome Institute, California, USA - FECB-22 (SPAdes) (version 3) | ecosystem: Environmental > Aquatic > Thermal springs > Hot (42-90C) > Microbial mats... | reverse complement strand
GCACCGGCTTCTTGCGGCTGATTTCCTGCAGCGCCAGTTCGCCGCCCTGGTCGTACAGCTCCTTGAAGCGGTAGAAGCTGTCCCGGCTATAGCCCATCATCTTGCAGGCCTGGCTGACATTGCCGAGCTGCTTGGCAAGCTCCAACAGGCCAACCTTGGCGCGGATGATCTTCTGTTCGGTCGTCATGATGTCCTCCATCGCCGAGGCGGGGCGCTTCGCCACCCCGACCGCTCCGCGCCCCGCCTCGGCTTGCGATTCGCCGTGGGGAAACAGGACACCATCTGTCAGATTAAGTTTTAGCTAATGCAGGTAAAAACTGGAAGCGTCAACTAACTTAAATCATACAGACTATTGACCTAACCCAGCAGCGTGGCCCGTGTATACTTACCGCCCGTACAAACTTAGTTCGCAAGCGCGCGCCTTAGCTCTTCTGCATAGCGAGCGACGACCGCGCTTCGATGCGAAAGCCATTCCTCGCTATAGTAGGTTTGCAAGTATCTATCCCCGCCGTCACAGATAAGGCTGACAAGCGAACCCGATTCTCCCTGCCGCTTCATTTCAGAGGCGAGGCGACACAACGCTACAAAATTCGTACCGGTCGAACCGCCGACACGACGTCCAAGTGTTTCCGACAGCAACCGCATGGCAGCAAAAGACGCTGCATCGGGTATCTTCATCATACGATCGATCACATCGGGGACGAAGGAGGGTTCGACCCGCGGGCGGCCGATGCCTTCGATCAGGGAGGACTCCGTGCAGGTAATGACCATATTGCCGGTACGGTAAGCCTCATAGAACACCGAATGCTCGGGGTCGGGCACGCAGAGTTTCGTCTTGTAACCGCGATACCGGATGAAGCGTCCGATCGTCGCCGTCGTACCACCGGTGCCCGCACTCATGACGATCCATTCTGGAACTGGAAAGCGCTCCCGGCTAATCTGCTCGAAGATCGATTCCGCGATATTGTTGTTGCCGCGCCAGTCGGTCGCACGCTCAGCGTAAGTGAACTGGTCGAGATAGACTCCGCCTAGCGTTTCGGCCAGACGCTCGGCCTCGCGATAGATCTGGCTGCCGGCCTCCACCAGATGGCACTCGCCGCCATACCGGCGGATCGCGTCGATCTTCTCGCCAGAAGTCCCAGCCGGTATCACCGCGTGGAAGGGTAGCCCCAGTAATCGCGCGAAATAGGCTTCCGAAATTGCCGTCGAGCCCGAGGACGCCTCCACGATCGGCGTGTTCTCACGTATCCGGCCGTTGCAAATGCCAAACAGGAACAGCGAACGCGCCAGCCGATGTTTCAGGCTTCCGGTGGGGTGCGTCGACTCGTCCTTCAGATAAATGTCGATTCCCTCGAAAGCCGGAAGATCGAGGCGGATTAGATGCGTATCCGCCGACCGCCGTTGATCGGTTTCGATTAGCGACAGGGCATGACGCGACCACGATGAATCCTCATGCCTGGAATTTGCTTCGGCGATGCCAGACAGGACACACATTCCGCCCTTACCCAAGGCCATTGTTTCGGGTCTCTTCCGAACCCGGCCGGTAACAAAGCTGCTGCGAGACGGTGCGCGCCGCCTCCACCATCGCCTCGACCGACGGGTCGCGGCCGTCCTTGCCGCGCTTGTCGGAACCCGCGATCGCGAGGACGGCAACCAATTCGCCCTGCGAGTCGAAGATCGGCGCAGCCGCACCGCGGATGTTCTCGACGAAGTGACCCTTCAGCCAGGCATAGCCGTCCTTGCGGACCGTCTTGCGGATCTCCTCGATCTGGCGCTTTGTTTCAGGTGCGGCAGAGCGCACCGCGCCAAGCTCCCGCTCGAGCTGCACCCTTGTATTGTCTTGCGGAAGATAGGTGAGGAAAACGCGGCCTGTTGCAGAGGAGATCATGGGAAAGATCGTTCCGAGCCCTAGCGAGGTCACGCCGATCCCGCCGCCACGCAACCAGCGCACGATCGTCGGTCCCTGATCGCCCCAGACCGCCAGCGTTCCACCCTCACGTATTCGCGTGACAAGCTCGCGCAATGCCTCGTTTGCAAGCTCGATCGCATCCACGCGGCCGAGCGCCGCAAGGCCGACGCGCAACGAGCGGGACCCGAGGTCGTAACGCCCCGTCGCCTGATCCTGGATCGCAAGGCCGCAGCGGACCAGACTGACGAGATAGCGCCGCGCCTGACTGAGCGAAAGGCCGCTCATGCGCGCCACTTCTCCGAGTGTGAGCGGCCCGCCACCGTCGACAAGAGCGTCCAGCACCGAGAACCCGATCTCGACCGACTGGATTCCCTGAAGCTTTTCGCCCGCCCCTCCATTGCTTCCGTTATCAGCCAGGTCGGTCTGGACGGCGCGCTTGCGGCCCGTAGCGGCGACGGTTCGCTTTTCTTTCATGGACGTTCGGAGGTAAACACGATCAGATTGCCAAAACCATCGGACGGATCGACGGCGATACCGTTTCCGATCTCCCGATATCGAACGCCACCACGCTCAAAGCAGGCCACAAGGCGCGCCCGCGACTCAGTTTCGATCTCATAGCCGACATAGCACGCCTCGCCGAGCTGCAGCGATCCCACATCGATCCCGAACAGCCGCTGCAAGCTATCGGGCGTGTAAACGGCAAGATCGACACGCCCTGGCGACGTTCGGGTGACGGCGGGCTCACTCTTGAGGTTGCCAAACAGCCCACCGAGCGGCTTTGCGATCGCCTCCGGATCGTTCGCAACCGCGATCACCGACCGCAATTGTTTTGCGCCGTTCTCATGCTTCAGCCATTCCGGCAGCAGATACAGCTCGACATTGAAGTAGCGGCAGCAATTGAAAGCCAGCGGCGCCTCGATCGGCAGGATCACGTCGAATTCCGGGAATACCGACTCACCCGGTCCGATCACCCATTCGCGCTTGACATGGAATGGCGGGTTAGCAGCGAACCCGGCCTGCTGGATCGCAGCGCTGGCCCGTTCGATGTCGGGCGCACCGAGGACCATCGATTTGATTCCTTCCGCACCCGACAGGGTGCGCGCCATGGCCGGCGGCAGGCACGAGCGATCATGCGCGGTCATCAGTTCGATATAATTGGCAGATCCGGGCGTGGGCGGCGTCATCAGTACGAGGTGGTTCGATATTCCCATGCCCTCGATCCGGCTGATCGGCGACAAGGTGAAGCCAATGCGCCGGAACAGCGACGCCGCCGCATCGAGATCGTGGACCGAGGTCAGGATATGGTCGATTTCCGCGATTGCCTTATTCGGCATGTTGCTCTCTCACGATAAGATTGCAGATGTCGTCGACATGCAGCGCGACCGCATCAAGTATCGGCACGCCGGTGTCGGGAACGGGAAGAAGCAGCGGCAATTCGGTGCAGGCGAGCAGAACGGCCTGCGCGCCGCGATCGCGCAGCTCGGTAACGGCGCCATGCAGGCATGCGGTGCCGTCCGCATCGGCGGCACCGGCGGTCAGCTTATCCTGGATCAGCGCCTCGATCTCGCGTTGATGATCGGCAGGCAGGCGCAGCAAGGCGCGGCCGTCGCCGCCGATATACTCGTCGAGGAAGGACGCGCCGCAGGTCGCCGTGGTGCCGAGCACACCGGCGCAGCGAATTCCGAGCCGGTCCAGCTCGCGTGCCGAACCCGAAAGCACATGCAGCACCGGACGGTTCGCGGCGACAGCGACCGCGTCCCTGAACAGATGCGCGGTAACCGCGGTCAACACGACCACGTCGCAGCCGGCTTCCGCCAGTCCGGCGGCCGCCTCGCAGATCATGGCCTCGACGTCCGCCCAGTCGGAAGTCCGAGCTGCGGCGAGAATCGATGCATAGTTGAGATTCCAGATCACGCCCTCAAAGCTGTGATGCGGGCCGAAACGCTGCTCCACTGCCCTGTTCAGCCGGTCGTAATATAAAGCCGTCGACCGCCAGCTCATGCCGCCGATCAGGCCGATCCGCCGGACTGACCCGGCGGCCGGCGTGTTCGGCTGCCCGTCTCCATGGATCGCGATGCCCATTCACGCTCCGACAAGAGAACGCGAGCGGCCCGTGATCAGTGGCAGCGCAAGCGTGGCGAGGACGAATGCCCCGGTGAGGAATTTCAGGTCCGACGGATTGAGCCCGGTCGCAAGGCCGAGCGAGACAAGCTGATAATAGATGATCGAGCCTACTACCGGCGCCACGAGCTGGCGGGTGATGGTCGAGCGTCCGACGATCGCCTCGCCGATGATCAATGCGGCGAGGCCGTTGATCAGGATGCCAAAGCCGATCGTAACGTCGGCATAGCCCTGTTGTTGAACCACGATCGCGCCGCCCAGCGCGGCCAACCCATTGGCCATTCCGAAGCCCATCAGGATATAGAATCGATCGTTGATCCCCAGTGCCGGGGACAATCTCGCATTGGCGCCGACGCAGCGCATCGACAGCCCGATTTCGGTCCGGAAAAATGCGATGAGCGCGAGCACCACCCCAGCCACGACTGCGGCAAACAGAGCCACCTGCAGCCAGGTGCTGTAGAGGATCTGCGTGGAGATGGCGTCGAAGATCGACAATTCCGGCAGCACCGCCATGTTCGGCATGCCCATGATCCGAAGATTGGCGCTCCATGCCATGGTCGCGACCAGAATGCCGGCAAGCAGCGACGGCACCTTGAAATAAAGGTGGATCAATGCGGTCGCGACACCGGCGCTAAATCCAAGCGCGATCGCAAGCAGCGTCGAACTCCAGGGATCGAGGCCCGCTGTCAGCAGCGCGCCGACCACGCAGCCGCCGAGCGGAAAGCTCCCTTCCATGGTCAGATCCGGCAGGGCGAGCGTGCGGAACGGAATCATGATCGCCAGCGCCACGAAGGCATAGACCAGGCTCTGAACCAGCGTGACAGGAACAAGATTGAGGAAGATATCAAGCATTCAACAGCCTCAGGCCAGCATCATGCGATCGTCGCTGATGTGAAAGCGCGCTACCAGGTCCTGCACGGTCAGGCCTTTTTTCTCGTCGAAACCGATATCGGCGACGATTCGGCCCGCATTCATCATGAGGATGCGTGATGCGTAGGACAGCGCATGCTCCATGTTGTGCGTCACCATCAGCGTTGTCAGACTTGCCTTCTGAACCATCGCAACCGTCGCATCCATCACGAGTTGCGACGTCTTCGGATCGAGCGCCGCGGTGTGCTCGTCGAGCAGCAGCAATTTCGGCGGTAGCAGCGTCGCCATCGACAACGCCAGCGCCTGCCGCTGCCCGCCCGACAGCGACCCGACCACAATATCGAGCCGGTCCTCGAGCCCCAGCCCGAGCGGCACCAGCGCGTTGCGGAACATTTCGGTGCGCTCGCGGGTCAGCGCCGGGCGCAATCCGCGTCCGAGGCTTCGCATCAACGCGAGCGTCATATTCTCGCGCACGGTTAGCGACGGCGCCGTCCCCACCATCGGGTCCTGAAAAACCCGCGCCATCGCGCGGGCGCGAATGTATTCGGGAACGCGCGTGACATCCGCACCGTCGATCTCGATCCGGCCCTGATCGGGCAGGAGCGCGCCGCCAAGCAGATTGAGCAGCGTGCTCTTGCCCGCGCCATTGCCTCCGATCACCGCGATGAAGTCGGCGTCATTGGCGCGAAGATCCACGCCGGCAATCGCGACCTTTTCGGTCGCGGTGCCGGCGTTGAAGACTTTCCTCAGTCCGGATGCGACGATCATGTCCGGATCATTGCACGATGCAATTGCAGTCGGCGAGCGCCGGCGGGACTTTCAGGCCCAGCGCTTCCATCTTCTTTGCATTGATCATCGGCCGGTGCTCGGCTGCGGTGGCGCGATAGGCCGGGATCGCGGCAGGTTCTGCGCCCTTGAGGATTTTCCCGGCAATGCGCCCGGCGGCTTCTCCGGACTGCCCGAACGAGACCGCGAAGGCCGCGAGCGCATAATTCTGCGCGACCGCCTGCGGGATCGAGGTGATGACCGGCAGCTTGGCGCGATCGGCGGTCGCCGAAATGGCCGCCATGCCCTGCTGGATGCGGCCAGACGCAACGGTGAACAATGCATCTGCCCGACCGACGGCGGATTGCACCCGTTGCGGCAATTCGTTCGGATTGTCGACGCCGATACGGACCAGTTCTACGCCGCTTCCTTTCGCTGCCGCTTCCATCCCGTCAACGGCGGCTTTCGAGGAATCGTCACCGGTGTCGTAGAGCAGGGCCATCCGCTTCATGTCTGGAAGCAGGGTCTTGAAGAAGTTCAGGAGCGCCGGATAGTCGAGCGCGACCGACGAGCCGGTCATCAGCTTGTCGCCCTTCTCCCAGGACGGGACCAGCCCGGCATGAACCGGGTCGGCGATCGGCAGGAATACGATGGGGAAGCTGCGGCTGCGCAACTGATTGCGCGCGGCGACCGAAACCGGCGTGGCGATGGTCGTCATCAGATCGGGATTGCCGCCGGAAAGGCGTGTCAGCATCTGCGGGATCAGCGAGGCATCGAAATTCACGTTGGTTTCGTCGAAGACGAGATTCTTGCCCTCGACGAAGCCCTCATCGGCCAGACCTTTTTTGAAGCCTGCGATGGCTTCATTGAGCGTCGGATGTGGACCCCAGCCGGCAATGGCCACCTTCTTCTGCTGCGCGGCAACCGGCGACGACACAGCCATTGCGATCGCAAGCGCGATCAGTTTCGCCGTCCAATTTGTGGTCCGAGTCTTCATCGCAATCCGCTCCCTTCTGGTTCGCACTTGCATATTCTGCAAGATCATGCAGGATATGCAAGAGCCCATTGTGCTGTTTTTCGAGGCGAGCCTGGATGAAAGCTGTCTATTTTCGAGAGCACGGCGACATTTCGGTGCTGCGTTATGGGGACTTTCCGAAGCCTGCGACCCCGCCCGGCTGGGTGAGACTGCGTGTCGCAGCCTGCGGCCTGAATTATCTCGACGTGTTCTCGCGCCGCGGCATGCCCGGCATCAAGGTCGACCTGCCTGGCATCACCGGCGGTGACTGCGCCGGCGTGATCGACGAACTCGGCAAGGGCGTGGAGGGCTGGAAAGTCGGCCAGCGCGTATTGCCTATCTCGCATCACGTCGACTGGTCGACCGGCGCATTCGACATGCTCGGTGAAACCCGCAACGGCGCGATGGCGGAATATTGCATCGTCCGGGCGAGCCAGCTCATGCGTATTCCGGATTCGGTGTCCGACAAAAAGGCGGCCGCCCTGCCCTGCGCCTACGGCACCGCGCACCGGATGCTGCACACCCGCGGACAGATCAAGGCGGGCGAAACGGTACTGGTGCTCGGCGCGTCCGGCGGTGTCGGCACAGCATGCGTGCTGCTCGCAAAGCTTGCCGGCTGCACCGTGATCGCCGCGGCCGGCAGCGACGATAAATGCGACAAGCTGCGCGCCATCGGCGCTGACGACACGATCAATTACACGACCACGAAGATCGACAAGTATATCCGCGAGAAGACCGGCACCTTGCTGCGCGGCGGCGGCGTCGACGTGGTGGTGAACTTCACCGCGGGCGACACCTGGACGCCGTCGATGCGCTGCGTGAAACGCTTCGGCCGGCTTCTGTGCTGCGGCGGCACCGGCGGTTATTCGGCGGTGACCGACATTCCCTATCTATTCATGTCGGAAATGACGATCCTCGGCTCGACCGGCTGGACCATGGAGGATCAGCAAGCCTGCCTCGATCTTGTCGCACAGGGCCGGATCGATCCACCGATCGATCGCGTGGTGCCGTTGTCGGAGGGCATCGAGGCGGTGAAGGCGATCGAGGATCGCGGCGTGTTCGGCAAGATCATCGTGAAGCCCTGAGGCGCCCCGATGTTGACGGCACCACCCCGTTTCGCCGGCAGCGACGATGTCGGAGCCTATGCTTCCGTGCCGATCCATGACCGCCTGCGCGGGCGCGACTTGGTTGCGATGATTCGTGAGGCGGCGGAGGCCGGTGCTGACCGAACGGCGCTGTCGTTTCTGCCATTGGGCAAGGCGGGCACTCCAGCATTGCATATCACCCGCGGTGAATTGGCAGCCGGCGCCGCGGCCTTTGCCGCGCATCTGGTTTCTCATGGCATTGGACGCGGCGATGTCGTTGCGTCGCTCTTGCCGAACGGACCGGGCGTGGTCGCTGCCGCGATCGGTACGATGGCGACGGCGGTGCTGGCGCCGGTTAATTATTTTCTGGAGGCGGAGCAAATCCAGAAACTCATCGGCGAGAGCGGAGCCAAAGCCGTTCTCGTACCGCGCGATCCGCCGGCGGCGCTGACAACGATGTTCGCAAACCTGAGCCAGACGTTCACCGGCGATGCGGTTCGCCTGATCGAGGTCGATACCTGGCGCAAGTGGATCTCCGTCGACGACAGGCCGTCGCTTGCGACGCGCGCACCCGTCGACCGCATCGCGCTGTTTCATACCGGCGGCACAACGGGCCTGCCGAAATTCGTGCCGCTGACCGCCGGCAATGTCGCCGCGGGCGCGTTGATCTCGCAATTCGCCTATGGGTATTGCGAGAACGACAACGTGCTCTGCGCGATGCCGATGTTTCATGTCGGCGGGCTGTTCGCCTGCACGCTGTTCCCGCTTGCCGGCGGCGCACAGGTCTCGATCCTCGGCACGCTCGGTTATCGCGGCGACGGTGTGATCGCGGCTTTGCCGGACACCATCGCCGGCATCGGCGCAAGCGTTGTGGTCGGTCCACCGACCGTGATGGCGCAACTCGCCGCCAATCCGCCGCAGATGAACCGCGCCAGCAAACTTCGTCTGTTTGTTTCAGGCGCGGCCGCCTTGCCGCGCACCATCGGCACACGGCTGAATGCCGCCACCGGCATACCCATCGTCGAGCCCTGGGGGCTGACCGAAGCGACACTCGCTGTCACCAGCGGCCCCCGCGATGGCGCGCTGAAGCAGGGTTCGGTCGGCCTCGCCCTGCCCTATTGCGACGTGAAGGCATTTCGCACGGACGACGATGGCAAGGCCACGAGCCCCTGCAGCACCGACGAAATCGGCGTGCTCGGCATTCATGGACCCATGGTGTTCGGCGGCTATCTCAATCGCGCGCCCGGGGATCAGCCCTTCCTAGCCCATGGCTGGCTCGACACCGGCGATCTCGGCCGGGTCGATGCCGATGGCTTCGTCTGGGTCACCGGACGCGCCAAGGAACTGATCAAGCGCGGCGGGCATGGCATCGATCCCGGCATGATCGAGGATGCCCTGCTAGCGCATCCCGATGTCGCGCTGGCGGCGGCAATCGGCAAACCGGATGCCTATGCCGGCGAAATCCCCGTGGCCTATGTGCAGCCGCGGCCGGGCGCAACGATCGATCCCGAAGAGCTCATCGCCTTCGCACGAGACCGCATTAGGGAACGCGCCGCGATCCCGAAGGATATTGTGGTGATCGACCGGCTTCCGGTGACGGCCATCGGCAAGGTCCACAAGCAGACACTGAAGCTCGATATCACCCGCCGCGTCGCTGAGACCGTGGTGCGGCAGAGTGCAGGCGAGTACGCCATGATCGACGTTCGTGCCGAGCCGCATCCGCTGCACGGGCTGATCGTCCGTGTGCGCGCACCGAAGGCGAGCATCGATCCGGTCGGTCAATCCCTCGCCGCCTTCGCGTTTCGCTCCGACATTTCCGCCACTGAAGAGGACAGTTAAATGCTCGATCCCGAGGCCTTCCGTCGCATCGTCGAGAGCGCAGCCTTTCACCAGGTGCTCGGAGTCCGTCTGGAGAAGGCGGATCCCGATGCCGGCATCGCCGTGTTGCGCCAACCCTATCGGCCGGAACTGTCGATCTTTCCCGATGCCGGCGTCTATCATGGCGGGGTCATCGGTGCGCTGATCGATGTCGCCGGCGCCGTTGCCTGCGGGCTGCCGCTCGGCCGCCCCACGCCGACCGCAAATTTCCGCGTCGACTTTCTGAAGTCGCCGGCCAAGGTCGACCTGGTCGCGACCGGCCGTCTGGTCCGCGGCGGCAAGACCGTGGCGGTCGCCGATGTCGAAATCACCGATGACAGTGGCGAGGTCTACGCGATCGGCCGCGGCACTTTCAGCACGGCTGCGACATTTAAGGCAATCGAAGGCGGCGCCGAAAGCGCGCGCAAGGGCTGAAGCGGCGATGGCCATTATCCAGCCGATCGCGGCCCGCCAGGAAGAGCTAACGCAATGGCGGCAGCATCTTCACGCCCATCCGGAGATCGGCTTCGAAGAGGTCGAGACTGCGCGTTTCGTCGCCGAGCGGCTCACCGAAGCCGGCATTCCGTTTCACAGCGGGCTCGCCAGGACCGGCGTGGTCGGCGTGATCGAGGGTCGCCCCGGGCCGCGCAACATCGGATTTCGCGCCGACATGGACGCGCTGCCGATGACAGAGGCCGGCACACCGGCGTGGCGGTCCACCATCGATGGCAAATTCCATGGCTGCGGCCATGACGGACACACCGTCATGCTGCTGGCCGCCGCGCAGCATCTGGCGCACACGCGCGACTTCGACGGCACGGTCTTCGCGATTTTCCAGCCTGCGGAGGAAGGGCTCGGCGGCGGACGCGTGATGGTCGAGGATGGCCTTTTCGAGCGCTTCCCGTGCGACGAGATCTATGCGCTGCACAACATGCCGCTCATCCCGAAAGGCCAGGCATCGGTCCGCGCCGGGGCAGCGCTCGCGTCGTTCGATCTCTTCGATGTGACGATCCATGGCAAGGGCGGCCATGCCGCGATGCCACACAAGACCGTCGATGCGGGTCTCGTCATGGCCTATGCCGCGACGGCGCTACAGGCGCTGATCGCACGCGAGACCGACCCACTCACCTCAGCGGTGCTAAGCATCACCCAGATGCATGTCGGCACGACCCACAACGTCATCGCCTCCGAGGCAAGTCTGCAGGGCACGGTGCGCGCACTCGATAGCGACGTGCGTGCGCGGATCGAGGAAGGCTTTCATCGCGTCATTGAGCATGTTGCGCAGGCGCACAGGGCGACCGCCTCGATCGCCTACAAGCGCGAATATCCGGCGCTGGTCAACGACCGAGCCGCAGCCAAACATGCGGAGCACGCCATCACCAAAGTGCTCGGCGCGTCCAGTATTGCGTCGGGCTTTCCGCCGCTGATGGCGGCGGACGACTTCGCCTTCATGCTTCAGGCGCGGCCGGGCGCCTATATTCTGCTCGGCCAGGGAAACGGCCCGGACACACGGATGGTGCACCATCCCGAATATGATTTCCTGGATGACGTCATCCCGTTGGGAGCCAGTATTCTGGTGGCACTAACAGCAAGTACGTAGCCCAACTGCAACTGCGTTAATCCCAAACGTATATCAAACGCCGGTCAGGCGGCATTTCGTTCTGGTAACGAACCTGACGGAGGCCATCTGCGCCTGGTCCGACGGGCTCGAGCTTGAGCATTTCCAGCATCCGGAAGGGTGGTCGCAGCGGATACCGCTGGTGATCCTCGACAATCTGATAGCAGGGGCATTTGCGCCGAGGATGAAAGCTCATCGGCATCCGCTACGCCTTGACATTATTTTACTATTATGTAAATTTTACATTTAAGTAAAAATTTTTGTCGCAGGGAACGCCATGGAGACTGTTACAGCAGCCCGCTCTTGCACGGGCTTGCGGGGGAATGTAGTCGACTATCTGCTGGAGAGGCACTCCGGCTCCTGCAACAGCCGCACTTACCTGTTAGGGCCGTATCGCAACTGGACCTACGCGGATCTCACTGCGCGCGTCGCGAAAGTTGCAAACGCCCTGCGTTCAGTCGGCGTGAAGCCCGGTGAGCGCGTATTATTTGGCCTTGTCGATGATATCGACTTTCCGTCAGTGTTTCTCGGCACGATGAAGATCGGCGCCATTGCGATACCGATAAACACGTATCTGAAACCAGACGATTATCGCTATTACATCGCCGACAGCGAAGCCGTCGCCGTCATCGCCGATCATACCATCGCCTCCGTCATCGCAAATCTGCGCCGCGATCTTCCGAGCCTCCGTCATCAGTTCTGTGCACGCGGCCGCGTACCTGGGCTCGACCACCTAGACGATATTTTGGCCTCGCAAACGGCGCATGCGGAAACTCATCCTGTGGATCCTGATGACATGGCTTTCTGGCTTTATTCGTCAGGTTCAACCGGCAGTCCCAAGGGCGTGGTGCATACCGGCAATCATATCTACTGGGCGACCGAGTTGTTCGGCCGCGGCGCTCTCAACATGACGGAAAGCGATGTCGTGTTGTCGCCTCCCAAGATGTACTTCGCCTTCGGCCTTGGGAATCAAGTTTACTTTCCGATCCGCACTGGAGCACAGGTTATCGTCAATCCAGGTCCGATTTTGGCTGAAACGGTCTGGGAGCAATGGCTCAAACACGAGCCGACGGTGATCATGGGCGTTCCGACGTTATTCGCCGGCCTGTTGCGTCTCGCCGAGGAAAAAATCGGGCAGGAGCGCGTGCGCCATGCGGCCCGAAATTTGCGTTTCTGCCTAAGCGGCGGCGAAATCTTGCCCGCTGCCCTGTTGCATCGCTGGAAGCAATTCGCCGGCGTTGAAATTCTCGACGGCGTCGGCACCACCGAAATGACGCACATGTTCATGGTGAACCAGCCCGGCCGGTCCGTGCCAGGCAGCTGCGGCCGATTGGTAAGTGGTTTTCGCGCCGAAATCGTCGACGACAACAATGAGCCTGTTCAACCGGGCGAGATCGGAAACCTCCGCATGTTCGGGCCTTCGGCCGCACAGCAATACTGGAATAAGCCAGAGAAGACCGCGGAGGTGATGGGCGGCGGCGGCGTGCTGACCGGCGACAAGATGTATCAAGATGAGGAGGGCAACTTCTTTCTCGTCGGCCGGTCCGACGACATGCTGCGCGTCGGCGGAATCTGGGTGTCACCCGCCGAGGTCGAAAGCGTCATCGCACAACACGAGGCCGTGCTGGAATGCGCCGTCGTCGGACACCGCGATTCCGATGAGATGGTCAAGCCAAAGGCTTATGTGATCCTACGTCAACAAAGCAGTACGGATCACGCCAGCCTGAAAGAGGCGTTACGTATGCACGTGCGCGAGCGCATCGCCCACATGAAATGTCCGCGCTGGTTCGAGTTTGTGGATGAATTGCCGAAAACCAGCACCGGCAAGATTCAGCGGTTCCGGTTACGTCAGCGCGCAACCGCAAACTGACCCCCGGTCGCGCGGGCGTAGCGGCATTTTTCAGTAAGAAGAACCAGCACACAGGGAGAAAGCGCATGAAATCCATTCTGCTCGGAGCGGCTGCCGCGGTCGTCATGAGTACGACGGCAATGGCGCAAGGACAGCCGATCAAGATCGGATTCGTCAGCACTTTCAGCGGCCCGACCGCGGTCATCGGCAACGACATGCGGAATGCCTTCGAACTTGCCCTCGATCACCTTGGACGCAAGATGGGCGGACGGACGGTAGAGGTGATCTACGAGGACGATGGCCAGAAGCCGGATATCGGCCGCCAAAAGAGCGAGAAACTGGTGCAGTCCGACAAGGTCGATTTCGTGGTCGGCTATATCTGGTCGAACGTCTTGCTGGCTTCGCTTAAGCCGGTGACAGATTCGGGCACCTTCCTGATCAGCGCGAATGCCGGTCCTTCGCAAGTTGCAGGCGAACTCTGTTCACCCCTCTTCTTCACCACGTCATGGCAGAACGATCAGACTCCGGCTGCCATCGGCGAATACATGAACCAGAAGGGGATCAAGTCGCTCTACCTGCTTGGTCCGAATTATGCAGCCGGCAAGGATATCCTCGGCGGCGTGAAAGGCGTGTTCAAGGGCAAGATCGCAGGTGAAGACTATACCAAGTGGCCAGACCACCTCGACTTTTCAGCCGAACTTTCAAAAGTGCGCGCTGCTAAGCCGGACGCCCTGTTCGTGTTCTATCCGGGCGCTGCCGGCGTACAATTCCTCAACCAGTTCAATCAAGCCGGGCTGAGGGATCAGGTGCCGCTCTATACGGCCTTTACCATCGATGCGCTGTCGCTGCCGCGTCAGGGCGATCTCGCGCTCGGCGTTCCGGGAGCGCAGCACTGGGTCGCCGATCTACCGAATGACGCGAACAGGAAATTCGTCGCCGATTTCAAGGCGAAGCACAAGGCCTATCCGTCTTTCTACGCAGCCCAGACCTATGACGCCGCCAATCTCATTGCGAGTGCCGTGAACGCGGTCCAGGGAGATACGTCGAAAAAAGATGCGATGCGCGATGCGATGCGCCGAGTAGAATATGCCTCGGTGCGCGGACCGTACAGATACAACCAAAACCACTTCCCGATTCAGAACTTCTATCTGCAGGACGTAGTCAAGGATGCCGACGGCGTTCTGACGCTTAAGACCGCGGCCACTGTGCTGAAGGACGCAAGAGACAATTTCGCGGAAAAATGCCCGATGAAGTGGTGACGTCTATTCTGCCGCATTCAGCGTAATATCGACTGGCGCGCTCCGCGCCCCCCGCCGCGGAGCCCCCTTCTTGTCCGGCGACCGAACCGCGCGGCGCGCGCGCTCTTTCACCAGCCCGAACGCGACCATGCTGAAATAGGTTTCGATCAGTTCCTCAATCGCGATCTCTTTCTTCGGATCGTACCAGCGCGCCAGCCAGTTGCACATGCCGAGGATACCGAACGCAATCATCTTCGGCTCTCCGTACTTTTCGAAATCGCCCTTCTTCTGCCCGTCGGCGATCAGACCGGTCCACATCGTCTCGTAGGAACGCCATATCTTGTCCATCTCGCGGCGCACTTCGCGCGCGTCCTCAAGATATACGTCGCGCAGACTCACCGTCATTTCCAGGCAATGCCGGTCAAAGCGTTCGAGATGGTTGCGAATCGCTCCGTACAGCTTGTCCTGGAACGAAGCCCTTGAATCGACTACCGCGCGCAGGCCCTCGACCAGCGACTCGCTCTGCGGCCGGATGATGTGCAACAGGATCTCGGCGCGGTTGCTGAAGTAATAGTAGATCGCCTCGCGCTTAACCCCGGTTTCTCTGGCGATGTCATCAAGCGAGGTGTTGGCGAAGCCCTGCCGGTCGAATATTTTCAGCGCGTTCTGCAGGATGGCCTCCCGCCGGAGTTCCGATTTCTTGACTTTCTTGGCGGGTTCGCGGACGGACATACGTAATTTCCGGTCATACTGAAAGGTGCTCCTTGCATAACCGATCCGCGCGCCTTGTGCCAGTTTCGGACGCGCCAGCGTCTCGCCGCGGCGAGACGCTGGCCGCCGCCCGAACCTAATTCGCCTTCACCAATGGGCATCCGCCCTTGTCGAGCGGACGGAACGCCTGCTCGCCCGGGATTTCCAGGACCTGCTTATAATAGTCCCACGGTCCCTTCATTGCGGCTGGCGCCTTCACCTCGTACAGATACATCGAATGAATCTTACGACCGTCGACCCGAATATGTCCCTTGCCGAACAGCGGATCATCGGTTTCCATCTCCTTCATCCTGGCGACAACCTTATCGCCGGTGGTGTCGCCGTCCAGTGCCTTGACTGCCTTGAGATAGTGCAGGATCGCTGCATAGACTCCAGCCTGCATTTCGTTCGGCATGTTCTTTTGCGGATGGGCGGCCTGAAAGCGCTCTGCGAAAGCACGAGTCGCCTCGTTGGTGTTCCAGTAGAATGGGCTTACGGCAAAGAGGCCTTGTGCCGAGGCGCCAAGGGCATGGGCGTTGTTGATGATGAAGACAAGCCCCGCCATCCGCTGACCTCCCTTTCCTATCCCGAACTCAGCGGCCCCCTTGATCGCGCTCGTGGTGTCACCGCCTGCATTCGCAAGCGCGATGATCTTGGCTTTGGACGCCTGCGCCTGCAGCAGAAACGATGAGAAGTCGACCGTGCCGATCGGATGACGCACAGCGCCGAGCACCTTGCCGCCATTGGCCTTGACGAGGCCTGATGCCGCCTGTTCGAGATTGTGCCCGAACGCATAGTCGCTGGTCAGGAAATACCAGGAGTCGTTGCCGGCTTTCAGCGCCGCCTGCACCAGGCCGTTGGCCAGCGCGAAATTGTCGAAGGTCCAGTGCACGTTGTTGGGTGTACACTTCGCTCCGGTGAGGTCTGTTGTTACGCCGCCGGAGATCAGGAACACCTTGTTCTTCTCCCTGGTGATCTCGCTGACAGCAAGCGCAATGCCGGAATTCGGCACGTCCACGATCGCTTCAACACCATCCACCTCATACCATTTGCGCGCCATAGTGGCGCCGATATCGGCCTTGTTCTGGTGGTCGCCGAACACGATCTCGATCGGCCGGTTTCCGATCTGCTTTCCGAAATCCTCGATTGCTAGCCGCGCCGCAACCACCGAGCCGATACCCTGGAAGTCGGCATAGACGCCGGACATGTCGTTCATCACCGCAATCTTGATCGGCTTGCCGTCCTGAGCCGCGGCCGGTCCTGCAGCCAGGGATGCAGCCAACATGACTGCAGGCAATAGGGTGCCGTTGGCAGAAAATGCCTTCATGGTCGTCTCCTGTGTTGTGCGCGTAACCCGCCGGTCAGGCGGCGCTTTGCTGCTTTGTCGTGGCCTCGCGCGGAATAAGGACCACATCAGGCTCCGCCGTCCCGGTATAAAGCCGCGACACCTCCGCGGCGCGTCCTTCCAGAACCGCGCGCTGATTGATATAGCCCTTGTCGGTAATTTCGTTGCCGTCGATCGAAGGTGGCGTGCCCATGACAAGGACGCGCGCAATCTGCCGGCTCGATCCCGAATTGGCCGCGTTGAATGCGGCGAGCGTGCGTGCAAGATGCGCATGCAGTTCCGGGCGCACCGTGAGGTCTCTCATCGAGGCCTCCGGCGCATCACAGATTTTTCGGCAGCCATCGAGATTCGGGAAGATCAGAAGTCCGACCTCTTCCCGGTCGTGTCCCGTAACCACCACATCCTGGATTGCCGGTGCTGCTGCGCTGATCGCTGAAAGCCGGAGATCGCCGACCTGCACCCAGGTCCCGCTCGAGAGCTTGAAGTTCTCGGACACCCGCCCGTCGAAGCGCAGCCCGCGCTCCGGACGTTCCGGATCGATGAACGCGACCGCATCCCCGAGTTTGAAGAAACCCTCGTCGTCGAACGCCGCCTTAGTGAGATCGGGACGCCGGTAATAGCCGGGCGTGACATTGGCGCCCAGCACTCGCATCTCCAGCTTGCCGCCGTCCGGCACGAGTTTGAGCGTGCAGCCCGGCACCGGAAGTCCGACGCCGCCGATATCAGCCGCCGGCCAGTGGCAGAGACTGGCGACCGGTCCGGTCTCGGTCGAGCCGAGCGAAGAAAGAATCGGCAGCCGCTTGCCGCGATGCTTGACGGCAAGAGCGTCCAAGCGTTGCCACAGATGCGGCGGCAATGCCGCGCCGGCATAGAAGATCACGTCCAGCTTTTCGAACACATACCGGCCGAAATCGGCGTCCGCTTCCAGCGCCGGCAGCAGCATGTCGTATCCGCGCGGCACGTTGTAGAGCACCGTCTGCTGCACGTCACGCAGGTTGTTCAACGTAAAGTCGATCTTCCCGGGAGCCGGCTTGCCAGCGTCGATATACATCGTGCCGCCATGGCGCAGAACCTGATTGAAATTGAAATTGGTGCCGAAGGTGTGGTTCCACGGCAGCCAGTCGACCAGCACCGGCGGAGTCCTGGTCAGGAAGGTCCAGAGCTGATCGACGGCGGTGCCGTTTGAGCACATCATCCGATGGGTGTTGATGACGCCCTTCGGCATCCCCGTCGAGCCCGACGTTAGCAATATTTTCGCGATTGTGTCGGGATCCACGGCATCGCGCCGCTGCGCAACCTGCGGGCCGGCTCTGACCGCAAGCAGATCGGAGAACAGGATCGCGTCGGGGAAATCCGGATGCGGCGCATCGGCCACGATCTGAATGCCCGTCAGATCGAGCGCCTTGAGCGCCCGCGCGAATAGCGCGAGCGCGGGTACGTAGATCAGCCTGGGTCCAAGTTCAGACACGACATGCTTCAGTTTCGCGTAATTCTCCGACATCAGCGAGTAGGCTGGCGAGACCGGTAGAAACGGAATCCCGCTCTGCATCGCTCCGAGCTTAAGCAAAGCCATATTGACGCAGTTGTCACAAAGCGCCGCGACCGGCGCCCCGGCGCTGTGGCCGTTGTCGATCAGCCATTGCGATACCGCATCCGCGCGCCGCGCGGCCTCGCCAAAACTCAAGTGCTGCCAGACGCCGGCAGCATCGCGTTCGACCAGAAACGAACGCTCGGGATCGGCCTTGGCCCAATACTGCAGATACTCTCCCGCGTGACGCGCATACGCCGCCAGCGCAATCGGCGAACGAAGGATGATTTCGCCGTTGTCGCGTCGTTCGACATCGACCGCCGGCGCGGCCAGCGCGATATCGAGAAAATCCTGGCTATTAGGCGCGAATGCGGCCATGTCACCTCCCGACAGCGCTGCAAGCGCTCCGCCTGCGAAGGCGGGCTCCTGCTATTGTTGTTTAAGCCAAGTCTCGCTCCAAAGAGAGCCCGAGTCAATTATTTTTTACGTTTACGTAAATTATTTCCGCTGTCGCGTCAGGCTGTGGCCAGCCGGATCGCGCCGTCGAGACGCACGACTTCGCCGTTCAGCATCGTGTTCTCGATCATATGAAGACAAAGCCCGGCGAATTCGGAGGGGCGCCCAAGTCTCGAGGGGAAGGGAATTGCAGCAGCAAGAGATCGCTGCGCTGCATCAGGCAGCGCATGCAACATCGGCGTCTCGAAAATGCCAGGCGCGATCGCGAGCACTCTGACGCCATAACGCGCAAGCTCGCGCGCTGCTGGTAATGTTAGAGATGCGACGCCACCCTTGGATGATGCGTAAGCGGCCTGCCCGACCTGTCCTTCGTACGCGGCGATCGACGCCGTATTGATCACGACACCGCGTTCACCATCCGCCAGCGAATCGAGCTTCGCCATGTGCGCGCTGACGAGCCGCAACACGTTGAAAGTTCCGATCAGGTTGATCTCGACTACGCGGGCGAAATCGTCGAGGTTCATCGGTCCCTCGCGGCCGAGAATGCGTTTCGCCGGCCCGACACCCGCACAGTTTATGCACATCCGGATGGGGCCAATCGCATCTTCTGCCGCTTGCAGTGCCGACGCAGTGCTATCGGCGCTGGTCACATCGCAGGGCGCGGCAAAGCAGCCGAGCGCGTCTGCAACCTGCCCCGCGGCCTTGGCGTTCAGGTCGAAAATCGCAATCTTGGCACCTGCCGCGTGCAAGGCCTCAGCCGCCGCACGGCCAAGTCCTGACGCACCTCCGGTGACGACAGCGCCTTGGTTCTCAATGTTCATGGATGGGTCCGTTTAGAAACTGGTGGTCCCGCCCCCTCCGGGCGGAAGCAAAAAAAGGGTCAGTTCCGGTTGTCCTGCACCGACACCACCACAGCCATCGCGGTGTCGCCGGCCGCACAGCCGTGGAACAGGCCGTTACCGCCCCCACGCATCGTCAGTTCCTCGATCATCTCAATAATCAGGCGCAGACCCGTTGGCCCTTGTGGATGTCCGAAGACCAGCGAGCAGCCAAAGTTGTTCATCTTCTTCGCGTCAATGCCGGTCTCACGCGAGAACACGATGTCATTAACGACAAACGGATTGTGGGACTTGAACACATCGATCGCATCGATCGTAAGTCCGGCCGCTTCGATCGCACGACGCGCCGCCTTGACCGGCGCTGCCGGCATATAGGCATGCCGCTCGCGCGCCTGGCCGAAACCGAGAATGCGGATTTGGATGCCGGGGTCACGCGTGAATTCGGACACGCGATCCTTGCGCGTCACGATCATCCCGGCATTTCCGTCGGCTGGATGGGTCTGCCCCCCGAAGGTAACGGTTCCACCCTCGCGAACTGGCCTCAGCTTACTTAGGCCCTCGAGGCTGGTGTCATGGATGCCTTCGTCACCAGTCAACGTACCGGTTTCCTTTTTGAAACGCTGATCCGGCACGGCGAATGGCAGCGTCATGAAGCGCTTCAGAAAGGCGGTGTCGTCCTTGAGGGCATCGCGATACTGCTCGTAGCGAAACGCTGCTAGGTCGTGCTGCTCCTGCGTTGATATCTGCCAGTCGCGGGCGCAATTCTCCGCCGTATCGACCATGGCGAAATGCCCGGTCGGTTCATCGTTGAAATTGTCCAGCATCCAGTTCTCAATGCTTGGCGCGCCGCTCAGCCCGCGCGGGTTGGGATGAACAACAACCGGAGAATTCGATGTACGGTCGCAGGTTACAACCAGCGACGCGGTGGCGGCGCCCGCCGCGATTTCGCTTACCGCAGCGGACAGCGCCCGCGCAGAGGTCGCGCAGGCCTGCGACACCGTCGGTCCGGTGACAAAGGGTGCGCCCATCATAGTCATTAGCCAGGGCGTGCCCCAGAACGACTTTTCCTGCGGCACAGTCATGCCAAGCACGGCGTGATCGAGCGTCTCCAGCGGCCATTCCTTGTCCTTCGCCACCTTCGCCGCCGTGACCGCTGCAAGCTTCATGCTGTGCAGGTCGGAGAGGCTCATCTGCCAGCGCGAAAACGGCGTCGACCAATAGGCGCCGTAGGGAATTCGCAGATCGGAAAGTGAAGTCATCGCAAAATACTCGCTCGTTCAGTTCAGGCCGTGTCGCGACAGAAACGCGATCAGCAGATCGCGGCAGCGCTGTGGTTCCTCAATCTGCAGGAAATGCGTGGTACCCGGCACCACCGCACAATCGATGCCATACATCTCTTGCGCCGATTTCGCGATCAACGCCGCGGGGCTGGTGTGCGGGGATTCCGGATCGCCCGCGACGATCAGCAGCGGCATGCGAATTTCACCGAGTCGGGGGAACAGCGTCGGATCGACATTGTCGCGAAACACATTGGACTCGTAAGCCGGCGGGCAACGTAGCGTCCAGCGCCCGTCCGGCAGACGGCGAAGCGTATGGCGCGCAAGAAGGTCCGCGCCTTCCGGGACCCAGCGGCCGAATGACGGCCGCCGCTGGAACTGCGCGGCGAGCTGATCCGGCGCATCATAGATCTCCTGACGCCGCAGCGCACGGCCGGCGAGGTTTTCCATGTCGGCGTGTTGAATCTCGTGTAGCGGATGCCCGACCGGCGGCATGATCGGCGGGTCGAAAAGGCACAGCCCGTCCCAGCGGTCCGGATGGCGCAGCGCGTGTCCAAGCGTTGCCACCGACGCCAGGGAGTGAACCGCAGCGACCGTGCGTGCCGCGCCGAAGTGCGTTCGAATGCCCTGATAAACCTCCTCGATGTCCGAGATGAAATTCCCCCAGGTGTGATCGGCCAAGTGATGCAGAGGATTCTCGCCGTGATTGCGCATATCGAAGACTACGACGTCATAGCTCTCCGCAAGCGGCAGCCAGAACGGCGCATAGGCATTGATCGCGAGCCCATTGCCGTGACTGAGCACGAGGCGCGTGCGCCCCTTGCGCCCGTAGCGGCGCAGCTGAATCGTCGCGCCATCCTTTGTGACGAGGTCTGCGATCGCGGACGGCGGTGGCACGGTGAAGGTCTGATGCAGCGTCATTTGCTGGACGAGGCCTTGGCCTGCACGAAGCGGTCGGATCGGATGTCCTGTTCGAGCGCGCCGAAGCGCGTCAGCACCTCGACCGCGGCATCGATCATCGGCGGCGGGCCGCACAGATAGGCCTCGAGCCCGAACGCATCCCCGACCTCTTCGGCAAGGACATCGGTGACGAGCCCGCGAGCGCCAGTCCAGCCGGAGGATGGCGGCTCGTCCGACAATACCGGCGTGAACGTGAAATCAGGCAAACCGGCTCTAAGCGCCTCAATCCGATCGAGACAATAGAGTTCGTCTTGAGACCTCGCGCCATAGAACAGCCGGATCGACCGTTGGTCCTGCGTCGCCGCCGCATGTTCAAGAAGCGACATCACCGGCGCAAGTCCGGTCCCGCCCGCGACGCACACCGCTGGCCGCCAGTCGTTGCCCGACAACCGGAAGTGGCCGTAGGGCCCCATGAGTTGAAGCGGCTGACCCGCGGTCATGTCAGCCACCAGTGCTCCGATCCTGCCGCCCGGATACACGCGCACATGGAACTCAATCAAGTCGCTGCCGGGGCGGTTGGCGGCCGAATAAGTGCGGTTCGGTGCTATACCCGGCACTACCCATTCGAAGGCCTGCCCAGCATAATACTCTATCGGCCATGGCGTCTCGACTGTAACGCCGTAGATCGAAGGCGTCAGCCGCTCCACCCGCTGCACCATCGCATTCATGGCCAACGGACGGATCGCCGGTGCGTCCGCCAGAAGCGGAATGTCGATTGTCACTGCACTGCGCGGAAAGCACATACAGGTCAGGATCTTGCCCTGTGCGCGATGGACGTCGGTAAAAATCGCAGGGTCGGCACCGGGCAATTCATGCACGTCACCCGACACCAGCGATGCCATGCACTCTCCGCACTCCCCCGAGCGGCAGTTATAAGAAATCGGCACACCCGCGGCGATACAGGCATCGAGCAGCGTCTGCGATGCAGGGCAGGTCAACGCGTTGCCCTCTGGCAGAAGTTTCACCTGATGCATGGCGGATGGCTTGTCGAGCATTGCTGAAACCAGACCAGGTATCACGCGGGGTCAGCCCGCATACATGACGTGCTTTTTCAGATCGCCGCCAATGCTTGCGATAAACTCCGTGGACTTTGCTGGCAGCGGGATGGCCCAGTCCTTCACGATGAAGGCGCGCACCTGCTGATAATAAGTCTCGCGCATGTCCTCGTTGGTCGAAGACTTGAAACCCCAATGGCGGTAGCGCTCATTAGTGCGGGACTTGTCGCCGCCGAACGACGCGAGTCCGACCGGTAACCATTTCTGCACAGACTTCTCCACTTCAGCGCGCCCCTCCGGGGTCTTGAGCAGATCCTTCACACCATCCATGCCGAGGCCAACATGGCCATATTCTTCATTGAGCGTATCCTGGCAGGCGATGCGGAAAGGCTCGTAAGGCGATTTGATGAAGTGCCGGAACTGATGCGCGGCGGCGCGGTCTACCAGCGCCAGAAACACCATCTGGTCCGCCCAGGTTCGAATCGGGACGTCGAAGGTGCTGAGATGCGCCTTGTCTTTGATCACCTCCTGCCAATCGAGATTGAGCTCTTCGAGCAGTTTCCGGAAACGCAGATGATGTCCATATTCCTCCATCACCGTCTTTGCCATGCGCATTTTCATGTCTGCGGACGGAGCGCGCAGAATTGACTGCTCGAAGAAATCGGCGCCAACTTCCTCGCTGACGACATGGATTGCGATGACGTTCAGTTGCAACTTCTTGAACTCTTCGTCCTGCTGGAAAAAGTCATCCGGCGTTACATTGCCGATCCCGGTCTGGCTTGGGTTGAGTTGGATCATCCGATGTCTCCATAGTTGTCGTGCGATGAGCGCAGTGAGGCCCTGGCGCGTGCTTATTGGTAGAAGCTGCGTTGCTTCTCCGAGATATCCGCAATCACGTTCTTCACCTGGGTGAAGGCGTACATGGTTTCAAACCCATCCTCGCGACCGAAGCCACTTCCCTTGGTGCCTCCGAAGGCCGACCCCGAAGGGAACAGGTTGTAGCAATTGATCCAGACGCGTCCGGCTTCCACGGCCTGCGCGGTCCGGTGCGCGCGGCCGATATTTTCGGTCCAGATACCGGCTGCAAGCCCGTAATCGAGCAGGTTAACCGCGCCCAGCATTTCGTACTCGGTCGACCAGGTATGAAACGTGACAACGGGCCCGAAGATTTCCTCGCGCGCGACCATCATGTCGCTCTCGACGTCGGAAAAGATGGTTGGCTCAAGTGCAAGCGCTTTCGGATATTTTTCGAGCCGTGCGCGCTTGCCGCCGGTTACAAGGTTTGCACCTTCCGCCTTGCCGATCTCAATGTAGTGCAGCACGCTCTCAAGGTGCTCCTCAAACACCATCGTCCCCATGGTCGTCGCCTTGTCGAACGGATCGCCAAAGCGCAAGTGCGGAATCAGCGCCAGTACCTTTTCCTGCAACTGCCTCATGATCGAAAAATGCGCGAAGACCCGCGACCCCGAGGTGCAGACCTGTCCCTGGTTCATGAAGGCGCCGAGCATGATGCCTTGCGCAGCCCGATCGAGGTTGGCGTCCGGAAACACGATCTGCGCGTTCTTGCCGCCGAGTTCGAGGGTCAATTGCTTCGTCGACGGAGCCGCGGCTGCCATCACCGCCCTACCGGTCGCGGTGGAGCCGGTCAGCGAAATCTTGCGAACGTCCGGATGCGACACCAGCGAGAGCCCCGCGGTCTCGCCGCCGCCGGTCAAGATGTTGACGATGCCGGGCGGCAGGCAGTCCGCGATCAATTTGGCAACTTCCAGGGTAGTCACTGGTGTCGGTTCCGCCGGCTTGTAGATCACGGCATTGCCAACTGCGATCGCGGGCGCGATCTTGCCGAGAAACATATTGATCGGGAAATTCCAAGCTCCGATAATTCCAACGATGCCGAGCGGTTCGCGATAATCGAAACTCAGAATGTTGCCGGAGGACAGCGTGCGGCCTTCGAGGGCGCGCGATACGCCAGCGTAATAATGCAGGCGGTCCACCGCTGTCAGCACATTGGCCTTGCTTTCGCGCCAGGGCTTTCCAGTATTAGCGGTCTCCAGCCAGGCGAAGCGATCCGCTTCCGCCCGCAGCCGATCGGCGAGCTTCGTGATCGCCTCCGCCCGCTTCTTTGCACCGGCGCGATGCCATGCCGGCCAGGCCGCTTTCGCCGCCATTACCGCATCGACCACGTCGCGCTCACTTGCATCGGGCACGGTGCACAACAGATCGCCGGTCAGCGGGCTCTTGGCCGTGAGTGTCGCGTTCGACGACGACTGCACCCAGCCGTTGTTGATGAAGAGATCGTAGCGATCTTGAATCGGATAGAACATCATTGGCCTCAAACTGAAAGAAGATGGACGGCGGCAATCGCGGAGTCGCCACCGAGAAGGCCGCCCGCCATCTGCGCGAGCCCAACCCTCGCGCCGACGATCTGACGCGCGCCGGCACGGCCCGTGAGTTGCTCGTGGATTTCGACGATCTGTGCGACGCCGGTTGCACCGACCGGATGACCGCGGCTTGTGAGCCCGCCCGACGTATTCACCGGGATGCGTCCGCCGATCTTCGTGTCGCCGTCTTCGAGCAGGCGGATCGCCTCGCCGCGACCGCAGAACAGCAGATCCTCGATGTCGAAAAGCTCCTGCGGCGAAGTCGGATCGTGAACTTCGGCGAGCGCGATGTCGCGCGGGTCGACACCTGACGCCTCATACGCGCCTCGCGCGGCGCGATGCGTCGCGCTACCCTCGCGGCTATCGGAGGGCCTTCCCGACACCACTGAAGACGCGAGAATCTCGCTGCTGCCACTGAGTCCGCGTCGTGCGGCGAAGCGCTCGCTCACCAGGATGACGCAGGCGGCCCCGTCGCAGATGCCCCCGCACATCGCACGAGTTAGCGGTTCGACCACGATCCTGTCCGCCAGCACTTCGTCGACCGTCACCGGCCTGCGTTCGGCCGCGCGCGCATTCAGTGCCGCATGACTGCGGTTCTTCACGGCGACCTTGGCGAAATGCTCGGGTTTCGCGCCGTACTGCTCCATGTACTGCCTCGCGCGGCCGGCATTCACATCGATGAAGACCGAGCGACCGTCGCCCGCAGGGGCATGGTCGGTCGCGCTTGCGAGAGCGGAGAAGGCGCGCGTCCTGTCCGGGTGCGTGAGCTTCTCCGCGCCAAGCACCAACACGCAGTCATATTGACCATACGCGATCGCGCTCCAGGCGAGATGCATGGCATCGGCACCGCTGGAACAGGCATTCTTGATGGTGCGCATCGGAATGCCAGCAATCCCGGCGGGCGCCAGCAAGGTCTGAGCGAGGATCGATTCCTGGTCGATGATCGCGCCGCCAAAGGCGTTACCTACAAAGGCAGCCGCGAGATCAAATCGCGCCACTCGCGCCGCCGCAATCGCCGCAACGATCGTCTCCTCCGCAATGTTGGCCAGCGACCGATCGAGATGCCGTCCGAACACGCCGACAGCGCCGCCGGCCACGAGTACCCGATGCGGATGTCGCCTCGTCATCCCGACACCCTCACATCGGCGAAGCCCTTCGCCGTTTGGGTGCCGTCGCTCTTAACCGCACTGAGATGGAAGCGCGTTACCGGCGCCGTCTCGGCAACCTCGGCTCGCAGGATCAGGGTGTCATCGGGGTAGACTGGTGCCGTGAAGGTCACGTCGAGCATCGCCACCGCATCCGCGCCGACCGACTGCGCCAGCAACTGCGCGAAATGCGCCGTGGTCATCGGTCCCTGCTGCAGCACCGTCGGGAAACCGGCCCGGTGCGCGAAATCATCGTCGACATGGATCGGATTGGGATCCTCTGTGGCCTCGGAGAAAAGCGCTACGCGCTCACGCCCCGCCGGAGGAATCGTCTCTTCGAACAGAAGATCGCCTTGCTTCAACGTGGTCATACGCGCCTCATGATTGCTTGACGAGGCGCGTGACTTCGCGCAGCGCAAGATCGCCGTTTGCCTTCCGATATTCGAAGGAAACATCGGCGAACCAGATCGGTCCCCGCTTCCCCTGCTTTTCCGTGATCAGATCGATAACGGCAGTGACGCTCAATTCATCATCGAAGGTGATCGGCGCAAACCATTCATATCGCTGACCGCCATGAAGGGCTTTCTCACGCGGGATATCGAGATCCTTGAAAAGATCCACGCCAAGCCTCTCTCCGCGCAGAAAAATCAGATAGGTCAGCGGGGGCCTGTCATCCTCGGCTACACCCAGCGCAGTCACGAACTTCCGCGCCTTGTCTCGATCTGGCCGCAACTTGTACGGGGGATAGATTCGCCCCTGCATCTCGGTCCGCATCTCCTGCCCTCACGAAGCGATCTCTTGCAGCGAGTATAGACAGTGGCAGACGCCGGTCAATCTTTTTTACATACACGTAAATTTCATGAGCCAGATGGCGACCTTTTCTAGGTTGCGCACTTTCCGCTCGACTTTGGGCTGATTGGAGCATTGTGGTGGCGAAATAAACCGCCGCCATGCCCCCGGCCTGGAAATCACGCTGAATGCCGACATCGGAGATGCGAGATCGAATTGAACAAGCAGCCGGCATCGTCAAGGCAGCGCTTGAACCGATGCTGACGACATCAGCGGAGTGTCCGGCGTCAGCACCTTTGAGACAGATTCGCCGCGTTTTCCATGACGGCGCCTATCTCAAGCCCGACGAGGTGCCGGCGATCCTGTAACGGGGCGAGCAGGTGCTGAGCCGGAAGGATGCGCGCCTAAAAGACCAGCGGCCGTAACGGCGATACCAGCCCTGCGCCTTGTCGAGCGCACGCGGCGATACCGGAAACCACTTGCGATCGCGCAAGCGTTCGGCAAACCGGCCAAGAACCCAGTTGACGGCGGCTATCTCCGATCCCGTGGCGCTGGTCGTCAACGTCACGATCCAGACGCCGAACCCGACCGCCTTCGACGCCAGCCGCACGCAGATCGCGGCGGGCTGGCGCGCGCCGTTCGCTCCGGCATGCGGGGATGTGATGCCGCAACCGTTTCTCGATATCGCCTTCTCCGGCTCGGTCGGGCGTGGCGCGACCGGCGGCCCGGGCTTTTCGAACCAGATCGTCACGCTCGCTTCGGGCGCCGAGCAGCGTAACGTCAATCGGTCGCAAGCCCGGGGTGGCTGAAATATCTCGACCGGCATCCGCAGCCGCGCCGACATGGCGGCCGTGATCGCGCATTTCCAGGTCGTGAAGGGTCGGGCCTATTCGATCCGCTTCAAGGACTGGAACCATTTCGACGCAGCCGATCAGGGTATGGTGCAGATCACGCCTAACGTCTGGCAGATCGTCAAGCGCTACAACCGCTCGGGCTATAAGCACGTCTGCACGATCACCAAGCCGGTTGCCGGATCGGTCTCGGTGAGGATCGCCGGAAGCCCAATCACGCCTGCCGCAATCGATACGCTGACGGGGCCGTTCACCTTCGCCTCCGCGCCGGGATCAACGCCGACCGCCTCGTTCCAGTCCGACGGTCTGGTTCGCTTCGCTGCCCTCAGATCGTGGGCCTGGCCGGCGGTCAGCAGCAGCCTCACAGGCAGACCATTTTCATCGACGGCAGCATTGATCTTCGTACTCAGTCCACCACGAGAACGACCGATGGCGTGATCTTCGCCCCCCTTTTTCCGCCAGCGGCATGCTGATGGGCGCGAACGATTGAACTGTCGATCAGCGCCTCGAACCCGGCGTAATGCACTGCTGGGTGGCATCCTGAATGGGGATACGTGGCAGGCTTGGCGCGCGATGTTAATTACCATCATGGGGGAACGCCTGGACCCCGACGAACGCAAGCTGTTCAAAAGCTGACCGGGCGAAAACGCGAGCCGATGCATCGGGTGGATGAGGCTGCCTTTGTCGTTGGACGGCGTAGCGTAAAATCCCGCGCGATGAGCGTGCTGACCACCTACATCGCGGGCCTATGCGATCATCAGTAGGTGCTCGCGCCCGGTGAACGTCCCGGCCAGTACAATGTTCCTGCTATGTCTCTGTTTCCATAAGCGCAGGCGCATCAAAATCGTCTCGTGTCGACGCGTGCGAGAACTTGACGCAATCTAGTGGGCAAGATCCACACTTGAGCTTAGACGCCGCCGAGTTGTCGGCCACAGCAGCAAATTAGCCTAAAATAACTTGGCGCTGCGGATTGGAGGAGATGTCAGCCCCGCGCCTCGTTCGTCTTCAACTTTTACAATTTCCTTGAGCGGTACTGCGCCGATAGGCTTACTCTTCTCGATAGCTATTTGACCACCATGCTGGCGCATAAAATCTTGCAACCGGTCAATATCGCTGCACCACGCTGCCTCCACATCTCTGTCCTGCACAGCATCTCGTCGGTGCTGTCCGAAGGCGACCGCGCGTACCTGAAGCTTGGCGGCGTCCGCCCCCCCTCCGATTTCCATACCTACGTGCGGATTAGCAGCCTTTCTGGTTACGATTTGTCCGTCCCGTACCCAAGCTGTTTGCATACCCTCGGTAACCTCATATCCGAGTTCCGCGAGGCCTTTTAGCAGAACACGCCGCCGTTGCTGAGCAGCATATGTAGCCAACTCATTGTCAACTACCGTTCGCGCTTGAGCGAAGAGGGTCTCAGCATCCGTGGTGCCAAGCCGAATAGCGTTCTCAAGATCCTGCCTAACAGCCTCGGCGGTCGGCGTTCCGACCGTTCGGAGTTTAGCTGCGAGTTCTTTGAGTAGTGTCAATTGTTCACTGTTTCGACGACTCCTCTCGACGCTAGCCGAGAGCTCAATCAGGAGAGTATCAGATAGCATGTTTCGACGAGCGGCATTCGTCTCATTCCGCACTCTCTCTGCTGCTTCCTCGAAGCGAGTCGCATCCGCGGCTTCGTTGCGCTCCCGTAATTCTGCAAGATGACGTTCTATTCGCTGTGACAGTTCGTCAGGGGGCGACGACTCAACCTTTGCCAGCCAGTCGGAGTAGGTCGTTCGGCGTTCGCCATCCGCTAGTGCTTTAGCCAATTCGGAATGTTGATCAGGGTTTGAAATTGGCGCTCTTGCTTTAGTGAGGATTTCGAATGCCTGCTCCAGGACGCCGGCAGCGGGAATATCCTCTCCGTCAGCGAGAGCCGTCAATTGCTTGGCGACCCGATCGCAGGCATTGGTCTCTACCTTGCTCAGTTCCTTAAGAAGTGCGCGAGCGGTTTCCATCTCCTGTCGACGCCTGAACTTAGCCTTGACCGCGGCCTCAATCGCTTGCTGTAAACGCTTGTCCATGTCGGACTTAAGAAATGAGACTTCGATCTCGATGGCGCGCTCGAGTTCGGCAAACTGATTGCGCTCAAGTCGCTGCTCAAGATCCTTCCTCCGCCGATCGAGGTCGGAAAGGGCGTCGACCGAAATCCCGTCTGCTTTCGCCGCGATCTTTCGCCATTCAGCCACAACCGAATCAAGTCGGGCGAGCTGGCTCCGCGACCGCGCAATCAGTTCCTCCCGTGTAACGACACGGATGACCTTAGGGCCGCTCATGGCTCACTCCATCATCTCAAAGCTCGCTCGACTGCTGATTTGAGCCGCGCCCGTTCCTCGTCACCGAAATGATACCATCCTCTGGATGAAACACGATGGACGTGCGGTATCGCCCTGCGCAGGATGGAAGGTCGCCAAATCTCCCGCGCTCGGGCATGCACGAGCATCGGGTGTCGTGGCGCATCGCATTCGACTCCGATGCCGTATAGGCCTGTCTGAGGATGCTCGATTGCAAAATCGATGCCGAATGCGCCATCATCTTGAACAGGCGTCGGCCGACACCCGAGTTCCTCCAAAAATGTGGCTACAGACGCCACAAATCCATCTGAGCTGTCCCTTCGCCTAGACCTGTCTGTCGCTCGCCGTGTCGTCAAGCGTGAAAGCAGAGCGCCAGCGCCAGCATAATCTCCTGCGGACGAAAGCCGTGCATATTCCAGATAGCCCTGAAGAAAGTCGGCGGGCCGCTTAGGTGGCTCGCGGTTGGCAAGGAACTTAGCGACCCTGTCTATTGGCATCGAGCAGACCATTATGACCTTTTGTCGAGCCCGGGTCACAGCAACATTAAGTCGACGCTCTCCTCCCGTCTGCCCCAATACGCCAAAAACTCGTAGGAAGCGGTCGTTCTGGTTTGTCCCAAACGTTGAAGAGAATATGATTATGTCTCGTTCGTCGCCTTGAACATTTTCGACATTCTTTACGAAGAAGCTCATATCTTCTCCGTCAATGACGCGATCGCGTTCGCGGGAAAAGGCCTGTTTAAACGCGGCGCTTGTTTCCGCAGCAGCCTCAATAAGTTCATCAATGAGATCCGCCTGCTTGCGGTTGAACGTGACGACCCCTACAGTAGGTGGCTCTGGTTTGCTCCATATTTTTCCGAGCAGTTCTACGACCTTCTGCGCTTCGTCGCGGTTGGTTTGGCCCTCGTATAAACCTTTGACATCGATAAATTCGATGGGCTTAACGCGGCGCAGTTCATCCTCGGGATGACGGACAGGTACGCTCAGGCGGTTCTCATAAAACGACGCATTGGAGAAAGCGATGAGCTCTCTGTAGGCCGATCGGTAGTGTATCTCCAGTGTCGTTCTGGTCGTTTCACCCGCTTTTGCGAGTTCGAGAAGATCAGGGCAGTCCTTGATTTCGCGACGGTTCCAGGTTTCAGAGTAGGCGGCCCTCTCCTCTTCGCTTGCGTCGTCATCGGGCTCCTCGCCCTCAAACAATGTTGCTTCGTCGCTTTCCACACGGCTTGAGAAGAAGCTTGTTGGTGGCATCTGCTTGTCGTCGCCGCTGATGACGATGCGACTCGCTCGAAACAGAGTCGGCAGTGCGTGCTCTACTGGCATTTGCGAGGCCTCGTCATAGATGACCGTGTCGAACATGGCCGGTTTGGGTACCAGTACACGGCTCGCAACATCCGGATTCATAAGCCAGACGGGCCGCAGCTCCATCAGTCCCAATGCGGATGCGCGATCTATAAACTCCCGAAGTCGCAGGGTTCGTTGGCCGGTTAGTCGGGTCACGGGCCCCCACTCAGAAATTGGCGCAACTCGACCTCGATCGATGCCTTCGATCAAGAGATCTCGGTTCAGCGTCCTTATTTCCTTCTCGCACTCTTCGAGCGCCTTGACCCTACTCAGCAGTTCATCGCGATCAGTCAATAGAATCGGAGACTGCTCCTCCAGTCGGGCCTTCCAGGCGAGATAAGCCTCGCGTTCTATTATTCGGCGGACCTCAGCCTCGAGATCGTCCGAAGGAATCTGAAGTAGAGCCCCCTCCTTTGCTCGCAAAGCTTGAAAGACCGCGCGCTCTGTGGTGCCGAGGCGCGCCTCTTTAAGTCGGTATCCTTGGTAATCCACCAGCGTCGGCAAGGCCCGCTCGACACTTGATATCGCACTCTCGTTAGATGTTCCGCGTTCAACAACGTGCTGTCGCGCTTTAATCCAGTCTGACTCAAACCAGCTGCTTAACGCATCTAACCATTTGGCGCTGTTCGCGCGTAGCCGGAATAGCTCAAGACTGCTTTCGACTCGAGCGATGAAGAGCTCGAATCGTTCCGCGGTTTCCGCACGGAGCACTTCTACGATCTCGTCTTTCTTCGGATATTTGAGCGCTGTGGCGACAAGAGATTGAACTGGTTCCAATGCTGCTCTCACCCGTTCAACAACTTCCTTGAGCTTGGCCGGCGCGATCGTTGCAGGGATGGTGGTGCCCACTCCCAGGGCAACCAAAATCTCGCCAAGCCGTTGACGGTAGCGTCGATATTCGATTTCGAGGGCACAGGCTCTAAGGAATGCCGCTTGCCCTTCGGACGTCGAATTGAGTTCTTTGGAAGCGAGGAAGTTCCTGAAGCGTCGGCGTTTGAGCCACAGCGCCGGATTCAAACTTCCAAAAAGCGACGTTGGGCCAACTGCTCCAGCGAGCGCTCCAAAGGTTTTGAGCTGATGTATGCTTAGCGTAGTCGTCACTTCAGCTGTATCGGACGTGTGGGCATGCGAATCCAGCCTCGGCAGCTCAATGGACATCGCGACTAAGTCTCTCAGCGCGATATTGCCTGGGCTCTGGTCAACATCGGCTTGATCGAACAGATGGGACCAGCGAGCAAGCTTTGCACGCTCGTCATCATCTAAGGTGGATAATCGTTTCCCGTATTGCTCCAACCAATCGGAGTATGCACGAGGATCGTCGATCTTGAAGGCATCTGGGTAACGCGTCTGGGCCGCAACCCGTGCAGCCTCTGCGCTCTTGAAGTCACTGAAGACGTCGTTGAAGAGAGACACGCTTGTTCGATCGGCTGCAAATCTCTTTAGGACACTTAGTGCGCTACCTTCGAATTTTGAATACAGCCATTGCTTTGATAGAGGCCCGCACGTTTCTTGGATAGCGCTAACTGTGGTGGGGTTTTCCTTGGCAAGGAGAGGACGCAAGGCAGGAACGTCCAGCGCTGGCCGTAATCCACCATCAAGGCCGATTAGTTCTCCAAGCAAAGCCCTGTAGGTTAGCCCGGTCTGATCGTCGAGCTGATGGAGCGCGACGTGATGCTCATCCAATTCAGCCTCAACTGCTTCGATTCTACCAGCGAGGCTCTCGCGGCGACGTTTCCAGTCGGGTGCGTCATTGGTTGCGCGAGATGAAATCTGTTCGACCTGTTCTCTGACGGCCCTGATTATTGGCTGCCTATCTCGCGCCAGGTCTGAGATCATAACGATGCGATCTCCAAGACCCTCCTTCAGAAGGCGTTTGTGAACGACATCCAATGCGGGCTGCTTCTGGCAGATGATGAGAAGCGATCTGTGGTTCCCGATCGCGTCGCCAACCATGTTTACGATCGTCTGGCTTTTGCCTGTGCCTGGAGGCCCTTCAACAACAAGAGTGCGTGTCCGGCGCGCCTGCAGAACAGCCTGCTCTTGTGAGGGATCGCTGTCCGCGGTGAAGAACCGTTCAACTTCGGGAACTCTCGCGTAGGAGGTGCCGGGCGCGTCGTCCTTTGGCGTGAGCCTTAAGGCTGCCGCAAGCCCAGTGTCTTGGGGGGGCACCTGTTTCAGATACTGCAGGTCCTTAACAATTGCCTGGCCCATGTAGTTCAGGTGGAAGAGGACGGCCGAAGAAACAAGCTTCTTCTCGTAAAGCCCGACTGTCACATCTCGGTTTGGTAGAGGTTTGAAGTTTATCTCACTCGATGAAACCAGACGCTCCAAAGCCTCCAAAACGCTTGTGGGCGTTATGGCGGCGCTGCTCAGCAGGTCATTCGCTGCCTCTTGCCACTTTGCGGTGGTTTCGAAACCCAAAAGCCCCTCAAAGGCTGGGTTGAGTATGACAGCATCAGGATCTCGCTCCCCTTCTCGGTCCCTGCCAAAGCCGATTGTTATATGGCCCCGGCCGCCAACCTCAGGATTAATCTTGATTGGCCACAAGAGCACTGGAGCGATTCTGGTCTTGGCGACGCCACGGGCATCGCGCATCAGCAAAAAGGGGAAGCCCATATACAGCCCATCAATACCGGTGTCGCGCCGATACAGTAGGGCATGCGAGTGCAGTGAGCGGAGACGCCGTTCGAGAGTATCATTCGCTGAGAATGCGCTAGGGTCAATATCGATGGGGCGTTCACCCCGCTGTAGAAGCTCTTTCAGGAGATCTAGGGCAGGCTGCCGACGCGTCCCAAGCTCGTAGAGGTCGACTCTTGCAGTTGTCTTACCGATCGTCATCCGGGCCAAGGGGCCCCTTAGGCTTCCTCCAGATATCTTCTTTGAGAAGAAGTCCAGAATTGCCGAGACATAAGCTTGGCCGGGCGGGCTATTCCAAGCGCTCTTCGGAATCGAAAGCAACGCGAGCGCGCGCGCGAGCGGCATTCGCCGTTCCGATCTGAATCGATCGCCCCACTCGTCAATGAGTTGGATTCCGCAGCGACCAAAGCCCTGCAGCCGCTCATCAACAGCTGCGAATATCTCGCGCGGTGAACGGCCTAGCCACTCCTCAGCATCTGCCGTATTGAAGGTCCGTATTCCGGCTTCTCGAGCTTCTTCCGCAGCTTCCCGAACGAGATCATCGCGCGCTCGAAACTGACCTATATTGGCGCTGAGGAGTATGATGAGGTCCTCTTCACTCGTCTGCCGACGCTGCATCAACGACCCGAGACCTGGATGGTCGCTGTCTGGCAACAGACGTCGTCGTTCCGTCCACAGAGATTGCAGTCTTGGCATGGATGTTGAGAGCAGGTTGATCCTCAAATGCTCTTCATCAAATTCGATCTCCAGTTGCGTCAGTCGTGTACGAACGGCTTCTGCTCGGGCCTTAAGCGCCGACAGCCAATTCTCCGTTTCCAAACGTCTGAGAACGTCAGGCACGGATCCGGTGATGAGGTCGTAGCCTTCCTTGAAATGAGCGAGAAGCCATCCGGGAGTTACAATTTCACCGTTCAGCACAAGCGGCATTTCTGGGTGCAGGACCTTCAGAGCTAACGCAAGCTTGAGGTCTCCAGATAGCTGCTCGAGATGGGCAATATTCCTTAGCTCTGCCCTAATTTTGGAATCGAGCTTCGCCTCTTCGGCCCATGCCGCGACCGCACCCCTGACCACGTGTTCCCTAGCTTCTGCCCAGTTTTCTTCCTGAGCAGCCGCGAGGGCAAATGATTTCGGCGATGAGTAAGCAGTCCCTGCCAGCTTCAGCGAGGGACCAGCAACGCGTTGGGAATCTCCAGCGCCGCCGGCGCGCGCGTTAACTGGCTCGCCATCAAGCCATGCGCGCACCTCATCCCACTGCCAGCGTTCTCTGTGATCTCGAGTCAGTAACCCTCGCAGGAGTAGGGCTAGTGAAGGATCTAGATCGGAGGGAGGATCTATCCCGTTGGCCAACGCATGAATTAGAAATACGCGGTCGTCGATTCCCTGAAAACACGACCCCTGTGTGATGTGCTCAAGAAGTGTGATACCAAAGCTCCACCAATCGGACGCTGTGGACACGCCTCCGGCTATGGCCTCGGGCGCACTGTATCGTGAGGATTGGGCGACGTTACCAACGTCCAAGTCGAATTCGGACTGACTGGCTAGGCCGAATTTGGTGATCACGAAGTCAAGTGGATCCGTACTTCGTGTTCGGATCGCTTCCGGAGAAAGATTCCGGTGTCGGATTCCGGCGCTGCCAAGCGCATTAAGAGCCCTGCCGATTTGCTCAACAAGCGAGCGGATGAAGTCGATGTTGAGCGCATCTGAGCTGAAATCGACCAGATCGCGTATTTCGTCGAGCTGTTCGGTGACTTCGTATAGATGACCGTCCCAGACCCCTGCTGCATAAAACTCGGGAATATGGTCTCTCGGGATACTTCGAAGCGCCTCGTAAATCTCAGGGTCAGGAGTTGCCTCATGGTTGTATAAGGTAAGAACGCCATCTTGATCATCTGACGTCCGGCGGACGATGAAGCACGCAATCGCTTGTCGCGTCTGCGAGAGACGGGAGATAACCTCCCAGCCGTCGACGGTTGTGGGGCTCTCAGACGGCGGAGGCGATTGTGGCAGATCCAGCTCGATATCTGCGCCACACGTCGGGCAGAGCATGTCGCCCGGTGTTACCGCATGGCCGTTTGGGCACTTGGCCGTTCGATCCGTTGACGTCTGGGGTGCCTGTGGTTCGTTCGTTCTGAGCGACGATCCAGCGGGCTGGATTTGGATGTTCGAAAGGTCCCATTTGCATTCGGCGCCATCGATCAAACCAGCGCACATAATTTCTGAAAGCGGTCTTTCAGTTTGGCAATTTGGGCAGAAGCGTATCATCATGAAGGCCGCCTCGCTCTAGTCGAAGCTTGGGTTGAGAGCAGACGATCGCCGTTGGATTCCAGCAAGCTCTCGAGGCGTGCGAAATCGCCGCGGGAAGGTATGCCAGCCAGCCAGAATGTCCCGTCTTCATCCATCATTAAATCGAAACCTTTGTCAGACGAAATGTACGCCCGCTGGTAAGGTGCGAACCTCTCAATTCCTAGCGGGGTCAGACAATGAAGGCGCTGGTTGTCACTGCCTCGGAGAGCCATGGTCTGCGGAGTTTTCAACTCGAAAGGGTCGGAGATCAGCGCATCGATGAGACCATCGGTCTCCGCGAGGTGATGTGCGAGCTGCTCAAACGAATAGCCCGAAAATACCAAGATATCGGCTGTGAACCGCCGCCTAATCTCTCTAAGTAGCACTATCAACGCTTCTGGCTGATCGAACGGCTCGCCGCCCGAGATTGTGAACCCTTCAGCGCCGATACCCCATGTTTCAATCTGCTGAATTACGACGCCCAAGGTTGTTCCCCCAAGCCCAGGACGCCAAGTGTCAGCGGAGATACATCCAGGGCACTGAATCGAGCAGCCTTGCAGCCATATTCCCACGCGTCGCCCCGGACCAAGACGAGCCACCGGAAAGTGAAGTCTGGAGATATTGATCGGCGTCGCAAGGCTCATGGCTGATTGGACAGTGAAAGGACTGTGGTATCACCTGCTGTCAGCGATCTGATCGCATAACGACCCACCGTAGCGCCGCTATCAAAAAGAGCTCTTGATAGCGGGTTTATTAGATGGGCCTCAACTTGGTTTCTAATCCCGCGTCCGCCGTTCGAGAGGTCGGAAAGGCATAGCTGGCGAAGTGCTTCGCGCGCCGTTGCTTCGAGTGTCACAACAAACCCAAGCTGCGATACCTCCTTAAGCAAGTTTTCGACCATGTGGTCGAATATTTCTTCTGCGACGTCTGGGCGGATAAAATCAAAGATGATGATGTTCTCGCCGATGCGATTGAGGAGCTCAGGGCGGTTGAGCACGCGCTTAAAGTGAATTTCAATCTCTCCACGAACCCGTTGCTTGACCGTGTCGAAAGAATCATTGGGACTCACATTCGCGATCCGCTCTCCTGTCGCTGCTGCGGTGTATATTCCGAGGTTGGAGGTGAAGATGATGAACGACTCGGAGAAATAAACCCGTTCGCCACGCCCCGATGTGAGGACGCCATCGTCCAGCACCTGTAGAAATTTGTCCAGAATGCGCGGATGAGCTTTTTCGATTTCGTCGAAAAGAACGACGCTGAAGGGGCGCTCTCGTACCGCGTTGGTTAACTCCCCCCCGACATCGTAGCCCACATATCCGGGAGGCGCGCCGATTAGCCTCTGGTCTGCATGCTCCGCACTGAACTCTGACATATCAAAACGAATATACGCGCTCTCGTCTCCGAAAAGGAGGCTAGTGATTGTTTTTGCAAGCTCAGTCTTTCCGACACCCGTTGGCCCAGCTAGGAACGCAACACCTCTTGGACGACCGCCCCTGGGCGAGCTTCCAATGCCAGTCATCGATCTTTTGACGATGTCGAGCATGTGCGTGACCGCGTGTTGCTGCCCTTTCACGCGGCGACGAATGAAATCGTCGCCCTTAGTAATCTTCGTATGATCAATCTTGCGCCAAGGATCGTCTGTAACACCGACTTTGTATCGTCGCACTGCGTCCGAAATCTCCTCAAGGGAGAGGCCTTCGCTTCTCCCGAGAAGAACGATGGATTTGAGGTCCATAAGGAGGAGACCCTCGGTCTCATCGACCAGCGCCTGGACTGCGGAAGCTAGGCTCTCGTCAAATGCCTCTCGGCCACCGAGCAAACTTCTAAGCAAAGCAGGTGCGATCGCGCGCCGGGCAATGTGATCAGGCTTCGCTATAGGAATTCTACGCACTCGCGGATTCTCAACTAGGAACCAATCAGGAAGGTCTCCCTCCTTATCGACGATCCAGATGATCGTGTTGAAGAAAGGCGTGCGCTTCTCGCCAAAGGGCCTTGGATTGGCGGAATGGGAAAGCACCAACGCTCTGGAAAATAGATGGTGTTCGGCGGTCGTGAGCACGTCGTTGCGGATCACCAACCGGGACGCAAAGTCTATGAGAATTGCTGATGGATCGCCTTGCAGATTTACAAAGCGATCCAGCGAGCTGGACAGCAATTCCAGGCCGACAGGCGCCCCAGAGGGGGCTGGCTCGATCCCTATGCGCCGCAAAAGCTCCTCACCAACATCGACTTGTCCGTCGGCTGCTGCGAGCGGCCGAAACCCCGTTATAGGATTGTAAATAATGACATTGGCGTAGCCCGCGCTTCGGAGCGCGTGGTTCAGAGTGGCTTCAAGGGGGACCGCCGTTACTACGCTTTCGGAAACTGCATATGCCTGTAGGTCGCTTATGTTGCCTGAAAGCACAAACTGGCTCTTAAGGGGTAGAAAGCGCATCAAATCCCTGAGCCAGCGCGGCTTCTGAAAGTTCGTTGAGTCACTCACCCCGAATTCCTCCACCACAAGGCGATATTTAAGCAAAAAGAAAACCGCTGCGCGAGGGTTTACTCTCTCTGGATTATCAAGCTGCCGCGGCTGCAATTCGTGCCGCTTGTGCTCAGCCAAATTGGAGATAAGCTACGGGAAGCGACCATATACACCTGCTTGACCAGTTCGACCGCGAACTGGAACCCTTCGCGCGAAAGATGGCGGACCGTGTAGCTGGGCTGGTCTGAGCCCCGCGGTTCATCCAGCGATGAGGAGAGTCCCAGCGTCATTTGAACCCATAGGGCTTGGTGGAGCAACGGGGCGGGGCGCGGAGCCCATGGTGGAGCGCAGCGCTCCGCCCCGTTGCGATCCTGGAGCGTTGCGAGCGGCAAATTCGGTCGGTGTGAGATTGCCCAGTGCGCTGTGCGGACGAGCATGATTGTAATCGTCCCTCCACGCGCTCAGGACGGTGCGAGCCTGAGCAAGCGAGGTGAACAGCGTCTCGTTGAGCAGTTCGTCGCGCAGGCGGGCATTGAAGCTCTCGATGAAGGCATTCTGCTGCGGCTTGCCGGGCGCGATGTAATGCCACTCGACCCGCGTCTCCTGCGACCAGCGCAAGATCGCCAGGCCGGTGAGTTCGGTGCCATTGTCGGAAACACACATCGCAGGCCGGCCGCGCCGGGCAATGATGGTCTTAAGTTCGCGCACTACCCGCAGACCCGGCAGTGAGGTGTCCGCGATCAGCGCCAGGCATTCGCGGGTGAAGTCGTCGACGACGGCCAGAATGCGGAAGCGGCGGCCTTCTGCAAAGGCATCCGACAGAAAGTCCAGGCTCCAGCGCTGATTGGGCCCTTGCGGGATCGCCAGTGGCGCTCTTGTGCCGAGTGCCTGTTATCCGGCGTGCAATTTTGGCTCTGACGCGATTTTGATGCAGTAGATCGAGGGCGGTGCTCATTCCGCGCCGATCAATCTTGCTTGAAGCAAGTCGAGTTTGCCACGGCCGTACATTTGACGTTTTACGAGCTTGAGGCGGGTGATCTGGCCCTCGGTCTGGCCGTTTGACCAGGGCGAGGTAATCGCGGCGCGAACCGCAACCTCGTCGTTCGCGACGCCGCGCGCGAAGGAAGCGACAAGACTTACGCGGGCCCGCTCAATCCATGGCGTGAGGTCAGCTATCGTTTTATGCTGTATCATGGCCTGGAAGCTGGCTATGAGCTCACGTGCTTCGACAAGAGCGGGAACGCCGGCTTCAAGCGCGCGACCATGACCGTTTCCGCTTTCGAGAGCCTGTCCCTGCCGATGGACATGAGTCGCGCGAGCGTTCTTGCCGACGGAATGCGCTGAAGTTTTTCGGCATCGGCTATTTCGGCCCGTCTTCTGCGGGTCGCCCATTCGGTCACGACCCGGAGCGAACCACGGAAGCCTCGCGCCGTTAAGCGCCGCCAGAGTTCAGCTCCATTGCGACAACCTGTGGCCCATTGTTCGTCGAGCCACGGCAGGTACAGGTCGAGTGAACTCTGCCGAATCCGGAATACATCGTTCCCTTCGCCACGGACGACTTGCCGAACCATGCCCCTGCTATGTCCAGTCTGGCGAGCAATCTGCTTAAGTGGCACGCCATCTTTCGCCAGCGCCAAAATGGTCGCGTTGGTCTGCTCCCGGCGAAGATAGCCGTCATACTGGATGCGCTCCGCGGCGGTGAGCAGCTTGGGGTTGATCGTAGTCGCACCTATGACGTTGCGGATCTGGCGCATCGATTTCCGCACGGCATCGAGGAATGCCCTGGTCGCGTTTTCCATGAGATGCCAACGATCCGCAACCTGCACAGCATGTGGTAGTGCCTTGGCCGCCGCTTCGCCATATCCACCGCCACGATCGCGGGCGATGATCGCGATGGTCGGATGATCTGCGAACCAAGCTTGCGCGGTCGCCGGCTCTCGATCCGGGAGAAGCCTGACAATCTGACGCTGTTCCAGATTGCAGATGATGCTCGCGTATCGATGATTGCGCCGCCAGGCCCAATCATCGATACCAACGACCCTCAGTGGGGCCGACGGCACGCGGGCGCGGCGCCTGATGTGCATTAGCTAAAATTTAATCTGACATATGGTGTCCTGTTTCCCCACGGCGAATCGCAAGCCGAGGCGGGGCGTGGAGCGGTCGGGGTGGCGAAGCGCCCCGCCTCGGCGATGGAGGACATCATGACGACCGAACAGAAGATCATCCGCGCCAAGGTTGGCCTGTTGGAGCTTGCCAAGCAACTCGGCAATGTCAGCCAGGCCTGCAAGATGATGGGCTATAGCCGGGACAGCTTCTACCGCTTCAAGGAGCTGTACGACCAGGGCGGCGAACTGGCGCTGCAGGAAATCAGCCGCAAGAAGCCGGTGC
>Ga0209909_100329_pt1 | contig 41087 bp, 34 predicted proteins | sample FECB22metaG_FD_188302 | JGI IMG/M metagenome (GOLD analysis project Ga0209909, IMG submission 188302) | Cyanobacterial communities from the Joint Genome Institute, California, USA - FECB-22 (SPAdes) (version 3) | ecosystem: Environmental > Aquatic > Thermal springs > Hot (42-90C) > Microbial mats... | reverse complement strand
CAGGATCTCGTTCACCCGCGGGAACCACAGCGGCAGGGTGGCGCGCAAGGCATGAAGCGGCGCGCCGGCCGGTGTCCACATCCCGCTCGGCCATTCCCGCGCCTCGACCTCGGCCGCCAGCACCGCCGAGCGCGTGAACTCCGAATAGGTCCAGATCTCGCCGATCATGCGCATGGTCTCGGGATCGACGGCGTTGATCGCCGATGCCATGCGCAGCGCCACGCCCCAGGCGAAGTCGAGCTTCACCGACGCACGGATCATGGTCTGGTGCTGGATGTTGGACGGCCAGCTGGTGGTCATCACCGAATTGTAGGAAGCAAGGTTGCAGTCGATGAACAGCCGGTCGCGCGGCACCTCGACGTCGTCGAAGATCACGAAGGCGTCCTGCTCGTCAAAGCGGCTCGACAGCGGATGATCGAAGCGGTTGGACGAGCCCGAGACACTGTCGCGGCAGAGGAACTTCAGGCCGGGCGTGCCCATCGGGATGCAGAAGGACAGCGCGAAGGCATCCGAACCTTGCGGCAGCGGCGCGGCCGGATAGACCGCGATCTCGTCGGCGAACGGCGCCAGCGTCGCGAGCACGCGCGCGCCGCGCACGACGATACCGTGCTCGGTGTTGCCGACCTTGCGCAGCGCATGCTCGTTGCCGGCCGACGGCGCGTCGCCCGTCGCCTTGTCGACGGTCGGCTGCACGATCGTATGAGTGAGCGAGATGTCGCCGCGGCGTAGGAACTTCTGGTAGGCGACCAGGCGCTCGGCGCCAGCCTCGTTGCCGTGCGCGCCCCACTCGTCGGGCCGGCCGGCGAAGCCCGCGTAGGTCACGTTCATGTAGTCGGGCGTGCGGCCCATCAGGCCGACGGAATATTCGGCGACCTGCCTCAGCGCCTTGCTGCGACGCACGAGATCCTCGCGTGAGCGCGGAATCATGTGACTGACGGGAATCGGCTCGCCAGTTTCCGGATCCGGCATCAGGCAGGTGTCGGCGTGCTTGTGGTGCAGGTCGAACACGTCGGCGAGCGCATGCGCGGCGCCGCGGAGCTTGGGATGTTCGACGACGTCGGTCACCCGCTCGCCGTCGACCCAGATCTCACGCGGCTTGCGCAGGCCCTTCAGGAACTGCTCGCCTGTGCGTGCCGGCATCGTTTCCTCCCGGGCAGTTACCTCTGTCATCCCGAGCACAGCGAGGGACCTGTCCTGCGGCCTTGAAGGCCCCTCGCTACGCTCGGGGTGAAACCATCAGCCCACCGGGACCGTCTCGGCAAGCGGCGGCAGCTTCGCCACCTTGGCGTACCAAGCTTCAAGCTTGGGATGGCCCGGACGCCACGGCTCGTTGGCGTAACGGAAGTCGAGATACCCCAGCGCGCAGCCGATGGTGATCTCGCCGATAGTCGTGAGATCGCCCAGGCTTGCCGCCTGCTTCTCGAGCTCGGCGAGCGATCGCTTCACCTTGCCCTGCTGCAGCTCGATATAGGCCTTGCGGCCGTCATCCTGCGGCAGCGCGATCTCGCGGCGGCGCGGCTGGGTGGCGTCGAGGATGCCGTCGCCCAGCGCCATCTGGGTGATCGCCTTCCAGCGCGCAGGACCGGCGGCCGGAAAGAGTTTCGGCGCGCTGCCGACGCTGTCCAGATACTCGCAGATCACCGGGCTGTCGTAGAGCCGCGTGCCGTCGTCGAGGATCAGGGTCGGCACCTTGGAGAGCGGATTGAACTCGAGCAGAGCGGGATCGGTGGTGCCGACCTTCCAGCGCTCGACCTTGTCGTTGATGCCGCGGGCGATGGCGCAGGCGGTGACCTTGCGGACATACGGGCTGGCGGGCGAATAGGCGAGCTTCATCGGTTCCCCCTCTTGAGATTCAGCGAATGGGCGCGCACGTTATCCCGCATGCAGGGAGCAACGCCATGAGTTTTCAGACCGAGAAGCTCGGCGGCCACATGGCCGCGGCGGTGAGCGGTCTCGACCTGAACCACCTCCCCGATGCCGCCACGCAGGCAGCCCTGACGGGCGTGCTGCATGACAATCTGGTGCTGTGCATCCGCGGCCAGAAGCTTGCGCCGCCGGCGTTTCGCGACGCGATGGCGCAGTTCGGCGAGCCGATGCTGCGCAAGCAACTGGAGCGCACGCCGGAATGCGCCGAGGTCAACATCATCTCGAGCGAAGATCGCGACACGCTGGGCGATGGCCGCAAGATCGTGAACGGCGCCAACTGGCACACCGACGACAGCTTCATGCGCGCGCCCTGCTCGCTCACCATGCTCTATGGCGTGATCGTGCCCTCGCGCGGCGGCGACACGCAGTTCACCAACATGTACGCGGCCTACGAAGATCTGCCGGCCGAGACCAAGCGGCGCATCGATCCGCTGAAGGTGGTCCACAAGTACCATTCGCGCCGCCAGCTCACCGACGTCTCGACCCGGCCAGCCGAGGAGATGGCGGCGATGCCGGAGGCGACGCATCCGCTGGTGCGCACCCATCCGGAGACCCATCGCAAGTCGCTCTATCTCAACCCGAACCGGATGGAGCGCATCGTCGGGCTGGAGCTCGAAGAGAGCGACCGCCTGCTCGACGAGCTGATCGCCCATGCCACGCAGATGAAATTCCAGTACCGCCATGTCTGGCGGCAGGGCGACATCGTGATCTGGGACAATCGCTGCACCATGCACAAGGCCAACGCCGACTATCCTGACGGCGAGCGCCGCCTGATGCATCGCGTGATCGTCGCCGGGACCGAGCCGGTCTAGTCGCTCTAGGCGATCGGCTTGGTGCTGTCGCCCGGCAGCAGCCGTTCGCAGACCTGATCGAACGACCAGGGCGCGCCGGCGGTGGCCCGCGTGAAGCGCCAGACGACATCGAACCGGTCGTCCGGCCAAGCGGTCGGCAGGCCGACGGCGTTGCCCATGATGTTGGTCGCGATGGTCGGGATCATTTCGTGCTGCCAGCAGACCAGCGTCGTACCGGCGAGCGTAGCGATCTCGGCGACCAGCGATGCTTCCTGCCCGCGCGTGAAGGTGTTCTTGGTCGTGAGCCCGAGCTTCGCCGACAGCACGGAGACTGTCTGCGTCGGCCGCTTGCTCTTGCTGCCGATCTTGCCGTCCGCCGTCTTGAGCTTGACCGATGCCGACGCATAGACGTGGTCGGGCAACGGCAGCGCTGCACCCTTGCCGAACAGGCCGACCAGGGCGCCGGCGCGCTGCCACCCGCGCACGATCAGCGACTGCTCGTCGGCAACGCCGTTCTCATCGACGCCAAGCGCGACGCCGTCCGGCTTCTCGGCATGCCGGATCACCAATATGACGCTCATGTTGCCGTCCGCCGTTACGCTTCGAGCAGTACACAATGCTCGGGCGAGAACGACAAGGTGACCGCGGCGCCCTCCTCCAGGAGGTTGACCGGCGGGCGGCGTACGATCAGCGCGCCGAGCGCGCTGTCGATGACGTACTGCACGAAATCGCCGTGGAACAGGCGCTGGCGCACCGTGCCCGGCACCTGGTTCTCGCCCGGCCGCGGCTCGAGGTCGATGTAGGCGGTGCGCACCGCCACTTCGCTCTCCTTGCCGTGTGGCGTGTGGCCGGCCGTCACCTTCAGCGTGACCCCGCCCTCGGTCGTGAACTGGCTGTCGCCCAGGAACCTGCCCTTGATGAGGTTGGCCGAGCCCACGAAGTCGGCAACGAAGCGGCTGCGCGGCCTGTTGTAGATGTCCTCGGGCGTGCCGATCTGCTCGATCACGCCCACGTTCATGACGATCACGCGGTCGGAGATGGCGAGCGCCTCCTCCTGGTCGTGGGTGACATAGACCGAGGTGATGCCGAGCCGCCGCTGCAGCTCGCGCAGCTCGACCCGCATCTCGGCGCGCAGCTTGGCGTCGAGGTTGCTGAGCGGCTCGTCGAACAGCACGACCGTGGGCGAGAAGGCGACGGCGCGGGCCAGTGCCACGCGCTGCTGCTGGCCGCCCGACAGCTTGGAGGCCGGCCGGTCGGCGAGATGGCGCATCTGCACCAGGTCGAGGGCGCGCGCGACGTTGCCCACGACGTCGGTGTCCTTCTGCTTACGTACGCGCAGCCCATAGGCCACGTTGTCGAACACCGTCATGTGCGGCCACACGGCGTAGGACTGGAAGACCATGCTGACGCCGCGCTGCTCGGTCGGCACGTTGCGGCGGGCGTCGGCGTCGTACATCGCCTGGCCATCGATACGGATGCTGCCGCCGACCGGCTGCTCGAGGCCGGCGATGGCGCGCAAGGTCGTGGTCTTGCCGCAGCCCGACGGGCCGAGCAGGGTCAGGTGCTCGCCGCGTCCGACGGTGAAGCTGACGCCGTTCACGGCGGTCGTGTCGCCGTAGCGGATGACGAGGTCCTTCACTTCGATGCGCGTTTCGCTCACGACATCTCCCTGGTCACGCCGCGCGTCAGGCGGAAGAGAATGAGCAGCGCCACGATCACGGTGAAGGTCTGGATGAGGGCCATCGCCGCCGTCAGCTCGGTGCCGCTCGAGGCGAAGGCGCTGACGATCGAGGGCGCGATCACCTTGGCGTTCGGCCCCATCAGGAACACCGAGACGCCGAGCTCGCGCACGCAGGCCATGAAGATCAACAGCCAGGCCGCCAGGATGCCGGGCCTGAGCAGCGGCAAGGTCACGGTGCGCATCTGGTAGCCCCAGCCGGCGCCGCAGACGCGGGCGCACTCCTCAAGGCTCTTGTCGATCTGCAGCACCACGCCCGCGAGGGTCCGCACGCCGAGCGGCAGCATGACCGTGAAGTAGGCGAGCGCCAGCAGCCACAGCGTGCCGTAGATCGAGACCGGGATGTTGAGCCAAGCCCACAGCAGCGCCAGCCCGAACACCAGGCGCGGCACGGCGCCGGGGAACATCGCCAGGTACTCGATGGCGCCGCGGCCGCGCAGCTGCGAGCGGTAGATGATCCAGACCAGCACGGACATGACCAGCACGCCGACGGTGGCGACGCCGAAGCCCAGCATCAGGCTGTTGGCCATGGCGGTGCGCACCGGGCCCAGCGACAGCGCCGTCTGGTAGTTGGCGAGCGTGAACTGCGCCTGGCTCAGGATCACCGTGGCGAAGCGCTGCAGCGAGGTCAGCAGCAAGGCGGCGATCGGCAACACGACGGCGAGGAACACGTAGAGCAGGCAGACGCCGAACAGCAGCCAGGCCAGCCGGCCCATGTCCATCGGACGCGGCCGGAAGGCCTTGCCGGTGATGGTGGCGAAGCTGCCGCCGATGATCATGTAGCGGTAGAAGGTCAGCATGCCGAACATGACGACGAACAGCGCCAGCCCCATGGCCGAGGCACGGCCGTAGTCCGGCGGATAGGACAGCGTCGAATCCCAGATCGCCGTGGTGATGACGTAGATGCGGGCGGGAATGCCGATCACCAGCGCGGCGGCGAACGAGCCCAGCATCTCGGCGAAGACGAACAACGTCGCGCCCAGCACGCCCGGCATGACCAGCGGCAAGGTGACGGTGAGCGTGGTGCGAAGCTTGGAGGCGCCCATGACGCGCGCGGACTCTTCCAGCGCCGGATCCATCGACTTCATCGAGGCCGAGATCATGACGAAGGCGACGGTGCCCTCGAACAGCGCCATCACCCAGGCGATGCCGAAATGGGTGTAGATGTCGGCGATGTCGCCGCCCCCGCCGGCGGCCTTCCACACCTGGTTCATGAAGCCGCTCTTGGGACCGGCGATGATGGCCCAGGCGAGCGCGCCCACCAGCGGCGTCATGTAGTAAGGCAGCTCCATCAGCCGCTCGAGCATGGTGCTGCCCGGCACGTTGGTGCGCGTCAGGATCCAGGCCAGCGTGAAGCCGATCACGATCGCCATTACGGTCGCCATGACAGCGATGATCACGGTGTTCCAGAGGACGTTGATGTCCTCCTCGAAGATCGCGAGATAGTTCTTGATGCCGTACGCCTGCGGTGGAAAGGCCATCGGGTCGCCGACATTCAGCGATTCCTCGATGAGGAACACCATCGGCAGGATGACGAGGAAGCCCACCACCAGCAGGATGGCGACCGTAACGATCGCCTGCCAGTTGCGGCGCGGGCGAAGGGCGTCCGCCGCTGAAAGCGTCAAGGCCGGCTCAGCGCCGGGCGCCGACGATGCGGTCCCATTCCTTGGCGAACTCCGGACGGTCCTTCTCGAAGGCGTCCCAATCGGCCGGAATCAGGAGCTTCATGTCCTTGAGCGGCACCCCGCCGGCCGGCGGCGGAACATCCTCGCGCGGCGAGTGGAGCAGTAGCGCCTCGGCCAGCGCCTGCTGGCCGATCGGCGACAGGAACCAGTCCATGAAGAGCTGCGCGGCGTTGGGATGCGGACCGTCGGCGACGATGCCGTAGGTCTCGGACACGGCCGGCACGCCGGTCTCGGGGAAGACGAAGGCGAGCGGCGCGCCCTTGGCCTTGAACTCGATGTAGCCCGAGTACTGCGCGCCCATGATCACCTTGTCCTGGCCGTCGACCAGGCGACCGTACTGCTGGACGTAGGAATCGAAGGCGCGCGGCTTGTTGGCGGCGAATTTCTTGAAGTACTCCAGGCCGAGGATCGGCTTCAGCATGAACCAGACGCCGTGCTGCAGGCCCGAATTCGACACCTTGACGTTGATCGCGTCCCTCCACTTGGGATCGAGCAGGTCTTCCCACTTCTTGGGCGCCTCGGCCTCCGACACGTTGTTCGGATTGTAGGCGATGCCCGCCATGATGACCGAGCCCCAGGTCCAGTAGCCTTCGGGCTTGCTCTTGTACTCCGGCTTGAAGGCGGCCATCTCAGGCGAGATGTACTGGGTGAAGCCGCCGCGCCGCTGGAAGTCCAGGATCATGCCCATGTCGGAGATCTGGATGACGTCGACCAGGTACGACTTGGCCTGGCGCTCCGACAGCACCTTGGCATAGAGCGCGCCGGCCTGCAGGCGCACGTAGCTGGTCTTGATCTCGGGGAACATCTTGTTGAAGGCGGCGAGCAGCTTCACCTGGCCCTGCTCGGGATCCGTCGAGTAGAGCACGAAGGCGCCCTCGGCCTTGGCCTTGTCGATATCGGCGCAGGTCTTGAAACCTTCCATCTGGCGGGGCTTGTCGCAGAGCTTGGCCTGCGCACCGGCAGGCGACGCTCCCGCCCAGGCAACAGCGCTCAGCGCCACGCCGACGGCGGCCAACCACTTCATGTTTTTCCTCCCATGCAACCGGCGGCGAGCGTAACGGCGGCGTCGCGTCAGTTCAACATCGCGCCAACGCTCGATCGCTCTGTCATGCGGAACGCATGATCTCGCCGACGGGCACGAGCTGGAGGCCCAGCTCGATTCCGATCAGGACGCGCCGGCACGCCTGGGAAGCAGCCACAGACACAAGAGCGCAATCAGCGCGATCAGCGCCGCCATGGCCAGCATGGTGATGTGATAGCTTGCGAGATAGGCCGACGTGCCGCTCGCAATCACTTCATGGACCAGCCCGGCATCGAACCTGTCGGTGTTCCCGGCCTGCACGTAGGACTGCAGGATGCCGATCGCCTGGGCCTGCTCGGCGGGCGTGGCGCCGGCGGCCGCCAGGCGCTGGCGAAGCAGCGGCGAGAACATGCCGTAGATCATCGACGAGCTGAGCGCGAGGCCGAGCGCGAACCCCAGCTGGCCGAAGGCGGTGCGCGACGAGCCGATGGCGCCGACCAGCGCCGGCGGCGGCTTGGCCACGAAGGTGTTGGCGGTCGGCGTCTGGGTCAGCATCAGGCCGGCGCCCGCCGCCAGCAACGGCACCACGAACAGGACGTACGGCGTGTCGGCCCGGGCGAACGCCATGGCGGCAAGCGATGCTGCCATGGCTAAAAGGCCGCCCGGCACCAGAAGCCGCATCGACACGCCGCGCGCGACCAGCTTGCCCGCCAGGCTGGCCGCGCCGATGCAGGCGACGATGAAGGGCAGCTGACCGAGGCTGACCTCGAACGGCGTGAAGCGATAGACATACTGCCAGAGCAGAGAGAGCTGGATCGCCACCACGGCGTTGCCGATGTTGAAGCCGATGCCGGACAGCGCACCGACCAGCAGCTCGGGGTCGGTGAAGGAGCGGACGGGAAAGGCGGGCTGGGCGAGACGCCATTCCCAGAGCACGAAGCCCACCAGCAGGACCAGGCCGCCCAGCAGCGGCGCCAGCACGCGGACGCTGATCCAGCCGGCGGAGGCTGCGTTGCTGATCCCGTAGAGGCTGCCCACCAGGCCGAGCGCCACCAGGATCAGGCCGACGGCGTCGAAGCGGCCGACATTGGGATCGCGCGCTTCAGGCACGGATCTCATGCAGGCGATCAGCGCCACCATGCCGACGGCCGGGCCGACCAGATAGGCGGCGCGCCAGCTGATGCCGGCCAGATAGCCGCCGACGATGCAGAGGACGACGATGCCCAAGGTTTGCAGGGCAAGCCATTGGGCGACCATCTTCGGCAAGGCGTCGGGCTGCGGTGCGATCGCGCGCAGCAGCGCGAACGACAGGCCGAACGATGCCGCGAAGCCGACGCCGGACAGCGACCGCCCGACCAGGAACATGAGCGCGTTCCCCGCCAGCGCCGTCACCAACCCGCCCGCCAGCGTAACCAGCAGGCCTGCGAGCATGATCTTCTTGCGGCCGAGCCGATCGCCCAGCGCACCCGTCGCCAGGATCGTGGCAGCGATGCAAAGCGTGCCGATGCTGGCGGCAAGCGACCGCTCGGCGCCGGTCATGTGCAGGGCGTTGCCGGCGCCGACGACGGCGACGTTGTGGATCGCGGGATCGAGGTTCATGGGCAGCGACGCGCCGACCAGGGCGAACAGCGCCGCCTTATGCGTGGTCGCGCTCATGCCCGGCTCTCCGGTCGCAGCAGGTCCGCCATGGGCGGCAGGCCGGGCGGCAACGTGGGTGCGAACAGCGCGGCGAGCCCGTCCGCGTCAACTTGACCCGCCAACCCGATGAGGACGATCTCGCTGCGGCCGGCCAGCACCACGCCATCGCTCTGCTCTTCAGGATCGAGCGACCAGCGGCGCCCGACCAGTTGCAGCACGATGCGCCGACCGGGGGCGTCGGCGAGATGGACGATTCCCTTGGCGCGAAGCACCGCGCCAGGAAGCATCGCCAGCGCGCGCCGCAGGGCCGGCCCGTCGAGCGGCAGCGCGCTCGTGAATCGCCAGGTGGTGAACAAGGCACTGTGTTCGACCGACGCCAACGGCGCGTCGTGGCTGCCGCCGCCGACCAGCAGCAACTGTGCGAGCCGGTTCACCACGGCGCCATCGTACACGCGCGCGTCCGGCACCTCGGCCTCGATCCAGTCGCGCACCGCGCGGGTCGCCGAGGCATCGATCAGATCCGTGCGGCTCAGCACGATCAAGTCGGCGGTGGCGAGCTGCTGGCGAATGACGTCGCCGACATACTTGTCGCTCGCCCTCGCCCGCACCGTCTCGGCGTCGGCCACCACCACAATGCCGTCGAGCCCGAGCCGCGGATGGCAGCCGGCATAGGCGGCAATGCGCGCGGGATCGGCGACGCCGCTTGCTTCGACGACGATGTGCTCGGGCCCGTCGGGCCGCCCGGCCAGGTCGTAGAGGGTCATGCCGAGATTATCGCCGATCGAGCAGCAGACGCAGCCGTTGGTCAGGCTGATGGTCTCGCCGTCCCGGTTGGCGATCAGCGCGGCGTCGATGTTGACCGCGCCGAAGTCGTTCACCAGCACGGCGAGGCGCACGTCATGGACGTCGGCCAGCAGCCGGTTGAGCAGCGTCGTCTTGCCGGCGCCGAGATAGCCGCCGAGCACTGTCACGGGCAGCCGGCTCAATGCCATCATGCCGCCGGGCCGAACACGCGGCCGCCGACGATGGTGCCCTGCACTTCGATGTCACGCAGGCCCATCGGATCGATCACCAGAGGATCCTGGGCCAGGGCGGCGAAGTCTGCGCGCTTGCCGACCCGGATGCTGCCGATTTCGTGATCGCGATGCAGCAGGAACGCTGCGTTGAAGGTCATCATGCGCAACGCGTCGTATACGCTGACGCGCTCGCGCGGACCGAGCACGCGGCCTGAAGCGGTCACGCGATTGGCGGCGCACCACAGGGTGAGCAGCGGGTCAACCGGCGACACCGGCGTGTCGCTGTGGGCGGCGGCGACCAGGCCCAGCCGCAGCGCCGTCGCCGCTGGATTCATGGCGGCGGTGCGGAAGGCGCCGAAGGTGTGGGCGCGATGGAACTCGCCCCAGTAATAGAGATGGTTGGAGAACAGCGTGACGTGCACGCCGAGCGCCGCCATGCGGCGCATCTGCGATTCGTCGAGAAGCTGGCCGTGCACGATGAAGTGGCGGTGATCGAAGCGCGGGTTCTTCGCCTGCGCCGCCGCCACGGCCTCGATGAAGAGCTCGGATGCCTGGTCGGCATTGCAGTGGGCGATGATCTGCAGGCCGGCATTGTGGAGCGCCGGGACCAGCGTCTTGAGCTCCTCCGGCCCGCGGTTCCACAGCCCGTTGGCGCCGCTGGCGAGGTAACCGGGCGGCCGCAGGCGCCCGGTGAAGCCCTGGTTCGATCCGTCGAGAATGATCTTGATGCCCTGGAAGATCAGCTTGTCGTTGCCCTTGCCCTCGAGCGAAGCGGCGAAGCCGATCATCTCCTCCGCTGTCGGCACGGTGATGCCGTTGTGATGCGCGACGATGCGCGCCGGAAAGTCGGGCGCAGCCGTGGCGGCAAGGGCTGCCTTGAGGAAAGCGGGATCGAAGTAGGTGCTGCCGCCGCCATCGACGATGGTGGTGGCCCCGCGCGCCTGGGCGACCTTGGCGAAGTTGCAGAACTGGGCCTGATCGGTCGAGCCGCCGATCATGTCCGCCGCCACAGCTTTCACGGCCGGCAACATCGCCGCCATCTCCAGCAGCTCGCCGGTCGGCTCTCCCGATGCATCGCGCGTCACGCCCGGCGCCCTGATGGCGGCGTAGTTCGCGACATTCAGCGAGGCCGAGTTCACGTAGCCGATGTGGCAGCTCGCATGCAGCAGGAAGATCGGCCGCGTCGACGAGACCTGGTCGAGATCATGGCGCGTGATAGGCGTGATCGGATCGTTGAGCGAGGGATCGACGCCCCAGCCGATCAGCGGCTGCGCCGGATCCTTCAGGCCGGCCTCGACCTGTTTCAGGCGCCGAACCAGGTCGGGCACGTTGTTGATGCCCTTGCGCAGCTTGCCCGAGGGATCATGACGGTCGACCGGCCCGACATATGCGGCCTTGGCCCACAGCAGCCCGTCGAGCAGATGGGCATGGCTTTCGATCATGCCGGGGATCAGCACGCTGCCGCCGAAGCGGTCGTCCAGCGTATAGGGCCCCCAGGCGGCGCAGTCGTCGAGGTCACCGACCTCGATGATCAGTCCATCGCGCACGGCAACGTGGGTCGCCTCCTCGACGGCGGGGTCGAGGGTGATGATCTTGTGCGCACTGAAGACTGTGATCGGTTCTGACATGTTTATCTCTCCTGCACCCGATCAGTCAGAACCGGATGTTGACGCCGATCAGCGGGCCGTGCAGGACCGCGTCGACGCCGTTGGTCTCGATGCCGGTTCCCCTGACATAGCTCACGCCGAGCGCGCGGTAGCCCGCCAGGACGCCCAGGGAATAGCCGCTGAACTGCCATGAGTAGTTGTAGATGGCAGCCGCCTGCCAGGCGAACTGGCTCGCGAGGCCGAAGCCGCCGACGTCGCCGCGCACCATCAGGTGCTGGCTGGGCGTGAACTGGTGGCGCAGCCTGAGCCCCACCACCGGATCGATCCAGTCGAGTCCGCCGTTGCGGGCGATCGAGAAGGTGCGGCCGCGTTCGATGCCCAGCGCCGCCACGTCGACCGAGCCGATGATGTTGAGGTCGAGATCGGCGGTGTTGTTCCAGTAACGGAAACCCAAAAGACCATCGACCGCGGTGAAGGAACCCGGCGCGCTCTGCCAGTGCGCCAGCTCGTAGAGACCGCCGGCCTCGATGATCGTCATGGTGGTGGTCAGCGCGACGTTGGTGGTGGCGCTGAGCTGCACGCCCGGCAGGGGGTTGCGGTACGACACCAGCGACTTGTCGAAGCCGAGCTTGGTCCAGACGAGGTCGGTGTAGAAACCGACCTTGCCCTTGTCGGCCTCGAAGTAGCCCATGAAGGCGGCCAGCGAATCGCTCTTGTCGAGGACCTGGAAGAAGTTGGCATTGACGTCGACGGTCTGCCCGCGCGCCGTCATGTTGCCCGAGACGCCGATCGCCCAGCCATAGAGCGCCGACTGGAAACGCCAGGCATCGGGATCTTCGCTCGCAGCGGCGGGCGCCGCGTCGGTCGCCTGTGCCGCCGCGAGCTGCGGCATCGCACATCCGATGACGGCTGCAACCAGACTTGCACGCACTGCCGGCGACATTCCACTACCTGCCATGCTTCCCGCGAAGCATCAGTAGGGCAGCCCCGGCAGTGGTCGCTATCCCGTTTGCGCAGAAGTCCCGCGGTGACAATTCGCGCAAACCGGATAGTGCGACAGCCCCTCCGACCGCTAGCGATCCCGCCGGGGAGTTCGACGGTCAGCGAGGTTGCTTGGTTCGTCTTTACGCAGTCGCATTGGCGAGCGTCGCAGCCGCCCTGGTGGTTCCTCGCGCCGGGGCGCGCGCGGAAGCCGCAGCGGCGCCGGCAGGTTCCGGATTCTTCGTCTATAGCGACACGTCGGTCAGCTACTCCTTCAACTTCACCACGACGGAGCCGAACCTGCTCTTCCCGGCGACCAAGAACGTCTTCACGCTCAATCACGTCGACGCCTGGAAGTACGGCACCAACTACGTCAACCTCGATATCCTGAAGTCCGACAACAAGGATCCCGAAGCGCCATGGGGCGGGCCGGGATATCCCGTGCCGTGGTACGGCATCAGCGACGGCGCCCTTGAGGTGTACGGCCTCTATCGCGGCTCGTTGAGCCTCAACCAGATGTTCAACACGGTGGCCTTCACGTTCGGGCCGGTCAGCGACGTCTCGCTCTACTTCGGCGGCGACTTCAACAGCAAGAACAACGCCATGGCGCCGCGCAAGCGCGACATCCTCGTGGGCATCCAGGCGGCACTGAAGGTGCCCGGGTACCTCAACGTCTCGGCAAGCTTCTACAAGGAATGGAATCACAACGGCATCGTCGAGATGCAGGGCACACCTCCCGGCACGTCGGTCTATGTCGACTATGCGGCCAGCGCGACATTCGAGGCCGAGTACATGCAGCCGCTTACCTTCACGGGAATCCCGTTGAAGGTCAGCGGCAATACCAGCGTCGTGCTGCCCAAGGGCACCGACGGCTTCGGCCGTGACACCATCACCGAGTTCAAGACCGACAATCGCCTGACCCTCGATTTCGGCCGGCTGATCGCCGACAAGGCCAATGTGTTCGACGTGTTCGTGGGCTATCGTTTCTGGCTGAACAAGTTCGGCGACAACCCCTATCCGCCGCATGTCCCGCCAGTCGCGGGCACCCTGGAAAGCACCTTCTATGTGGGCGTCACCTGGCATGTCTTCTAGGAAGCCGATGCGGATCGTGCCGGCGGCGCTGCTCGCAGCGTTGGCCGCGGCATGTGCTCGCCCGGACGACCGGGTGGTGACGGCGGCGGGCCAGACCTATGTGGTGTTCCATGCCGTGGATGCGGCCTGCGTCCGCGACGGCATCGTCCGGGAGTTCGTCGACCACGCCTGGGCCATCCGCACAACGACCGACTCCCGCATCGTCGCCCAGCAGCGTGCGCCGGCCTGGATCAACACCGCAGTGCTACTGACGCGCATCGATCCGCCGCAGGTCAGGATGACCGTGACGATCGTGCCTGACGGCGGCGACGTGAAGGCGCTGATCGAGTCCGGCGTCCTGCTCGATCCTCTCGCCAACCAGGAGCGCGTCGAGGCGATTCCGACGACGCCGCAGATGGCCGCGGTCTTCAACAATTCCGTGCATCGCATCGACCAGGCCTGCCGGCGCTGATCCTAGAGCTTCAAGATGCGCCTGGCGTTGCCGTTGCAGATCCTGGTCCGGACGCCTTCGCCGATCGGTGCGGCCTCGATGAAGTCGCCGGCCTGCTTCGACTCCTGATACGGATAGTCGACGGAGAACAGCACGTTGTCGGCACCCAGCGCGGCCAGCGCATCGATCAGCGGGTTGTTGTCGCAGACGCCAGACGTCGTAATGACGAAGTTGCAGCGGAAGAAGAAGGACGGCTTCTCCTCGGGCGCCAGTTTCCGTCCGACCTCCAGCTCGAAGCGATTGTCGATGCGCCACAGCAGGAAGGGCAGCGTCTCGCCCATGTGTCCGAGGATCACCTTGAGGCGTGGATAGCGCGTGAACAGGCCCGAGAAGATCAGGCGCAGCGCATGGGCGCCGGTATCGGCTGTCCACGCCCAGACCGGACCCTCGAGCTGGGGCCGGCCGGCGAACATCGCCGGACTGTCCGCAAGGTCGCCCGGATGCAGGTAGACCGGCACGTCCAAGTCCTGCACGCGCTCCCAGAACGGCAGGAAGCGGCTGTCGTCGAGATAGTGCCCGTTGGTCTGGCCATTGATCAGAGCGCCGCGGAACCCCAGATCCTTGATGGCGCGCTGCAGCTCGTCGGCGGCGGCCTGGGGATCCTGCATCGGCACGGCGGCGAAGCCGCCATAGCGCCGCGGCCGCTTCTGCACCTCGCGTGCCAGGAAATCGTTCGCCTCGCGGGCCAGCCGAACCGCCGTGGCCGTGTCTTTCTCGCCCTGAACGCCCGGCGTGGTCAACGACAACACGGACATCTCGATTCCGCCGGAGTCCATGGCCGCGAGCCGGACATCGCCGAAATCCGTGAGACGGCGCTCGATATCGGCGAAGATCGCATCGTTGCTGGTGGGCCTCGCCACCAGTCCGCGTTGCTCGAACACCGGCATGCTGAAATGCTCTTCGAGCGCGATCTTGGGCGTGCTGGCGGCCGCCCGCACGGCTGGGGTCAGGGCGGTGAGGCCGGCGGCAACGCCGACCTTGATGAGGCTACGCCGATCGATGCCGTGCACCTGTCGCAGAAAGCTCATGAGGGCTTGGTTAGAGGGAGCAGCCCTCGACCGCTATCCGGTTTGCGCACAAGTCGCGCGGCCCGCTCAGTGCGTGCTCTGCCCCTTGGCGCGCGCAAGCGTGGCGCTCGGACGCTCGCCGAAGATCGATGCGTACGCGCCAGCGAAGCGGCTGAGATGCCAGAAGCCCAACCGGAATGCGACGTCGGTCACCGTCGTGTCGTCGGCCGGCCGGCGCAGCATCGCCCTCGCCCGCCACAGGCGGCGCCAGCGCAGATACTCCCACGGCGACTTGCCGGTGCGCTGGCGCACCACCGCTTCGAGCGAGCGCCGCGACGTGCCGACTTGGCGGCAGAGATCCACCATGTCGAGCGGCTGGTCCCCCGCCTCCTCGATAGCGCGTTCGAGGCGCATCACGATCCTGTTGTGACGGCCGACGGTGGCGCGGTCCGGCCGGAACGCGCCCGCCTCACCCATCGGCGCGATGGCCTCGAACAGGGCGTTGCGCAGGGTGATGCGGTTGGCGGATGACTCCAGCAGCCGCGGCTGCTCCTCGAGCTGGTGCCACATGGTTTGCGTCACGGCCTCGAAGCGCTGTCGCGGCGCCTGCGAGGGCATGCGCCAACGGCCGCTGTGCCGGGCGGAGGACGACGAGCCGAACGGCAGATCGAGCTCAGGCGCCTCGACGAACAACGAGGACTGCAGGCCGAATGTCGTGACCTGCGCGACGTCGGCGCTGCGCATGGTGCCGCCTCCGCCCGGCCGCACCTCGACCAGCTCGTTGCCGGCGACATCTTGCCCGTTCGCCGCGCAGCGCGCGCTCATCATGTGCCAGACGCTGAAATCGGGCACCCGGTCTCCCGTCGTGACGACACTGCCCTGGTCGACCTCGAGCCGGCTCAACACCACCCAGTCGAGATGGAGGTGCGAATAGCGCCCGCCGAACGACCGGCCGGCATCGGCGACGCAATGGAAATTGCCTCCGGGGATGGCCCGCCCGAGCTCATCGCCGTTGTCGGTCGCGGTTCGGCGATAGATGTGCATCGCGGCGCGCTCCCGTCCCCAACCCAATCGACCGCAGGTTGCCATATCTCGTGCCCGAAAGGGACCGCTTTTGGCTAAACCGCCGCGCCGCGGCGGCATTATCCATTTTGCACAGATTCGGCCGCTACGCGGTGGACATTTTCACCACCACCTTGATGGCGTCCTCGATGCGCTCGCGGGCGTACTTGATGGCGGTTGGCACCTCGGCGAGCCCGAAGGTATGGGTATGGATCAGCTTGGCGTCGAAGCGCTTCTGGGCCATCAACGCGGCCGCGCGGTGCGTGGCGCTCTTGCCTTCGCCGCGAATGCCGAAGACGTAGATGTTGTTGCGCACGAGATAGGCGAGGTCGACCGGGACCGGCTCGGCAGGGAATGCGGCGAGGCAGATGCGGCCGCCGCGATTCACCATGCACGCCGCCTCGTTCAGGGCATTGGGCGCGCCCGAGCACTCCAACACATAGTGCACGCCCTTGCCGTGGGTGAGGCGCTGGACCGCCGCGACGACGTCGCCGTCCTTGGTCACGTCGATCACGTGATCGGCGCCCAGTCGCTTGCCCATCTCGAGCCGGCGCTCGCGGGTGCCGGTGAGGATCACCGGCGAGGCCCCCAACGCCTTGGCGACACCGACGCCCATCAGGCCGATCGGGCCCGGCCCGATCACCACGACCGGCTCGCCGGCAATGATGCCGCCCATGACATCGAGCCCGTACATGGCGGTGCCCGCCGTCACGATCAGCGTCGCCTCCTCGTCGGGCATGTCGTTGGGGACGTGGACCATGGTGTTGACGCTGTTGACGGCATACTCGGCGAAGCCGCCGTCGGTACTGAAGCCGTTGGCGCGATGTCCCTTCTCGCGGAACCCATAGTTGAGACACGAGGTGTACATGCCTTCGCGGCAGCGCAAGCAACGGCCGCAGCCGGCATGGACCTCGACGGCGATGCGATCGCCGATCTCGAACTCGTCGACCGTGGGCCCGAGCTTCACAATGGTGCCCATATATTCATGGCCCGGCGTGAAGTTCTTGTTGAAGGGTGAGCCGCCGTCGATCATGGCGGGCAGGCCGTGCTTGATGATCTCGATGTCGGTGGCGCAGACGGCGATGGCGTCGATGCGCACCAGCACCTCGGCGCGGCCGGGCTCTGGCACCGGCTTCTCGACCAGACTGAGCTCATCGGGACCGCCCAGCACCCAGGCTTTCATGGTCTTGGGAATCGTGAACGCATTGGTCGGCGACGCCATGTGCGAACTCCCTGCGGCCAGAGATCGCCGAGTATAGGGGGGCCTGCCCGATCCTTGCCAGCACTGGACGCCGATGCCAATGTCGCCGTGACCGCGTTGCGTTGCCTAACTTGGTGCCAAGTTGTGGAGGCCACATGCGACGGCGTGCTTTCCTTCGGACTGCAACTCTTCCCCTTATCGTCGCGCCGGCCGTTGCCAGGGCGCAGTCCTTTCCCAATCGCCCGCTGACGATCATCGTGCCGTTTTCAGCCGGCGGTCCGCTCGACACGCTGTGCCGCATCCTGGCCGAGCCGATGCAGGCTTCCCTCGGCCAGAGCGTCGTGATCGAGGACGTCACCGGCGCTGGCGGCGCGATCGGCATCACGCGCGTGGCGCGCTCCACACCCGACGGCTACACCCTGATCTCGGGCAACCAGGGCTCGCACATCACGCTCGGCGCCATGCAGCAGGTATCGTTCGACCTCGAGCGCGACTTCGCTCCCATCGTCATGTTCGCCACGACGTCGCAGCTCGTCCTGGTGCGCAAGTCGCTCGACGTGTCGAACCTGCGCGAGTTCCTGGCCTGGGTGAAAGCCAACCCGGGCAAGGTGACCGATGGCGGCGGCGGCTACGGCACGGTGGCGCATACCTCCCTGCTCTTCTTCCAGCAGCTGAGCGGCACCAACATCCACTTCGTACCCTATCGCGGCGCTTCGGCGGCCTTGCAGGATCTGCTGGCGGGCCAGATCGACATGATGATCGACCAGCCGTCGAACAGCCTGCCGCATGTGCAGGCCGGCAAGGTCAAGGCGCTCGCCGTCACCGCGCCGACGCGGCTCGCCGCCGCGCCGGACATCCCGACCGCCGACGAGGCGGGCCTGCCCGGCTTCCATACGTCGATCTGGCAGGCGCTGTGGGCGCCGCGCGGCACACCCGAACCGGTGATCGAGACATTGAACAAGGCAGTGCGCGACGCGCTCCTCGATCCCAAGGTCAAACAGCGCTTCGTCGATCTGGGCCAGGAGATCCCGCCCACCGAGCAGCAGACCGCGCGCTGGCTCGCCGACTTCCAGAAGACCGAAATCGACAAGTGGGTACCGCTGGTCAAGGCGGCGAAGGTCAAGACCGACTAGACGGAATGGGATGAGATGGAACCGCGCGCTGTTCCATCTCATCCCATTCGCGCGCACCGACGATGCCTGTTGCAGGAGGCGCGATGGGTCCAGCTGATTCGAGCTGGACCCATCATGCTCTAGCCCCAAAATTTGCGCTCAGCGGCTAGCTCGCGATACAGCTTGCCGCTAGGGGGCAGGGATGACGGTCACGACTCGCCGCGCGGTGGCGCATGAGGTGCTGAACAGCGAGCGAGTCACGGCGGCGCTCGGCGTCCTTGCCCAGCAGACAGGTCATCCGCTCTCGGAGTGCCGCCGGCAGGCTGAGGCCGCGCTGCGCGAGTTGGCGAGCATCCAGACTCCCTTCTTCGGGTTCCTGCTCGATCGCGGCCTCGGACCGGCGCATACCCGCGCCTTGAGCCTCGACGTCGATTGGCCGGCGTTGCACCGCCTGCGCCACGCGAGCGCCGGCAAGCCGCTGGTCTTCCTGCCGACGCACCGCTCGTATGCCGACCCCTTCGTCCTGACGAAGGTTCTTCAGTCGATCGGCATGCCCCGCAACTACATCCTTGCCGGCGATAATCTCCGGTTCTTCCCGTTCGGCACGATCACCCGGCGGGCGGGCGCCGTTTTCATCCGGCGAAGCTTTGGGCACGACGAGGTCTACAAGCTCGCGGTGCGCGAATACATGCGCTACCTCGTGGCCTCCGGCGCCAATCTTCTCTGGTACATGGAAGGCGGCCGGTCGCGCACGGGAAAGCTGCGACGCCCGCGCTACGGCGCCTTGCGCTATCTCGTCGACGCGATCGAGAGCGGCGCCGCCCGCGACATCCTGCTCGTTCCGGTGTCGATCACCTACGACCAGCTGGGCGAGATCGCGAAGATGGCGGCCGAGGAGATGGGCGGCTCCAAGGCCAAGGAAGGTATCGGCTGGCTCGTCCGCTACGCCCTGGCGCAAGCCCGAAAAGGCGGCAAGGCCTATGTCCGCTTCGGAGAAGCCCTCTCGCTTGGCCAGGCCCATCCCAACATCGACAAGATCGCCTTCGACGTCTTCCGGCGCATCGACCACATCACCCCTGTCACGGCTCCGGCGCTCGTGACCCTCGCACTCTTGAGCGTGCACGACCATGCACTCACCTTGCAGGAGGTGCACGACGTGATCAAACCGCTGCTGGACTACGCCGCCGACCGCAAGCTGCCGACCGTGGCGCTCGAGGGCCTGCACCGGGAGGGTGGCGTCGAGGAGGTGCTCGATACGCTCGTCGCGGGAGGCGTGGTCGGGCGGCACGACGGCGGTTCGGCACCGGTCTTCTTCATCGAGCCCGGCCAGCATTCGATCGCCGCGTACTACCGCAACAGCGCGATCCATTGGTTCGTCAACCGGGCGATCGCCGAGCTCGGTCGAGGCGTCGAAGGAGCCCTCGCCCTGCGCGACCTGCTGAAGTTCGAATTCTTCTTCAGCGACAAGCCGGTGTTCGAGGAGGAGATCAAGGCCGAAGCGGCGCGCCTGCCGAGCCTCGAGCAGGCGCCGTTCCTGATCGCTCATCGCGTGCTGCCGGCATTTCTCGAAGCCTACTTCATCGTCGCGGATCGACTGGCAGCGCATCCGCTGGAAGCGCCGGTGGATGAAAAGGCGTTCCTCGCCGAGTGCGTGACGTTCGGCCGGCAGTACGTTCTCCAGAAGCGGCTGAGAAATCCCGAGTGCGTCAGCCGCGAACTGTTCGACAACGCACTGGCGCTCGCGGCCAACCGCGGGCTGCTGAAACCGGGCGCCGACGGGCTGGCCGCCGATGAACTGGCCGAAAAGCGGCGCCGGTTCGCCGAGGAGACGGCCGCCGCCGTGGCCGGCGTGACGGCGATCGGCCAGCTCGACTATCGGCTGCGCCATGGAGGACCCTGAATGACGGTATCCTCCGCTCTGGCGGCCATCGCGGCCGGCCCGCACGGTCCTCGTATCGCAGCCTTCTTCGATCTCGACGGCACGCTGATCGACGGCTATTCCGCCCTGCCCTATTTCATCGACAGGTTGCGCCGCCGCGAGATGAGTCTCGCCGAGGCGGCGGAGGTATGGCGGATGGCCCGGCGCGGCGATCTCGACGAACGCACCTTCGCGGCCGGGCTTGCGAAAACCATGGCGCCGTGGGCCGGCCGTCCGGAGGAAGAGCTCACCGCGCTGTGGACCCGCCTGTTCCGGGACAAGATCGCCCCGCTGCTGTTTCCCGAGGCGTGGCGGCTGGTGAAGGCCCATCAGAAGATGGGCCACACGGTCGTGATCGCGAGCTCGGCGACGCACTATCAGGCCGCGCCGATCGCCGAGGAGCTCGGCATCGCCCACGTGCTCGCCACGCGCGTGGCGGGGCGCGACGGCCGCCTCACGGGTGATCTCGAGGGCGTACCGCTGTGGGGCGCCGGCAAGGCCGAGGCTGTGCGCAATTTTGCCGAAACGCACCAGATCGCACTGGAGCAGAGCTACGGCTACGCCAACGGCAACGAGGACATCGCCTTCCTGAAGACCGTGCGATATCCGACCGTCGTCAATCCGCAGCCAATGCTCGGCCAAACGGCGCAACGCGCGGGCTGGCCGGTGCTGCGCTTTGCGGCGCGCCGCAAGGCTTCCGCCGCGATGCGCACGCGCAGCGTTGCTGCCTATGCCGCGCTGGCGGCCACCTCGCTTGGCGGCCTCGCCTACGCCGTCGCGACCGGAAAGAGACGTCGCGCGGCCGAATGGGTGGGCGCCACCAGCAGCAACGCCATGCTGGCGATCGCCGGCATCTCCGTCGATGTACAGGGCGAGCGCCACCTGCGCGACCACCGCCCTTCGGTTTTCATGTTCAACCACCAGAGCGTTGCCGACGGCTACGTGCTGCTGAAGCTGCTGCGCGGCGGCTTCACCGGCGTGGCCAAGAAGGAAGTCGCCAGCATGCCGCTGCTCGGGCAGATCCTGCGCGGGCTCGACTTCGCGTTTATCGACCGCAGCGATGCCAAGAGCGCCATCGCCGCGATGCAGCCGGTGATCGATCGGCTGCGGCGCGGGCTGAGCTTCGTGATCGCGCCTGAGGGAACGCGCAGCCTCTCGCCTCGCCTCGGACGGTTCAAGAAGGGCCCCTTCCACATCGCCCTGCAGGCCGGCGCGCCGATCGTGCCGATCGTCCTGCGCAACACCTGCGAGGTGCTGCCCCGCGGGTCCTTGCTGTTTCGGCCGGGCACCGTGCAGGTCTGCGTGCTGCCGCCGGTCGACGTCACGCGATGGCGGATCGAGGATCTCGACCGTCATGTGGCCGAGGTGCGGGCGTCCTTCGAGCGCACGCTCGACGACTGGCCCAAGGTCAGGGGCGACTAGCCACTCGACTGGCCACCAGGGCGTAGGTTTCCACCACCTCCTCGCGCACATCGGCGAGTGCCGCACGGATCTCCGCGACCATGGCCGGCATCCTGTCCCCGAGATGCGCCGCGAAGTCGAGCCCATGGACAGTGCGCGGTGCACCAGCGCGTCGACGTCGACCGCGCGGCGTTCGATCACGCTGAAGCGCTCCAGACGAGCGAAGGGCGAGTCGAGCAGGACCACCTCGTTACGTATCCAGTTGGGGTCGTGATCGTGCGGCCCTGTGTCGGGCTCGTAGCGATCCCGAATTCCAGCGCTGGAGCTTTCCGGCCGTTTCCGGCTTTTCCGACAGACCCACTTGTGTCGGAGGAAAACCGGCACGCTACAGATTGGACTTCGGACAGTTACGCAAGTTTCGCAACGACTCTTCGCCGACGCCGCGGAGGGGTTTGCGCATTTCCCGCAATTTCCGCTACCCCCTCCAGACCCTGGCCCCCAACAATTGGTCAGCTCGCTATCGAGGGAAGGCGCCTGCCGGCGCCGGACTGTACTCAGCCCGCGCGCCAGCGACCGCCTTTGCCTGCGAGCGGCGGCGCTCGCTTGTGTGTAGCCAGATAAACGATGCAAAGAGCGAGTAGTCATGCATACCGTATCATAACTGAAGCTCTTAATCAATAACTTTTGTACTATAGCGCGACTTTCGTTTTCGAGAGTTTTTGCATGCCATAGAGGGGTACGGCTTGGATGCCATGGCACGGCAAAGGGGTGAATCAGCGTGATATTGCGGTACAGGCCGCCGGGGAAACTTGTCGAACGGTCCCCTGCTCGGCTGGATGGTCTGATGAACCCCATCGAGGCAGTCCCGCGGCATTTGATCTGTATCAAGTCCTCGCCCCGAAACTCGTCGGTAACTCACGCAGGACGAGGGCCGTGCCGGCATCGACGACCGCCGTGAGGAGAGGAAAGCCATGAGCCAAACGATCAGGCTGGTGATCCTGGTGGTGATCTTCGTCGGCATCGTCGCATGGGCGTTCGCGCGAAGGCGCCAGAGGCAGTTCGAGAGAGATGCCAGGATTCCATTCCGGGACGATGGAGGTCGTTCCCCTCCCTGACAAGCGTCAGTGCGTGGCAGGAAAGCCCTGCAAAATTTGGAGGTCGCAGAGATGACTATCGCGACTATTGAGAGAGGGGGGCATGAGATGCCGGACGCAGGGCATCCCGCATCGAACCTCGAGAAACTGCCTCTCGATACAGTCCTCACACTCCTCAAGACAACCGAGGCCCAGGGGCTCGGCGCGACTGAGGCCCGTCAGCGCCTGCAGACCTATGGCCCGAACGCGATCGTCGAGAAGGAGGAGAGCCTGGCCCGGAAGCTCCTGGGCTATTTCACCGGACCGATCGCCTACCTGATCGAGGCCGCGGCGGCGATCTCGGCCTTCCTCGGGCACTGGGAAGACTTCGTCATCATCGCCGGCCTTCTGCTGTTCAACGCTGCCCTCGATCTGTGGCAGGACATGAAGGCGTCGAACGCTCTGGCCGCCCTGAAGAAGGGCCTGGCCCCGGTGGCGACGGCGCGGCGCGATGGCGCCTGGCATCAGGTCGAGGCCGCCTCCCTGGTTCCCGGCGACATCGTCAAGATCCGGCTCGGCGAGATCGTGCCGGCGGATCTCCGCCTGATCGCCGGCGACTACGCCGCCATCGACCAATCGGCGCTCACTGGCGAATCGCTACCGGTGGCAAAGAAGCTCGGAGACGAGGCCTTCTCCGGCAGTGTCGTCAAGCAGGGTGAAATGGAAGGCGTGGTCATCGCCACCGGCTCGCAGACCTTCTTCGGTCGCACGGCCAAGCTGGTGGCCGGCGCCGGCGCCGTCAGCCACGCCCAGAAGGCCATGTTCCAGATCGGCAATTTCCTGATCGTGCTGGCACTGGTGCTGGCGGGCGTGATGGTTGCCTTCCGCATCTATCACGATGTGGTCCTGGCCGACAGCTGGGGCACCGAAGACGCGCTCAGGATCCTGCAGTTCGTTCTCGTGCTGCTGGTCGCTTCCATCCCCGTCGCCATGCCGGCAGTGTTCTCGGTGACCATGGCCTTGGGCGCGCTCGCCTTGTCGCGCCAGAAGGCGATCGTGTCGCGGCTGGAGGCCATCGAGGAGATGGCCGGCGTCGACATCCTTTGTTCCGACAAGACAGGCACGCTGACCAAGAACCAGCTGAAGCTCGGCGAGCCGATCCTGTTCGCCGCAAAGGACGGACAGGACGTCGTGCTGGCCGGCGCGCTCGCGTCGAAAATCGAGGACCGCGACGCGATCGACGCGGCTGTCATCGAGGCGCTGAAGAATCCAGGGCAGCTCGCTGCCTGGAAACAGACGGCGTTCACGCCGTTCGATCCGGTGACCAAGCGTACCTCGGCCAAGGTCGCCGGGCCGGACGGCCGTGCCTCCGTCGTTTCCAAGGGCGCGCCGCAGGTGATCGCCGATCTGGTCAAGGCCGACGAAACGACCACGGCCTTGGTGCATAAGACGGTCGAGGATCTGGGCGCGCGCGGCTACCGCGCGCTGGGCGTGGCGCGCTCGCACGACGACGGCGCCACCTGGCAGCTGCTCGGCATCCTGCCGATGTTCGATCCGCCGCGGGACGATTCGAAAGCGACCATCGAGCTTGCCCATACCAAGGGCGTCGCGATCAAGATGATCACCGGGGACGATACCGCGATCGCCCGCGAGACGGCACGCCAGCTCGGGCTCGGCGCCAACATCGTGGCGGCCGCCGACGCCTTCCCCAAAGACATGGACCCCGACCACGTACCGGCTGCAATCGTCGACACCATCCAACGGGCCGACGGCTTCGCCCGTGTCTTCCCCGAGCACAAATACGCCATCGTCAAGGCGCTGCAGGGCCGCGGCCATCTGGTGGCGATGACCGGCGATGGCGTCAACGACGCGCCGGCGCTCAAGCAGGCCGACTGCGGCACCGCCGTCTCCGGCGCGACCGACGCCGCGCGTGGGGCGGCGGCGCTGATCCTCACCTCGCCCGGCTTGTCGGTGATCAACAACGCGATCGACGAGGCGCGACGCATCTTCGGGCGCATCACAAGCTACACGATCTACCGGGTGGCCCTCACCATGACGATCATGTTCCTGGTGGTGCTGTCGTCGATCGCGCTGGGTTTCCAGCCGCTGACCGCGGTCATGATCGTGATCATGTCGCTGCTCGACGACATCCCGATCATGACCATCGCCTACGACAACACGCCGGTGTCGCCGCGACCGATCCGCTGGCGCATGCCGCGCATGCTGTCGGTATCGGCGGTGCTGGGCCTGTTCTCGGTGGCGCAGGCCTTCGGCCTGCTGTTGATCGGCATGGAGGTGCTGTCGAACCCGGCGTGGAACGCGTGGCTCGGGCTGGCCGACCGTGCCCATCTGCAGACGGCGGTGTTCCTGCAGCTCGTTGTGGGCGGTCATCTACTGCTGTTCGTGACGCGCACGGAGCGCTGGTTCTTCCTGCCGCCGTTCCCGGCTATGCCGCTGCTCGGCGCCATCGTTGCCACCCAGGTCGTGGCAGCCCTGATGTGCGCCTTCGGCTGGCTCGTGCCGGCGATCTCCTGGCACACGATCGCCGCGGTCTGGGCATACAACATCGCCTGGATGTTCGTGCTTGGTGCCGTACGGATCGCCACCGAACGCACGATCGACAACCGCACGGCGGCGCGGCTGCGGAGCGCGTCGCTCGTCACGCAGCCGCTGCAGAGCCATCTGCCGGCGCCCACCCGCAAGGCGGCTGCCTGAGAGGACGCGATCATGGATTACGCCAATCAATTCATCATCGAACCGGGCCGCAAGGTGAGGCTCAAGGACATCGACCCCGGCTTTCGCGGCAAGCACGAATCGTCGGCGCATGCGGCACCGGAAATTGCCGGCAACCTCGAGACCCTGCGTAAACTGCAGTACACGCTCTACGCCGAACGGGCGCATTCGCTGCTGATCGTGCTGCAGGGCATCGACGCGGCCGGCAAGGACGGCGTCTGCCGGCACGTCATCACCGCCATGAGCCCGCAGGGCTGTGAGGTCACGGGATTCAAGCAGCCGACGCCCGAGGAGCGCGGCCACGATTTTCTGTGGCGCGTCCACCGGCATGCGCCCGAGATCGGCAAGGTCGCGATCTTCAACCGGTCGCACTACGAGGATGTACTGGTGGTGCGCGTGCACAAGCTCGTTGGCAAGGAGGTCTGGTCTGCGCGTTACGACCACATCAACGCCTTCGAAAGGCTGCTGGCCGACGGCGGCACGACCATCCTCAAGTTCTTCCTGTGGATCTCGAAGGAGGAGCAGCTCGCGCGCTTCAAGGAACGGCTCGACGATCCGGCGCGGCAATGGAAGATCAGCAACAGCGACTATACCGAGCGCGCGCATTGGGACGACTATGCCGAGGCCTACGAGGCCATGCTGGAACGCTGCTCGACGAAGCACGCGCCATGGTTTGTCATCCCGTCCAACCACAAATGGTTCCGCAATCTCGCAGTGTCGCAGATCATCGCCGAGGCGATGCACGGCATGAAGATGAAGATGCCCGCGCCCAGCGTGAACCTCGATGAGATCCGCAAGGCGTACCATGAGGCGGCCGCGCAATGACGCGGGCCTGAGCGCGCTGCTTCCACCATGGATCTCGCCCTCTGACTTGCGTCGCGATGGCCACCCGCAGCGCAGTCGCGTGCCGAGCCGTCAGCGATAGGCGTTGCGGTCCGTGACATAGCCGCACTCGACGTCGCCCGCGAGCGCAGCGGCATCACGCTGGCGCGGATCGCCATGGCCGCCGCCGCCCGGCGTGCCGAGCGAGATCGTGTCGCCCTTGTGTACGACGTACTGCTTCTTGGGATCCGTCTTCGTGCCATTGATGCGAAGCTCGCCCGGCGCGCCATCCTTGCCGCCTTCGATGCCGAAGGCGGGAAACAAGGTGCGCTCGGCAAGGAAGGAGACGGCGATCGGCGTGTCGCTGCGGCTTTCGATCAGGATCTCCTGCCCCAGCCCGCCGCGATGGCGGCCGGCGCCGCCGGAGTCCGGCCGCAGCTTCTTGTGATGGAAACGCAGCGGCGCGATGTGCTCGCTGATCTCGATCGAGGTCGAGCTGACGTTGCTGGGCCAGCTGAGGCAGGTCACGCCGTCACGCCGCGTGTTGCCGCCCATGCCGCCGTTGTAGAAGAACATGTTGGCGTAGGGTTTGCTGCCCCCCTTCCCGTCGTCGCGCACGCCCGACTGGTTCATGCCCCACATCGGCGAGCCGCAGGCCGCCATCACGCGCTCGGGCACGATCTGGCCGAGGCAGCCGAACACCAGCATGGGCACGTAATGGCCGATCAGCATGCGCGAGCCGCCCGGCGCGGGGAACTGCGGATTGACGATGCAGCCTTCCGGCGCCTTGAGCGTGATCGGCCGCCACGCGCCCTCGTTGTTGGGCAGGTTGGGGCTGGTGCAGACCTTGACCCCGTACATCGCCATGGCGTTGGTGTAGCAGAGCGCACAGTTGATGGCGCGATCGACCTGGCGATCGGTGCCGGCGAAATCCATCAGGATTTCGTCGCCCTTGATGGTGAGCTCCAGCTTCAGGGTGATGGGCGTCTCCATCAACCCGTCCGTCTTGAGCTCGCTGCGGTAGGTACCGTCGGGCAGCTCGCGGATCGCGGCCCGCATGGCCTGCTCGCAGCGACCCTGGATCTCGCGCGCGAGGTCGGTCAGGTCGGCGAGGCCGTAGCCCTCCATCAGGTTGCGCAGGCGGTCTTCCATCAGGTCGAGCGCCACGACCTGCGCCCACAGATCGCCCATCGTCTGGTCGGGCGTGCGCACGTTCTTGCGGATGATGGTGACCAGCGTCTCGTCGGTCTTGCCGCCCGCGATCATCTTCATCGGCGGGATCTGCAGCCCCTCCTCGAAGACCTCGCGCGGCTCGGGACTCCTGATCTTGCCGCCGATGTCGGGCGCATGCGCCGTCGTGGCGCTGAAGGCAACGAGCTTGCCGTCGCGGAAGATCGGCTTGGCCAGCGTGATGTCGGGCAGATGGCCGGTGCCCAGCCAGATGTCGTTGGTGATCAGCACGTCGCCCGGCGCCAGCTGGTCGGGCGGGAAGAAGCGCAGGAAGTGTTTTACCGTTTCAGGCAAGGTGCCGATGAAGCTCGGGATGCTTTCACTTGCCTGCACCAGAGACTGGCCCTCCGCATCGGTGATGACGCAGGAGAAGTCGTAGCTCTCGCGCACCAGGGTCGAGAAGCTGGTGCGCACCATGGCAGCAGCCGCCTCGTCGACCATGGAGATCAGCCGGCGCCACAGGAGCTCGAGCTCGATGGGATCGAATGTGCGGGTCATCGGAACGCTCCGAAGCACACCTCATCCTGAGGAGCGGCCCGCAGGGCCGCGTCTCGAAGGATGGGAAACAGACACGGTGCTCGATCCCACCCTTCGAGACGCCGCGCTTCGCGCGGCTCCTCAGGGTGAGGCTGGGCTGTTGCGGCGGATGCCACCATCGCTAGGCCACCTCCGCCAGGATGGAACCGTCGGTCAGCAGGCGCGCCTTGGCGCCGGGACCGACGATGAAGGTGCTTTCGTCTTCCTCGAACACGGCCGGACCGTCGACGGTAACGCCGGGCTCGAGGGCATAGCGATCCCAGACCTGCGTCGGCACGGTCTTGCCGACGTCGGGGAAGAACACCGGCCGCGTGCCCTTGAGCGCGCCGGCTGATGGATGGCGCGGCAGCTCGAGCGCCCCACCGCTGCCCGGCATCGGCGCGCTGGCCGACAGGCGCAGCGCCACGAACTGGATGGCCGCTCCCGGCGGCGTGCGCGCGAACAGCGCCTTGTAGGCGGCCTCGAACGCCGCCTTCACGCCGGCCTCGGTGATCGGATCGGGCAAGGCCACGGTGATCTCGCTGCCCTGGCCGATGTAGCGCATGTCGGCCAGGCGCTTGATGCTGCGGCCCTCGATGTCGGCGCCGGTGAGGCGCAGGACCTCGAGCGATTCCTTCTCCAGGCCGGTGAAGGTGCGGCCGACCGCGGCGAAGTCGGCGCCGGCCAGCGGCACGTTGAAGCTCGCGACGCGATCGACGCGCGCCGGCGCCATCAACATGCCGATGGTGCTGCCCGCGCCCGCACCGGGCGGGCAGACGACGCGATTGACGCCAAGCTTGCGCGCGACGTGCCAGGCATGCACCGGCCCGGCGCCGCCGGTCGCCAGCAAGGCGTACTCGGCGGGAATGCGGCCGCGCTCGGCGATGGCCACGCGCGCGGCGCCGGCCATGTTCTCGTTGACGACGTCGTGCACGCCGAAGGCCGCGCGGCTCGGCTCGACCGCCAAGGTCGAGGCCAGACGCTTGAAGGCGCCATCGGTCGCGGCGCGGTCGATCTTCATGGCGCCGCCCAGGAAGAACTCGGCGTTGAGGTAGCCCAACGTCAGGTCGGCGTCGGTGACGGTCGCTTCGCTGCCGCCGCGGCCGTAGCAGGCCGGTCCGGGCTGCGCGCCGCTGCTCTCCGGGCCGACGTTCAGCGTGCCGAGGTCCGACTTGCGCGCGATCGAGCCGCCGCCGGCGCCGATCTCGATCAGCTCAACGGTGGCGATCTGGATCGGCAATCCCGAACCGCGCAGGAAGCGCTTCTCGCGCGCCGCCTCGAACCCGTAGGCGACCAGCGGCTCGCCGTCGTCGACCAGCGCCAGCTTGGCGGTCGTGCCGCCCATGTCGAAGGCGAGCACGCGCTCGAGCCCGGCATTGCGGCCGAACCAGGCGCCGGCCAGTGCGCCGGCGGCCGGGCCGCTTTCCAGCAGCTGCACCGGCGCACGCTTGGCTTCGCTGACATGCGTCAGCCCGCCGTTGGACAGCATCAGGAACAGCCCGCCGGGAATGCCTTCGCCGCGCAGCGCCTGCTCCAGACGCTCGAGATAGACCTCGGCCAGCGGCCGCACATAGGCGTTGGTCACCGTCGTGCTGGCGCGCAGGTATTCGCGAATCTCGGGCGCGATATCCGACGACAGCGAGATCGAGAGGTTCTGGAAGCGCTCGGCAACGGCGGCGCCGATGGCGCGCTCGTGGGTGGGATTGGCGTAGGCGTGCAGGAAGCAGATGGCGAGGCTCTCGACGCCCTGCTTCACCAGATCGGCAACCTCGGCCAGCGCGGCATCGACATCCAGCGGGATCTCGACCGTGCCATCCTGCGCCAGCCGCTCCTTGGCCTCGCGCCGCCACGGCCGCGCGACGAGCGGCTTGGGCATCTCGATGAAGAGATCGTAGAGCTCGTACTTGCGCTCGCGGCCGATCTCCAGCACGTCGCGGAAACCCGCCGTGGTCAAGAGGCCGGTCTTCGCGCCCTTGCGTTCGATCAAGGCGTTGGTGAAGAGCGTCGTGGCGTGCACGACGCGGCCGACCTGCTCGGGCTTCGCGCCCGCTTTCTCGAGCACGCGTCGCGTTCCCTCGATGGCGCCGCGCGCCGGGTCGTCGGGCGTCGTGCTCTCCTTCCAGATGACGGCGCGGCCGTCACGCGGATCGTGGATGACGAGATCGGTGAAGGTGCCCCCGATGTCGATGCCGAGGGAAAGAGGTGCGGTGCTCATGAACTACCTCGTCCTGAGGAGGCGCAAAGCGCCGTCTCGAAGGACGGGCCACAGACGCGGTGCCGGTTGCCACCTTTCGAGACGCGCGCTGCGCGCGCTCCTCAGGGTGAGGTCTTCGTTGATCATTCCGCTTTGATATTGCCCTGCTTCACCACCTTCGCCCAGCGTTCGCGATCCTGCTTTATGTAGGCGGCGAACGCGTCCGGTCCCTGCCCGAGCGCGACCAGGCCTTGCTTGTCGAGCGTTTCCTTGTTGGCCGGATCAGCCATCGCATCGAGAAACAGCTTGGCGAGCGACGCCTTGATGTCGGCGGGCAGGGCCGCCGGCCCGACCAGTCCGAACCAATTGTTGATGTCGAGAGACGGAATGTCCTTGGTCAGCAGCGGCAGCTCGGGCGCCAGCGCCGTTGGTTTGCCGGAAGCGAGCGCCAGCACGCGCACCTTGCCGCCGCGCGCCATGCCCATGATCTCCGACACGTTGGCGAAGAAGATGTCGACGTTGCCGGCCGCGACATCGGCGATCGCGGGCGCCCCGCCGCGATACGGAACGTGCGTCAGCTTGAGCCCACCCGCTTCGGCGGCAAAAAGCTCGGCGCCGAGCTGGTTGGTCGAGCCGAGCCCGGTCGAGGCGTAGGTCACCTTGCCGGGATTGGCCGTGGCATAGGCGACGAGCTCGGAAACGGTCTTGAACGGCGCCTCCATGCGCACGATCAGCGCCATCGGCACGCCGACCAGATTGCAGATCGGCACCAGCTCCTTGTCGAGGTCGAGCGGAATCTGCGAGCCCGGCACGACCGGCCCGACCGCGAGCTGGCCCATGATGCCGATGCCGACGGTGTAGCCGTCGGGCTTGGCCTCGGCGACCTGCTTCAAGGCGATGAAGCCGCCGGCGCCGGTCTTGTTGTCGACGATGACGGTGTAGCCGTGCTGCCGCGAGATGGTATCGGCGGCGATCCGCGCTGCGATGTCGGCGGTGCCGCCCGGTGCATAGCCGACCAGAATCTTGATCGGCTGCTTGGGCACCCATTGGGCATGCGCCGATGTGGCGGCCAGGACCAATGGCGCAGCGAGCAGAGTTCTACGCAGCATGATCAACCCTCTTTATCTGTCATCCTGAGCGTAGCGAAGGATCTCATTCCCGTCCCACAAGCATGCCGGTCGAAGCGGCGATGAGATCCTTCGCTACGCTCAGGATGACATGAGGCCGCAAGTACCGTGCCGAATCGACGGGCTTGCGATAGTCTCCGCGTCGCATGCCGCTTTCTCACCCCGCTGCCGATGTCTGGACACTGCTTGCCGACGTCGCCGAAGTGACTCCCGACGCACCGGCTTTCATCCATGGCGAGCGGCGGCTGAGCTTCGCCGAGCTGCTCGACTGTTCGGGGCGCGCGGCGCAGGGCCTTAGTGATCTCGGCGTCGGGCCGGGCGATCGCGTGGCGCTGTGGCTGCCCAACATACCGGCCTATCCGATCCTCTACTTCGCCTGCGCCCGGCTCGGCGCGATCGGCGTCGCCGTCAACACGCGCTATCGCGCCGTCGAGGTTGCCGACATCGTCGGCCGCTCCGGCGCCAAGGTGCTGGCCTGCGCGCCGGCGTTCCGCCGCATCGACTTCCTGTCGATCCTGGCTGGCATCGAGCCCGAGGCGCTGGATCGGCTGGCCGCCATCGTCACCGTTGGCGAGACGCCGGAATCGGTGGCAGGGCCGGTGCCGCCGGCGATCGAGCATCGACGGCGCGTGCCCTTCGACCGCCTGCTGTCGCGGCCGCAGTTCGCCGGCAACCACGCCTCGGCCGAGGCACCGTGCAACATCTTCACCACGTCGGGCACCACCAGCTCGCCCAAGTTCGTGCTGCATCGCCAGGGCGCGATCGCCGGTCACGCCCAGCAGGTGGCGCGCAGCTTCGGCTTCACCGCGCCCGAAACGCTGTCGCTCGCCATCCTGCCGCTGTGCGGCGTGTTCGGCTTCAACCAGACCCTGGCGACGCTCGCCGCCGGCAAGCCGAGCGTGCTGGTCGAATCGTACGAGATCGAGGAGATCGCGCGGCTGATCACCCAGCACAAGCCGACCACGATGTTCGGCAGCGACGACATGTACCAGCGCCTGATGGAGCTGATGCCCGGCCGCTGGCCGTTCAGGTCGATCAAGTGGGCGGGCTATGCGGCGTTCAATGCCTCGCTGGAGGACCTGCCCGAACGCGCGCAGCCGCGCGGCCTGCGGCTGGTCGGCCTCTACGGCATGAGCGAGGTGCAGGCGCTGTACTCGCGGCAGCCGCTCAACCTGCCGGTCGCCAAGCGCAAGCTCGGCGGCGGCGTGCCGGTATCGCCGCTTTCCCACGTGCGCGTACGCGATCCGGAGACCGGCGAGCTTCTGGGGCCGGGCCAGCCCGGCATGCTGGAGATGGCGGGCCCCTCGCTGATGGTCGGTTACTACGGCAACGAGCAGGCGACAGCTGCGGCGATGACGGCCGACGGCTACGTCCGCACCGGCGATCTCGGCCAGCTCGATGGCCGCGGCGGCTTCACCTACTTGAGCCGCATGGGCGACGTGCTTCGGCTCTCGGGCTTCCTGGTCAATCCGCTTGAGATCGAGATGCATGTCCAGAAGGTGCCGGGCATCGCGGGCTGCCAAACCGTCGCGGTGCCGCGGCCCGAGGGCGTACTCGCCGTCGCCTTCGTCATCCTCGAACCCGGTGCCGCGCTCGACGAAGCCGCCGTCATCGGCCACTGCAAGCAGGGCCTCGCCAACTACAAGGTGCCGGTGCGCGTCTTCGCCGTCGACGACTTCCCCAAGACCCCCTCGCCCAACGGCTTCAAGATCCAGCGCACCAAGCTGCGCGAGATGGCGGAAGCTCTTCTTCGTTCATAGCTGGGAGCGCGCCACTCCGTGGCGCTCGTGATCTTCCTCCCCAAGCGAAGCTTGGGGAGGAAGAGCGCCACGGAGTGGCGCGCTCCCAGCGAAGACTAAGAGTGCTTACTCGCGATCGCGGCGCCTTGGGCCAGGGTCTCGAGCTTGGCCCAGGCGATGTCGCGGTGGACGCGGCCGCCGAGGCCGCAGTCGGTCGAGGCGATGACGCGCTCGCGGCCGACCAAGCTGGTGAAGCGGCCAATGCGCTCGGCCACCAGCTCGGGATGCTCGACCACGTTGGTGGCGTGGCTCACCACGCCGGGCAGGATCAGCTTGTCGTCGGGCAGCTTGACGTCCTTCCACACCGCCCATTCGTGCTCGTGGCGCACGTTGCCCGCCTCGAAGGAATAGGCGCCGGCGTTGATCTTGAGCATGGGCTCGACGATCTCGCGCATCGGGATGTCGGTCGTGTGCGGGCCATGCCAGCTGCCCCAGCAGAGATGGAAGCGGACGCGGTCCTGTGGCAGTCCCTTCAGCGCATGGTTCAGCGCCTCGATCTTGGGCATGGTGAACTTGCGATACTCCTCGGCCGTCGGCTCCGGGTTGATCTGGTCGAAGTTCTCGGCGATGGCCGGATCGTCGATCTGCAGCACCAGGCCGGCCTCGACGATCGCCTTGTATTCCTCGCGCATGGCGTCGGCGCAGGCGAAGACGAACTCGTCGTCGCTCTTGTAATGCTCGTTGCCGATACGCGCGCAGCTCGCCGGCCCGATCGAGGTCATGAAGCCTTCGCTGACGTTGCTGGCGGCGAGTGCGGCCTTGAAGTTCGCGATGTCGGCGGCGATGGCCTTGTGGCCGATGTAGCTCAATGGGCCGACACAGAACGGCCAGTCGTGGGCGCGCGGGCCGGTCGACACGCCCGACTCGGGATCGCTGTAGGCCGTGGCGAAGCGCTGGCGGTCGCGTCGGTCGGCGAAGCTCGACAGCACGGTGTTGCCCGGCGACGAACGGTGCGCCGGCATGTCGTAGAGGCCGAGACCCTTCACCTGAAGGTTGGCGAGTCGTGAGAACGAATAGCTCCACCAGGCGCGATAGTTGATCTTGTGGCCCATCGACTTGCCGTACTCGCCGTCGCCCGGCACCGTGATGCCGGCCTCGACCTGGCGGCGCACGACGTCGGCCACCGACTGGCTGAGCTTCTTCTGGAAGGCGGCTTCGTCGACCGTGCCGGCCTCGCGCTTGGCGTTGGCCTCGATCAGGTCGTCGGGCCGCGGCAGGCTGCCGGCATGGCTGGTCAGGATGCGGTCGGTGCTCTTTCTCATGGTCAACGTCCCTTGAACTTGGCCGGCTTGCGCTTCTCGGCGAAGGCGCGCGCAGCCTCGCCGAAGTCCTCGCTGAGATAAAGCTTCTCCGGCGCGCCCATGAACATCACCTCGCGGCTCAGCCGGTCCATGTAATAGCGCCGCATGCGCACCGTCGAGCGCACGCTGAGCGGCGGGTTCTTCAGCACCTCTTCGGCAAGGCCGCGCGCCACCTCGAGATACTTGCCCTTGGGCGCCACGCGGTTGATCAGGTTGGCCTTGAAGGCCTCCTCGGCGGTGAAAAAGCGGCCGGTGAGTGCGGCCTCCATGGTGAAGGCGCCGCCGCCGCGATAGTGCATCAGCGCCCAGTACTTGCCGGCACCCAGGCCGCGCGAGGTCTCGGTGATCTGGAACTTCGTGCCCTCCTCGGCCACGATCAGGTCGCACTCCAGCACGATGCCGACCGAGAGACCGAGCACATAGCCGTGCGGTGCCGCGATCACCGGCTTCCAGTTCACCGCCTTGGTGAGGAGGTCGGCCGAGTGCGTGCCGCGGCCCTGAGGACCGCCGAGCTTCACGAACTCCTCGCGGCTGCGCAGCTGGCGCTGATGGACGTCGGCGCCGCTCGAGAAGGCGCGGCCGTTGCCGCACAGGATGGCGATCTCGGCCTCGCTGTCGGTATCGAAGCGATGCAGCGCCTCGCCCAGCACGCCCACCAACTCGTCACTGAAGGCATTGAGCTTCTCCGGGCGGTTCAGCGTCAGTGTCACGATCCCGCCGTCCCGCTGATACTCCACGAGCGCCATCGTTTCCCCCTTTGCAGTCGACCGTTGCACCGGCATGCTTGTGTTCGGAAGCACAAATGCCAGACACTTGCCGTATTGTCATCCTGAGCGCAGCGAAGGATCTCATCGCCGTCTCCACCGGCACTCTCGTTGAAGCGGCTTGAGATCCTTCGCTGCGCTCAGGATGACAGAAATGAATTGGGAGGAAAGCATGCCAATCGTCCGCAGAGCGGCAGCGGTGTTGTTTTCACTTGGGCTGCTCGCCGCACCCGCCCTGGCGCAGAAGAAATACGATCCCGGCGCCAGCGACACCGAGATCAAGCTCGGCCAGACCATGCCCTACAGCGGCCCGTTGTCGGGCTTCATCACCCTGGCCAAGGCCGAGATCGCCTACTTCCAGATGATCAACGACCAGGGCGGCGTGAACGGACGCAAGATCACCATGATCTCGCTCGACGACGGCTTCAGCCCGCCCAAGACGGTCGAGCAGACGCGCCGGCTGATCGAGCAGGATCAGGTGCTGGCGATCTCGGGCTCGCTGGGCACCTCGACCAACGCGGCCATCCAGAAGTACCTCAACCAGAAGAAGGTGCCGCAGCTCTTCCTGGCGAGCGGCGCCAACCGCTGGAACGATCCGGAGAACTTCCCCTACACGATGACGCTGACGCCGATCTACCAGGCCGAGGCGCGCATCTATGCGGCCTACATGCTGAAGGAGGTCAAGGACCCCAAGGTGGCCGTGCTCTATCAGAACGACGACTTCGGCAAGGATTTCCTCAAGGGCTTCCGCGAACGGCTGGGCGACAAGGCCAACGCGATCGTGGTGCGCGAGGTGAGCTACGAAGTGACCGACGCCACAGTCGATTCGCAGATCATCGATCTCGCCTCGACCAAGGCCAACGTGTTCCTCAACATCACCACGCCCAAGTTCGCCGTGCAGGCGATCCGCAAGGCGCACGAGCTCGGCTGGAAGCCGCTGCAGTTCATCGACAATCCCGCGGCGTCGATCGGCGTCGTCATGCGGCCGGCCGGCATCGAGGCGTCCAAGGGCATCATCTCGGCGGCCTTCGTGAAGGATCCGACCGATCCGCAGTACAAGGACGATCCCGAGTTCGTGGCCTGGGTGGCGTGGATGAAGAAGTACTATCCCGCCGGCAGCCTCGAGGACCCGCAGAACGTCGTGGGATACGTCCAGGCGCAGACGATGGTGCAGGTGCTGAAGCAATGCGGCGACAATCTCACGCGCGAGAACGTCATGCGCCAGGCCGCCAACCTCAAGAACTTCCATCCGGCGATGTTGCTCAAGGGCATCGAGATGAACACCAGCCCGACCGACTACCAGCCGATGGAAGAGATGCTGCTGCAGCGCTTCAACGGCGAGCGCTTCGAAGTGTTCGGCGAGCTGTTGAGCGCCCGCCAGTGATTGCCCGCCACTGATTGAATGAGAAACCGAGACAGGAGCTACCGCAAATGGCCAAGCGCAAGAGCATCAACTATCCGGGCTTCAAGCACGAGAACCCGATCCCCAATGCAAGCCGCATCGGTAACATCCTGATGTCGAGCATCATCAGCGGCCGCGATCCGGCGACCGCCACCATGCCGCCGGACGCCGAGAGCCAGATCACCAACATCTTCAAGCAGATCCGGCTGTGCGTCGAAGCCGCCGGCGGCACGGTCGATGACATCATCAAGGTGAACTTCTGGGTCAAGGACCCGGCGACCGGCCGCAAGGCGCTGAACGGCGAATGGTCGGCGATGTTCCCCGATCCCGAGTCACGGCCCGCCCGCCACACGCTGGCGCTGCCGGCGAATGCCGCCAACCACGTGACGTGTGACTTCACGGCGGTGATCGGGGGCTAAGGGAGCGCGGAGCGCGCCACAGAGTGGCGCTCATGGAATGTAGACAACCAATAACCTCACCCTGAGGAGCGCCCCCCTCGAGTACCTCGGGGCAAACTCCGGGCGCGTCTCGAAGGGTGGCAACACCGTGAATGGTTCCCACCCTTCGAGACGCATCGCTTCGCGACGCTCCTCAGGGTGAGGTATTGTTGATCTACGCCATCGGCATGAGCGCCAGGGTCGCGGTTTACCGCGACCTAGGAGTGGTGCGCTCCTAGCGCCCCGGGATCCGGAGGTCCGTCACGCCGGAGCCGACGAAGGTCTGCGGCAGGGACGGGCGGCGGATGCCCATGTCGCGCTCGAGGTTGGCGACGCAGGACTTGGTCGCCCCTGCGAGCTCCGACCAGGTGGCGGCGCGGTCGAACTGCTGCAGCAGGCATTGGTCGAAATAGGTGTACTGATCGCCGGTGCCGCAGCCGAAGCTCGCCCGGTCGGCCGCCGCTGCGGTGAGGACGATGCGGTTGGCCTGGCGCATGCCCGAGCCGAGAAAGACGCCGCTGTGGCAGGCCGAGACCACGACCACGGTCGGCCGCGCGCCGCAGCCCGCATCGAGGGCGCTGTCGAGCGTGCCCGGCCCGACCGTTCCGTTCGCCTGCTTCAGCACGAAGCCGGTCTCGTCGCCGTGGCTGGTGATGAAGGCGAGGCAGGCCTCGCCGCCCGGCGTGCGCAGCGCGCTCGAGACATTGGCCGCCGTCGCCACCGGGATGGAGGGATTGGCGCGGGGGTCGGAGGTCAGCACCCTGATGTCGCGCACGCCGTGTTGCACGAGCTTGGTGCGCATGGCCGCGACGCCGTTGTCGAAGGCCGGGCTGCTGTTGTCGCCGGCGATCAGCACCGCCCGCCAGCGGTCGGCCGGCACGCCACCGTCCGGCAACATCGCCACCTGCTGCGAGGCGCGCGCCGTGGGCGGTGGATCGGCAACCGCGTCAGGCGTGCAGCCGCCGACGAGAACAGTGACGACAAGAAGCGCCTTCAAGCGTGCCGACATTTTGCCCTCGTCGCGTCAATCACTGAGGCTTGGCACCTACCGCACGCAGGGCCATGTCGGCATAGAGCTTCGCCATCTGCTCCTCGCCGAGCTCGCCGCCCGGACCGTACCACATCGAGACATGAGTGCACTGGTCGAGCAGCGCCATGGCGATGGCCTTGAGGTCGCGCCGGCCGTCGACCTGCGGCGGATCGAACACGCCGCGCTCGACGCCCTGGGTGAGAATGGTCACCAGGATGTCGCGGATGGCGCGGCGGCTGCGGCGGATGTCGGCGACGCGCTCCGCCCCCAGCCAGCTGATCTCGCGGTTGGCGACCAGCGCTTCGACGCGCAGCCGGCAATGGCGCATGACATAGACGCGCACGAAAGCCGCCAGCTTGGCGCGCGGATCGTCGCCCGCGCCGGCGACGGCCTGCTGGCACACGCGCTCGAGCTCGCCCTGGGTCGAGGCGATGATGTCGTGCAGCAGCTCGTCCTTGGACTTGAAGTGATTGTAGAGCGCGCCCTGCGTCAGGCCGCAGGCCTTCATGATGTCGCGCACCGTGACCACGGGATAGCCGCGCTCGGCGAACTGCGCGAAGGCCGCGGCGCGGATCGCCTCGACCGGCGGGCGCGGATCGCGCTCGGGCGCGACGGGTACCGCCGCCAGGCGCACCGGCTTGCGCTGCTTGCTCATCGCGCGCCTCCCGCCATGCCATCGACGATCTGCCAGGCGAGGTCGGCCGCGGGCCGCACCAGCTTGCCGGATTCGGCGGCGCGGACGTTGGACGCCGTGCCGTCGAGCGCACGGGCATAGACGCCCTGGCGGATGCACGACACGCGAAAGAGATTGTAGGCCATATAGAATTCCCAGAGCGCCGGATCGGGCAGCGCGCGTTTCGACAGCTCGCAGTAGTGGGCGACCATTTCCTGTTCCGTCGGCAGGGCGAGGGCCGCGAGATCATGGCCGTGGAGACCGCCCCAGTCCTTGGGCGTGCGCCACAACATGCACAGGTAGGAGAGCTCGGCGAGCGGATCGCCGAGCGTGGAGATCTCCCAGTCGATGATGCCCAGCACGCGCGGCTCTACGGCGTCGAAGATCATGTTGTCCAGCCGATAGTCGCCGTGCACCAGCACGGTCTCGTCGTTGGCCGGCAGATGCGCCGGCAGCCAATCGAGCAGCCGGTCCATCGACTCGATCTTCTCGGTTTCCGACGCCTTGTACTGCTTTCCCCAGCGCGAGATCTGCCGCGCCACGTAGCTGCCTGGCCGGCCGAAGTCGGCGAGGCCAAGGGCGACGTAGTCCACGGCATGCAGGCGGGCGAGCGTCTCGAACTTGGCGCGGTAGATGGCGAGTCGCCCTTCCTTGGGCACCTCGGGCAGGAGCGGATCCCACAGCACGCGGCCGTCGCAGTACTCCATGATGTAGAAGGGCGTGCCGACCACGCTGTCGTCCTCGCTGAGCGCAAAGGCCTTTGGCGTGGGAACGTCGGTCTTGTTGAGGGCGGAGATCACGCGGAACTCGCGGTCGACGGCATGGGCCGACGGCAAGAGCTTTCCCGGCGGCTTGCGCCGCAGGACGTAGCGCCGCCCCGCCCCATCGGTCAGCCGGTAGGTCGGGTTGGACTGGCCGCCCTTGAATTGCTCGGCCGTCACGGGGGCCGCGAATCCGGCGACATGCGCGGCCATGAACCGTTCGAGCGACCGCTCGTCGAAACGGTGCTTCTCCTGCACCTCCATCGTGCCGATGTATTCCGCCCCTCGTCGCGCCACCTGAAGCCCCTGAACGGCCATTCACTTTTGCCGGAGTTTGCTCGCCCCTAAACCGGCATGCAATGTCGACCTTTGTAGTTGACGTTTGTACGCGGGCGCTGCGGTTCCTGCCTTGACGTTGGCACGGCCGTCTCGCATCTGAATTGGCGCTTGGGCAGTGGCGCGAAATTGTGGTTATTTACCGCTTGTGTCGGCCTGGGGTTTGGGCCCAACAACCGTTTCGTGAAGAGAGTAATCGCTGGGAGGCGTCGTTGATTCGATTCCTGAGCAAGGACCTGTTGTCCGGGCTGATGTTCATCGCCTTCGGAATGGCGGCGCTGTACTTCGGCCAGAAGCTTGCCATCGGCACGCCGGTGCGCATGGGTCCGGGCTACGTACCCCACATGCTGGCCTTCATCCTGTTGAGCCTGGGCAGCGTCGTCACGCTCGCGACCTTGTTCCGCACGGCCGACAAGCGCGAGAAGGAGCGGTACTGGATCCCGGTGGCCGCCCTATCCGTCGCGGTCTTCGTCTTCTCGCTGATCCCATGGGGCGGGAACTTCATCGCCGCGAACCTGCTGGGAGCGGGCAGCCAGACCACCTTCAAGACGATGTCGGTCCCCTTCATGATCTCGGTGATCCTGGTCCTCGACGTCGTCATCATGCTGGTCCTGATCTCGCTGTTCGGAAGGCCGGGCGCGGAGGCGGACGATCCGGTCGAGGCGCCCAAGTGGAAGCCCATCACCATGGTGACGGTCGGCATCCTGCTGTTCGCCTTCCTGTTCGAGCGCGCCGGCTTGCTGCCGTCCCTGGTGGCGCTGGTCCTGATCGCCTCGCTGGGCGGTGAGGAGTTCAAGCTGACCGAGGTGATCGGCAACATGGTCGTGCTGACGATCCTCTGCACCGTCGTGTTCAAGGTCGGCCTCGGCATGAACATCTACATCATCAACGGCATCTGGTGATACGCTGATCGGAGGGCCGAAGCCCAAGGGAGCCGTCTCATGTCCGACCTGCCCAAGCGCGTGCTGATCGCCGAGGAAGGCCCTCGCGAGGGCTTCCAGTCGGAGAAGAAGATCATCCCGGTGGCCGACAAGGTTCGCCTCATCGAGGCGCTGGCGGACACCGGCCTCAGGCACATCAACTGCGTTTCCTACGTCAATCCGAAGCGCGTGCCGACCATGGCCGACGCCGAGGAAGTCGCATCGGCCATTCACCAGAAGCCGGGCATCGAGTACAGCGCGCTGTGGCTGAACCAGCAGGGTC
>Ga0209909_100327_pt1 | contig 41394 bp, 36 predicted proteins | sample FECB22metaG_FD_188302 | JGI IMG/M metagenome (GOLD analysis project Ga0209909, IMG submission 188302) | Cyanobacterial communities from the Joint Genome Institute, California, USA - FECB-22 (SPAdes) (version 3) | ecosystem: Environmental > Aquatic > Thermal springs > Hot (42-90C) > Microbial mats... | reverse complement strand
CCGCCCGAAACCCGCCGGCAGGAACGCCTCCGCAAACCCCCGCTGCTCCATCTCACCCACTCCCTCACACCAGAGACAGCGAATCAGACCACATCACCACTGTCAGCTGATTTCGCAGAGGCCTCGCGAAAGCGGGAACCCACCGCGCCGCGTGTCGGAGCGGCGGGAAGGTGGGCCCCCGCTTTCGCGGGGGCGACAGGGTACGGGTCAAGACTTGCGCCAGCCGGTATCAGACCCGCAGCCGGTCCGGCACCCGCAAGCCCAGGCGCACCGGCACCGGCCACACCTCCCGCACCGTCCGCAGCACGCGGAAGCCCGCCGCCACGTAGTTCGGCAGCGCGCGCGGGTGATCGGCCGTGCAGGTGTTCACCGTCACCGCTTCCGGCCCTTCCGCCCAGGCCGCGTCCAGCGCGTGGCGGAGCAGCACCCGGCCCAGGCCGCCGCCGATCACGTGCGGCATCAGCCCGAAATAGGACAGGTTCGTCCCCGCCTCCCCGCCGCGCCGCTCCAGCTCGTAGAACCCCGCCGGCTCCCCGCCCTGATAGAGCACGCTGATCGAGACATCCGGCCGCGCCAGCAGCCCCGCGATCTCCTCGTCCGGCACGGTGCGCCGCAGCCACCACACCCAGTCGCGCCCGACCGTGTCGTAGAGGTAGCGGTAGAACGGCACGGAGCAGCGATGCAGCCGCACGATGCTCGCGCCCTCCGGCAGCGGCGGCGCGGCGTCGGTCGGGGGCGTGTCCATCCGCAGGAAGGTCACGTCCACGCCGATGCGGGTCACCGGTTCCCGCTGCGCCGCCGCGGACATCCTAGTTGTCCAGGAAGCTGCGCAGCTTCCGCGACCGCGACGGGTGCTTCAGCTTGCGCAACGCCTTCGCCTCGATCTGGCGGATGCGTTCGCGCGTCACGTTGAACTGCTGCCCGACCTCCTCCAGCGTGTGGTCGGTGTTCATGCCGATGCCGAAGCGCATGCGCAGCACGCGCTCCTCGCGCGGCGTCAGGCTCGACAGCACGCGCGTCGTCGCCTCGCGCAGGTTGGACTGGATCGCGGCGTCCAGCGGGATGATCGCGGCCTTGTCCTCGATGAAGTCGCCGAGGTGGCTGTCCTCCTCGTCGCCGATCGGCGTCTCGAGGCTGATCGGCTCCTTCGCGATCTTCAGCACCTTCCGCACCTTCTCGAGCGGCATGCCGAGCTTCTCGGCCAGCTCCTCCGGCGTCGGCTCCCGGCCGATCTCGTGCAGCATCTGGCGGCTGGTGCGCACCAGCTTGTTGATCGTCTCGATCATGTGGACGGGAATGCGGATGGTGCGCGCCTGGTCGGCGATGGAGCGCGTGATTGCCTGCCGGATCCACCACGTCGCATAGGTGCTGAACTTGTAGCCGCGGCGATACTCGAACTTGTCCACCGCCTTCATCAGGCCGATGTTGCCCTCCTGGATCAGGTCCAGGAACTGCAGGCCGCGGTTGGTGTATTTCTTGGCGATCGAGATCACCAGACGGAGGTTCGCCTCGATCATCTCCTTCTTCGCCTGCGTCATGTCGCGCTCGCCGCGGGACACGGTCGCATAGACGCGCTTGAACTCGTCCACCGGCAGGCCGGTATCGCCGGAGCAGCGCGCGATCTCCGCGCGCACCGCCTCCACGTCGGTCTTCGACTTCGAGACGAAGTTCTGCCAGCCCTTGCCCTTCAGCTTCGCCAGCCCGTCGAACCACGCAGGGTCCAGCTCATGCCCGCGCCAGGCGGTGACGAATTCGTCGCGCTTGACCTTGTGGCCTTCCGCCATGCGCAGGATCTGGCCTTCGAGGTTCACCAGCCGCCGGTTCAGCCCTTTAAGCTGGTCCACCAGCTCCTCGATGCGGTTGTTGTGGAGGTGCACCTTCTCCACCAGCGCGACCAGCTCCTGGCGCGACTTCTCATAGGTCTTCTCGCTGCGCGCCGAGGTCTCGCCGCCGGAGGTATAGGCATCCATCCGCTTGGCGGAGAGCTTGTGCAGCTTGACGTAGGCGGCCTCGATCGCCTCGAACGCGACCAGCGCCTCCGGCTCCAGTTTCGCTTCCAGCGCGGAGAGCGACAGGCCCATGCCCTCGCCTTCCTCGCCCTCCTCGACCTCCTCCTCCGGCGGCTGCTCGGCCGCGGCGGCCTCCGGCGTGTTGGCGCCCGCCGTCGCCTCCAGGTCAATGACGTCGCGGAGGAGCATGCGCTTCTCCTTCACCGCGTCGTGCCAGGCGACGATCGCCTTGAAGGTCAGCGGGCTCTCGCAGAGGCCGCCGATCATCATGTCGCGCCCGGCCTCGATGCGCTTGGCGATCGCGATCTCGCCCTCGCGCGAGAGCAGCTCCACGCTGCCCATCTCGCGCAGGTACATGCGGACCGGGTCGTCGGTGCGGCCGAGGCTCTCCTCGTCCACGTTGCCGCCCGATTCCTCCTCTTCCTCCTCCTTCTCGGCGGCGGCGACGGGCTTCGGCGCGGCGGCCTCGCCGTCCTCGCTCTCCTCGTTCTCGACGACGTTGATGCCGAGGTCCGACAGCATCGCCATCGTGTCCTCGATCGTCTCGGAGGAGACCTGTTCCGAGGGCAAGGCGGCGTTCAGCTCGTCATAGGTGACGTAGCCCCGCTCCTTCCCGCGCGCGACGAGCTTCTTGACGGCGGCCGACTGGATGTCGAGCAGCACGCCCTCCACCGCCTCGTCCCGGCCTTCGACCGTCTCCGTCCCGCCCGCGACCTTGGTTGCCATGCCTGCCGTGCTCCAATTCGACGACCATGCCCTGCCCGGGGGCACCGTCGCGTGATCCCTCTAACCTATGGCGTCTCCGCCTCGCCCCATTCGCCGCGGCGCAGCGTCTCCAGCGCCAGGGTGATGCTGATGAGGCGGCGCTGCGCCGCATCCTCGCCGGTCTCGGCCAGGGCCTGGCGCGCGGCCTGCTGGTCCACCCGCAATTCCGCCTCGCCGCGCAACAGGCCGAAGAAGTGCCACCAGCCGTCCAGCGCCTCCTTCGGCTGCGCCGCCTCTCGCGCCGCGAGCGGCAGGGAGGGATCGCGCAACAGCCCCGCGGCGATGTCGCCGAGCCCAGACAGCGCGAGGTGGTTCATCAACCCCCCCGAGTCAAGCTCGTGCCCGGCCCCGAGCCACGTTAACGAGAGGTCCCTGCATTGCGCGACCGGTCCCTCGCCGAGGTCGAGGCCCGCCAGGCTCTCCTCCACCTCGTGCAGCAGCCAGGGGTGGCGGAGCGTGATGGCCATGAGCGCCGCCGCCTGCGCCGCCCGCGTGCGGGTGGGGGTGATGGCCGGCCGCTGGATCGCGACCCGCTTCGGCGCCCCGCGCGGGCCGGACCGCGTGCCCTGGAAGAAGCGGTCGAGCAGGGCGCGGCGGTATTCGCCGGCCAGCGCGCGGTCCCGGATCGTGCCGGCCACCTCCTCCAGCCGCTTGCGCAGCGCGGCCTTCTGCTCGGGCGTCGCGACGGGCCGCCCCTCCGCGACCAGCCCGTACAGCGCCTCGCCCAGCGGCCGCGCCGCGTCCAGCACCGCCTGGAACGCCGCGGGCCCGCCCTTCGCGACCAGCGTGTCCGGGTCCTCGCCCGCCGGCAGGGTCGCGAGGCGGAGCGACCGGTCCGCCGCGATCAGCGGCAGCGCCGCCTCCGCCGCCCGCGCCGCCGCCCGCGCCCCGGCGGCGTCGCCGTCGAAGCAGAGCACCGGCTCGGGCGAGAGTCGCCACAGTTCCTCCATCTGCTCCGCGGTCAGCGCGGTGCCGAGCGGCGCGACGGCGCCCGCGAAGCCCGCCTGGTGCAGCGCGATGACGTCCATGTAGCCCTCGACCGCCACCACGGCGGCGCCGCGGAACGCGCCCTCCTTCGCGAGGTCGAGCGCGTAGAGGCTCCCCCGCTTGCGGAACAGCGCGGTCTCCGGCCCGTTGACGTATTTCGGCATCCCGTCGCCGAGCACCCGCCCGCCGAAGGAGATCGCGCGCCCGCGGCGGTCGCGGATCGGGAACATCACCCGGTTGAAGAACAGGTCGGCGTAGCCCTCGCCCTCCTCCCGCGCCCGGATCAGGCCGGCCTCGGCGAGCTGTTCGGGCGTGATGCCCTCTGATTTCAGGTCCGCCGCGATCGCGCCGCGCCCGCCGCCGGACCAGCCGAGGCCGAAGCGGGAAATGGTTTCATCGGTCAGCCCCCGCCGACGCAGGTAGGCCAGGCCCTCCGCGCCCTCGGAAAGCCGCAGCCGGCGCTGGAATGCCGTCGCGGCCGCCTCCAGCACGCCGTGCAGGTCGCGCGCCCGCCGCTCCCGCGCCGCGGCCTCGGGCGAGGCCTTCGGCACTTCCAGCCCCGCCTCGCCGGCCAGGCGCTCCACGGCTTCGGGGAAGCCCGCGCCCTCCGCCCGCATGACGAAGGCGATCGCGTCGCCATGCGCGCCGCAGCCGAAGCAGTGGAAGTGGTCGTCATAGACGTAGAAGCTCGGCGTCTTCTCGCCGTGGAAGGGGCAGCAGCCCTTCCAGTTCCGCCCGGACCGCGCCAGCCGCGTCTTCCGCCCGACCAGCGGCGCGAGCGGGGTGCGGAGGCGGAGTTCATCGAGGAATCCGGGCGGCAGCGCCATGGTGTCGGGCGCTCAGCGTGTCAGGCCAGGATGTCCGCCACGGCCACGCGCAGCCCCGGCAGCAACGCGGGTTCCAGCACGTCGCCCGGCGCGGCTTGCCGGACGACCGCGTAGGTTTCGTCCTTGGGTTCGCGATGCACGATGACGGCGTTGTCCCGAACGTCCACGATCCAGTACTCCGGCACGCCATGGCGCGCGTAGCGCCGGGCCTTCACTGTGCGATCGTAGCGCAGCGTGCTGTCCGAAACCTCGATGACGAGCAGCATGTCGCCCGGCTGCGGAACGCTCTTCGCGTCCTGGAGGTAGGATGGGCGCACCAGCATGAAGTCGGGCTCCGGCGCGCTGAAATCGCCCATCCTCGCCGTGACCTGCGGCGCGAGCACGGCACGATCGCCGAGAGCCGGGACGAGCAGGTGGTTGATCCTCATGATGCGATGCGCGTCGCGCACGCCCATCGGCGACATCGCGATCAGTTCCCCCTCGATCAACTCGACGCGCCGTTCGTGCGGAAACATCCCTGCCTCCGCCATGCGGTAGTAGTCGTCCACGCTGATCGGCAGGCGCGGCACCCAACCGGGCAGCGGGGCGTTGCGGGGAGAGGCGTGACCGTCCATGGCGTTCAGCCGACCACCTCCGCCACGGCCACGCGCAGCCCCGGCAGCAGGATGGGTTCCAGCACCTCGCCACGCTGCGCCGTCCGCAGCTGTGCGTAGCCGGACGGCGCCGGCTCGCGGTGGACCAGCACCGCCGCGGCTTCCAGGTCCACGACCCAGTATTCCGGCACGCCATGACGCGCGTAGAGACGCGCCTTCACCGTCGTGTCGTAGCGGAGCGAAGTGTCCGCCACCTCGATCAGCAGGAATACGTCCTGCCGCTGCGGCGGGCTGCTGGCGTAGGTCTCGGATGCCGGGCGGATCACCGCCACGTCCGGCTGCGGTTGGGTCGCCTGGGTCAGGCGCACCGGGTTCTGGATGGAGACGAGCGCGCGGTCGCCGAGGCCGAGCACGAGGAGCCGATTCAGCTGGTTGATGCAGTTGACGTGCGGAACGCCGATCGGCGCCATCTCGACAATTTCCCCCTCGATCAGCTCGACGCGATCCTCGCGGCGCAGGATGCCGGCCTCCGCCATGCGGAGGAATTCGTGCACGTCAATGCGGCGGCGCGGCACCCAATCCGGCGCGGGCTCGTGCGAGGCGGCGGGGACGTGGTTCATGCCCGTGAGCCTACCCGCCGAGCCGCTGCTTCACCAGCGGATTGGCCCTGGACATGTCGAGCGCCCCGCCGTGCTTGCGCAGCGCAGCCATCACCTTGCCCATGTCCTTCACCGTCGTCGCGCCGGTCTCCGTGATCGCAGCGTCCACCGCGGCGGCGACCGCCGCGTCGTCCATCTGCTGCGGCAGGAAGCCCTCGATGACGGCGATCTCCGCTTCCTCCTTCGCCGCCAACTCCGCACGGTTGCCCTGGCGATACAACTCGACGCTCTCCCGCCGCGACTTCACCATGCCCCGCAGCATCGCCACGATCTGCTCATCCGGCACCCGGTCCACGCCGGAGGGGCGGGCGGCGATGTCGGTATCCTTGAGCTTCGCCAGGATCATCCGCACCGTGGAGGTCCGCGCGGCGTCCTTCGCCAGCATCGCCTCCTTCAGCGCCGCGCTGAACCGACCCCGCAGATCATCCGCCATCACCTGATCTCCTCCATCCGCCTCCTCTACTCCCTCCCCCGTTCACGGGGGAGGGTCGGGGTGGGGGGGAGGAGCACGCGCCGAAACTTCCCAACTCTCGCGCACAAACTGGACTTGGGAAGTTTTTTCCCACATATCCCACCCATGCGCACCGTCGAGGACATCCTCACCCTCTTGGGCGGCCCCGAGCCCGCCGCCGCCCGCCTGGGCATCGGCACCGAGGCCATCCGCAAGTGGCGCCAGGCTCGGGCGATTCCGGCGAAGCACTGGCCCGCCGTGCTCGCCGCCACCAATCTCGCGCTCGCCGATCTTCCCAAGCCCAACGCCCAGAAATCCCGCCCGGAGCCCGCCGTGACCGACTCCACGATCCCCGAAGGCGAAGCCGTGTCCCGCGCGCCTGACGGCGCGACTGCGGTCCTGGTCCTCGCCGACGGCACCACCATCTGGGGCCGCGGCTTCGGCGCCCATGCGACCACGGTCGCCGAGATCTGCTTCAACACCGGCATGACCGGCTACCAGGAGGTGCTGACCGACCCCTCCTACGCCGGCCAGACGATCTGCTTCACCTTCCCCCATATCGGCAATGTCGGCGCCAACCCCGAGGACATCGAGGCGACCACCCCCGTCGCGCGCGGCCTGATCGTGAAGGCCGACGTCACCGAACCCTCCAACTGGCGCGCCACGCGGCACCTCGACGACTGGCTGAAGTCGCACGGCGTGCCCGGCCTCGCCGGCGCCGACACCCGCGCGCTGACGATCCGCATCCGCGACGGCGGAGCGCCGAACGGCGTCCTCTCCTTCCCCGCCGACGGCCGCTTCGACCTGGAGGCGCTTCGGAAGCAGGCGCAGGACTGGGCGGGCCTGGAGGGCATGGACCTCGCGAAGGAGGTCTCCACCCGCCAGACCTACGCCTGGACCGAGACCACCTGGACGCTCGGCGAGGGCTATGGCGCGCAATCCGCGCCGAAGCACCGCGTCGTCGCCGTGGATTACGGCGCCAAGCGCAACATCCTCCGCTGCCTCGCCGCCGCGGGCTGCGAGGTGACGGTCGTGCCCGCCACCGCCACCGCCGAGGACATCCTGCGCCACCGGCCCGACGGCGTGTTCCTCTCGAATGGCCCCGGCGACCCGGCGGCCACCGGCGACTACGCCGTGCCCGCGATCCGCGGCGTGCTGGAGGCCGGCGTGCCCACCTTCGGCATCTGCCTCGGCCACCAGTTGCTGGCGCTGTCGTTGGGTGCGAGGACCTACAAGCTCGACCGTGGCCACCGCGGCGCCAACCAGCCCGTGAAGGACCTGCGCACCGGCAAGGTCGAGATCACCTCGCAGAACCACGGCTTCGCGGTGGACGAGGCCTCGCTGCCCGAGGGTGTCGAGGTGACGCATCGCAGCCTGTTCGACGGCAGCAACGAGGGCATCGCGAGCACGCGCCACCCGGCCTTCAGCGTGCAGTACCACCCGGAGGCGTCACCGGGGCCGACGGACAGCCACTACCTGTTCCACCGGTTCATCGGGCTGATCGAGGGCCGCGACACCCCTCCCTCCCCCGCGGTTGCGGGGGAGGGTCGGGGTGAGGGGAACTCGCGCGCAACCGCCTGAACATGCCCTCCCCCGAAACCCTCCTCGTCTTCGCCGCCCTCTCCCTCGGCCTCGCCGTCACGCCCGGCCCGAACATGCTCTACCTCGTCTCGCGCTCCCTCGCGCAGGGCACCGGTGCCGGCATGGTCTCGCTCGCCGGCTGCCAGTTCGGCTCGCTCGTCATCATGCTGCTCGCCGCCGGCGGCATCACCGCCGCACTCCTCGCAATCCCCTATGCCTGGGACGCGCTCCGTCTCGGCGGCGCCGCCTACCTGCTGTTCCTGGCCTGGCAATGCGTGAAGCCCGGCGGCCAGCCGATCTTCGCGCCGCGGCCGATGCCGCGCGAACCCGCGTCGCGCCTCTTCCTCGTCGGTGCCGCGACGGCCGCGCTCAACCCGAAAGTCGCGCTGTTCTACATGGCGGTGCTGCCGCCCTTCCTCGATCCCGCGCGCGGCGACGTCTTCGCCCAGGCCGCGATCCTCGGCGCGATCCAGATCGCCGTCTGCACGGTGTTCGACGCGCTCCTGGTGCTCGGCGCCGCCGGCACGGCGCGCTTCCTCTCCACCAAGCCGATCTGGATGGCGGTGCAGCGCTGGGTGCTCGGCGCCGCGCTGGCGCTGCTGGCCGTCAAGCTCGCGACCGAAACGCGCGCCTCCTGAAACCGGACACGATCATGCCCAAGCGCACCGACATCCACTCCATCCTCATCATCGGCGCCGGCCCGATCGTCATCGGCCAGGCCTGCGAATTCGACTATTCCGGCGCCCAGGCCTGCAAGGCGCTGCGCGCGGAGGGCTACCGCGTGGTCCTCGTGAACTCGAACCCCGCCACGATCATGACCGACCCCGGCCTGGCCGACGCCACCTACATCGAACCCATCACGCCGGAGATCGTCGAGAAGATCATCGCGAAGGAACGCCCGGACGCGCTGCTGCCGACCATGGGCGGCCAGACCGCGCTGAACACCGCACTCAAGCTCGACGCGGCCGGCGTGCTGACGAAATACGGCTGCGAGCTGATCGGCGCGAAGGCCGAGGTGATAGACAAGGCCGAGGACCGCCAGAAATTCCGCGACGCCATGTCGAAGATCGGCATCGCATCGCCGAAATCCGCCATCGCGCACACCATGGCCGAAGCGCAGGCCGCGCTCGACCTCGTCGGCCTGCCCTGCGTCATCCGCCCCTCCTTCACCCTCGGCGGCACCGGCGGCGGCATCGCCTACAACCGCGAGGAGTTCGAGCAGATCGTCGGCGCCGGCCTCGCCGCCTCCATGACCACCGAAGTCCTCGTCGAGGAATCCGTCCTCGGCTGGAAGGAGTTCGAGATGGAGGTCGTGCGCGACCGCGCCGACAACTGCATCATCGTCTGCTCGATCGAGAACCTGGACCCGATGGGCGTCCACACCGGCGACAGCGTCACCATCGCCCCCGCGCTGACGCTGACCGACAAGGAATATCAGGTGATGCGCGACGCCAGCATCGCCTGCCTGCGCGAGATCGGCGTGGATACCGGCGGGTCCAACGTGCAGTTCGGCATCAACCCCGCCGATGGCCGCATGGTCATCATCGAGATGAACCCGCGCGTCTCCCGCTCCTCCGCGCTCGCCTCCAAGGCCACCGGCTTCCCGATCGCCAAAGTCGCGGCGAAGCTCGCCGTCGGCTACACGCTGGACGAGCTGGCGAACGACATCACGCGCGTCACGCCCGCGAGCTTCGAGCCGACGATTGATTATGTGGTCGTGAAGATCCCCCGCTTCACCTTCGAGAAGTTCCCCGGCACGCCGGCGACGCTCACCACCTCCATGAAGTCGGTCGGCGAGACGATGGCGATCGGCCGCAGCTTCGCCGAGGCGTTCCAGAAGGGGCTGCGCGGCCTGGAGACGGGCCTGTCCGGCCTCGACGACCTCGACATCGCCGACACCACCGCGCTCCGCACCGCGCTCGCCACGCCGACGCCGGACCGCGCGCTGGTCGTCGCGCAGGCGCTGCGCGCGGGCATGTCGGTCGAGGACATCCACGAGGCCTGCAAGTTCGATCCCTGGTTCATCCGTGAGTTCGCCCGCATCGTGGAAGCCGAGGCGAAGGTGAAGGCCGAAGGCCTGCCGAAGACCGCGACGGCCTTCCGCAACCTCAAGGCGCTCGGCTTCTCCGACCGCCGCCTCGCGACGCTCGCGAACACCACGGAAGCGGGGGTCGCCGCCGCGCGCGAGGCGCTGGGCGTCAGGCCCGTCTTCAAGCGCATAGACACCTGCGCCGCCGAATTCGCCTCCGACACGCCCTACATGTACTCCACCTACGAAGGCGGCTTCGGCACGCCGTCCTGCGAGTCGAAGCCCACCGATCGCCGAAAGATCGTCATCCTCGGCGGCGGCCCGAACCGCATCGGCCAGGGCATCGAGTTCGACTATTGCTGCGTCCACGCCGCCTACGCACTGCGCGACGCCGGCTTCGAGACGGTGATGGTCAACTGCAACCCGGAGACGGTCAGCACGGACTACGACACCTCCGACCGCCTCTACTTCGAACCCCTCACCGCGGAAGACGTGATTGCGCTCGTCCGCAAGGAACAGGAGAACGGCGAGGTCCTCGGCTGCATCGTGCAGTACGGCGGCCAGACGCCGCTGAAGCTCAGCCAGGCGCTGCACAAGGCCGGCATCCCGATCCTCGGCACGAGCGCCGAGGCCATAGACATCGCCGAGGACCGCGAGCGCTTCCAGCACCTGCTGAAATCCCTCGGCCTGAAGCAGCCCGCCAACGGCACCGCCCGCGACCTGGACGAGGCGGAGCGCGAGGCCGAGCGCATCGGCTACCCCGTCGTCGTCCGCCCCTCCTACGTGCTCGGCGGCCGCGCGATGGAGATCTGCCGAGACCGCGAACAGCTCCGCCGCTTCGGCGCGGAGGCGGTGCGCGTCTCCGGCGACAACCCGATCCTCGTGGACCAGTACCTGACCGACGCGACGGAAGTGGACGTGGACTGCATCGCCGATGGCGACGGCGAGGTCTATGTCGCCGGCGTCATGGAGCATATCGAGGAAGCCGGCATCCATAGCGGCGATTCCGCCTGCTCCCTCCCGCCCTATTCGCTCTCGCCCGCGCTGGTGACGGAGCTGAAGGCGGAGACGGAGGCGATGGCCAAGGCCCTCAAGGTGAAGGGCCTGATGAACGTGCAGTACGCCGTGAAGGACGGCGAGGTGTACGTGCTGGAGGTGAACCCCCGCGCCTCCCGCACGGTGCCCTTCGTCGCCAAGGCCACCGGCGTGCCGGTCGCCAAGATCGGCGCCCGCGTGATGGCCGGCGCCTCCCTGCGCGAATTCGACCTGGACGACAGCGCGGTCTCCCGCCACGTCGCCGTCAAGGAAGCCGTCTTCCCCTTCAACCGCTTCCCCGGCGTGGACGTGCTGCTTGGGCCGGAGATGAAGTCCACCGGCGAAGTCATGGGCCTCGATTCCAGCTTCGAGCGCGCCTTCCTGAAATCCCAGCTCGGCGCCGGTGTGAAGCTGCCGGAAGCGGGCACAGCCTTCATCTCCGTGAAGGACGGCGACAAGACCGCCGCGGTCACCCTCTCCCGTCGCCTGTCGGAGATGGGCTTCCGCCTCACCGCGACCCGCGGAACCGCCGCCCGGCTGCGGGATGCCGGGCTCGACTGCGCCGTGATCAACAAGGTGCTCGAGGGCCGCCCGCATTGCGTGGACGCCATCAAGTCCGATGCCATCCAGCTCGTCGTCAACACCACCAGCGGCGGGCAGAGCGTCTCCGACAGCTTCGACATCCGCCGCAGCGCGCTGACCCACGGCGTGCCGCACTACACCACCATGTCCGGCGCCCGGGCCGCGGTGCACGCGATCGCGGCGCTCAAGGGCGGGACCCTTGATGTGGCGCCGCTCCAGGCCTATTTTGCGCGTTCGTTCTAGAGCGTGGGCGGGCGAGGGGCGGACCCTCCCCGCCCCGTATTCGTTTCCCCCGCCGGCATGACCCGTGTTTCAATTCGGTCCCGGTGGGCCGTCTGGAGGGTATCGCGACGTGCAGAAGTTCCCCATGACCGCGGAGGGCCTCAACCGCCTCCAGGAGGAACTGCGCCAGCTCAAGGCCGATGAACGCCCGGCGGTCATCCGCGCCATCGCCGAGGCCCGCGCCCATGGCGATTTGTCCGAGAACGCCGAGTATCACGCCGCCCGCGAGCGCCAGTCCTTCATCGAGGGCCGGATCGCCGAGCTGGAATCCATCGTTCCCTCCGTCGAGGTGATTGACCCCTCGAAGATGTCCGGCGACCAGGTGCGCTTCGGCGCCCATGTCACCGTCGTGGACGAGGAGACCGAGGACGAGAAGACCTACCGCATCGTCGGCGCCTTCGAGGCCGACATGAAGGCCGGCTCCATCAGCATCTCCTCGCCGCTCGCGAAGGCGCTGCTCGGCAAGAAGGTCGGCGAGAGCGTCGAGGTCCCCGCCCCCGGCGGCGCCCGCGTCTACGAGATCGCCGCCGTCCGCTTCGCCTAGGGTCTCCCTCCCCCCCTCCAATCTTCCCCCTCCCCCGCTCCGCGGGGGAGGGCAGGGGTGGGGGAGCCACAAGCGCACCCCGCGAGGCCCGCCCATGTCCCTCCACGCCGACACCACCACGCCCGCAAACCTCACCCTCGCCGACATCCGCGCCGCCGCCGCCCGCATTTCCGGCGCCGTCCTCCGCACCCCCACGCTGCGCTGCGACGCGCTCTCCCGCGCGACCGGCGCGACGGTCTTCCTCAAGCTCGACAACCTGCAGCCCACCGGCGCCTTCAAGGAACGCGGCGCCGCCAACCGCATCGCGCTCCTCACCCCGCGCGAGCGCGCCGCCGGCGTCGTCGCCATGTCCGCCGGCAACCACGCCCAGGCCGTCGCCCGCCACGCCTCGCTCGCCGGCATCGCGGCCACCATCGTCATGCCGCGCTTCACCCCCGCCACGAAGGTCACGCGCACGGAGGGCTGGGGCGCCAAGGTCGTGATGCACGGCGAGACGCTCGCCGAATCCGCCGCCCACGCGCACGACCTCGCGCTGCGCGAGGGCCTGACCTTCATCCACCCCTATGACGACCCCGGCGTCATCGCCGGCCAGGGCACCTGCGCGCTGGAGATGCTGGAGGATGCGCCGGAGCTCGACACGCTCGTCGTCCCGGTCGGCGGCGGCGGCCTGCTCACCGGTTGCGCCGCGGCCGCGCGCGAGTTGCGGCCCGAGGTCCAGGTCTTCGGCGTCGAGGTCGAGGCCTATGCCGCCATGGCGCAGCGCCTGGCCGGCAAGCCGGTCGAGGTCGGCGGCCCGACCATCGCCGAGGGCATCGCCGTGCGCGACGTCGGCGAGCTGCCCTTCGCGCTGCTGCGCCGCTTCGGGATCGAGGTGCTGGTCGTGCCGGAGCGCGCGGTGGAGGAAGCGGTGGCGCTGCTCGCCGAAGGCGCCAAGGTCGTCGCCGAGGGCGCCGGCGCCGCCGCGCTCGCCGCGATCCTCGCCTACCCCGACCGCTTCGCCGGCCGCACCGTCGGCCTGCCCGTCTGCGGCGGCAACATTGATGCCCGCGCGCTGTCCAACGTGTTGCTGCGCCAACTCCTCCGCGACGGCCGCATCCTGCGGCTGCACTTCGAAATCCCCGACCGCCCCGGCATGCTGGCCGACATCGCCGCGCGCATCTCGGCGCTCGGCGGCAATGTGATCGAGGTGCAGCACCAGCAGCTCTTCGGCGCGCCGACCGTGCAGAGCACGGAGCTGCACGTCATGGTGGAGGTCCGCGACGCCGCCCAGGGTGCCGCCATCGTCGCCTCGCTGCGCGCCGGCGACTACGTGGTGCGGCGGGGGTAGCCGCGCGGCGCGCCACCCCCAATCTAGGCATCATGGCCTATCCCGGTTCTGCCGTCGCCCCCGCGCCCTCCCTCTCCACCCTCGCCGCGAAGCCCCTGAAACGGGCGATCGCCGCCCGCGTCGTCGCGCTCTTCAACGACGGGGCGCAGGGCGAGCGGCCGGTGCCGCGGAGCGCCGAGGGGATCTTCCCTCCGGGCTCCGTCATCCGACGCGTGCATGGCGACGTGACCTCGATGATGGTCGGCGGCGTCGCCTCGCTCATGCTGCAGATGCTGCATCCCGGCGTGCTCGCCGGCGTCTGGGACCATTCGCGCTTCCGCACGGATCTGCACGGCCGCCTGCGCCGCACCGCCCGCTTCATCGCGTTGACCACGTATGGCGCACGCGAGGAGGCGGAGGCCGCGATCGCGCGTGTCCGCCGCATCCACGGCCACGTCACCGGCACGCTGCCCGACGGCACGCCCTATGCCGCGAACGACCCCGCGCTGCTGGCCTGGGTGCATGTGACGGAGGCGACGAGCTTCCTCGCGGCCTATATCCGTTACGCCGAGCCGCGCATGACCGCCGCCGACCGCGACCGCTACCTCGCCGAGATCGCGGAGATCGGCCAGGCCCTCGGCGCCGATCCGGTCCCACGCACGGTGGCGCAGGCGCGCGAGGTGATGGCCGCGATGCGCCCGCAGATGCGCACCGACGACCGCACGCGGGAGGTCGGGCGCTTCCTGCTCTCCCGCCGTGCCGAGGGCGCCGCGATGGACCGCCTGCAATCCCTGACCAACGGTGCCGCGATTGACCTGCTGCCCGACTGGGCACGCCGCCTGCACGCCCTCCCCGATCCCGTCCTGACCCGCCCGTTGCTCCGCGCCGGCACCCGCGGCATCGCCCGGACCTTGCGCTGGGCGTTTGCCTGACGCGCTCGGGGTTCGGCTACCGTCGCGCCACCGCCTCCACGCCCTCCCGCGGATTGACTCGCGCAACCCAGGGTTGCGGAACGTAGTCCGCCGCCACCCGGCACTCCCCAGGATAAGTTGTCCGAAGCCGCTCGCAGCGCTCCCGGAACGCCTCCGCCGTCGGTCGCTCGCCGCCCTCCGCCCAGGCGCGCAGCGCGGCGAGGGCGGCGGGGTAGAGCACCGGCGACATCTTCTGGTGCTCCGGCTCCGCGATGAACACCTGCGCCAGCCGGTCACCATTGCCCGCCCGTTCCAGCGTCGCCCGGTACGCCGCCTGGTGCTCCACGAAGACCGTCGGGTCGCCGATGCCGTGCAGCGTCAGCACGGGCACCGTCACGCGCCCGGTCGGATCGCCATCCGCGGCGAGGATGGCGGCCGCCGCCGGATCGGCCTCGATCCGCGGCACCCGCGCGTTGAAGGCCTCGTCGTCCGAGGTGCCGCGGTAGCGCACCGCGGCGTTGCCGAAGGCGCTGCGGCCGCCCGTCATGTTGGCCGCGATGTCGGCGAAGTTCTGCGTCGCCCACCAGAGATGGCCGGGCAGGGCGAAGTCCGGGACGCGGCTCGCCGCCGCCAGATCCGCCAACGCCGTGCGCTGCGCCGCGCTCCGCGCCTCCGGCGCCAGGTCGGTGCCGGTGCAGGCGAGGTAGCGCGCGACCAGCTCCTCCCGCCTCATCCGCGCACCCGGCGCCAAGCCGAGCGTCACCTCGTACTGCGTCTCATGCGGGGCGGGGTGGGTGCCGCAGACCACCTGGAACGCCGCGCGCAGGTCCACCCGCATGTCGTAGGCCCGGCTCGGCCCGGCCAGCACGGCGGAGGTCAGCAGTGCCGCATCCCAGGGCCGGCGGCCATCCGGCCCCGGCTCGTTCGCGGCCTCGATCGCCTTGGCCGCGACCGCGCCGCCCCAGGACTGCCCGTGCAGCACGGTGATGGCCGGCATCCCGAGCGTCGCGACCGCGGCGCGGCGGACGCTCTCGGCATCCTCGCCGGCGCGGGTGATCCCGAAGCCGGCGCGCCGGCGGCTCGTCGCGGCGAAGGCCCAGCCCGCCTGCACGAACTCCGCGTAGCGCAGCAGGTCCTCGTCGGAGGTATGCGGCCCGGGCGCCGCCATCCGCGGCCCGCCATGCACATGCACGACCAGCCCGCCATTCCAGGCGGAAGGCCGCGCGACGAGCAGGTGTGCCCCGTTCTCGTCCTGGCCGCGCCAGCAGGTGACGGTGTCCGGCAGGCCGGGCGGGCAGGCGGCCGGCATCGGCCCCGATGCCCCCGCCGAGAGCGCGCCCGCGAGCAGTACGGCCGCGGCGATCAGGCCAGCGCGGGCTCGCCTTCCACCGGCACGCCCGTCACGTCGCGCGCCGTGCGGATGGTCTGCAGCGTCTGCACCCGCAGCACATGCGGCGCCTCCGTCAGCTTCGACGTCAGCGCGTTCTCGTGCTGCGTATCCCGCGCGACGAGCCGGAGCAGGAAGTCGCCCCCGCCGCGGATCATGTGGCACTCCCGCACCTCCGGCCATGCGCAAACCAGGCGCTCGAAGGCGGTCAGCACCGCCTCCTTCTGTGTCTCCAGCCCCACCAGGGCGAAGAAGGTAATCTGCCATCCCAGGACGACCGGGTCGAGATCGGCATGATATCCGCGGATCACCCCGGCTTCCTCCAGCCGGCGCACCCGGCGCAGGCAGGGTGGCGCGGAGAGGCCGACCCGCTTGGCGAGCTCCACATTCGTCATGCGACCATCGGCCTGCAATTCGCTCAGGATCTGGCGGTCAACCCCGTCGAGGTCCGGCTCGGCGACGCGTCGCATGATGATCCCTTCATGTCCCCGCTACCACGATAACGGTTATATAGTTCCACATTACAAGACTGCAAGACTGTTTCCATGCCGGGCGAGGCGCAGCGGAATCGGTTGAGCCGACGCGCCGCCCGACCGATATGTGGCGCAAACACCCCCGGGACCCTGACAGCCGTGCCAGACACACGCCATACAAGATTGCTGGTCATCGGTGCCGGGCCCGCCGGCTATACCGCCGCGATCTATGCTGCGCGGGCCGGTTTGCAACCATTGGTGGTGGCCGGCCTGCAACCCGGCGGCCAGCTCACCATCACCACCGACGTCGAGAACTACCCGGGCTTCGCCGGCGCCATCCAGGGCCCCTGGCTCATGGAACAGATGCAGGCCCAGGCCGAGCATGTCGGCGCCGCGGTGGTGCAGGACGTCATCACCGGCGTGGACCTCTCCCGCCGCCCGTTCCGCGCCGCCAGCGACAGCGGCACGACCTACACCGCGGACGCGTTGGTGGTGGCGACCGGCGCGCAGGCGCGCTGGCTCGGGATCCCCGGCGAGAAGGAGCTGTCGGGCTTCGGCGTCTCCGCCTGCGCCACCTGCGACGGCTTCTTCTTCCGTGGCAAGGACGTGGCCGTGGTCGGCGGCGGCAATTCCGCGACGGAGGAGGCGCTCTACCTCTCCAACCTCGCCCGCCACGTTACCCTCGTGCACCGCCGCGGCAGCCTGCGCAGCGAGAAGATCCTGCAGGACCGCCTCTTCGCGAAGCCGAACGTCACCCTCGTCTGGGACAGCGTCGCGGAGGCGGTGCTCGCCGACGCCGCCGGCCGCGTTCCCGTCGCCCGCGCGCTCGCGCTGCGCAACCTGCGGACCGGCGAGCGGAGCGAGCTGCCGGTGCACGGCGTCTTCGTCGCGATCGGCCATGACCCCGCGACGGCGCTGTTCCGCGGCCAGCTCGCGATGGACGCCGACGGCTACATCGCGACGGAGCCCGGCACCACCCGCACCTCGGTCCCCGGCGTCTTCGCCGCCGGCGACGTGCAGGACCGCATCTACCGCCAGGCCGTCACCGCCGCCGGCACCGGCTGCATGGCCGCGCTGGAGGCGGAGAAGTTCCTCGCCCACATGCCGGCCGACGCGCCGGCCGTTGCGGCCTGGGAGTAGCTTCGTCCTTCCACCCGCGCCCTGCGCATGGCAGCTTGCGCGCCCGGGAAGAGCATTCGAGGAGACGCCGCGGTCATGCCGCTGGACTGGGACAAGCTGCGCGTCTTCCATGCCGTCGCCGAGGCCGGGTCCTTCACGCATGCCGGCGAGACGCTGAACCTCAGCCAATCAGCCGTCTCCCGCCAGATCCAGGCGCTGGAGGAGGCGCTCGCCGTCCCGCTCTTCCACCGCCACGCCCGCGGCCTCATCCTGACCGAGCAGGGGGAGACGCTGAACCGCGCCGTGCGGGAGGTCTTCGCGAAGCTCGCGATGACGGAGGCCCTGCTGACGGAGAGCCGGGAGAAGCCGACCGGCCGCCTGAAGGTCACCACCACCACGGGCTTCGGCACCGTATGGCTCGCGCCGAAGCTCCACCGCTTCCTCGGCCTGCACCCGGACGTCTCGCTGACCGTGCTGCTCGACGACGACGACCTCGACCTGGCGATGCGGGAGGCGGACGTGGCGATCCGCATGCACCCGCCCCGCCAGCCCGACCTCATCCAGCGCAACCTCGGCAGCTTCTCCTGGCGGGTCTGCGGCGCGCCCGACTACCTCAAGCGCTTCGGCGTGCCGGCCCGCGCCGAGGACCTCGATGCCCACCGGATGATCGTCTATGGCGACTACCGCCCGCCGGTGGAATCCGTGAACTGGCTGAGCGAGGCCGGTCGCCGCCCGGGGGCGCCGCGCCGCTCCGTGCTGGAGATGAACTCGCTGCCCGGCATCCTGCAGGCCGTGCGCAGCGGATTGGGCCTGGCGGCGCTGCCCGACTACATGGGAGAGGAGCTGGACGGCCTGGTGCAGGTGCTGCCGGACATCAAGGCGCCGCGCATCGAGGCCTACTTCGTCTATCCGGAGGAGCTGCGCCATTCCAAGCGCGTCGCGGTGTTCCGGGACTTCCTGGTGGCGGAGCTGGCAGCGCCGAACCGCATTGCAGCGCAATGAAGTTCGTCACGAATCCATGCTTTCCGCGCATGTCGGCCCGCACGTTTTCGCCAATCGCGCATGAACGCGTCGGGCGTATGGTTTCGTCGTCCCGGCGGTGACGCTGGTTCAGGGTCATTCGGGTCACTACCCCGAACCCCTTCGTCTCCCAGACGTGAAGCCTCCCTGTTTGACTCGGGCCGCTGCCGTCCAGGCGCGGCCCTTTCTTTTGGGCCTCGCTGCGCCGCGCCGACCGCGCGTCAACCCCGCCTCGCATCCGCGATGGCCTGGCGCAACTCGTCCAGCGAAAACGGCTTGCGCAGCAGCGGCAGCCCGGCTTCGGCCACGCGCGCCGGCGCGCCGCCATACCCGCTGCACAGCACGACCGGCAGCGCCGGCCATTCGCGCGCGATGGCGCGTGCGAGGTCCAGCCCGTCCTGCCCGCCGGGCATGATGACATCCGTGATCACCAGGTCGGGCACGGGGCCGCCGCGCAGCGCCGCCAGCGCCGACAGCCCATGCGCGGCGCGCGAGGCCGCGTGGCCAAGGTGGCGCAGCATCTCGCCGGTCAGCGCGGCCACGTCGTCGTCGTCCTCCACCAGCAGCACGCGCAGCGCCCTGCGGTCCTCGGCGGCCGGCGGAAGCGGCGCCACGACCTGCGCTTCGGGCGCGCCGTCGCAGCGCGGCAGCAGCAGCGTCACGGCCGTGCCCCGCCCGGGCGTGCTCGCCACGTGGGCCCCGCCGCCGCTCTGCCGGGCGAAGCCATAGACCTGCGAGAGGCCGAGGCCCGTGCCCCGCCCGAGTCCCTTGGTGGAGAAGAACGGCTCGAAGACGCGCGCGAGCACGTCCGGCGCCATCCCGATGCCCGTATCCTCCACCGAGAGCCGGACGAAGTCGCCGCCGAGCCCGTCCGGATCGGTCAGCGGGTCGAGTTCCGCATTCGCGGCCAGCAGCCGCAGCACCCCGCCCTTCGGCATCGCGTCGCGCGCGTTCACCGCCAGGTTGAGCACGGCCAGTTCCAGCTCCCCGGCATCCGCCAGCACCGGCCACAGCCCCGGTGCCGCGGCGATCTCCACCGTGATGTCGCCGCGCAGCGACCGCGCGAGCAGCCCGCGCACCTCCTCGAGCCACACCGCCAGGTCGAGCGGCGCCGGGCGCAGCGCCTGGCGGCGGGCGAAGGTGAGGAGGCGCCGCGTCAGGTCCGCGCCGCGCCGCGCCGCGGCCTCGATCGCGTCGGCCAGGCGCACGCGCCGCGCCCCGTCCACGTCCTTCCGCAGCAGCGCGGCACCGCTCATCACCACGGAGAGCAGGTTGTTGAAGTCGTGCGCGACGCCGCCGGTGAGCTGGCCGAGCGCCTCCAACTTTTGCATCTGGAACATGCGCGCCTGCGCGGCCTCCCGCGCCTTCGCCTCATCCGCCAATTCGCGCCGCACGTCGTCGTTGGCGGCCACGACCGCCAGTTCAACGCGCTTGCGCCCGGTGATGTCGAGGTTGACGCCAACGAGGCGGATCGGCGCGCCCGCCGCATCGCAGACCAGCCGTCCGCGACCTGCCAGCCAGCGCTCGCCATGCCGGGGGTGGAGGATGCGGTACTCCACGTGGAAATCGGGCTCGCGCCGGGCGACGCAGGCCGAAAGCGTGGCATCGGCCCGCGCGCGGTCGTCCGGGTGGACGGTGGCGAGCCACGCCTCGCGGCTCGGGTGCGCGCTGGCGGGGTCGAGGCCGTAGAGCTCGCAGTATTCCTCCGACCAGGTGACGTGGTCGTTCGCGATGTCCCAATCCCAGACGCCGACCCCGGCGAAGCGCTGCGCCACGTGCAGCATCTCCCGGCTGTCGCGCAGCTCCGCAGCCAGCCGGTCGCGCTCCGCCAGGGAGGCGGCCAACGCGGCGCGCAGCCCGGCGACCCCCGCCAGATTGTCCCGGGATGGGCCGCCGCTCATTGGCAGGGGAAGGGGCGGGCGGCCTGCGCCGGCATGGGGTGGGCGTCTCCTTCACGCACGGCCCGCAACGGGCTGCAACCGGTTGAACGGGACGGGGGCGAAAGCGTTCAGTATGCCGGCGCGACGAACCGTGGCGGCGAACCGCCGCGGCCTTCCCAAGTGGGATCGCCGCGGCTTTATTGCGGGCCTGGGCAGCCGCGCGGAGACGACGATGCAGGGGGGGAGCGCGCGCGGCAAATGAATCTCTCCCTCCGCCTCATGCTCCTCTGCGCCGTCGCGGTGCTGCCGGCGGCCGGCGTCCAGATCTGGGACGAGCTGGCGCAGCGCCGCCAGCGGATGGAGGAGATCCACGCCGAGGCGCGCCGCGCTGCTTCCTATGCCGCGTCCGAGATTGACCGCGTCGTGGACGGCGCGCGGCAGCTCCTCACCGCGCTGGCCGTGGCACCCCAGGTCGCCGCGCGCGACCGCGCCGCCTGCTCGGGCTATGTGGCGGAGCTGGAGCGGCGCTTCCCGGAATACGGCCGCATCTCCGTCGCGGATGCCGAGGGCCGGATCATCTGTGCCGACGCCGACATACCCGGCCAGTTCAGCGTGGCCGACCTGGGCTATTTCCAGCAGGCCGCGCGCAGCGGCGAGTTCGTGGTGGGCGAGTTCCTCACCGGCCGCATCCGCGGCCGCCCGCTGCTGCCCTTCGCGCAGCCGATCATCGGCCCGGACGGCACCGTGGACCGGGTGGCGATCGGCGCCATCTCGCTCGACTGGCTCTCGGCCGAGCTGGAGGAGCGCGGCCTGCCGCCAGGCGGCTCCGTCACCGTCGCGGACCGGACGGGCACCATCGTTGCCCGCGCGCCCCTGCCGGAACGCTTCGTCGGCACCCGCATTCCCGACCGCTTCCTGCCCCTGCTGCGCGCCCCCGCCATCGGCACGCAGGAACTGACGAGCCAGGACGGCACCCGCCGCGTGCTCGGCTACGTGCCGGTGGATTTCGGCCCTCAGGGCCTCTACGTCAGCGCGGGCCTCTCGACCGAGGCCGCCTTCGCGCAGATCGAGCACGCCACGCGCGTGGCCTTCGCGCTGATCGCCGCCGGGCTGCTCTCCGCCGTGCTCGCCGCCCTCGTCGCCGGCCGGCTCTTCCTCGGGCCGCCCGTGCGCCGGCTGCTGGGTGCGATGGCGCGCTGGCGGGACGGCGACACGGGCGCGCGCGTCGGCGCGCTCTCCGGCGGGTCGGAGCTGGCGCGGCTCGGCGCCGGCTTCGACGCGATGGCCGACGCGCTGGAGGCGCGGACCGCCGAGCTGCGCGGCAGCGAGGAATGGCTGCGCCTGGCGCAGGAGGCCGGCGGGGTCGGCGCCTGGGCCTGGGACCCGGCGAGCGGCATCGCGAAGTGGTCGCCGGGCCTCTACCGGCTGCTCGGCCTCGATCCCCAGCGGGACGGCCGGCCGACCGGCGCGCGCTTCACGGAACTGGTCCATCCGGAGGACCGCGCCGCCTACGCCGCCGCAATGCAGGCCGCGGCGGAAGGCCGGCCCCTCGATGCGGAGTTCCGCATCCTGCGCCCGGGGCCGGACGGCCGCGCGGAGGTGCGCTGGCTTGCCAGCCGCGGCGGCGCCCAGGCCGGCCCTGGGCTGCGGCAGGGCTGGGTGCTCGGCGTCAACGTGGACGTGACCGTCCGCCGCGAGGCGGAGGAGCGGCTGCTGCTGCTGGCGCGCGAGGTGGACCACCGCGCGAAGAACGCGCTCGCCGTCGTGCAGGCCGCGGTGCGCCTGGCGCCGCGCGACGACCCGGCCGCCTTCGTGCGCGCGGTGGAAGGGCGCGTGGCGGCGCTGGCGCGGGCGCAGGTGCTGCTCTCCGACGCGCGGTGGGAAGGCGCCTCGCTGCGCGCCGTCGCGGAAGGCGCGCTCGCCCCCTTCCTGCCTGCCGCGGCGGAGATGGCCACCGCGAAGGCGCCCGCCGCGGCGCCGGACCGCGCCGCACATGCCGACCTGCGCGGCCCCGCGCTGACGCTGGCCGCGGAGGCCGTGCAGCCATTCACGCTCGCGCTGCACGAGCTGGCGACGAACGCCTCGAAATACGGCGCGCTGAGCAGCCCGGAGGGACGCGTCGCGGTGACCTGGTCGGTGGACCGCGCCGAGGCGGCGCTGCGCCTGCGCTGGGAGGAAACCGGCGGCCCCGCCATCGCCGACGCCCCGCATCGCCGCGGCTTCGGCACGCGGGTGCTGCAGGCCACGATCCGCGACCAGCTCGGCGGGACGGTGGAGCGGAGCTGGCCCGGCACCGGCCTGGTGTGCGAGCTGACGGTGCCGCTGCGCCGCGCCACCGGCCGCCTGCACGTCCCCGAAGTCGCCTGACGCTCCCTCCCCTGCGAAGCGGCGGAGGGCCGGGGTGGGGGCAGGGCAGGGCGCTACCTGCCGCCGAGCCCCCCGTCACGCCTGCTCCGCCGGGAACAGCGGCAACACGTCTTCCGTGTCGCCCCGCCGCCGCCCCGCGACCTTCCGCCCTGCCGCCGCCCGCAGCCCGATCAGCTCGTCCAGCAGCCGGTCCATCGTGCGCCACAGGGGCTCGTCGCCGCGGCGTTCCGCCATCACCAGCCGATGCGCGGCGAGCGTGACGTTGAGCGTGCCGCGCGTGGTCTCCGGGCGCGGGGAGCGCATCTGCACCAGCGCCTTCTCCACCTCGGCGACGGGCACGCCGAAGCGCTCCGCGATCTCCTCCGGCTCCGCGCCCTTGCGGCGCAGCGCGCGCGCCTTCGACGCCTCCTCGGGCGAGAGGGCGATCTGCGGGCGCAGCGCCGCCGTCCGCCGCGACATCTCGCCCGAACCCGCCCCGGGCGGCTTGCCCCTGAACGCCATGTCCCGCCTCGCGCAGCCTTGCGGCGTCAATGCGGGTCTCAGTGCGCGGGTTTCGTCAAGCGCCCCAGGCGGCGACGTAGAGCAGGTATTTCGTGGGATCGCGCAGCCGCTCCGGCCGCGTCTCGCCCTGGGGCCAGTTGTAGGTGCGCTTCGTGCCGGTCTGGTAGGCCTCGAAATGCAGCATTGAGCTGTTCTTGCCCATCAGCCCAAGGCGCGCGATCGGCTGGCCGGCGGAGACGTGGGTGCCCTTCGCGACCGCGAATTCGCCCCAGGAGCCCTTCTCCAGCTCGTTGTAGCTGAACACCAAGCCGTGCTCGTCGTTCTGGATCATCAGCGCCCAGGTGCCGAGGTGGAAGGTCTGCAGCTCCACCACGGTGCCGGACTGGCAGGCGACGACGGTCTCGCCATGCACGCCGCCGAGGTCCACGCCGCAATGCCAGCGCAGGATGTCGGCGGGGTCCGGGTCCACCGGGCGCTGCGCGCCAAAGCGGCGGGTGCCGTTGCCGTAGGTCCTCCCCTTGTTGTCGCGGCACGGGACTCCCCGACCGTATTTCGATTGCAGCGAGCGGACCGGCCAGTAGTGCTGTTCCCTGGTGATCGGCATGCCGTAGGCGGCGCCGAACAGCCCGCATTGGTTCAGCTCCGCAAAGGGCGTGTCCTTGTGCTGGCGGACGGCGTCGGAATAGGGGCCGGCGGTCCAGGCCGGCGCGGCGGCGTCGAGGGGCATGGCGTCCTCCCGTGGTGGCGGACGCAGGATGCCGGAAGGCTAGCGCCGGCGCGTACCGCGTTGGTTTCGCCGGGCTTCGCGCGTTTCAGTCCGAGCTACTCCGCGCGCAGCGCCGCCCCCGCCGCGACCGGCGCCATCGGCAGCGCCACCGCGAGCACCGCGCCGAGCAGCAGCAGGTAGGGGCGCGGGGAGAGGTCCGCGGCGGCGGCCTCGATCGCCGCGGCGCCGAAGATGACGGCGGGGATGGAGAGCGGCAGCACCAGCAGCGGCAGCAGCACGCCGCCGCGCCGCGCGCCGAGCGTCAGCGCCGCGCCGGCGGTGCCGAACAGCGACAGGATCGCGGTGGCGAGCGCGAGCGCGGCGACCGCGGTGCCCCAGGCCGCGGTCGGCAGGTTCAGCATCGCGGCCGCGACGGGGGTGGCCGCCAGCAGCGGCAGCCCGGTGGTCAGCCAGTGCCCCAACGCCTTCGCCGCCGCCAGCGCCGCCGGCGGCAGGCCGGAGAGCAGGAGCTGGTCGAGCGACCCGTCCTCCGCCTCCGCGCCGAACAGCCGGTCGAGCGGCAGGATGGCGGCGAGGAGCGCGGCGGCGAGCAGCGCGCCCGGCGCGATGCGCGCCAGCGTCTCCGGCGCCGGGCCGACGCCGAAGGGGAAGAGGGCGCAGACGAGCACGAAGAACAGCACGGCGGCGAGCGTGTCGGCGGGGTGGCGCAGTGCGAGGCGGAGTTCCCGCCCGAGGACGGCGGCGAAGGCCGTCACGGCGAGCACCCCGTGGACGGGTGCATGTCGTCCCCGCGAAAGCGGGGACCCATCGTGCCTCGTGTCGGGTCGGCGGTAAGGTGGGCCCCCGCTTTCGCGCGGGCGACAGCCGTGGCCCCGAAAGCCGCTCGCGGCGACCTCACAGACGCAGCTCCCCCGCATCCGGCAGCGGCAGGGGCAGGTGGGTGGCGGCGATCACCATCCCGCCGGCCGCGCGGTGCGACCCGAGCAGGTCGCCCAGCCGTTCCACCGAGGCCGCGTCCAGCCCCACCGTCGGCTCGTCCAGCAGCCAGATCGCGGCGGGCGAGAGCGCGAGGCGCGCCAGCGCCAGCCGGCGCTTCTGGCCGGAGGAAAGGATGCGGGCGGGAAGCTCTGCGAGCTCCGTCAGGCCGAGCGCGGCCAGCGCCGGCGCCACCGCCCCCCCGTGCAGCCGGGCGTGGAAGGCCAGGTTCTCCCGCGCGGTGAGGGAGGGCTTCAGGGCGTCGGCGTGGCTGAGGTAGCGCAGGCGGCGTGCATGCGCGACGCGGTCGGCCAGCGCGCCCCCCCCGTCCCAGAGGAGCCGGCCCTCCGCGGCCGGGATCAGGCCCGCAAGCAGCCGCAGCAGCGAGGATTTGCCGGCGCCGTTCGGCCCCGTCAGCAGCACCGCTCCGCCCGATGCGACCCGGAACGACAGCCCGGCGAAGACCGCCCGCTCCCCCCGCCAGCAGGCAAGGTCCACCCCCTCCAGCATGCTCTCCCTACTGGCCTGCCCCCGCCATCCGTGGTTTAAGCCGGCGCTGCGCGCCGCGGAAGCGGCGCACCATATATTGCGCCTCGGCCGAGGAAGGCGCCCGCGACCCCGGGACCGCATGCGGCCATCGCAGCAATGAGAACGGGGATCCAGACACCATGCGGATGATCGGGCAGGACAGCCTGGGGACGCGGCGGACGCTCTCCGTCGGCGGCAAGGAGTACACCTACTTCAGCCTGCCCGAGGCGGCGAAGCAGATCGGCGACATCGCGCGCCTGCCCTACAGCCTGAAGGTGCTCCTGGAGAACGTGCTGCGCTTCGAGGACGGGCGCGCGTACACCGTGGACGACGCGAAGGCGATCGCCGGCTGGCTGGAACAGGGCCGCTCCACGAAGGAGGTGCCGTTCCGCCCCGCCCGCATCCTGCTGCAGGACTTCACCGGCGTCCCCGCCGTGGTGGACCTCGCCGCGATGCGAGACGCGCTGAGCGGCCTCGGCGGCGACCCGCGCAAGGTGAACCCGCTGGTTCCGGTGGACCTCGTCATTGACCACTCGGTGATGGTGGACGTCTCCGGCACGGCGGATGCGCTGCGCCAGAACGTGGACATCGAGTTCGAGCGCAACGGCGAGCGCTACGAGTTCCTGCGCTGGGGCCAGAGCGCCTTCGCCAATTTCCGCGTCGTGCCGCCGGGCACCGGCATCTGCCACCAAGTGAACCTGGAATACCTGGCGCAGGTCGTGTGGATGAGCCAGGACGGGCCGGACAGCTACGCCTTCCCGGACAGCTGCTACGGCACGGACAGCCACACGACGATGGTGAACGGCCTCGGCGTGCTGGGCTGGGGCGTGGGCGGCATCGAGGCGGAGGCCGCGATGCTCGGCCAGCCCATCGCGATGCTGATCCCCGACGTGATCGGCTTCCGCATGACCGGACGCGTGAAGGAAGGCGTGACGGCGACCGACCTCGTGCTGACGGTCACGCAGATGCTCCGGAAGAAGGGCGTGGTCGGCAAGTTCGTGGAGTTCTACGGGCCGGGGCTGGACGAACTGCCGCTGGCCGACCGCGCGACGATCGGCAACATGGCCCCGGAATACGGCGCGACCTGCGGCTTCTTCCCGGTGGACAAGGTGACGATGGACTACCTGCGCCTGTCCGGCCGCGACGAGCACCGGCTCGCGCTGACCGAGGCCTATTGCAAGGCACAGGGCATGTGGCGCGACGCGAGCACGCCGGACCCGGTCTTCACCGACACGCTCGAGCTGGACCTCTCGACCGTCGAGCCTTCGATGGCCGGGCCGAAGAGGCCGCAGGACCGCGTGGCGCTGACCAATATCGCCGGCAGCTTCGCGAAGGACCTGGCCGCCGGCACGATGGGCGTGCCGGGCGACCGCGCCGAGCTGCGGGTCGCCGTCGAGGGCGCGAATTACGACCTCGGCCACGGCGACGTGGTGATCGCGGCGATCACGAGCTGCACCAACACCTCCAACCCCTACGTGCTGGTGGCCGCCGGGCTGGTGGCGAAGAAGGCGCGCGCGAAGGGGCTGCGGCCGAAGCCGTGGGTGAAGACCTCGCTCGCGCCGGGGTCGCAGGTGGTGACGGAGTACCTGACGAAGTCGGGCCTGCAATCCGAGCTCGACGCGATGGGCTTCCAGACCGTCGGCTACGGCTGCACGACCTGCATCGGCAACAGCGGCCCGCTCGCCGATCCGATCGTGGACGCGGTGGAGAACAACAAGCTGGTCGTTGCCAGCGTGCTCTCCGGCAACCGCAACTTCGAGGGGCGCGTGCATGCGAATGTCCGCGCGAATTACCTGGCCTCCCCGCCGCTGGTCGTGGCCTATGCGCTGGCCGGCACGGTGAAGCTGAACCTGACGACCGATCCGCTCGGCACGGGGTCGGACGGGCAGCCGGTGTACCTGCGCGACATCTGGCCGACCCAGTCCGAGGTGAACGACGTGGTGCACGCCGTGCTGACTCGCGGCATGTTCCAGGAACGCTACGGCAACGTCTTCCAGGGCCCTGCGCAGTGGCAGGCGATCCGCGTGGATGCGGACAGCGACACCTACCGCTGGAACTCCGGTTCCACCTACGTCCAGAACCCGCCCTACTTCGAGGGCATGACGATGGAGGTCGGCGGCATCGCCTCGGTGCACGGCGCGCGCGTGCTGGCGCTTCTCGCCGACAGCATCACCACCGACCACATCTCGCCCGCGGGTTCGATCCGCAAGGTCTCGCCGGCCGGCGAATACTTGATGGAGCACCAGGTGCGGCAGGCCGACTTCAACAGCTACGGCGCGCGCCGCGGCAACCACCAGGTGATGATGCGCGGCACCTTCGCCAATATCCGCATCAGGAACGAGATGGTGCCGGGCGTCGAGGGCGGCGTCTCGCGGCACCAGCCCTCCGGCGACGTGGCGCCGATCTACGACGTGGCGATGCGCTACAAGCGGGAAGGCGTGCCGCTGGTGGTGTTCGGCGGCAAGGAATACGGCACGGGCTCGTCGCGCGACTGGGCCGCGAAGGGCACCTTCCTGCTCGGCGTGAAGGCCGTGATCGCGGAGAGCTTCGAGCGCATCCACCGCTCCAACCTGGTGGGCATGGGCGTGCTGCCGCTGGTGTTCAAGGACGGCGAGGACCGCAGGTCGCTCGGCCTGACCGGCGAGGAGACGATTGACCTGCTGGGCCTGGAGAACCTGCGCCCGCGCATGGAGGTGGAGATGGTGATCCACCGCCCCGACGGCTCCACGCACCGCACGACGCTGACCTGCCGCGTGGATACGGCGGACGAGGTCGAGTACTACCGCAACGGCGGCATCCTGCACTACGTGCTGCGGGGCATGTCGAAGGCGGCGTGACCGGCATCCGCGGTCCGCGTTGACAGCGCGGGCCGCGAGCCTGGATGATTGCCTGTAGGAGGCTTCGATGCCGACGCTGACGGTGGAAATTCCCGAGCATCTGGCACGCCTCGTCGAGGACGCCGTTGCCCGTGGTGACTACCCCGACGCCAGCGCGGCGGTGGCGGATGCGCTGTGCATCCTGCAATACGAGCCGGAGGCGCACGGCGAGAAGGTCGCCATGCTCCGGCGCGAAATCCGTGTGGGCGTCATTCAGGCCGATGCCGGTAATGTAGTTGAAACATCATTCGAAGAAATTGCTCGCGAGGTTGCAGCGGCCAATGACCGCGCGGCGTGATCCGCGGGCGTAAGTTCCGACTTTCCGCGAAGGCGGTTGTGGATGCCCGGGGCATTCTGGACTACACGCTGCGACAATTCGGCTTAGCACAGCAGAGTTCATATGCGGCCCTGCTCGCCGAAGCGGCCCGGCTTGTGGCCGAGGAGCCGGAGCGCGTGAACAGCATCAACCGTGGGCAGCTGCAAGCCGGCCTGCGGTCCTTCGCGGTCTGGATCGCGGCGGGCCGGCGGAGCGGAGCATCACACCTGCTCTTCTACCGTCGGGAGGGTCAAGGCGTTCTCATCCTTCGAATCCTCCACGACGGAGCAGACGCCGCCCGGCATTTCGGCGGGCCAGAGGTGCCTTAGATACTCGACGAACCTTCCGCCCCCTCGTCCGTTCCGCCCCCCGACATGCGCGTCGCCGTCGTCCTCAACACCTCCGCCGGCTCCCTGCTCGGCCGCCACGAGGCGGAGGCTGAGGTGGCGCGGCACATGGAAGCCGCCGGCATCGAGGCGATCCTCGTCCCCGACCACCCGGATGGCCTGCTCGCCCGCCTCGACGACGCCCTCGCGCGCGGCGCAGACGCCGTCGTCGTCGGCGGCGGCGACGGCACCATCGCGGCAGCCGCGGGCAAGCTGATGGGCACGGGCACCGCGCTCGGCATCCTGCCGCTCGGCACGATGAACATGCTGGCGAAGGACCTCGGCATCCCGCTCGCGCTCGACCAGGCGGCCGACGCTCTCGCGCGCGGCACGGTGCGCGCGATAGACGCGGCCGAGGTGAACGGGCACGTCTTTCTCTGCAACTCCGTCATCGGCTCGCCCTCCTGGCTCGGCCGCCACCGCGAACGCCACCGCGGCAAGGCGGGCCTGCGCACGCGGATCGCCTTCGCCGTCGCCGGGCTGCGCGCGCTCTGGTTCCACCGGCCGATGCGCCTGCTCGTCGAGATTGACGGCGCGCGCCGCGTGCGCCTCTGGACCCGCGCGCTGTCGGTCGCGAACAACCGCTACGCGGAGGGCTTCGGCCAGGTGATGGCGCGCCCGAGCCTCGATGCCGGGGAGCTCGCGCTCTACGTCGCGCGGCGCTACGGCCTGTGGTGGTGGGTGCGCCTCCTCATCGGGATGTTCCTGGGCACCTGGCGCGGCGCGCGCCTCGTGCATGAGCGGAGCGCGAAGGAGGTCGTCATCCGCTCCCCCCGCGCCGCCATCCGCGTGATGAGCGATGGCGAGGCGGCGGTGCTGCGGCCGCCGCTCACCTACCGCATCCATCCCGGCGCGCTCCGCGTCATCGTCCCTCCCCCGGCGGAGGCGACGGCGCCGCCCGCCGAGACCGGCCCGCCGCTCGTCGCATGACGGTCATCGCGCACCTCTCCGACCTGCATTTCGGCGCGGAGAGCCCGGACGTCGTCGCGGCACTCGCGGCCGACATCGCGGAGGCGCGGCCCGACCTCGTCGCGGTCTCCGGCGACCTCACGCAGAGCGCGCGCCACCGCGAGTTCCACGCCGCCGTGCAGTTCCTCCGCGCGCTGCCGGCGCCGGTGCTCGCCGTGCCGGGCAACCACGACGTGACGCCGCACGACCTGCTTGAGCGCTTCGCCGACCCCTGGCGCCGCTGGCGCCGCTACGTGGCGCAGGAGACGGAGCCGCTGTGGTGCGACGACACCGTCGCGGTCCTCGGCCTGAATACCGCGCGGCGCGGCGGCTTCTACCTGAACTGGGCACGCGGCCGCGTCGGGCGCGCGCGCCTCGCGCGGCTGGAAGCGCGGCTGGCCGCGCTGCCGGAGGGGCGATTCCGGGTCGTCGTCGCGCACCACCCCTTCGTCGCGCCCGCGCTGCAGCCGGAGGCGCGGATCGTCGGCGGCGCGGCGCCCGCGCTGCAAGCCTTCGCGCGGCACGATGTCGGGATGGTGCTGACGGGGCACCTCCACCTGCCCGACATCGCGCCGGTGGCCGGCGCGCGGCTGGTGCTCGTGCAGGCCTCCACCGCCACGTCCCATCGCCTGCGCGGCGCGGCAAATGCCTGGCACCGCATTACGATCGCGGGCGAGGCGCCGCAGGTGGTCTCGCGCATCTGGGATGGCAGCACCTGGTGCGACGCTACGGACGCAGCGCCCGCCCCAGCGCCAGCGTAGCCGGCACCGCGGCGAGGCACAGCGCGGCCATCGCCAGGTAGCCGCCGCCGCCGAACCCCGCATAGAGCGGCCCGCAGGCCAGCGTGAGCAGCCCCATCGGCAGCGTGGTCCCGAAGGCGGCGTGCACGGCCTGCGCCGTTCCACCTCCGGACGTTGCCGCGATGCGGCCGAGCACGAGCATCGTCGCCAGGTGCTGCGCGGCGAAGCTGCCGGCATGCAGCACTTGCAGGGGAAACAGCACGAGCGGGTCGGCGGTGACCGCCGTCACGCCCCAGCGGATCGCGCCCGCCCCCGCGGCGATCAGCGACAGGCCGATCGGCCCGAGGCGCGCGACCAGCCGCTTGCCCCACAGGAACAGCGCGATCTCCGCGACGACGCCGGTCGCCCAGAGCGCGCCGATGGTCCCGGCGCCCAGCCCCGCCGCCTGCCAGTGGAGCGTGCCGAAGGCGTAGTAGAAGGCGTGGCTCCCCTGGACCAGGGCGGAGACGAGCAGCAGCCGCCGGAACGCAGCACTCCGCAGCGGCGCGAGGAAGCCGGAAGCTCCGCGCGCGCCTGGCGGAGCCGCCCCTTCGCCCGGCAGCAGCAGCGCCGCGCCAGCCGTCGCGGCGAAGCCCGCGGCCATCAGCACGACCGCCGCCTCCGCACCGAACCGCGCCACCGCCTGCCCTGCCAGCAGCGCCGCCAGGATGAAGGCGATCGAGCCCGCGGCGCGGACGCGGCCGTAGTCGAAGCCCAGCCGGCGCGTGGCGGCGACCGTCGCCGCGTCGCTCAGCGGCACGATCGGCGCCATCGCCGTGCTCAGCACGGCGTGCACCGCGAACACGGCGACGAAGCCGGCCGCGAGCACGAAGCCGAGTGACGCGAGCGCCGCGGCACCCGCCGCCGCCGCCAGCACCGCCCGCGGCCCACCCAGGCGGTCCGCCGCGCGCCCGCCGAGCGGGCCGGCCAGCAGCCGCAGCGCCGCCCCCGTCGCCAGCACCGCCGCGATGCCGTCCGCATCCAGCCCGCGCGAGGCGAGCACCAGCGGCAGGAAGGGCAGGATCACGCCGAAGGCGAAGAATTGCGTGGCGTAGAGGGCGGCGTGGCGATGCGCGGCGGTCACGCGGCGCAGGCTGCTCGCCGGGGCGAAGGTTGCCAAGGCCGCGCCCGTATGCGACGCGTCCGCACCCCAAGCCGGACCAACCAACCTCCACGATGTCCGATCGCCAGATGTTCCCCGCCCGCGTCCGGGCGGTGCTCGGCCCGACCAACACGGGCAAGACGCACCTCGCCATCACGCGCCTCCTCGCCCACGCGTCCGGCATCATCGGCTTTCCGCTGCGGCTGCTGGCGCGCGAGAACTACGACCGCATGGTCGCCGTGAAGGGCGAACGCCACGTCGCGCTCATCACGGGAGAGGAGAAGATCGTCCCGCCGGAGGCGCGGTGGTTCGCCTGCACGGTGGAGGCCATGCCGCTCGACCGGCGGACCGAGTTCGTGGCGGTGGACGAGATCCAGCTCTGCGCCGATGCCGACCGCGGCCACATCTTCACCGACCGCCTGCTGAACGCCCGCGGCCTGGTCGAGACGATGTTCCTCGGTGCCGAGACGATCCGGCCCCTCCTGCAACGGCTCGTCCCGCAGGCGGAGGTCGAGACGCGGCCGCGCCTCTCCCAGCTCACCCATGCCGGCGTGCAGAAGCTCACCCGCCTGCCGCCGCGCTCCGCCGTCGTCGCGTTCAGCGCGACGGAGGTCTATGCGATCGCGGAAGCCGTGCGGCGGCGGCGCGGCGGCTGCGCCGTGGTGATGGGCCGCCTCTCGCCCCGCACGCGGAACGCCCAGGTCGCGCTCTACCAGAACCGGGAGGTGGACTTCCTCGTCGCCACCGACGCGATCGGCATGGGCCTGAACATGGACGTGGACCATGTGGCCTTCGCGTCGCTACGCAAGTTCGACGGCCACGCGCTGCGCGACCTCTCCGCGCAGGAAGCCGCCCAGATCGCCGGGCGTGCCGGGCGCGGCATGCGGGACGGCACCTTCGGCGTCACCGCCGATTGCCCGCCCCTGCCGGAGGAGATGGCCCGCGCCATCGAGAACCACGATTTCGAGCCGCTTCCGCAGCTCGCCTGGCGCAACTCCGACCTCGATTTCGGCAGCGTGGACGCGCTGCTGGGCTCGCTCGCCGCGCCGCCGCCGACGGTCGGGCTGGCGAAGGGCAACGACGCGGTGGACCACATCACGTTGAACGCGCTGTCGCGCGAGGCGGAGGTGAGGGAGCTGGCGCAGGGCCGCGCCCGCGTGCGCCTGCTGTGGGAAGCCTGCCAGGTGCCGGATTTCCGCAAGATCGCCGATGACAGCCACACCCGGCTCTGCGGGAAGATCTTCGGCCACCTCGCGAAGGATGGCCGCCTGCCCGACGAATGGGTCGCCGGCAGCATCGCCGGCCTCGACAATGTCGAGGGCGACCTGGACACGCTGATGGCGCGGCTCGCGAACATCCGCGTCTGGTCCTATGTCGCCGCGCGCGCCGACTGGCTGGCGGATGCCGCGGCGCATCAGGCGGAGGCGCGCAAGGCGGAGGACAACGTCTCCGACGCGCTGCACGAACGCCTGCTGGCGCGCTTCGTGGACCGCCGCGCCGCGCACCTCATCCGCAGCCTCGACGATGCCGAGAAGGAGCTGCTCTCGGCGGTGACGCGGCAGGGCGAGGTGGTGGTGGAGGGGCACACGGTCGGCCGCGTGAAGGGCTTCCACTTCGAGCCCGACCCAGCCGCGACCGAGGCGGAGGAGAAGCGCCTGGTGCTGCGCGCCGCCCGCCGCGCCCTGCGGGAGGAGATGCCGCGCCGCCTCGCCTCGCTCGAGATCGCGAAGGACGAGACGCTCAGCCTCACGCCCCAGCACCGCGTGCTGTGGGACGACGCGGAGGTCGCGCGGCTGCGCCCGGGGCCGGAGCCGCTGAAGCCGATCGTGGACCCCGTCCAGACGGAGTTCCTGGACACCGCGCAGCGCGAGCGCGTCCGCGCCCGCGTCGCCGCCTGGATCGAGCACCAGGTGAAGCGGGAGCTCGGGACGCTCGCGGCGGTGGAGGCGAAGGCGGCGGAGGACAACACGCTGCGCGGCCCTGCCTTCCGCCTGCGGGAAGGCATGGGGCTGGTGCCCGGCGCGACGGAGCGCGACATCCCGCCGGAGCTGCGCGCGCGGCTGAAGGCGATCGGCATCCGCGCGGGGCGCTACGCTCTTTATCTGAATGAGGTGCTGAAGCCGCGTGCGATGGCGCTGCGTGCCGGCCTCTGGGCGCTGCGCCATGCGCTGCCGACGCCGGCGCTGCCGAACCCCGGCCTGATCGCGGTGACGCTGCCCGAGATCCCGCAGCCGCCGCCCGAGGACCCGCAGGCGCCGCGCCCGCCGGAGAGCTGGCCGCCCGGCTTCGCACGCTTCGTCGGCTGGCTCGAGGCGGGCAACGTGCTCATCCGGCTGGACGTGGCGGAGCGGCTGGCCGGCGAACTCGCGCACCAGACGCGGCGCGCGCCGGCGCCGCTGCCGGACGGGCTGCACCAGCGGCTCGGCGTGAAGCCGGACATGCTGGAACGCGTGCTGGCGGCGATGGGCTTCCGGCTGATCCCGGCGGTGCCGGTGGAGGAGGGGCAGTTCGGCCCGCCGGCCCCGGCGCGGATCGGCGTGCTGCGCCCGGAACGCCCGCCCCGCCGCGAGCCGCGGCCGGAGCGGCGGCCGGCGCCGGCGCCGGAAGCCCCGCGCTGGGATCCGGCCACGATGTTCGGCCCGCCCGTGCCGCGCGAGTTGCGCGCACCGCGGCGCGACCGCGGGCCGCGCCGGGATGCGCCCCCGCCGCGGCCGCCGCGCGAGGACCGGCCGCGTCCCGAGCCCGCGCCCGCCGAGGTGCGGCGGGAGGAGCATGCGCCACGCCCGAACGGCCCGCGTCCCGAGGGCCCGCCGCGCGACCGCGGCCCCCGCCCGGACCGCCCGCGCTTCGACGGTCCGCGGCCCGACCGCCCTCGCTTCGACGGCCCCCGTCGCGACCGCGATGCCGACCGCGACCGGGCGCCGCGCGAGTACCAATCCGGCCCGAAGGTGGATTCGCCCTTCGCGGTCCTCGCCCAGCTGAAGCTCAAGAAGGACTGATATGGCGGAGGGCGGGGCCGCGGGGGGTGACCCTTTCCAGCGGCTCGACCTCTGGCTCTGGTGCGCCCGACTGGCGAAGACGCGTGCGGAGTGCGCGCGCCAGGTCGCGGCGGGCGCGGTGCGGCTGAACCGCCAGCCCACCGACAAGGCGCATGCCCGGCTGCGCGTCGGCGACGTGCTGACCATCGGCCTGCACGGCCGCGTCCGCGTCTGGCGCGTCGCCGCACTGGCTTCGCGCCGTGGGCCGCCGGCGGAGGCGCGAATGCTCTACGAGGACCTGTCCGGGGAGGAGGCGTAGCGCGGCTTGCGCTTCGCGGCGCGGCAGTCCAATCCTCCGCCGCCGGGTTGGACGCGCCGATGCGCGGGCGGCCCTCGCTTGGCCGGAGGCGGAAGTGACCTACGTCGTCACGGAAAACTGCATCAAGTGCAAGTACATGGACTGCGTGGAAGTCTGTCCCGTGGACTGCTTCTACGTCGGCGAGAACATGCTCGTCATCCACCCGGACGAGTGCATTGATTGCGGCGTGTGCGAACCGGAATGCCCGGCCGAGGCGATCGTGCCGGATTCGGATGCGAAGGCGACGGATTGGGTGGAGCTCAACCGCAGCTACTCGACCCAGTGGCCGAACATCACCCGCAAGGGGGAAGCGCCGGGCGACGCGGACGAGTGGAAGGACAAGCCGGGCAAGAAGGACTTGTTCAGCGCCGAGCCCGGCAAGCCCTGACCGCCCGGCCGCAACCTCCGCTGTGACCGCGGTTTGGTCCGGGGGTGGCCAATTGTCGCGGTTTGCGTTACCTTTTCAACGGGATCGGGAGCGGCTGGCGGCCTGAGAAGCGGCCTTCCGCATCGCGCGCCCATGGGGAGAACGGCGAGCCCTCGGCGGGGCTTCCGGCCCCTCCATGCGCGGCGCCTCGGTCCGTGCGGTGGAGGGGCGGGGCCGCGCCAGGGCAACGCGTGTGAGCGGGAACGTGATGAAGTCAACCGCCCAGACCAGGACCAGGCCCGGAACCAGCCGGACCGCGAAGCCCGCGCCCAGGCCGGCCAAGAGCGGCAAGGCCGCCAAGCCCGAACGCAAGCCGCCAACGCGCACCGCGCGGCCGGCGAAGGCGGCGAAGCCCGCCGCGAAGCCGAAGCCCGTCGCCAAGCCCAAGCAGGTTGCAACCGTCCGCCGCAGCGCAGCCAAGCCGGTTGCGAAGGCGAAGCCGAAGGCCGCCGCCCGGCCCGCGGCCGCGCGGGCCTCGGTCGGCAAGTCCGCTCCGGCCAAGGCGCGCCAGGTCGTCGTGCGTCCGAAAGCGGCGGTGAAGACGGTCTCACGCGCCAAGACCACGGCCAGGCCGGCGGTCGCCCGCGCCAAGGCGAAGGCGGGCCCCCCGCGGGCCGCCGCGCCCAGGCCGGCACCGGCCAGGCCCGCCGCGAACCCCCCCGCCAAGCCGGTCGCGGCCAAGCCTGCCGTGAAGCCGGCAGTCGCCGCCCCGGCGAAGCCGGCAATGCCAATCTCGGCGAAGCCGGCACTGCCTGCTGCGCCGAAGGCGGCGACACCAGCCGCGCCGAAGCCGGCGACGCCAGCCGCGGCGAAGCCGCAGACCCCGATCGCGGCGAAGCCTGCGCCCATGCCCGTCGCCAAGGCCGCACCACCGCCGGCCAGGCCCGCCGCGAAGGTCATGCCGATCGCGCCACCCCCGGCCGCCAAGGCGCCGCCCCGGCCCGCCACTCCGCCGCGGTCGGAAGCCGGAACCCTCCCCGGCCTGCGCGCCGCGGCCCCCGTGGCCTCCCCTGGACACGCACCGCCGGTGCCCCGCCCGTTGGGCGCGGTCATGCCGCCGCGCCCGCTCGGTCGCCCGATGATGCCGCCCGGCCTCGGCGGCCCGCCGCCCCTGCCGCCCCGTCCCAAGGGGCCGCCCGTGGAGTTCAAGTCGGGCGACCACGTCGTCTATCCGACCCACGGGGTCGGCCAGGTCCAGGGGATCGAGGACATGCCGGTCGCCGGCTTCTCGCTCAAGGTGATCATCGTCACCTTCGAGGAGAACCGGATGACGCTCCGCGTGCCCGTGGGCAAGGCCGCCTCCGCCGGCCTGCGCAAGCTTGCCGGCGAGGCGCAGATGAAGGAGGCGATGGAGGTCCTGCGCGGCCGCGCCCGCATCAAGCGCACGATGTGGTCGCGCCGCGCCCAGGAATACGAGCAGAAGATCAACTCCGGCGACCCGATCGCCATCGCCGAGGTTGTCCGCGACCTCCACCGCAACGCCGGGCAGCCCGACCAGTCCTTCTCCGAACGGCAGATCTACGAGCAGGCGGTGGACCGCCTGGCCGCCGAGATCGCCGCCATTGACGGCACCGACAAGCCGACCGCGGCGGAGAAGCTCCAGGGCGTGATGAAGTCGGGCTGAGGCGAGTCATGCCGGCCGGCGCAAGTCCTGATCCGTAGCCTGTCGCCCCCGCGAAAGCGGGGGCCCACAGTCCCGCCCTCCCGACATGCGGCGCGGTGGATTCCCGCTTACGCGGGAACGACAGAGGAAAGCGCTCAGGAGCGACGCCGGCCGGTATCGGGGGTTCCCCTCGCCTCACGTGTATGCGATCTGGCGGCCCAGAGCATTTTCAAGCCAAGCGGAAACGCTTGGCGACTCGGAAAATGTGACAAAACAGGCAGCTGGACCGGTGTCGCCGCCTTTACTTGCGGCGACACCGGTCCAGCCTTTCCGGCAGGGATCCGCCACGCATGCAGGCAGCCACCGCGCTGACCCCTCACCTCCGCCGCCTGGAGGCGGAGGCCATCCATATCCTCCGCGAGACCGCGGCGAGCTTCCGCAACCCCGTCCTGCTGTATTCCATCGGCAAGGACAGCTCGGTGGTCCTGCACGTCGCCCGCAAGGCCTTCGCGCCGGGGCGCCTGCCCTTTCCCTGCCTGCACATCGCCACCGGCTGGGATTTCCGGGCGATGCTGGACTTCCGCGATCGCCGGGCGAAGGAGCTGGGCCTGGACCTGATCGTCCACACCAACCCCGACGGCCTCGCGCGCGGCATCAACCCGCTGGACCACGGCAGCCAGGTGCATATGAGCGTGATGGGGACGGAGGCGCTGAAGCAGGCGCTGGACAAGCACGGCTTCGACGCGGCGATCGGCGGCGCCCGCCGGGACGAGGAGAAGGCGCGGGCGAAGGAACGCGTCTTCAGCCACCGCTCCGCCGGCCATACTTGGGAACCGCGGAACCAGCGGCCGGAGCTGTGGGGCCTCTACAACACGCGGATCAACCAGGGGGAGGGGATGCGCGTCTTCCCGCTCTCCAACTGGACCGAGTTCGACGTGTGGGAGTACATCGCCGCCGAGGCGATCCCGATCGTCCCGCTCTACTATGCGGCGCCGCGGCCGGTGGTGCGCCGGGGCGGCATGCTGATCATGCGCGACGACGACCGCATGCGCCTCGACCCCGGCGAGAGTGTGGAGGAGCTGTGGGTCCGCTTCCGCACCATGGGCGACTGGCCGCTGACGGCGGCGCATGAGAGCCGCGCCGCGACGATCGGGGAGGTGTTGCAGGAGCTTCGCGAGAGCCGCGTGAGCGAACGCGCCGGCCGCCTGATAGACCGCGACCAGGAAGCCTCCATGGAGCGCAAGAAGCGCGAGGGGTATTTCTGACGCGTCTTGCGCCGGGCGCGGAGCCGCGCCAAACCGGGGTCACGGGCCTGTAGCTCAACGGTCAGAGCGGGCCGCTCATAACGGCTTGGTTGGGGGTTCGAGTCCCTCCGGGCCCATGCCCCTACCTTCTAGCCCCCCCTCCCGTTGACGCGGCGCGGTCGCTTCGTGCACTGCGCCGCATGGTCCGCATCGCCGAGACGGCGCTCTACCCCGCCGTGAAGAGATACCTCGAAGGCCTGGGCTTTGCCGCGAAGGGCGAGATCCTGGGCTGCGACGTCGTGGCCATCCGCGCCGGCGACGCGCCCCTCCTGGTGATCGCCGAGATGAAGTCGGCCTTCACCCTCGACCTGGTGCTGCAAGGCGTGGACCGCGCGGCGGCCTGCGACGAGGTCTGGCTGGCGGTGCGCGCGACGCGGCGCGGGCGCGACCGCGACCGGCGCGCGCACCGGCTCTGCCGCCTGCTCGGCTTCGGCCTGCTCGCCGTGACGCCCTCCAGCGCGCGGGTCGAGGTACTGGCCGAGCCGTCGCCGTACCGCCCCCGCGCCAATGCGCGCCGCCGCACGCTGCTGATCCGGGAGCACGGGAGCCGCCGCGGCGACCCGACGCCGGGCGGCGCCACGCGCCAGCCGATCATGACCGCGTATCGCCAGGCCGCGCTGGACTGCGCGCTGGCGCTCCGCGACGGGCCGGGCCGCACGCGCGACCTGGCGCGGCAGGTGCCCGCCGCACCGCGCATCCTGCTGCGCAACGTGCATGGCTGGTTCGAACGCGTGGAGCGCGGCACCTACCGCCTCACGCCGCGCGGCGCGGCGGCGGCGGCCGCGGCCGGCCCGCCATGCTGAGGCAGTTCCTCCGCTTCTACCGCCCGCATCTGCGGCTCGTGCTGCTCGATTTCGGCTGCGCGTCGGTGTCGGGGATGCTGGAGCTCGGCTTCCCGATGGCGGTGCGCGCCTTCATTGACCACCTCCTGCCGGTCGGCGACCTGAACCTGATCGTGCTGGCGGTCCTGGCGCTGCTCGCCGTCTATGCCGCCAATGCGGCGCTGATGGCGGTGGTGACCTATTGGGGCCACGTGCTCGGCATCGCCATCGAGACGGAGCTGCGCCGCCGCGCCTTCGACCACCTGATGCTCCTGCCGCACCGCTTCTACGACGAGCAGAAGACCGGCCACCTGGTCGCGCGCGTGACGAAGAACCTGGAGGATATCGGCGAGGTCGCGCATCACGGGCCGGAGGACCTGCTGATCGCCGTCCTCACCTTCCTCGGCGCCTTCGCGCTGATGCTGTGGGTCAGCCCCGGTCTCGCGCTGCTGACCGCGCTCGTCGTGCCGGCGGTGGGCTTCGTCGTGGCGCGCTACGGCGGGCAGATGACCGCGAACTGGCAGGCGCAGTTCGGCCGCGTCGGCGCCTTCAACGCACGCATCGAGGAGGCGGTGGGCGGCATTCGCGTGGTGAAGGCCTTCGCGAACGAGGCGCATGAGCGCGCGCTGTTCGCCGCCGACAACGCCCTCTACCGCGACACGAAGCTCGATGCCTACCGCATCATGGCCGTCAGCCAGACGCTGAACTACCTGGGGATGCGGCTGGTGCAGGTGCTGGTGATGCTGGCGGGCAGCGTCTTCATCGTGCGCGGCGCGCTCTCGGTCGGCGATTTCGTCGCCTTCCTGCTGCTGGTCGGCGTGTTCTACCGGCCGCTCGAGAAGATCAACGCCGTCATCGAGACCTACCCGAAGGGCATCGCCGGCTTCCGCAGCTACCTGGCGCTGATGGCGACGCCGGCCGAGGTGACGGACCGCCCCGGCGCGCGGGACGCCGGCGCGTTGCGGGGGGAACTGCGCTACGAGGGCGTGACCTTCGGCTACGCGCCGGACCGGCCGGTGCTGCGCGGCCTCGACCTGCACGTCGCGGCGGGCGAGACGGTGGCACTCGTTGGGCCATCCGGCGCGGGCAAGACGACGGTCTGCTCCCTGCTGCCGCGCTTCTACGACGTGGCGGCCGGGCGCATCATGGTGGACGGCACGGACATCCGCGACCTCACGCTCGCCTCGCTGCGCGGGCGGATCGGGATCGTGCAGCAGGACGTGTTCCTGTTCGCCGGCACGATGCGGGAGAACATCGCCTATGGCCGGCTCGGCGCGTCGGAGGCCGAGGTGATGGAGGCCGCGCGGCGCGCCCGGCTGGACGAGCTGATCGAGGCGCTGCCCGACGGGCTGGAGACGGTGATCGGCGAGCGCGGCGTGAAGCTCTCCGGCGGGCAGAAGCAGCGCCTGGCGATCGCGCGGGTGTTCCTGAAGAACCCTCCGATCCTGATCCTGGACGAGGCGACCAGCGCGCTCGACACCGGCACGGAACGCGCGATCCAGGCCGCGCTGTCCGAGCTCTCGGAGGGACGCACCACGCTCGTCATCGCGCACCGCCTGGCCACCATCCGCGACGCCGACCGGATCGTGGTGGTGACGGAGGACGGCATCGCCGAACAGGGCACGCATGCGGAGCTGCTGGCGGCGGGAGGACGGTACCGCGCGCTGCACGACGCGCAATTCGCGGCGTGACGGCCGCCCGGCACCTGCGGGTCGGGGCGCGGGCATCATGCCGAACGGCGCAATTCCTGATCCATGTCCTGTCGTTCCCGCGGAAGCGGGAACCCACCGCGCCGCGTGTCGGGACTGCCGGAAGGTGGGCCCCCGCCTTCGCGAGGCCTCTGCGAAACGGCGGCTGTCGTGTGGTGATGGGTGTGGATGGGGGCTGATCGGCGGAGGTCGAGCGGTCTGGTGGTGGTGTTTGGGGTGCTGGCGGGTGGGCTGAGGGGCGCTCAGGCC
>Ga0209909_100325_pt1 | contig 41508 bp, 33 predicted proteins | sample FECB22metaG_FD_188302 | JGI IMG/M metagenome (GOLD analysis project Ga0209909, IMG submission 188302) | Cyanobacterial communities from the Joint Genome Institute, California, USA - FECB-22 (SPAdes) (version 3) | ecosystem: Environmental > Aquatic > Thermal springs > Hot (42-90C) > Microbial mats... | reverse complement strand
TCCAGAAGCAGTCGCAGGCACGGCTTCTCAGTCGTCTCCACCAGCATGGCAGCGGTCTCCGAATCAACGCCGCCAATGGAATCACAACCCCAACACCCCAGAAACCGCCGTTAACCCGAGTTCATCGCCGTGGCGCCGGCCCAGTTTCCGTTGCCAATCGACATCGACCCCCGGAGACTGAGCGTCTCCGGGGACGATTCGTTTGGAAGCGGGATGGACTCATGACGAGACATGGCCTGACCCGTGAACAATGGTCGGCGATGACGCTCTACGAGAAGTTCGAGCAGATCGTCGTCTTCGCGCTGAGCCTCATCATCGCGGTAATCGTCGTCGCCTCGCTCTGGGCGCTGCTGCGCGAGGTGGTGACCCGGCTCGTGCTTGGCGCCTTCGACCGACTTGATTACTCGACCTTCCAGGTGGTCTTCGGCATGATCTTCACCGTGGTGATCGCGCTTGAGTTCAAGCGATCGCTGCTGGTGGCCACCGAGCGAAGCTTCGGCATCCTGCAGGTGCGCACGATCGTGCTGATCGCGCTGCTGGCGATTGCGCGCAAGTTCATCATCCTCGATCTGGGCGAGGCGGAGCCCGCAAAGGTCGCGGCACTGGCCGGTGCGGCGTTGGCGCTTGGCATCGTCCATTGGCTTGTGCGCGATCAGGATCGGCGCGAGCGGCCGGAACGCCAGATGTCATGACATCAGTCTCAACCCGCCATCGCTTGCTCAATCTGGCGCAATCGGTGCTGCTGCTCGGGGCAATGGCGGCGATCGCCTGGATTTCGGTAACGGCGATCGTCGGACCCGAGATCGGCCTCATCATGGCGCTCGGAATGGTCGCCGGTCTCCTGCTGACGCCGGCATTGCCGGGCCGGCTGCTGCTCTCCGCTTACCAAGCACAACGTCTCACCGGACGCGACGGTTACGGTCTTGTCGCGGCCGTCGCCGAACTCGCCCGTCGCGCCGGTCTGCCGCGCGTGCCGGCGCTCTATCGTGTACCGAGCCGGCTCCCGAATGCCTTTGCCACAGGTAACCCGGAAGACAGTGCCATCTGCATCACGGACGGCTTGCTCGACCTGCTCGATGGCCGCGAGCTCGCCGGAGTACTGGCCCATGAGGTTGGCCACATCGCCAATCATGATCTCTGGATCATGGGTCTCGCCGACGTGATGACGCGGCTCGTGTCGCTGGCGAGCTGGATCGGGCAGCTGCTGCTCCTCATGAACCTGCCCCTCGTTCTCGCAGGCATGGTCCATGTCCCGTGGCATGTCGTGATTCTGCTGATCTTCGCGCCGACCCTCATGGCGCTGGTGCAGCTCGGTCTGTCGCGCACGCGCGAATATGACGCCGACCGCGTGGCGGCCGAACTGACCGGCGACCCGGAGGGCTTGATCCGGGCACTCAGCAAGCTCGAACGCAAGGTTGGCCGCTTCTGGGAGGAGATCCTTCTGCCGGGCCGCCGCATTCCGGACCCCTCGTTGCTGAGGACGCACCCCCCGACCGAGAGCCGGATCCGCCGTCTCAGGGAACTGACCCTGAACCGCCCTTCCCTCGTTCCCGCGATTGCCCGACACCCGGTCGGAATGCTGCCGCCAACGACCTTGCCGCCAAGATTCCGGCGCTTCGGGGTCTACTGGTAGGGCGGCAGGGGCGCAGCAGCTTGCCCTTCTGCGATCAGGCGGCGGCAACCAGCTGCCGCTCAGACAAAGGCTGGATCAGCGGCAAGGCCCATCGGTTCGGGACGGAACAGGCGGGCATCCATCAGGCGTGGCGGCTGTGGGATCTCGGGCCTGAAATCCATGTGAGCGAGAATGTCGCGTCCGAGGTCGATGCCTGGCGCGATCTCGACCAGCACCAGCTTGCCATCCTGCAACCGGAACACGGCCCGCTCGGTGACAAACAGCGCCCCCCTGCCCTCGGCGGCGGCGAAGGCTCCGCTGTAGGAAATCTGCTCGATTCGATTGCGGAACTTGCGGTGCCGACCTTCCTGGACGATGCGCAGCAGCCCGTCCTCGCAGGCGATGTCGAGGCCTCCCGCCGTGAAGGTTCCGCTGAAGACCGTCTCGCGCGCATTCTGCGAGATGTTCACGAAGCCGCCAATGCCGACGATGGTGCCATTGAACCGGCTGATGTTGACATCCCCCGAGGCGTTGACCTCCACGAAGGACAGGAAGGCCCGATCGATACCTCCGCCATCGTAGAAGTCGAACTGATAGGGTTGATCGACCATTGCCGACCAGTTCTGCGCGGCACCCGAATCCGGCCCGGTCAGCGGTGCACCGCCGATGAAACCCTGCTCATTGGTCAGGATGATCCTGTCGAGGATCCGCTCCTCGGCTGCGACCGACGATATGCCGGTCGAGATCCCGGCGCCGATGTTGCATATCACCCCGGGACGCAGCTCCATTGCCGCACGACGAGCGATGATCTTGCGCGGACCGAAGGGCAACGGTGGAATGGCCCCCAGCGGCACGCGCAATTCTCCCGAATAGCTGGCGTCGTAGAATGTGGCGTAGGTCTGGCTCTGGTCGGGCACGATGACGACGTGATCGACGAGGATGCCCGGAATCCTGACCTCCCGGTAGCGCAGCGTGCCCGACTTGGCGAGGCGCTTCACCTGGACGACGACCTTGCCGCCCATCCGACGGACTGCCTGCGCCGTCGACAGCATCTCGCCGGGGATCGCCTCGTGCTCCATCGTGATATTTCCGTCCTCGTCGGCCGTCGTGCCGCGCAGGAAGGCGATGTCGATCCTGAAGGGCAGGAACCGCAGCCATTCCTGGCCGTCGAGTTCTATCAGTTCGACGCGGGGTTCCGTCATCCTGCCACCCTGAAGGCCGCCGCGCTGCCGCGGATCGACAAACGTATGCAGACCGGTCCGGGTGATCAGACCCGGCCGTCCGGCTGCCATCTCGCGCATCAGCTGCGACAGCACGCCCTGCGGGAGGGTGTAGGCCTCGATCTCGTCGTTCAGGGCCATCGGGATGAAGGCCGGCGAGTCGACCAGCGCGCTGGTGATGAGCCGCCGCACCATCCCGGGCCTGGCTAGGTGTGCGGCGCCGCGTGTCCGCCGGTCACCGATCCCCACGACATGCGAGAAGGTCAGCCCTGCGGGCCTGCCGGTTTCCGCGAAGCGTTTCCCCAACGCGGCCAGCAGCGCTTCGGGAACGCAGTGCCCTCCGCCAGATCCGCTTGCGATCAGCGACATGCCGTCCTCGACGAGGTTCGCGGCTTCTTCAACAGTCAGGATCTCCACCTCGGCTCCCCATTCCTGCAAGGTTGACGGCCGACAATCTCGATTGTAACCGTTTACAGGACTGGTAGCAGCACGCGCTCCGAGGCGCAAGACCCGGGTCCGAGCGCGCAAAACCGGAGGTGGGCGCCGTGAGCAGATCTGGTTTGGATTTCGTGAAGGTCGGTGAGGTTTTCAGGTTCGCAAAGACAGTCGGTGAGGTTGACGTAACGCTTTTTGCCGGTCTCACCGGCGACTTCAGCGACACGCATATCAATGAGCAGTACATGCAGGAGCGGTCCAACCTCGGCCGCCGGATCGCCCATGGAGCGCTGATCGTCGGTTACATGTCTACTGTCTCGACGATCAGCATCCAGCACATCATCCACAAGCCCGACCTGATCGATTTTCCGGTTTCGGCCGGATACGACAGGATCCGGTTCCTGCGCCCGACCTTCTTCGGCGACACCGTCACCGTGAGCTACGAGATCACGGAAGTCGATCGCGAAGCCGGCAAGAGCTTCGCGAAGATCGAGGCAGTCAACCAGAAGGGCGAACTGCTGGCTGTCGGCGTGCACATCATGCGATGGGCCCGCAAGCTCAAGGAGGCATGATGCCCGGCGTGCCGCTGCTCGGGTCCGGCCTGCTGGCGATCTGGAACGGTATCGAACCGGGCTTCGACGCCGATTTTCTCCGCTGGCATGTCGGCGAGCACATCCCCGAGCGGCTGGCCGTGCCAGGCTTCCAGCGGGCGCGGCGGTATCGTGCCGTCGAGGCGACGCCGGCCTACTTCAACTTCTATGAGGTCACCCATCCGGACGTGTTCGACTCGCCCGCCTATCTGGAACGGCTCAACAACCCGTCCGACCGGACACGCCTCGTTGTCCCGCACTTCACCGACACCATCCGCATCCCCTGCCGTGTGGTGTCCAGTCGGGGTGCCGGCATCGGCGGCTTCTTGGCGACGATCCGCAGCGATGGTGAGCCCGATGCATTGCCGGTCCTGATGGAGGCGCTGGCTTCATCGCCGGATGTGACCGGTGTGCATCTGCTCGCACGCCATTCAAGGCCGTCGGTCGCAACGGCCGAATCCGCCATGCGGGCGGGTCCGGACGGTACCGCGCGGGCCGTATTGCTTGTCGAGGGGGTGTCGCCCGAGCTGCTGATGGCGGCCGTCCTTGCGCACGCCTCGGACGCTGCGTTCCACCGCGCGTGCGGTGCGGTTGCGACGGCGCGTGGGCTGTATCAGCTCGATTTCGTGATGACCCGCCCGGGCGTGGACGGACCGGAGGAGACGACATGAAGCTGGTCAGATACGGACAGCCGGGCGCCGAAAGACCCGGGATCATCGACACCGACGGGACGCTGCGTGACCTGAGCGGTCACGTCGCGGACATCACTGGCGCGGCCTTTGAGGCCGGCCTTCTCGATACCCTGAGGGGCATCGGGTCCGCGAGTCTGCCGGCAGTTGCGGGCGCCCCACGGCTCGGCCCCTGTGTCGGCGACGTCAGGACATTCTGGGCGATCGGCCTGAACTACACCGATCATGCCGAGGAAACCGGTGCGCCGATCCCGAAGGAGCCAATCCTGTTCAATAAGGCCCGCAGCTGCATCGTCGGTCCGAACGACACGGTCGTCCTGCCCCCTGGATCGCGCGAGACCGACTGGGAGGTCGAACTGGCCTTGCTGATCGGCAGGAGCTGCTACCGGATCGACCGTACCGAGGCTGCCGCGGTCATCGCCGGCTACTTCATCTGCAACGACATTTCCGAGCGCGATTTCCAGCTTAAGCGCGAAGGACTGTGGACGAAGGGCAAGTGTTGCCCAACCTTTGGCCCGATCGGGCCGTGGCTGGTGACGCCGGACGAATTCGGCGATCCGCAGGACAAGCACCTGTGGCTCGACCTCAACGGCGAGCGGATGCAGACGGGGCACACCGCGCGCATGATCTTCCCGGTCACCGAAATCGTCTCCTATATCAGCCATTTCGTGAGGCTCGAGGCAGGCGACATCATCACCACAGGTACCCCACCGGGCGTTGGCCTGGGCATGAAGCCGAACCGGTTCCTGCGTCCGGGCGACGAGATGCGGCTCGGCATCGACGGTCTCGGCGAGCAGCGGCAGTCGGTCGTCGCCTATCACGGCTGAGCTCGGATCGTCCTGTCCGGTTGACATCGTGGCGCATGGCGGCGTCGACTTGGCCGGTGCCGTCAGCCGGAGGTGGGTCGATGAAGGAGCGGGCGAAGCGCGAAAGGAGCCGCGTCGGACTGAGAGAGGTCGCCGCGATCGCCGGTGTTTCCACGGCGACAGTCTCGCGCGTCATCAACCGCCCGGAAAGCGTTTCCGACGATCTGCGCAGACGCGTGACAATGGTCATCGACCAACTCGGCTGGGTGCCGAATGCGGCGGCACGCGCCTTGTCCTCGCAGCGAACCGGGGCGATCGGTGCAATCTTCCCCGCCCTCGCGCTCGGCGACTTTGCCCGCGCGATCGACGCCATGCAGGATGCCTTGGCCGAGCGCAATTTCCTTCTGCTGCTCGCACGCTCCCGGTATGACGCCGATCTCGAATACCGGCTCGTACGCAAGCTGGCCGAGCGCGGCGTCGATGGGCTGATCCTTGTCGGCAGCACCCGTTCCCACGATTACGAGGATTTCCTGAGCAAGCTGGAAATTCCCTATGTCAATTCCTTCGTCTATCACGAGGGCAGCGAGGTGCCGTGCGTCGGTCCCGACAACCGGGCCGCAATGGCCGAGATGGCCGATTACCTCGTGTCGCTCGGCCACCGTCGATTCGGGATGATTGCTCAGACCACGCGCAACAACGACCGGGCCGCCGCACGCCGCGACGGCGTTCAGGAAGCTCTCGCGCGCTATGGCATCGCCATCCCGCCATCGGCCATGCGGGAGGGAGAGTGGAGCATCGGCGAGGGCCGGCGTCTGTTCCGGCAGATCCTCGACTCTCCGTTGCGTCCCACGGCTGTGATCTGCGGCAACTCGCTACTTGCCATTGGCGCGGTGCTCGAGGCCACCGCGCTCGGCATCCGGATTCCCGACGAGATGTCCATCGTCGGATATGACGACATTGAACCGATGTCCGAGCTGCCGGTTCCGATCACGACCGTGCGGGTAGCTTCCGACGAGGTCGGCCGGGTTGCCGCCAACACCATCGTCGACATGGTGGAAGGCGTACCCGGAGTGGTCAGCCGCCGCATCCCGAGCGAGATCGTCGTGCGCGCCTCGTCGGGGCCAGCACCGTCCGAACAGCCCCTGTCATCCGCCGCCAGAACGGGTGCGCTGACTTGACTTGCACGCCTGCGCACGGCAGTATGTAAGCGTTTACAAATTGCCATGCTTCAGGCAACGGGAGGAAAATACCGTGGTGCGGATAGGATCTTTCATCAGATCGGTCTCGCTTTGCGCCCTCACAATCGGCCTTGGCAGCCAAGCGGTTACAGCAGAGGAGGCATGGCCATCGAAGCCGATCCAGATCGTTGTTCCCTGGGCCGCCGGTGGTGCGACTGACTCCGTCATGAGGATCCTTGCCGGAGAGGTTTCGGACGCCCTGGGGGTTCCGGTGTCCGTGGTCAACCAGACCGGTGCCCGGGGCACCGTCGGCACCAATGCGGTCATCAATGCCCCCCATGACGGCTATACCTGGGCTTCGGGGGGCGTTCAGGATCTTGGCACCTACCAGGTCCAGGGCCTGCTCGACACGAAGCTGGACGATTGGCACCTGTTCCTCATCGTTCGCAACGCACCGGTGCTGTCGGTGAATCTCGACACGCCATTCAGGTCACCCCAGGATGTGGCCGCCTTCATGAACGAGAAGCCCGGCGAACTGACCGTCGGGACGTCCGGTATTCCTTCGACGGCCTATTCGGCGATGCAGGCGTTTCAGGCCCATGTCGGCGGCGATTTCCGCGCCGTGGCTTATGACGGCGATGCTCCGACGATGGTTGCCGTCGTCTCGGGCGAGGTGATGGCGACGACTCAGTCCGGCCCGGGACAGGCTGCGATGATCGCCGGCGGTCGGGTCCGTCCTCTGGCCGTGCTCGGGGATTCGCCATTGACGATCGAGGGTGCCGAGACGATCCCTGCCGTCACCGACTTCTATCCTGAATTCAAAGCGCCGGGTGTCACGATCCTCGTCGGCGTATTCCTGCCGAGCGATGTGCCGCAGGCGGTCGTGGACCGGCTCGGCGAGATCTGGGAGAATGAGATCGCCAACTCCGCCGCGCTGAAGGCCTATGCGGCGAAAAACGGCTCGATCTTCAGCCCGATATGGGGAGAGGAGGCGATGGCGCTGGGGCGTGCCGCCGTCGCGGAGACGGCATGGCGGATGTTCGATTCCGGTGCCGCTGCGGTCTCGCCGGACACGGTCGGCATTCCGCGCCCCTAGCTCCTCGCGGTATTTCCCGGCGCCGCGAACGAACGCAGCCGCAACACGTCGGGCCCGACCGGTCCGACGCAGCTTCACCCGCAACGAGAGACGTCCCATTCGCGAAAAGACCTCGATCCGCGGCGATCTGCTGATGGGCCTGTTCTGGATCGCCTTCGGAGCCATCATCGTCGTTCATTCGACGCGGATGCCGATCCCTCACCACCTCGGCGCAACCGCCTTGACCGGACCCGGGCTGGTGCCCACGCTCCTTGGCGGTGCGCTCATCGTCCTGGGTGCCGTCCTGACCCTGCGTGCCGCGAGAGGCCATACGGTCCTCTCGCCGGAAGAGGCGGTGGAAGACCCGAACCAGCTGTCTGCACGTGGTCCGCTGCTGGCACTGGCACTGATGGTCGTCTATGCCGCGGCCCTGATGCTCCGGCAGCCCTTCGTGCCCTGGACGATCGGCTTCATCGCCCTGTTCGTCGTCACGTTCAACTGGTCAGCGGCCGCAACCGCGCCACAGAAGGGGCGACTGATCGCAGGCGCCTTGCTGCTGGGCCTCTGCACGGCGCTGGCGGTGCGCTTCGTCTTCGAGGACCTCTTCTACATCCGTCTGCCATAGAGGACGGGAGCCGTGCTGGACTTCCTGCCACACCTCACCGCGGCGTTCGCCAAGCTGCTCGATCTGCAATCGCTGTCATTGGCTGCCGCCGCCTGCTTCGGTGGTCTCATCATCGGTGCGCTGCCGGGCCTGACCGCGACGATGGGGCTAGCGCTCCTGACAACGCTGACCCTGCACATGGACTCCAGCGATGCAATCCTCGTATTGGTCTGCACCTATGTCCTGGCGATCTACGGCGGCAGCCGCAGCGCCATACTCCTGAACATCCCCGGCACACCCTCGTCGGCGGCGACCGCCCTCGACGGCTTTCCCCTCGCCCGCGCCGGACGTGCGGGCGAGGCGATGGGCATGGCGACGGTCGGCTCTGCACTGGGCACGTTGCTCGGCATCGTCCTGCTGGCTGCGATAACGCCGCCTCTCGGCGAGTTTGCGCTCTCCTTCGGAGCCTATGAGTTCTTCTGGCTCGCCTTGGCCGGAGTCATGCTTTCGGGCGGCCTGTCGGGCAATGATCCGATCAAGGGCTGGATCGCAGGCGTGCTGGGGCTGCTGGTCGCGATGATCGGCCAGGACCCGTCCTATGGCTATGCGCGCTTCACCTTCGGTCAGCCGGAAATGACGGGCGGGATCGCCCTGCTGTCGGCGATGGTCGGTGTCTTCGGATTCGCCGAGGTGCTTTACGTCATGCGTCGCCGTGCCAATGCATCGATCTCGGATGCCTCCGATCGGGTGCTGCCGCGTCTGACCGAAATCATACGGATGCGGTGGATCATCGTGCGTTCCGGCATTCTCGGAACCATCACCGGCCTGTTGCCGGGCGTCGGAGAGGACATCGGCGCCTGGACCTCCTATGCCCTGGCGAAGCGGACCAGCAAGACGCCGGAACAGTTCGGCAAGGGATCCGTCGAGGGGTTGACGGCGGCCGAGACCGGTAACAATGCCGCAGTTCCGGGCGCGCTCATTCCGGTCCTGACCCTCGGCATTCCCGGTTCGGGCGTGGCGGCGGTGCTGATGGCGGCGTTGATCATCCATGGCGCCCAGCCCGGTCCGCTGCTGATGACGACCAATCCGCAGCTGGTCTACGACATCGTCGCGATGCTGATCGTGGCGACGGCCGGCGTGCTGATCCTCGGCCTCGGCCTGACCCGGGTCATGATCCTCGTTCTGAAGGTGCGTGATACCTGGCTGATGCCGGTCATCGCCGTGCTCTGCCTCGTCGGGCCCTTCGCCATCCAGTCGCGGTTCTTCGACATCGGGGTCGTGGTCTTCTTCGGGATCGCCGGTTTTGTCCTGCGCATGTTCAACTACCCGATGGCGCCCCTGGTTCTCGGGATCGTGCTCGGGCCTATCCTCGACCACAACCTGCGGCGCGCCTTCACGCTTGCCAACGGCGATTACTCGAACTTCTTCACGCGCCCGATCTCGGCGGTTCTGTTCACGCTGGTGATGGTCATGGTCCTTGCCCAGATTCCGCCGGTTCGGCGCGCGGCCGGCCGCCTTCTCAGGGGCCGCTTCACGCAGCAGGATCAACGGTCGTGATCTCGGGGACGACCGCGTTCGTGGCGATGCTCGGCCATCCCGTACACCAGGTGCGCACCCCCGCCGCCTTCAACGCCTGGGCGCAGCAACGGAACGTCGATGCGGTCATGATCGCCATCGACGTCGCGCCGGCATCGCTGGCGACGACGCTCACCGCGCTGCGCGGCTGGCAGAATTGTCTGGGTGCGGTCGTCACCTATCCCCACAAGCAGGCGGTCGTTGCGGAGCTGGACAGCCTGACCGATGCGGTGCGCATCGTCGGTGCGGCCAATGTGATCCGGCGTATGGCCGACGGCCATCTGCATGGGGGGATGACCGATGGGCTCGGGATGGTGACAGCCCTGCGCAACAACGGCTTCGATCCGACGGGCCGGGCGGTTCGGCTGATCGGCGCGGGAGGCGCAGGCTCCGCGATCGCGCTGGCGCTTCTCGATGCAGGTGTCGCGCGGCTCGTCGTCGATGACATTGATGCCGACCGCCGGTCGCAACTCCTCGCACGGCTGCATGCGGCCCGTCCCGAGGCCGTCGTCGCGGGGGCGGCCGACAAGGATTTCGCCCCGGCGCTCGTCGTCAATGCGACCCCGGTCGGCATGAACGGAGACCCGGCCTACCCCATTCCGCTCGACGCTCTGCCGCCCTCCTGCCTCGTTGCCGACATCGTGCCAACCCCGGCGGTCACCGCCTGGCTCGCAGCGGCCCGCCAGCGCGGCCACCCCATTCAGACCGGTCCCGAGATGATTGCAGGCCAATTGCCCGCGCTGATCACCCATCTGCTGCCGGATGCCGCCGACGACGTCGCCTGCCGAGGGTGATCCCGTTCGGATCAGCTTGCGTTGTGGCCGTAACCGATCGACGGATGGACGTGCCGGACATGGCGCAGCCTGACGCTCGCGCTTGCTTGACTCGGCATCCGGCGCCTTCTTATATCCGGCGCGGCCGGCAGAGGCTCGGGAGGCGAGGCCCGATCCGGGCGCGAACGTGAGGTGGTTGCGGGCGCGATCGCTCGCACTGCCTGAGGAAGCGAGGTCGCAAGCCGCCACGTCGTTGGCGCGGCGGCCGGCAATGACATCCGGAGACCCAAGCCAGACCATGCCTCGGCTTCCGAACCCAGATTTTTGGCGGGATCGGCGTGTGCTGTTGACCGGCCATACCGGCTTCAAGGGCAGCTGGGCGGCGCTGTGGCTGGAGCAGCTCGGGGCCGAGGTGACCGGCCTCGCCCTCAAGCCGGACTCCGACCCAAGCCTGTACACGCTTGCCCGCGTGGAAGGCGGTCTCCGCTCGCTGATCGTCGACATGCGCGACCGTCATGGCGTGGAGGCGGCGGTGCGCGCGGCGCGGCCGCAGATCGTACTGCATCTGGCGGCGCAGGCCCTTGTGCGCCGCAGCATCCGCGAGCCGGTCGAGACGATCGCCACCAACGTGATGGGAACGACCCATCTGCTCGACGCATTGCGCCGGCAGACGGGCCTCGAGGCCGTGCTGGTCGTCACCTCCGACAAGGTCTACGCCAATGCGGAGCGCGGTCTTCCGTTCGCTGAAACCGATGCGCTCGGCGGCAAGGACCCCTACTCCGCTTCGAAGGCGGCGGTCGAACTGGTGACCGCGGCCTTCGCGACCAGCTATTTCGATGCGCTCGACATCCCGCTGGCGACTGGCCGTGCCGGAAATGTCGTCGGCGGCGGCGATTTCTCCGAGAACCGCATCGTGCCCGACCTGGTCAGGGCGGCGCTCACAGGCGAGACGCTGGTGCTGCGGCATCCGGAGGCGGTGCGTCCCTGGCAGCATGTGCTCGATTGCGTGGCCGGCTATTTCATCTATGCCGAGGCACTCGCCAACCGCGAAGGCGTGCCGCAGACGCTCAATTTCGGGCCCGAGCCGTCTGAACCGGTGACTGTGGCCGAATTCGCCGACGCGTTGCAGGCCGCCCTCGGCGTGGCGGGCGGCTGGCGCCACGAGCCTGTCGAGGGATCTGTCGAGGCCAGACACCTGACGCTCGCGTCCGACACGGCACGCCGTCTGCTCGACTGGCGCGACCGGCTGCCGGGCCGCGCCTGCGTCAACGCGGTCGCCGACTGGTACCGGTCGTGGATGCAGGGCAAGGACATGCGCGAGGTCACCCTTGCGCAGCTCGCCGCCTACCAGTCGGGCCGCTGACGCGGGCATACCGGCGATTGCCGCCCTCACCTGCGGACAGTCCTCCGGGACAGGTCTGTCCCGGGAACGTGCCTGACGCACCCGCCTCGAACAGGTTCCGACGCCACTGGCGCCAGCGCCAGGAAGGTGGCGGCGATGCTGAAGTGGATCAGCACGCCGGTGCCATCTGCGATCGAGGCGATCAGCGGCGCGCTCGCTGCGGCCGGATCGAGCTTCGGCCGCAACAGCAGGAACGGCAATCTGGAGGCCCTCCGACACGTCGCGCCATTCGGGGCGCCCCGTACACGGCGCGATGAGGACCGCGTCCGGCCATCAGCCCTGCGGAGGGCCGATGCGCCAGCCGAATTCGATGGCCGCCTCGCTGACCCAGTCCCACAGCGAACCGGCGAAGCTCGACGCCACGTAGACGTCGAACGTCGACGGATCGAGCCGGAGCACCGTGACGCCCATGTGGTGGATGCCACTCTGGGCGACCGACTTCGGCACGAAGGCCGATGGGGCGATGTCGAAGGACAGCCCCTTCTGGAGGAGTGGTTCGGCAGATGGTCCTGCCAGGCGAAGGCCGACCCGGGCATGCGTGATGTCGGTCACCGCGCCTTCGTCGGCCGGGATTGCCGTCCGGAGCCGCTCCGCCAGTCCGCTGTCCTGCGCGATGGCAAGCCAGCGGCCAGGCGCGAGCGACCCGAACAGCCGCCCCGGCGCAGCCGCCAACCGCCCTGGCGGCGGCAGCTCCGCCAGTCCGGCTACCGCCGCGAGCGTCGGAATCGACCGATGCCAGGTAGCGATCTCCACGATGGCGCCGGGACGCCGTTCGCTCAGCGTCACCCCAATCGCGCCGGCGGCGGGCGAGTCCCGGCCGGGCCGCATCAGTGCCGCAAGGGGAAACCATTCCTCAGCCATGCATCCGGCTCCCGTCCGGGTCATAGAAGTGCGGGTCGCGGATCTCGACGGTGCCGTGCGTGCCGCGCACGGGATCGGCCGCATATGCGGTCTGGCCATGCAGGGCGGGCCCGTTCTCGACGAGTGCCAGCGCGATGTTGCAGCCGAGCGCGGGGCTGTAGGTCGTCGAGGTGACATGGCCGATGCTGGGCCCCGGGCGCCGGGGATCGGCACTTCTCACGATGTGCGCCCCAATCCGGATCGGTTTGCCGTCGCGCGACACGAGTCCGACCAGCCTGAGGCGGTTCGGGTCGACGAGGGCCGGCCGGCCGGCCATCGCGCTGCCGATGAACGCCTTCTTCCCTGACAGCAGTCCGGCGAGGCCGAGGTCGGCCGCTGTCGTGCGCCCGTCCAGTTCGGCCCCGGCGACATGGCCCTTCTCGATGCGCAGCGTGCCGAGTGCCTCGAGCCCGTAGGGGGCGATCCCGAATTCCTGACCTGCCCCGATCAGGGCCTCCCAGACAGAGGTGCCGAAGCGCCAGGGAACGTAAACCTCGTAGGCGCGCTCGCCGGAGAAGGACAGACGGGCGACGATCGCCGGAACTCCGGCGACGGTGCCGGTCCGCACGCCGAGATGCGGCAGGCCCTCGTCCGAGACGTCAAAACCGTCGGACAGCTTCGTCAGGGTGGCGCGGGACTGCGGGCCGGCGACAGCGATTCCGGCCCAGGCATCGGTGACCGACGATACGGCGACGCGCAGCTCCGGCCAATCCGTTGCCAGCAGGAACTCGAGCCGCTGCAGCACCGCAGCCGCATTGGCTGTGGTCGTCGTCATCAGGAAATGCGTTTCAGAGAGCCGCCAGCTCGTGCCGTCGTCGAACAGGATGCCATCGTCGCGCAGCATCAGCCCGTAACGAGCCTTGCCGATGGGAAGCGTCGAGAACAGATTGGTGTAGACCCGATCCAGGAATTCGGCGGCATCCGGACCCTGGACGTCGATCTTGCCGAGCGTGGAGACATCGCAGATGCCGACGCGCTCGCGCACGGTGCGTGCCTCGCGAATGTAGGCGTCGCGCAGATTCTCGCCCGCCCGGTAGTAGACCCGGGGGCGCAACCACGCCCCGGCCGGCATCATCTCCGCTCCGTTCGCCAGATGCCAGGCGTGCATCGGCGTATGACGGACGGGTCGGACGTGGCGACCGGCCTCGGCACCGGCGATGGCGCCGAGCGTCACCGGCGCATAGGGGGCGCGGAAGGTGGTCGTTCCCACCTCGGCGACGGTCTGGCCGCGGAGTTCGGCCATCAGCGACAGCCCGGCGACGTTGGAGGTCTTGCCCTGGTCGATCGCCATGCCGAGCGTGGTATAGCGCTTCAGGTGCTCGACCGAGCGGAAGCCCTCACGATGGGCGAGCACGACGTCCGCAACGGTGACGTCGTGCTGCTGGTCGACGAAGATCTTCGCCTTCTCGCCGCGCGGGCTCGGTGTCGAGATGAGCCGCAGGGGGGGCGAAGGCTCCGCCTGCGTCGCGGCCCGAGGTGCTTCTGTCCGCGACGCGGCGAAGCCGGCCGCGACGGCTGCTGCGCGGCCGGCGGCATCGCCACCTTGAAGCGCGGCCGCAACACCGAAATCCCCCGCACAGGCCCCTGCGGCCCGCCAGCGTTCGCGCGGCGTGCCGGGCAGGAAGATGCCCCTCCCCGCGTCGTAGACCGGGCGGGAGCCCGCCTGACTCGCCAGATGCACGGCGGGCATCCAGCCCGATGACGTGGCACAGACATCCGCCTCGATGCGTTCGACACGACCGTCCGCGCCCGCAACATCAACCGACCGCACGGACTTGCCACCATGCACGCGCACCACGGACGCGCCCGGCCGAACGGCGATTCCGGTGTCGCGGCAGGCATCGGCGAGGGCTGAGGGCGGTTCGGGCCGGGGATCGACGATCGCCGCGACGTTGACGCCCGATGCGGCGGCAGCCAGCGCCGTCTGCCAGACACCGTCATGTCCGCCGAAGAACACGACGTGACGGCCGGCGGCGACGCCGTAAGCCAGGGCATAGCGCGCCACGGCGCCGGCGAGCATGACACCCGGAAGGTCGTTGCCATCGACGAGCACGGGCTGCTCGATGGCGCCGGTCGCAAGCACGACCTCCGTGGCGTGGATGGACCAATGACGGTGGCGGGGCAGATGCGCGGGCTTCTCGGCGAGGTGATCCGTCACCCGTTCCAGGGCCGCGAGCTGGTTGTGGTCGTAATAGCCCCAGACCGTCGTCCGCGGCATGACCCGGACATTCGGGAACGCCGAAAGCGCTCGAACCGTCGCCCGAGCCCAGTCGGCCGGTGCATTGCCGTTGACCGGCGTCGTCTCGGCCAACAGCCAGCCGCCGGGTTCGGCGCCCTCGTCGGCAAGGACGACGCGCGCGCCGGTGCGCGCGGCAGCGAGCGCGGCAGCGAGGCCTGCCGCCCCTCCACCGACCACCAGCACGTCGCAGAACAGGTTGGCGCGCTCGTAGCGATCGGGATCGGCAAGCCCGCTCGCCCGGCCCATGCCGGCGGCACGGCGGATGAAGCGCTCGTAGACGTGCCAAGCGCCGCGGGTCGGCCCCATGAAGGTCTTGTAGTAGAATCCGGCTCCGATCAGCGGCGCTATGAGGCCATTCACCGCCATCAGATCGAAGTCGAGGCTGGGCCAGCGGTTCTGACTGGTGGCGACGAGGCCGTCATGCAGTTCGGCAACGGTTGCCCGCACGTTCGGGTCCGCCCGAGCGCCGGTGCCAATGGTCACCAGTGCATTGGGTTCCTCGGCGCCGGCCGTGACGATGCCGCGCGGACGGTGGTACTTGAAGCTGCGGGCGACGATGCGGATCCCTGAAGCGAGAAGCGCCGATGCGAGCGTATCGCCCGCAAAGCCGCGCAGCGCCCGGCCGTCAAAGCTGAAGCGGATCGGACGATTGCGGTCGATGGCGGTGCCGCCGGTTGCGAGACGGTAACCGCTCATGCTGGCTCCCTGCCAGCGAACCGGCCGACGAGCGCGACCGGACCGATCCTGTGTGTCGCGGTATCGCGTTCGACCTTCAGCCACGATCGACAGCCAAGGACATGCTGCCAGAATTCCCAGTGCGCGCCATGCGGATTGGCACGGTCGTAAACGGCGCTGGTCCAGGCCTCGACGGGAGCGTCGAGCGCCGGGCGCACCACCGTTGCGTCGCCGCCATAGGCGAACTCCGCGACGCTACGTTCTCCGCAGACGGGACAGACGATGCGCATGGGAGGCTCTCAGTGATGCCAGGGCACGGGACCGGCACCGCGCTCGTCGATGACTGCACCCGCGTGGAACCGGTCGAGTGTGAAGGCTGCGTTGAGCGGGTGCGGCTCGTCCTTTGCGATCGTCCAGGCGAAGCACCAGCCGGAGCCGGGCGTCGCCTTGAAGCCGCCGTAGCACCAGCCGGCATTGAGATAGAGACCGGGCAGCGGGCCCTTGGTAATGATCGGACTGCCATCCATGGACATGTCCATGATGCCTCCCCAGCTTCTCAGCAGCCGCAGGCGGCCGTACGAGGGAAACATGGTCAGCAACAGACTGGCGACATCCTCGACCACCGGCAGGTTGCCGCGCTGGGCCCACGAGTTATAGCCGTCAATGTCGCCGCCGAATACGAGCCCGCCCTTGTCGGACTGGGAAACGTAGAGATGACCAGCGCCGAAGGTCACGACGGTATCGAGTATCGGCTTCAGCGGTTCGGAAACGAAGGCCTGCAGCACGTGGCTCTCGATCGGCAGCCGGTCGATTCCGGCACGGCGGATGACCTCGCTGGTCGAACCTGCGACAGCGATGCCGACCTTGGCCGCACGAACTGTGCCGCGGGTCGTCTCGACGCCGACGATCCGGCCGCCGGAATCGCGCAGGAAGCCCGTGACCTCGCAGTTCTCGACGATGTCGACACCCCGTCGGTCGGCTGCGCGCGCGAAGCCCCAGGCGACCGCGTCGTGACGCGCCGTGCCGCCGCGCCGTTGCAACAGCCCGCCGAGCACCGGAAAGCGCGCATCGGGCGACACGTCGAGACCGGGCACGAAGGCCGCCACATCGTTCCTGTCGAGCAGTTCACAATCGATCCCCTCAAGGCGCATCGCATTGCCGCGCCGGGCGTAGGCGTCGAGCTGCGCGGGCGAATGGGCGAGGTTGAGGACACCGCGCTGCGAGAACATGACATTGTAGTTGAGCTCGGCCGACAGGCCTTCCCAGAGCTTGAGCGACCATTCGTAGAAGCGGGAGTTCGCCGGCAGAAGGTAGTTCGAGCGAACGATCGTCGTGTTGCGGCCGACATTGCCCCCACCGATCCAGCCCTTCTCGAGCACGGCGACATCGCGGATGCCGTGCTCCTTGGCCAGATAGTAGGCGGTGGCGAGGCCGTGACCTCCGCCGCCAACGATGATGACATCATAGGATGGCTTCGGCTCGGCGGCGCGCCATGCCGGCCTCCAGGCGCGGTTGCCGGTGAAGGCATTGCGCACCAGCGAGAAGAGGGAATACTCGGCCAATGTCGCCCCGATGCTGCGCGCCAAGCGCGGTGTGCGTTGAGACTGCGGCAAAGTCTGGCAGACCGGCAGCGGACTGTCCTGCGGATTTCCGACAGGCAGCAACTGCCGGCGCGACGTCGATCCGCTTGATCGCCGCTGCGGGACGAACTATCCGAATGAGACGTCGGGAACACGGGCGTCGGTCATCGTGGCGAACGAGCCTCCGCGCATATTCGCATTCGGGATGGTCGAGCGCTGCTCCCTGATGAGTCAGGTCGCCGCGATCGACACCTTGCGCATCGCCAATCGGCTGCTTGGCCGGGAAGCCTACCGCTGGCGCATTCTGGCGCTGAACGGCGGGCCGGTCACCGCCAGCAACGGCATCACCATCGAGACCGAAGGCGGCTTCGACCTGGCATGCGAGGCGGGGATCTTCTTCATCTGCGCCGGCCTCGTCCCACTGCCCTCGCCGCTCGGCGCCTATCACGCGGCGCTGCAACGTGTCGCAAGGGCTGGCGTCGCCCTCGGCGGGCTGTCGACCGGCACCTTCCTGCTGGCGAGCGCGGGCCTGCTGGACGGCTACCGCTGCACAGTTCACTGGGAAAACCGTCCCGCCTTCATGGAGATGTTTCCGGGGATAGATTGCACGGCGAAGGTGTACGAGATCGACCGTGACCGCTACACCACGTCGGGTGGTGCGGCCTCGGTCGACCTGATGCTGCAGATCGTAGGCGCCGATCACGGCTTCGAACTTGCCGCCGCGATCGCCAATCAGCTTCAGCATGACCGCATCCGCCCCGCCGGCGAGGAACAGCGGTTCGGCGCGCAAACCTTTCTCAATCCACTGCCCGGCAATCTCAGGCGGGCGATCGAGGCTATGTCGGCGCATGTCGAGGCGCCGATCGCCACCGCCACCATCGCCTACCGGATTGGCGTATCGGCGCGCCAGCTTGAACGGCTGTTCCAGCGGTATCTGAAGGTCAGTCCGGCACGCTACTACATGCGGCTGCGGCTCGAGCGGGCGCGTGACCTGCTGCTCCACACCAACGTTCCCGTGCTGGACGTGGCGGTGGCGACCGGCTTCACGTCGAGCTCCTACTTCTCGCAGTGCTATCGCCAGGCCTTCGACCAGACGCCCTCGGAGACGCGTCGCATCGCGGTGATGGCCGGCGAGCGCGCCCAGGTCCGGCGCATCGTCACCCGGACAAGAGCGTCCTGAGCGCGGCCGCGACGACATTCGTTGCGGCCGCGAGGTCCGACAGCCGCAGGTGCTCGTCGGCTGCGTGAGCATTGGCTTCGATGATCGAACGCGGGCCGGCGCCATACAGCACCGTCGGGATGCCGGCATCGGCATAGTGGCGCGCGTCGGTATAGAGCGGCACGCCGGTCGGATTGATCTCGATCCCCAGAATCCGCGCCGCCGGTCCTCGGATCGCCTCGACGAGGCGTGCCGAGCCCGGCAGCGGCCGCAGCGGCTCGGCCAGCATGATCCGCCGGCATTCCGCCGAAGCGCCGGGATGACGCGCAGCGGTGGCGTCGATCAATCCGACGAGATCGCGCTCCACTGCCTCGCCATCCTCTTCCGGGATGAGGCGGCGGTCGATCCTGAGCCGCACCCGGTCCGGCACGACGTTGGTGTTGATGCCGCCCGAGATCAGACCGACCGTCAGTTTGGGCGAGCCGATCCCGGCAATCCCGCTCGTTCGCGCGGCGAGGCGGCGACGCTCCTCGTAAAGCGCGGCAAGCACACCGGTCGCCGCCTCGAGCGCATCGACGCCGGTCTCCGGCATTGCCGCATGCGCCTGCCGTCCGCGGATCGTCGCTTCCAGATGAAGACAGCCGTTGTGGGCCGTGACGACCGCATAGGAGAAGCCGGCGGAAATCGCCAGATCCGGATGCGTCAGGCCCTCGTCGAGCAGCCATTTCGGTCCGAGGAAGCCGCCGGCTTCCTCATCGTAGGTGAGATGCAGTTCGACCGTGCCGTTCAGGCCGGCCGGGTCGGCCTCCAGCGCCTTGAGCGCGAAGACATAGGTGGCGAAGTCGGATTTGGAGACGGCGACGCCGCGGCCGAACATCGCCCCGTTGCGGATCTCGCCGCCATAGGGATCGCACGTCCACCCCTCCCCCGGTGGCACCACGTCGCCGTGAGCGTTGAGGGCGACGACGGGGCCGGCCCTGCCGAAACTGCGCCGCACGACGAGATTGGTGACACTGACCATCCCGTGGCGGGCCACCAGATCGGCCGGGACGCGGTGACGCTCGACGGAAAATCCCAATGCCTCGATGAGGTCGGCCGCTCGTTCGGCATGCGGCCCACAATCTCCCGGCGGATTGTCGCTCGGCATGCGGACAAGTTCGCGCAGGAAACCAATCTCGGCATCCAGGTCAGCGGCGGTCGGGTCGTTCATTCCGTGTTTCCTCGGCTGGTGCCGGTTGCCGGCCTCGCTCATTCCCCGACCCGATCCTCGAGCCGGAACCGCATGATGCGGCAGACCTGCTCGATGGCGGTGGCGAATTCGGCATCGGGGTCGTTGTCGATGCGCCTCTCGAACGCGGCGAGGATGTCATGCTTCGTCGCGCCGCGCACGGCGAGGATGAAGGGAAAGCCGAAGCGCTCGCGATAGCGGGCATTCAGATCGGTGAACCGGTCGAATTCTGCGGCCGTCAGCGAATCGAGGCCCGCTCCGACCTGTTCGCTGCGCGAGTCCGCGCCGATGTCGCCAGCGATCGCAGCGCGGCCGGCAAGGTCGGGATGCGCGTTGAGGAGGTCGAGCTGCGTTTCGCGGTCGGCGACGCGTACTGCCTGCTCGAAGGCGGCGACCATGTTGTCGCGGTCTGCGTACGGGCGGCGGCGCTCGGCGATTGCGGCGACCCAGTCCGAGTGTTCGGCAATGCCGCCGAACGCAGCCACGAAGGCTTCTCCCGGCATCGTGTTCACCTCGCTGATGGGGAGCCTGCGCATGGCGCTCACCTGTTGGCCGCAATCCAGGCACCGAGGGCCGCCCGTTCCTCGGCGGTCATGCCCGTCTCGTTGCCGAGCGGCATCGCCTCGCCACGTACCGCCTGCGCCACGACGCGATCGGCATAACGGCGCAACTCGGCCAGGGTCTCGAGCCGGATGTCGGCCGGCGGCGCCTCGAAACCCTCGTGGGTCGGGCGAGCGGCATGGCACATCACGCAATGCGCATCGAGGATCGCCAGCACGCGGTCGTCGGCAGGAACCGGTCGGGCATCCACATGGCGCTCCTGCGGGCGGGTCAGGTAGATCGCGCCGACCAGCGCCACCGCGGCCACCAGCAGTGTCCAGGAATAGGTGGCGAAGGCATCGCCCGCATCGGCCCGGTTGATGAAGTGGCGGACCATCGCGCCCATGACCAGGATCAGACCGACGACGAGCCACGTCTGCGGATGCGACTGCAGCATCGGGTAATGGCCGCTGACCATCATCAGCAGCACCGGCAGCGTCAGGTAGTTGTTGTGGGTCGAGCGCTGCTTGCCGATGAAGCCGAGCCGCGGGTCCGGCCGTTCGCCGGCAATCAGTGCCGCCGTCATCTTGCGCTGGTTGGGAATGATGACCATGAACACGTTGGCGGCCATCATCGTGCCGACAAAGGCGCCGACATGGATAAGCGCGCCGCGTCCGGAGAAGACGTGGCTGAACAGCCAGGCGGCGGCCAGGATCAACGCGAATACCGCGACCGCCAGCAATGCCGGCCGCCGCCCGACCGGCGAGCGACACAGCCCGTCATAGGCGAGCCATCCGGCGGCGAGACTGGCCAGAGAGATGCCGATGGCCTGCCAAGGCGTCAGCGGCAGGACGGACGGATCGATCAGGTATGAGGAGGCGTTGACATAGTACTGGATGACGAGCAGCGCAAAGCCGGTCAGCCAGGTCAGATAGGCTTCCCAGACGAACCAGTGGAGGTCCTCGGGAAGGCGGTCGGGCGCGACCGTGTACTTCTCGACATGATAGAAGCCACCGCCGTGCACGAGCCAGGATGTGCCGTAGACACCCGGGTTCATCCGCTCGCGCTGTCTCAGGCTGAGATCGAGCCAGATGAAATAGAACGAGGCGCCGATCCAGCCGACGCCGAGGACGAAGTGGCTCCATCTGAGCAGCAGATTGAGCCAGTCGAGCAGGAACGCCTGCATGGGACGGTCCGGAGGGAAGGCCGCCGGGACACGAGGCCCCGGCGGAGCGGGCGGCCGGAACTTACTGCGGTAGCGTGTCGGTGATGCCCTTCACGTACCAATTCATGCCGAGCAGAACCTCGTCGGAGAGCACTTCGCCTTCCTTGGCCGCTTGCTCGCCGTTCTGCTTGAAGATCGGGCCGGTGAACGGGTGGAACCGGCCGGAGCGGATCGCTTCCTCGGTTTCACGGGCCATCTGGGCCACGTCCTCGGGCATGTTGGTATAGGGCGCCATCACCACCATGTTGTCGGCCAGACCGCCCCAGACGTCGCCGCTCGTCCAAGTGCCGTCGAGCACCTGCCGGGTGCGCTTGATGTAGTAGGCCGACCAGTCGTCGATGATCGAGGTCAGCTGGGCATTCGGGCCGAACTGGATCATGTCCGAGGCCTGGCCGAAAGCCTTCACGCCGCGCTGCTCGGCGACCTGCATCGCGGCCGGCGAGTCGGTGTGCTGGGTGATGATGTCGGCGCCCTGGTCGATCAGCGCCTTGGCGGCGTCGGCCTCCTTGCCCGGATCGAACCAGGAGTTCACCCAGACGATCTTGAGCTGGGCATCGGGGCGCACCGACTGCATGCCGAGCATGAAGGCGTTGATGCCCTGGACAACCTCCGGGATCGGGAAGGAGGCGATGTAGCCGACGATCCCGCTCATCGACATGCGGCCGGCGATCTGGCCGATGATGTAGCGGCCCTCGTAGAAGCGCGAGGAATAGGTCGCCAGATTGTCGAGCCGCTTGTAGCCGGTGGCATGTTCGAACTTCACGTCGGGAAAGCGCTCCGCCACCTTTACCGTCGGGTTCATGAAGCCGAACGAGGTGGTGAAGATGAGCTTGTTGCCGTCGGCGGCGAGCTGGCGGATGACGCGCTCGGCGTCCGGGCCTTCCGAAACATTCTCGACATAGGTCGTCTCGACCTTGTCGCCGAATTCCTTCTCGATGGCGAGCCGGCCCTGGTCATGCTGGTAGGTCCAGCCGAAATCGCCGACCGGCCCGACATAGACGAAGCCGATCTTCAGCTTGTCCTCGGCCTGGGCGAGGCCCGTGAGCATAGCCATCGCTGCTGCTGCGGCCAGTAATGTCCTCATCATCCTGCTTCCCCTGCTTTCACCTGACAGTCCAGTCGTTATCGTTCGGGCACGAATGGCGTTCCGAGGCACAGCGGCGTGTTCGCCCGCGCCCGTGTCCGTTCCCGCGAGATTATCACCAGCACGACGATCGTCGCCACGTAAGGCAGCGCCGTCATGAATTGCGACGGAATGCCGAGACCCGCCCCCTGCGCATGGAACTGCAGGATCGTGATCGCGCCGAACAGATAGGCACCGATCAGCGCCCGCCCCGGCATCCAGGAGGCGAAGACGACCAGCGCCAGCGCGATCCAGCCCCGCCCTGCCGTCATCTCCTTCATCCACATCGGCGTGTAGGACAGCGACAGGTAGGCACCTGCCAGTCCTGCACACAGGCCGCCGAACAGCACCGCCAGATAGCGCACCCGGACGACCGGCAGCCCCAGAGAATGGGCCGAATGGTGGTTGTCGCCAACCGCCCGCAACGTCAGCCCGGCCCGCGTCCTGTTGAGGAACCACGTCACGCCGACCACGAGCGCGAACGACAGGTAGACGAGCCCATCCTGACCGAATACCACCTGTCCGACCAGCGGCAGATCGCTCAGCACGGGCACGTGGAGCTGCGGCAGCGGATTGCGGGCGACGCCGACATAGTCTTCTCCGATCATGCCGCTCACGCCGATGCCGAACAGTGTCAGCGCCAGTCCGGTCGCCACCTGGTTGGTGGCGAGCGACACCGCGAGCACTGCGAAGACGAACGCCATCACAAGGCCGGCAGTCGCGCCGGCGACGACACCGACGAGCCCGTTGCCGGTGATGACGGCGGCGGTGAAGGCGCAGACGGCCCCCATGATCATCATTCCCTCGACGCCGAGGTTGAGGACCCCGGACCGCTCGGCCACCAGTTCGCCGATGGCGGCCAGCAGCAACGGGGTGGAGGCGGTGATGACGGTCAGCAGGACGGCCTCGAGAATGGTCATCTTCGGCCTCCGGAGGCGGCAGGCGCGCGGACGCGAAGCCGATAGAGGATGAAGGTGTCGCAGGCCAGCAGGAAGAACAGCAGTATTCCCTGGAAGACCATGGCGACATCGGTGGGAAGGTCGAGGCGGATCTGGGCTGTCTCGCCGCCGATGTAGGACACCGACATGACGGTCGCGGCCAGAACGATGCCGATCGGATTGAGGCGTCCGAGGAAGGCGACGATGATGGCGGTGAAGCCATAGCCCGGCGAGATCGTCGGCAGCAGCTGGCCGATGGTGCCGGACACTTCCGCGATACCGGCGAGGCCGGCCATGGCGCCGCTCGTCAGGAACACGAACAGCACCAGCGAGCGCGTTCCGAATCCGGCGAAGCGGGCAGCCTTGGGAGCCTGGCCGAAGGTACGGATCTCGAACCCCTTGAGCGTTGTCGGCAGCAGCAGCGCCATGGCCCCCGCCAGCAGGAAGGCGAACACCACGCCGAGGTGCAGCCGGCCGTCCGAGGTCAATCCGGGCAGGCTCGCGGCGCGGGAGAACAGCGCCGTTTCGGGGAAATTGAAGCCGGCCGGATCGCGCCACGGGCCGCGGACCAGATAGTCGAGCAGCAGCAGGGCGACATAGGTCAGCATCAGGCTGGTCAGGATCTCGTTGGCACGGAAGACCGTCTTCAGCAGCGCGGGGATCGCTGCCCACAGCAAGCCGCCGAGGATGCCGGCCGCCAGCATCGTCACGAGCAGCAGCGGCGAGTCCCAGCCGCCGAGACGCAACGCCACCCACGTTCCGAAGATCGCGCCGAGCGTGTACTGCCCCTCCGCCCCGATGTTCCAGACATTCGCCTGGAAGCACAGCGACAGGCCAAGCGCGATCATGATCAGCGGCGAGGCCTTGACCAGCAGTTCCTGCGCCGAATAGGCGGATGTAAAGGGAGAAAGGAAGTATATGTAAAGGCCTTGCACGGGATCCTTGCCGGCAAGAGTGAACAGGATCGCACCGGCAAGCACCGTCAACGCGATCGCGATGACCGGCGACAGCAGCGCCATCTGGCGCGACGGCGCAGGGCGGCGTTCCAGCTCAAGCCGCATCGCTGGCCTGCCCTGCCGCGTCGTCGCCGTGGACCCCGGCCATCAGGAGCCCGATACGTTCCATCGTCATCTCGGCGGCCGGATGGACGGCGGACAGACGGCCGCGCGAGATCGCCGCGATGCGGTCGGCGATCTGAAACAGTTCATCGAGATCCTGGGTGATGACGACGACCGCACTGCCAGCGGCGGCAAGGTCCAGGATCGCCTGGCGGATCGCCGCGGTCGCGCCGGCATCGACGCCCCAGGTCGGCTGGCTGAGAACCAGCACACCGGGCTTGCGGAGCATCTCCCGCCCGACCACGAACTTCTGGAGGTTGCCCCCGGACAGGCTGCCGGCGAGTGGATCCGGCGCACCGACGCGCACATCGAACCGGCGGATCACCTCCCCTGAGATGGCCCGTGCCCGGCCGCGATCCACAAGCCCGTGCCGCACCACGGGCTGGGTCGCGTGACCTGACAGGACGACATTGTCTGACAGCGCGAAGCGGGCGACGGCTGCCTCGCCGATGCGCTCCTCGGGCGAGAAGGCCGCCCCGAGACGCCGACGCGCGCTGATTCCGCGATGTCCGACCGGCGTTCCGTCGATGGTGACGCTATCCGGCCGGTCCACCGTCACGATCCCGGCGAGCGCCCGGAACAGCTCCTCCTGTCCGTTACCGGCGACTCCGGCGATCCCGAGAACCTCGCCGCCGCGCACCGAGAAGGAGATTCCGTGCAGGGTGGTGCCGAGCGGGTCTTCGGGCTCGACCGTGAGATCTCGAACCTCGAGGCGGACGGGACCGAGCGGATGCTCCCGAGCGGGCTTCACCTCCCTGACGTCGCTGCCGACCATCATGCGGGCGAGGCTCGCCGCGGTCTCAAGACGCGGATCGCAGGTGGCGACGACAGAGCCGCGTCTGAGGATGGTCGCCGTCGAGCAGATCCGCTTCACCTCCTCGAGCCGGTGGCTGATGTAGAGGATCGCTCGGCCCTCGCCGGCCAGTCGCTCGAGCGTCTCGAACAGCCGGTCCGCCTCCTGTGGCGTCAGCACGGCCGTCGGCTCGTCCATGATCAGCAGACGGGGATCCTGCATCAGGCATCGGACGATCTCGATGCGTTGCCGTTCACCCACCGAAAGGGAATGAACGTAGCGGTTCGGATCGAGCGGCAGACCATAATCCTGCGAGATCGAGCGTACCTGGCGGGCTACGGCCCGCACCGATGAGCCGCTCGGCAGGGCCAGCGCGATGTTCTCCGCGACGGTGAGCGCCTCGAACAGCGAGAAGTGCTGGAACACCATGCCGATGCCGAGGGCCTGGGCATCGGCCGGAGCCCTCAGGGCAACCTCGCGGCCGCGCCATAGGATCGTGCCGGCGTTCGGTTCGAGAAGTCCGTAGAGAATTTTCACCAGCGTCGACTTGCCGGCGCCGTTCTCCCCGAGCAGGGCATGGATCTCGCCCTCGACGACGGTCAGGTCGACATTGCTGTTGGCAGTGACCACGCCGAACGACTTCGACAGCCCGCGCACCTCTAGCAGCGCCGGGCGGCCGGCCAGCGTGGCGATGGTGTCAGCCTTGGTCACGCCGCACTGTCCCCCCAGTCGCGGTCCGGCGCCTGAACCGCAATGGTTACGTCAAGGCTCCGCGCCTTGCCAGACCCACCAATGCAATCACGATGCCACCATCCGCCTGCCAGAGTGCATGAATTGAATTCACAATATCCAATATCTATATGATATTGAATGGATTTTCTGGATTTTATCACAAGGTAAAATTATCCACCGCTTCCTGCGCGCCGGTCGTTCCGGCGCGGTGTCGAGTTCGCATGATGAGCAATTCGGCGGCGACTGCCGCGGCAATGATCGGCGGCTCCTTGCCAGAAATGCCGGGCACGCCGATCGGGCAGCGCAGCCTGTCGATGGCAGACTGGCCAAGCCCGGCGGCGGCAAGCTGTGAGGCGAAGCGTGCCCGCTTGGTGGCGCTGCCGATCACGCCGACATAGGGAAACGTGTTCCTGGCGAGCGCTGCGGCGCAGATGTCGAGGTCGAGTGCATGGCTGTGCGTCATGATCACCACCAGCGCCTCGGCGGGCGCATCGGCGACAAGGCCGGCCGGCCTCGATTCGAGAACGGCGGTCACGTTCTCGGGCATGAGCTCGGGAAAGGCGTCCGCCCGCGAATCGGCCCACGTCACGGCGAAAGGCAGCGGCGCCAGCGCCAGTATCAGCGCCCGCCCGACATGGCCCGCGCCGAACAGCAGCACCGGATGGCGCCGGTCGCCGAACGTCTCCACCAGATCGCAATCCTCCGGCGGGCTCGTCAGGCGTCCTGTTGCGATCCGCCGCTCGGTGGGCCGCGTGGAATCCCCGAACCGGGTCGCGGCCGCAAAGCCACCCGAGGCTTCGAGCAAGGCATATTGCCCGACCCGGTCGAGGTCGGCTGCACCGAACCGTTCGATGGCGATCTCCGCCCGTCCGCCGCAGCACTGGCCGAGGTCAGGACCGAGCGCGAAGCTGCGCCGGAGTGTTGCCGCCGAGTCCCCATCGGCGAGAATCGTGCGCGCGATGTCGATTGCCCGCCATTCCAATGTACCGCCGCCGATCGAACCGGCGATCGCACCGCCGGGTGCGACGGCCATGCGGGCGCCGGCCTCGCGTGGTGCGGAACCGCGCGTCGATACGACCGTCACCAGTGCCGCCGCCCCCTGCTGGCGGATCAGCCGCTCGATGATGGTCCAGACCGTAGCCATCGCGTTGCCTGCCGCAGGGTCAGGTCCAGCCGTCGTCGGTCACCGCGGCGATCGCCCGCAGGATCGCCTCGGGTGTTGCCGGTGCCTGTAGCGGCACCATCACATCGTGCGGTGCCAGGCTCGCAATGGCGTCGAAGATGGCCGAGTGGACGGACGTCGCCAGCATCAGGGGCGGCTCGCCGACCGCCTTCGAGGCGTAGATCGCGGCCTCGCGGTTGGCGCCGTCGAACAGATGTACATTGAATGTGGCCGGAATGTCGGAGGCTGTCGGGATCTTGTAGGTCGCGGGCGCATGGGTCCGGAGCCGACCCTCGCGGTCGAAGACGAGTTCCTCCATCGTCAGCCAGCCCATGCCCTGCACGAATCCGCCTTCGATCTGGCCGATATCGATCGCCGGATTGATGGAACGGCCGACGTCATGGACGATGTCCACCCGATCGAGACGGAACTCGCCGGTGACCGTATCCACGGTGACCTCCGAGCAGGCGGCGCCGTAGGCAAAATAGAAGAACGGCCGCCCCTCTGCCGTCGCCCGGTTCCAGCCGATCCTTGGGGTCCGGTAATAGCCGGTCGCCGACAGCGATATGCGCGCCAGGAAGGCCTGTCGGGCAAGGTCGCCGAAGCCGACCGAATGGTTGCCGACGATGACCCGGTTATCGCGGAAGCGGACGTTCGAGGACTGACCGCCATAGGTCGCAGCCGCAAATTCGGCCAGCCGCTCGCGGATCTGCGCCGCCGCGATCCTCGCCGCCATGGCGTTCAAGTCGGTGCCCGACGAGGCGGCGGTCGGCGCGGTGTTCGGGACCTTCGCAGTTGACGTGGCGGTGATCTTCACACGGTCGAGGTCGATTCCGAATTCGTCGGCAACGACCTGCGCGACCTTGACGAACAGGCCCTGCCCCATCTCGGTGCCACCGTGGTTCAGGTGCACGCTACCGTCGGTATAGACATGCACCAGGGCGCCGGCCTGGTTGAGGAATGTGGTTGTGAAGGAGATGCCGAACTTCACCGGCGTGATCGCGATGCCCTTCCGCAGGAAGCTGTTCGCGGCGTTGAAGTCGTCGACAGCCGCCCGGCGGGCGCGATAGTCCGACAGCGTCTCGACGGCTTCGACGACATCCGGCGCGATATTGTCGAAGACCGTCATGCCGTAGGGCGTCACGTCGCGGCCGGGCCCGTAGAGATTGCGCTTGCGCACGTCGAGCGGATCGATTCCGAGGCGATGGGCGACCTGATCAATGGCATGTTCGATCGCCAGCATGCCTTGCGGGCCGCCGAACCCTCGGAACGCCGTGTTGGAGACGGTGTTGGTACGCCATCGCTTCGACCGGATGGCGATGTCGGGAACGAAATAGGCGTTGTCGGCATGGAAGACGGTCCGGTCGACGACGGCGTTCGACAGGTCCCGGGAATGGCCGCAGCGAGCATGGAAGTCGAAGGAGGCCGCGAGGATCGTGCCGTCATCCGCAAACCCCAGTTCCCAGTCCACGAGGAAATCGTGGCGCTTGCCGGTCATCACCATGTCATCGTCGCGATCGAGGCGCAGCTTGCAGGGACAGCCGGTCAGGCGTGCGGCGAGGGCGGCGAGCGCGGCCCACTGTGCCGCCTGGGATTCCTTTCCGCCGAAGGCGCCGCCCATGCGCCGCACCTCGCAAACCACCGCATTGATCGGCAGACCGAGGACGTCCGCGACCGCCTTCTGGACCTCGCTCGGATGCTGAGTGGAGGACAGGACGTAGATGTCGCCGTCCTCCTGGGGGGCGGCAAAGGCGACCTGGCCCTCCAGGTAGAAATGCTCCTGCCCGCCGATTGCGAGAGTCGCGGCGAGGCGATGCGGTGCTGCGGCCAGTGCGCTGGCCGCGTCACCGCGCAGGATGTCGAAATCCGGATCGAGCCGCATGCCCGCGGCCCGCGCCGCCTCCACCGTGACGACTGGCGGCTCGGCGGCGATCTCAACGCGGGCCAGACGCACGGCGCGGCGGGCCTGGTCCCGCGTCGCTGCCACCGCGATGAAGAGCGGCTGGCCATGGAAGGCGACTCGGCCTTCGGCCAGCAAGGGGTCGTCACCTGCACCGACCGGGCTGATCTCGTTGTGGCCGGGAATGTCCGCAGCGGTCGCGACGCAGACCACCCCGGGTGCCGTACGTACCGGCTCGAGATCCAACCGGACGATGCGGCCGCAGGCGACGGGAGAGCCTCCTACCGCGACATGCAGCGTACCGGCCGGCTGCGGCACGTCGTCCACATAGAGCGCGGTTCCGCGCACATGCTTGCCGGCGCTGTCGTGGGACAGCGGTTGCCGGACCGCACGCAGTTCCCCGGACGGATTGGCGTGCGGGTCAAGCATCTTGCGTCTCCCGCACGCCGACGAGGCGGGTCGCCGTCGTCGGTGTTCCGGCGATCTCGGTCAACGCCTTGCGCAGCAGACCCTGCGCGACCCTGAGCCGGTAGCTGGCGCTGGCGCGATGGTCGCTGAGCGGCGTGAAGTCGTCGGCGAGCGCGGCAACGGCATTCTTCCAGCTGTCGGGCCGATCGAGGCTTGCGCCGGAGAGCGCGGTCTCGGCGATTCCGGCGCGCCGGGGCGTGCCGGCCATGCCGCCAAAGGCGAGTCGGGCGGACGCGATCCGGCGGCCATCGAGCTCAAGCGCAAATGCCGCCAGCACGGCCGAGATGTCCTGGTCGAACCGCTTGGAGATCTTGAAGGCGCGGAACGCCGTATGCTTGCCGGGTTTCGGCAGGCGTATCGCAACCAGGAATTCGCCGGGGCGGCGATCCTGGCGGCCATATTCGAGGAAGAACCTCTCGAGTGGCAGGAGCCGCGTCTCGTTCTCCCGGCGCAGCGTGATCTCCGCGCCGAGCGCGATCAGCAGCGGCGGCATGTCGCCGATCGGCGAGCCATTGGCGATGTTGCCGCCGATGGTCCCGACCGCGCGGACCTGGGGCGATCCCAGCCGGCGCAGCACCTCGCCGATGTCCGGGTCGAGTGCGGCGAGCGCGGCAGCGGCCTCGTTATAGGTCGTGGCGGCACCGATCCTCAAGGCATCGCCCTCGTCCGCAATCCCGGCGAGACCGGCGACCCTGCCCAGGTGGATCACCTTGTCGATCGGCCTGAACTGCTTGGTGATCCAAAGCCCGACGTCGGTGGCTCCTGCAACGAGTGTGGCGTCAGGATGGCGTGCATGGAGCTCGGCGAGCGCGTCGAGGTTCGTCGGCGCGGCAAAGAATGCGGTGTCGTCACCTGCAAACAACGGGGCGCCATCGGTCAGCCCGACCAGCGCGGCACCGGTCCGCTTCCCGCCGAAGCCGTCCGCGCCGTCGTCGGCACAGGCGTCGAGCGCTGCGTCGATGATCGGCCGGTAGCCGGTGCAGCGGCACAGATTGCCTGCGATGGCGTCGGTGACGTTGCGGCGTGAGACCGGCTGCCCGGCCAGCCCCTTCCGGAAGGCGAACAGCGCCATCACGAAACCTGGTGTACAGTATCCGCACTGGCTGGCGTGGCGGTCCATGAACGCCTGCTGGATCGGATGCAGGCCGTCGGCGCCGATGTCCTCGACAGTGACGATCTCGGCGCCGTCGGCCATGCCGAGCAGGTGGATGCAGGCATTCACCGGGCGGTACACCGTGCCGCCGTCGGGACCGGGCCGACCGATCGCGACCGTGCACGCGCCGCAATCGCCCTCGGCGCAGCCCTCCTTGGTACCGGTTGCCCGCTCGCGCAGCCGCAGATGGTCGAGCAGCGTCTCGGTCGGGGCAAATCCCGATATCTCGACGACCCGACCGCGTCGCAGGATGCGGACCGCGTCGCGCGCCGGCGCCATCTCAGCTTCCCCGGTAGGTCGAGTAGCCATAGGGCGAAACGAGCAGCGGCACGTGATAGTGCGCCTCGGGCTCGGCAATGCCGAAGCGGATCGGGATAACGTCGAGAAATGGCGGATCCGGTAGCTCGACGCCCGTGGCGCGAAGGTAGTCGCCGACATGGAAAGACAGCTCGTAAACGCCAGGTCGCAGCGCCGCCCCCTCGACCAGCGGCCGGTCGACCCGACCGTCCTGATTGGTGTCCATGTCGGCGAGGACGTCGCCGTCGCGCCGCAGCACGATCCTCATTCCCGCGGCAGGCCGGCCCGCGGCTGTATCGAGAACATGCGTCGTAAGTCGTCCCATACGGATCTGCTGCGCAGCGGCTGGGCGTGACCGATTCACGCGCACAACCCAAGCATAATGAGGCCCGGATCGCTCGCGGGCAATGCGGGACAGGGCTGCGAACGCTACGCCACCGGCCTCCTACTGCATGTAGGGGTCGGGCGGCGCCAGACAGGCGTAGAACCTGGCCTCGTCGAGAGCCGAATCGCCGCAGCGAAGGAAACGCTCCAGTTCCCCGACATGCTCGTAGTTGACGTAGGGATTGACGAGGAATCGTCCGTCCTGCGAGCGGAACCCGCCGAGCCGGTCGATCTCGCCGTCAAGCTCCGGATGCTTGGCGATGATCGCCTCGCGCAACTCCTCGCCCGCGATGAAGTTGTCCGGGAGCTGGTCGAAGGGGCCGTCGAGATAGTTGTTGGCACGGACATTCGCGGCGTAGACGCCGACGAGGATGCGTCGCGGGGCGAATCGGTCCGCATAGAAGGCGAAGCCGGTCCGGGCGCCGATCGTGAGGGCCGGATGGTCCTGATGGAACGGCACCAGCATGTCGTTCAGCGGCTCGCGCTCGTCGAGTACGAACAGGAAGTCCTTCCGCTCCTCATTGAACAGGACGTAGAACGGAATTCCGGACTCATCAAACGTGGCGCCGATGTAGCGGTCGCCCGCGACGATGACGCCGTCCGGTGGAACTACGCCGCCGCGGTCGTTCAAGTGGAACACGACGGTCTTGTCGGCGAAGGTCACCGCGTAGGTGAGTGGTGCCCGCCGCTCCACCGTCACGCCCTCGGCCTTGGTGAGCGGGCGGTACTCCATCACCAGTTCGACGTTCCAGGGCTCGCTCTTGGAGAAATAGGCGAAGTGCAGGACGCCGTCGTCGCGATCCCCGACATCGAGCCGGAGGTTGCCGCCGAACTCGATCCCACTCCAGTAGAACGAGAAATAGTAGTAATTCTCGGTAGGGTAGACCTTAACCTCGGCCGGCAGTGCGGCGAAGACATGCGCGAACACCGCCATCGGGTCGCCGATGTCGAGAGTCGGCGCCCCGGCGATGCGGTCGATCAGTTGCTCGTTGAACACGACGCCATAGCCCGGCTCGCCGGGGCGCGGCTCGGCGGCGGCGAGCGATGGTGGGGCCGACGAGGAAAACACCAGGGACAACGCCCCGGCCGCCGCCGTCAGAACCGCCTGCCGAAATGTCGTCGCCACGATCAGTTCCGCTCGTTCTGCTGGCCCCGCTGCTGCTGTTGTTGCTGCATCTGCAACAGCCGCTGGGCCTGCGAGATCTGCGGATTGTGGGCCTGGGCCGGCGGTCGTTGCTGCTGCTGAGGCGGCTGGGCAGGCGTCCGCGGCGCCTGAACGGCCGGCGGTCGCTGCTGCGCGGCCGACACGTTGGGAGTGTGGGCGGGTTGCTGAGGCATCGTGGCCGCCCGCGAGGCCGCCTGGCTGTGCGCAGGCTGCGGTGGCGTCTGCGGCGGTCGCGGCTGGGTTGCGGCGCGCGAAGAACTCTGGCTGTGCGCGGGCTGCGGCGGGGTCGTGGCCGCCCGCGAGGCCGCCTGGCTGTGCGCAGGCTGCGGTGGCGTCTGCGGCGGTCGCGGCTGGGTTGCGGCGCGCGAGGCATTCTGGCTGTGTGCGGGCCGCGGCGGGGTCGTGATGGCGCGCGAGGCCGCCTGGCTGTGCACGGGTTGTTGTGGTGTTCCCGGTGTGGCCGCGCCGCGCGAAACCGTTTCGTTGTGCGCCGGCGGCTGCGGGGTCGTCGCCCGCGACTGCTGGGCGCTGTGCGAGGGCACCGTCGTGGCGCGCGAAGCAGTCGGGTTGTGAGCGGGAAGTCCCGGCGACGGTTGCCCGGGCGATGGCTGACCTGGCGAGGGCACCGTCGTGGCGCGTGAGGCCGCGGGCTTGTGCGATGGTTGCGTCGCGCCCGCGGAGATGCCGGCATCATGCGCCGGTGTTCCGGGTCTCGGGATGCCGGGCGTCTGGCCACCGCCGGCCGACACTACCTGGTTGTGCGCAGGTGTGCCGGGCTGGCCCGGCGATACTGGTGGCCGCGGCTGGGTGATGATCCCCTGCGAGGTCTGGGCGTTGTGCTGCCCCGAGCGGGACTGGCGGTGGAAATTCGACACCGCCGGCTGGTGCACGGGTGGCCGTGCCTGCGAGTTGGCCGGATTGTGCAGCGACGACTCGCCGTTGCGATGGAAGTTCGAGATCGACAGCTGATGCGACGGCGGCTGGGCGTCCGATGTGCCGCGATTGTGCATCCCGGACTGATTGCGGCCGTGGAAGTTCGACACCTGTGGCGCATGCACGGGGCTGGCGCGCGATGTGTTGGGGTCGTGCAGTCCGGACGCGCCGGTGCGGTGGAATGACGTCACACCCGGATCGTGCACGGGACGCGCCGTCGAGGTGCCCGGGTTGTGCATGGCCGACTGTCCGGTCCGGTGGAACGAGGAGATCTGCACCGTATGGATGCCGATCGGGTTCGAGCGCCGCGCATCGTGAGCTCCCGACGCATAGGTGCGGTGGAAGTCGGACAGCGACGGCTCATGGATCGGCCGCATACGGGTGGTCAGCGGATCGTGCTGGCCGGACGTGAACGAGCGGTGGAAATAGGAGATGTTGTCGCGGTGTATCGGCTGGCTGCGAGTCGTCGTCAGGTCGTGGATCGACGAGGGCGAGCGGTCATGGAATCGCGACTGGGCCGGACTGTGGATCGGACGATGGCGGGTCGTCAACCGGTCGTGCACGTCTGACGTGTAGCGGCTGTGGAAGCTCGATACTGCCGGCGTGTGCACCGGACGCATCCGCGTCACCGCGCCGTCATGCGAGGATGAATTGAACCGGCGATGGAAGGCCGACAGCTGCACCCAGTGGGCCGGAGCGAGCCGGGTGACATAGCCATCGTGGCGCGACGAACTCCACGTCCTGTGGAATCTCGAAAAGTCGTAGCGGTGCGACGGCAGCAGCGACGACGTCCGGTAGTCGTGCAGGACCGACCGGTAGCTGGAATGGAATCCCGACAGCCCCGGCGAGTGGACCGGCAGCAGCTGGGTGTAGACGCTGTCGTGGTAGGCCGAGCCCCAGGTCAGATGGAACTGCGAGAGCGCGACGCGGTGCAGCGGCACCGGCTGACTGAGCACGCTGTCGTGCAGCGAGGACTGCCAGGTACGGTGGAAATAGGAGATTTCCGGATCGTGGTAGACGATCGGGCCGCTGGTCCGCGGGTCGTGACTGACGGAGTCGAACTTTCGGTGATAGGTCGAGATCTGCACCAGATGGGCGGGCGGCGGCGGCACGTCGACCGGCACCAGCGCGCAGTCCTGGTCGTTGGCCGCGCTCGCGTCACCGTCCTGGTTGGCGTTCGGACCGAACAGCGTCTCGACCAGCCCGGGGCCGATATTGCCGGTGGTCGGGAGGCCCAACGCACTTTCGGCGGCGCGGATCGCCGCGGCGGTATTCGGACCCATCAGGCCGTCGACAGTACCGGGGTTGAAGCCGCGCTTCTTCAGTTCCGCCTGCACGGCACGGATCCGGTCGCGGCCCTGGCGTCCGAGCCATGTCACCGCCGCGCAGTTGTTGAGCCGCGGTTCGCGGTGGTTCGGCCCCGGCCTCAGTGCGATCGAGAAGGTGAGCTGCTGGCCCGGCTGCAGCGTCGTCGTCGGGTGTTGGCAGTAGACGTTGCCATCCGCCGGGTAGCAGATCCACGGCTCCGGTCCCGCGCTGGTGAACGAGACGCCCGGCGCACCGATCGTGTCGGTCAGCAGGATAGGACCCAAGTAATCGACCGGACCCCGGTTCGTCACCGAAATTTCGTAAATGCAGTCCCCGCCGGGACGGCAGGTGCCGAACCCGGTCTTGGCAACGGCGAGATCCGGGAGCGGCGCAGGGAGGTTCTGCCTAGCCTCGGGCGGCAGATCCACCGCCGAGCCCTCGTCGCTCGGCAGCTCGACGGTCTGGATCGGTGGCTCGCCACGGTAGATCGCCAGACTGCCCATTGCGCCGACCAGTGGGCCGCTGCCCGCGGCCGGAACGATGTAGGAGGACAGCGGTCCCTCCGGCGGGGTAACGGGGCCGCCAGCGGCCGGATAGGGCTGAATCGTTACCGGCGCGACAAGATCGACCATCGCTGCGGCGGGCGTTCCCTGGAGACCGCCGATCGGTCCCTCGATGCTCGCCCGACCCGTCGCGCGGTCGATGCAGGGGGCGGTGACGTCGCACAGCGGGTCGCCGGACATCCAGACGGTTCCGTCCGGCGCGTCCGGGTCAATGGCGCCTTCCTCGGTGAAGCCGTGGCCATAGGCGACGCCGCCTGAAGCGTTGGCGCGGATGAAAGGTGGCGCATCGGCGCCACGCTCGGGAAATCCGACGTCGTAGCGACCATCCGGTTCCCAGACGCCGTCCTCGCCGCGCACGAAATGCAGGACACGGGCGCCGCCCGGACGGACGAGCCGTGCCTCGCTGGCAGTGAATACCGGAGCCGGACGGGCCCGCTCGGCGATTACCATTCCGCCATCCGAGGAGAAGGCAATCTGGGTGATCGCAGGCGATTCGACCTGAGCCGCAGCCTCGCCGATATCCTCGATCGGCGGCACGATGAATTCGCGGCGGACATCGGTCAGATCGAAACCGCCATTGCCGTCCAGCCGGATCGACCAGACGCTGGTGCGCGCATCGTCGCCGGCTGTAACCCATTCCGGATTGCCGAACCCGGCACCGCCCCACACTGCATAGTAGAGGCGCACCGTATCGGTGATCGGGTCGCGCTGGATGCCGAGGCCCCAGACCCGTCGGCGGAAGTCCGCATAGTTCCAGCAGTCGGGCGTTCGCGAGAACGCGGCGGCGTTGCCGTCGGCATCGACACAGTTGTCGAAGCGCGGCGCAGCCTCGATGTCCTGCGGCACCACGTCGAGGACCAGATACTGGCCGGACGGCACGTCGAGGAAATAGGATCGCCCGTCGAGCCCGTGATCGAAGACCTGCACGGTCTCACCGGAGGCCAGGTCGACGCGGTGGATCAGGCCGCTCTCGAGGTCTGAGACGAACAGCTGGCGGTTCCAGGGATCGAAGGTGACGCCGCCCAGCGCCGCTCCGCCGTTGCCGTTCGCATCGCCGATCTCGGCGAAGGGCACCGGCCGGTAGCCATTCGCCGCATCGAGCTTCCAAAGCGTGCCCGGGCCTCCACCTTCGCCCCACATGCCCGGCGCCCAGTCCCGACCGGCAGGATCCAGATAGAGGCCGAATGCAGACGTTGCGGCGAGATAGGCATTGGCCGGTTCCGCATCGTCGAAGGCAACCCCGAATACCTGACCGATCGTGCCGGCGGTCAGCGCGAAGGTTTGCGGTGCATTGTCCCAGACGCTGCCGTTCGCGGCGAAGCCGGGTGAGGTCAGGCCGAAGGCCCGCACCGTCACACCGTCGGGATCGGGCAGCGGCGTGTTTCCAGCCTCCCTGCGCAGACCCGAAAACTGCGTGACGACGCCGTCCCCCGGCGCAAGGATGCCGGACTGGGCGGACGCATTCCCATCGGGCGTTGCCGCCGACAGGCCGAACAGCATCACCCCTGCTGCGAGCGACCGGATGCTGGAAAGCATGCAATGGCGTGGGGGCATCGTCACCTCGGAATGCCGGGAACAGGGAGTTCCGGCCGAATCATTGGCGTGTTGTCCGAGCCCCCGGACACGCTCGACTCTATCAGGGATCGGGGCCGTTTCAAGGCAAACGCCGCGGCGGCCGGCAGATCAGGGCAGCAGGACCGTCGCGCCGGTGGTCCTGCGGCCTTCGAGATCGCGGTGGGCAGCCGCTGCGTCCTTGAGGGGGTAGGTCTGATGAATCTCTATCTTCACCGCACCGCTGGCAACCACGTCGAACAGCTCATTGGCGGTTGCAACGAGATCTTCCCGCCGTGCGACGTAGACGAACAGCGTCGGCCGGGTCACGTACAGGCATCCCTTCTGCGCGAGAATGCCGAGATCCATCGGTGGTACCGGCCCGGACGACTGGCCGAACAGCGCCCACAGGCCGAGCGGCCGCAGGCAGTCCATCGAGCCGGGATAGGCGTCCTTGCCGACGGAATCATAGACGACATCGACCCCTTTGCCGCCGGTCAGCTCCCGGACCCGCTCGACGAAGTTCTCGGTGCGGTAGTTGATGGTGTGGTCGCAGCCGTGGGCCCTGGCCAGTTCGGCCTTCTCGTCGGAGCCGACGGTACCGATGACGGTTGCGCCGAGATGCTTTGCCCACTGGCAGGCGATCAGCCCGACGCCGCCGGCGGCGGCATGAAACAGGATCGTGGTGCCGGGCTCCACCTTGTAGGTTCTGCGCAGCAGATACTGGGCGGTCATGCCCTTCAGCATCATCGCCGCGCCGGTTTCGTAGGAGATCGCGTCCGGCAGCTTCACCACCTTGTCGGCGGCGATCACCCGCTCCTCGGCATAGGAGCCGATGGTGGCGGCATAGGCGATCCGGTCGCCGACCTTCAGGTCGGTGACGCCGTCACCGACGGCCACCACGTCGCCTGCCCCCTCGTTGCCCGGCGTGAAGGGCATGGTCGGTGCCTTGTAGAGGCCGGTGCGGAAATAGACGTCTATGTAGTTGAGCCCGACCGCCCTGTGGCGAACGACGATCTCGCCCGGCCCGGGTTGCGGCGTATCGACCGCCTCCCATTTCATCACGTCGGGACCGCCCGTCTCGTACACCCGGATCGCGTGGACCATGAGCCCTCTCCTGCCGATTCCTCGCTTCTTGGCGTCGGACCGTATCAGCGCCGCCGGCCTCGCGGAAGTGTCGCCAGTCCCGCCTCCACGATTGCCGTCTGGTCGATCCGGTGGTGATGATAGAGGTCGGGGATCGTACCGGTCTGGCCGAAATGCTCGACACCGAGCGCCTCGACGCGATGCCCGGCGACGGAGCCGATCCAGGCAAGCGTCGCCGGGTGGCCGTCGATGACCGTGACGATACGGGCATCGCGGGCGAGTGGTGCCAGCAATCGCTCGACGTGGGAGAGTGCCGCGCCGCGGCCGATCTGGCGGGCCCGCTGTGCCGCCTGCCAGCCAGCGTTCAGCCGGTCGGCCGATGTCACCGCCAGCAATCCTGCGCCCGGCTCGATCTGAAGCAGTTCGCCGAGCGCGGAGGCGGCCTCCGGTGCGACCGCCCCTGAATAGGCGACGACAAGGCTCGCGCCCTCGGCCGGTGGTCGCTGCCAGTAGGCGCCCTTGAGGATTCCCTCGCGCATGTCCTCGTCGATGTCCCGGAGCGGCTGGTCGAGCGGACGCGTCGACAGCCGCAGATAGACTGAACCGCCCTCCTTCTCGTGCAGCCACTCGCCGGCCGCGGCCTTGCCGCCACGCTGGATGTAGTCGAACGCCCATTCCAGGATGACCGCGAGTTCATCGACATAGGCGGGCTCGAAATAGGCGAGCCCATCCTGCGCCATGCCGATCAGCGGCGTGCCGATCGACTGGTGCGCTCCGCCCTCCGGCGCCAGCGTCACGCCGGAGGGTGTCGCGACCAGGATGAAGCGGGCATCCTGATAGCAGGCATAGTTCAGCGCATCGAGGCCACGGGCGATGAACGGATCGTACAGCGTGCCGATCGGCAGCAGCCGCTCGCCGAACAGCGAATGCGCCAGGCCGAGCGCCCCGAGCGCCAGGAAGAGGTTGTTCTCGGCGATCCCGAGTTCGATGTGCTGCCCCTTCGGTCCCATGTCCCAGCGCTGCGCCGACATCAGCTTGCGCTCCTGGAACACGTCCGGTCGCACCTCGCGGGCGAAGATGCCGCGCCGGTTCACCCAGGGGCCGAGATTGGTCGACACGGTGACATCCGGCGAGGTCGTGACGATGCGGTCGGCGAGCGGTCCGCCTGCCCTGGCGATGCCGTCGAGAATCTTGCCGAAGCCCTCCTGCGTCGACATCGCGCCGCGCAGCGGCGGCAGCGGCAAGCTCGGCACTGGAATGCGACCGGCTTCGAGCCGCCGCCTGCCCCGGGCGTTGAACGGGGCCCTCGCAAGGATCGAAGCAAGCTCCGCCGGCGAGATGCCGAGCCCTGCGGTCGGGTCCCATTCCTCGCCTTCGCCGATGCCGTTTGCCGCCCGGAAGCCGGCCATCTGCTCCCTCGTCATCAGGCCGGCATGGTTGTCCTTGTGGCCCTGGAAGGGCAGTCCGTGGCCCTTGATCGTGTAGGCGATGAAGCAGACAGGCCGATCCTCGGGTGCCGACTCGAAGGCCTCGACGACGCTTTCCATGCAATGGCCGCCGAGATCCGTCATCAGCCGGGCAAGGGCGTCGTCGTCGAGGCCGTCGATGAGGCGCAGCACGTCCGGCTCATGGGCGAGGTCGGCGCGCAGCTGGTTGCGCCAGGCGGCGCCGCCCTGGAATACCAGCGCCGAATAGAGCGCATTGGGGCATTCGTCGATCCAGCGCCGCAGTGCATCGCCGCCGGGCCTGGCGAAGGCGGCCTCGAGGCGCTTGCCGTACTTGATCGTGACCACCGCCCAGCCCAACGCCCTGAACACGTCCGCATGCTTCTGGAACAGGGCGTCGGAGACGACGGAATCGAGGCTCTGGCGATTGTAGTCGATCACCCACCAGCAGTTCCTCAGACCGTGCTTCCAGCCCTCCAGCAGACATTCGAAGATGTTGCCCTCGTCGAGCTCGGCGTCGCCGAGCAGCGCCACCATGCGGCCCTCCGGCCAGTCCTTCATGCCGCCATGGGCGAGGACATAGTCCTGTGCGAGACTGGCGAACGCGGTGATCGCGACGCCGAGACCGACAGAGCCGGTCGAGAAGTCAACGTCGTCGACATCCTTGGTGCGCGAGGGATAGGACTGGGCGCCGCCATAGCCCCGGAAATTCTCGAGCTTCTCGCGAGTCTGGTTGCCGAACAGGTACTGGATGGCATGGAAGGCGGGACTGGCATGCGGCTTCACCGCGACCCGGTCCTGCGGCCGCAGGATGCGGAAGTACAGGGCGGTCATCACCGTTGAAAGAGATGCCGACGAAGCCTGGTGCCCGCCGACCTTGAGCCCATCGACGTTCGGACGCACATGGTTGGCGTTGTGAATGATCCACGAGGACAGCCACAGCACCTTCTTCTCGAGCATCTCCAGGGTGGCGATGTCCGGCGCGTTCGATGCATCCTCGACGGCGTGCAGCCGGGTCGTGCGGGCCATTGCGGGGCTCCCTGCTTGCTTCGGCGCGGAGTCTAGCACGCCCGCGCAGATTGGCAGCTTGGCCGATCCGCACGGGTCGGGTATTGCGAAGTGAGCCACTGCAGGCGCACCCGGTGACAGGAAATTGCGCTCACGGACAGGACGGCGCAAGAAGATGATCGACGCGATCGACCGGCGGATCATCCGCGAATTGCAGGCGGACGGCCGCATCACCAACCAGGCGCTGGCCGAAAGGGTCGGCCTGTCGCCCTCGCCCTGTCTCAGGCGGCTGCGGCGGCTGGAGGAGGCAGGCGTAATCCGCGGCTATACAGCGCTCATCGACCAGGAGGCGTACGGCCTGCCGATCAACGTGTTCGCCTCGGTCAAGCTGACCCGCCAGACCGAGGACGCGCTCGCCGAGTTCGACGCGGCGGTCAAGCGCTGGGACGAGGTGCTCGACTGCTTCCTGATGACCGGCACGCGCGACTATCTGCTGCGCATCGCGGTCGACAGCCTTGAAGCCTACGAGCGGTTCCTCAGGACAAGGCTGACACGGCTCGCCTGCGTCGGCTCGATCGAGTCGAGCTTCGCGCTCGGCATCGTCAAGACGACGCCGGTGCTGCCGCTGGTAGCGGACTAGCGAGTCCGTTTCGCCCCATCCGCAGCGTCATCCCGGACGCGGAAGCCGACCCGGGACCGGGAGGGCGGACCCGAACGGCGCCGCATCACGAGGCCGATCGCCTCAGGGCGGCAGGTCCGGTCGGGGGTGGCCTCGGTCCCGGCCGTGCGGCTGCGCCGTCGGCCAGGACGACGGGTCTTGCAGCTTCCCTGTTCAGTACCGCTGTTCGCGTGCGAGTTGCCGGCGCCGGGCCATGA
>Ga0209909_100324_pt1 | contig 41567 bp, 43 predicted proteins | sample FECB22metaG_FD_188302 | JGI IMG/M metagenome (GOLD analysis project Ga0209909, IMG submission 188302) | Cyanobacterial communities from the Joint Genome Institute, California, USA - FECB-22 (SPAdes) (version 3) | ecosystem: Environmental > Aquatic > Thermal springs > Hot (42-90C) > Microbial mats... | reverse complement strand
CCGCCCGAAACCCGCCGGCAGGAACGCCTCCGCAAACCCCCGCTGCTCCATCTCACCCACTCCCTCACACCAGAGACAGCGAATCAGACCACATCACCACTGTCAGCTGATTTCGCAGAGGCCTCGCTTCCGCGGGGACGACAGGGAAAGGGATGCTTCGTGTCGAACGGCGCAACTCCTGATCCATGTTCTGTCGTTCCCGCGAAAGCGGGAACCCACTGCGCCGCGTGTCGGGGATGCGGGAAGGTGGATCCCCGCTTTCGCGGGGACGACAGTCAGATTGGCCACACCCGCGCGCAGAACTCCGGGTAGGTCTCGATCATCTCCGCGCGCACGGGGCCGCGCAGCAGCGCCAATTCGGCTTCGCTCGGGTCGGGCGTGAAGGGCACGTTCCCGGACGCATCGAAGTCGAAGCCGGTCTCGGCGCGCACGCTCTCCACGCTCTCGCCGGGATGGGTGCTTTCCAGCGCAAAGCGCGCGCGCGCGGCATCGAAGCGGAACACGCAGCGGCCGGTGACGAGGGCCTGCGCGGTGCCGCGGCGGAACACGCCGGGCGGGGAAACGCCGGGGGCCGAGACGTGATCCACGCGCTCCACCAGCACGCGGCGCGAATGCTCCTCGCGGAACAGGATGGTGCGAGGCGTCATCAGGTACATGAAGGCGCTGCCGAAGCTGCCGGGGAAGCGCACGCCGGCGCCGGGCCAGTCGCCGGTGCCGATCAGGTTGATGTTCGCCGCCCCGTCAATCTGCCCGCCGCCGAGGAAGAACAGGTCTATGCGGCCCTGACCCGTCAGGTCGAAGAGCTCGCGCGAGCCTTCGGTGAAGGGGTTGCCGCTGCGCCTGTGCAGCAGGGAGAGCCGCACGGTGTGGCCGAGCTTCCGCACCAGCCAGCACGCCGCGGCGGGGATGGGCGAGGCAGCGCCGACGGCGATGTGCCGTGCCGGCGGTGCCGTGGGGTCGAGGATGAGGCGCGCCAGCGCCGCCGCGAGCCGTTCCTCGGGCTGGACCGTCACGCTGCTTCCTGCGTCCGCGCGCCCAATACGAAGCGGTCGAGATACTCGCGGAAGCCGGCTTCGGTCCGCGCCAGGCGGGCGTATTCGGCGACGTGCGCGGCATCGGCGCCGTACTCGTCCAGCAGCGCGACGGGCCAGGCGCCGCGTTCGGCCACCGCGACGGCTTCGATGTAGGTCGCGGCGATGCAGCCGGGGGCGAGGCGCTCGTCCTCCAGCATGTTGCCGGGGACGAACCGCTCGACCGTCGCCAGCACGCGCCGCGCGGCGTGGGCAAGGGTTGCCAGTTCGCGGCGGCGTCCGACCCAGACATTGCCCTCCGCATCCGCCGTCACCCCGTGGATCGCGGCGACATCGGGCGAGAGCGCGGGCAGCAGCACGATCGGGTCGCCGGAATCGGCGAAGGGGTTGTCCATCACGCGCCAATCCGGACGGTGCGCGAGGATGTCGCTGCCGATCAGGCCGCGCAGCGGCATGAAGGGCACGCCCTTCTCGGCGGCCTGCAGCATCGTGTGGATCGCCGGGCAGGTCGCGTCGCGCACGGTGACGGCGCCCGCCTTCACGGCGGCCGAGAAGCGCGGCGCGAAGCCGGCCTCGCCGAGCGAGACCGCGCTCGTCTCCACCTCCACGACGCAGCCCGCGCCGATCAGCAGGTCCGTCGCGAAGCCGGAGACGGGCACGCCGAGCAGCCGCAGGCCCCGCGCGCCGCGGCGCACCAGGGCGCGGGCGAGCGCGACGGAGGGCAGCGAGTTGTCGGGCGGCAGCGCGAGGAGCGCGCCATCGGGGATGGAGGCGGCGAGGGCTTCGACGGTGGGCGGCGTCATGGCGGGAAGCTAGCCGCTGCGCGCCGCGCGGCCTAGTGATGGGCGATGTCCGCCCCCGTCACGCTCCGCGGTTTGCGCGTCACGCTCCGTCCCTGGCGGCTGCCGGATGACCTCGACGCGCTGTTCGCCATCAACGGCGACGCGGAGGTGATGCGCTACTTCCGCAACGTGCACGACCGGGCGGAGAGCGACGCCTGGGGGCGGCGCATCGCCGACGGTTTCGGCGACCGCGGGTATGGGTTCTGGGTGGTGGAGCTCGACGGCCGGATGGTCGGCGCGTGCGGCATCATGCCGGTCGCCTTCGACGCGCCGTTCACGCCGGCGGTCGAGATTGGCTGGCGCATCGCCTCGCGCTTCCAGCGCCGCGGCCTGGCGGAGGAGGGGGCGCGGCTGGTGCTGGCGCACGGCTTCGGGCCGGCGGGCCTCGACCGGATCTTGGCCTTCACGCCGCCGGCGAACGAGGCGTCCTGGCGGCTGATGGAGAAGCTCGGCATGCGGCGCGAAGGATTGTTCGAGCATCCGCGGCTGCCGGAAGGGCACGCGCTGCGGACGCATCTGCTGTACGCGATCCGGCGCGACGGAAACGGTTGATCGCGGCGGCGATCCGGGCGAGCGTTCCCCGCGCGGAAGCACGGCAAGGGCCCGTGCGGAAGCGCGACACGGGCCCGCGCGGAAGCGCGGCAGGGGAAGGACAAATCCATGCGCAGGCTCGCCCTCCTCGCGACGGTCGCCTTCGCCGCGCCCGCGGCGGCCGAGGTCACGCGGTTCGAGGTCACGTCGCAGCGCCCGGCCTTCGAGGGGCGGGAGTTCGGCCCGGCGGGCACCTACGTCGAAATCCGCGCCCGCGCGGCGATCGCGCTCGACCCGGCGGACCCGCGCAATGCCGTGATCGCCGACCTTGACCGGGCGCCGCGCAACGCGGCGGGGCGCGTGGAGGCGACGGCGGACGTGATCCTGCTGCGCCCGGCCGATCCTGCGCGCGGCTCCGGCGCGCTGCTGGTGGAGCCGCCGAACCGCGGAAGGCGGATCGTCACGCAGCTCCTCAACGACAGCCCCGCCGCCGGCACGCCGCGGCTGGAGCAGGCGGGCGATGCGGGCAATGGCTGGACCTTCGCGCGCGGCATGACGCTCGCCTGGGTCGGCTGGCAGGGCGATTGGACGCCGGGGCAGGGGATGCGCGTGGAGGTGCCGCGGATCGCCGGCGTCACGGGCCCGTCGCGCGAGGAGTTCGTCTTCGACAACACGACCAATCCCGCGGTCGCGCAGCTCACCTATCCCGTCGCCGATCCGGCGAGCGTCGTGCTGACCGTGCGCGCGCGGCAGGAGGACCCGCGGCAGCGCCCGGCCGGGCTCTCGCATCGCCTGCTCGATGGCGACCGCATCGAGATCACGCGGCCGCCCGGCTTCGACGCCGGCGCGATATACGAGCTGACCTACACCGCGCGCGATCCGCTGGTGTTGGGGATGGGCTTCGCGGCGTTCCGCGACGTCGCCGCCTTCCTGCGGCACGACACGTCGGAGGCGAACCCGCTGCGGCGCGGCGTGACGACGGCGACGGCCTTCGGCGTCAGCCAATCCGGCCGGTTCCTGCGCGACTACCTGCATCTGGGCTTCAACGCGGACACCGCCGGGCGGCAGGTGTTCGACGCGATGGTGCCGCACATCGCCGGCAGCCGCCGCAGCTTCACCAATGCCCGCTTCGCGCAGCCCGGCCGCAACCCGTCCGACCATACGGACCGGCTGTATCCCGCCGACCAGTTCCCCTTCGGCTACGCCGAGTCCGCCGATCCGCTGACCGGCACGACGGACGGGCTGATGCGGCGCTGCCGTGCCAGCTCCACCTGCCCGAAGATCTTCCAGACCGACAGCGAATACGAGTTCTGGGGCGCGCGCGGCAGCCTGACCTACACGGACGCGGCCGGCCGGCTGCTGGACCTGCCGGCGGAGGTGCGCGGCTACATGCTCGCGGGCCATCCGCATTACGCGGCGGCCGAGGCGAGGGCCGTGCGCACGCCGATGTGCGGGCTTCCGGTGAACCCGCTGCAGGCCGGCGCGCCGATGCGCGCGCTGATGGTCGCCTTGGAAGCCTGGGTGCGCGAGGGCGCGGAGCCGCCGGCCTCGCGCGTGCCGAGCCTCGCCGACGGAACGCTGGTGCCCGCGCCCCTCTACCCGGCGATCCCGGGACTGCCCGTGCTGACGAGCTGGACGCCGGCGCCGCTGCTCGACCTCTCGAAGATGCCGCCGGAGGTGGCCGGCCGCTACCCGATCCTGTTCCCGCGCGTGGACGGCGACGGCCTGGCGGTCGCCGGCATACGCCTGCCGGTGATCGAGGCGCCGCGCGCCACCTACACCGGCTGGAACCCCCGCGCCGCCGGCTTCGGGGAAGGCGCGCTCTGCACCAACCAGGGCGGCGTCGTGCCCTTCGCGGCCACGCGCGCCGCGCGGCTGGCCGCGAACGACCCGCGCACCTCGATCGAGGAGCGCTGGCCGGATGCCGCCGCCTATGTCGCCGCGGTGCGCGCCGCGGCGGAGCGGCTCGTCGCCGACCGCCTGCTGTTGCGCGAGGATGCGGAGGCGATGGTGGCCGCCGCCGCTGCAGGCACGCTCGACCGCCTGACGCGCTGAGCGGCGTGACGCCGGAGGATCTCGCGAACCGGCATCCCCGGCTGTTCCACGTCACCCGGCCCGACTCCGTCGCGGGCATCCTCGCGCGCGGGCTGCTGCCGACCTCGGGCCTGCTCGACCTGTTCGAGGTGACGGGGGAGCGCCGTGCGGCGATCGAGCGGCGCCGGCGGCCGGGCAGCGTCGTGCTGCATCATCCCGCGCAGGGCAGCGCGACGGTCACCGACCAGCTTCCGATGACCGAGGCGGCGTTGGAGCGCTGCCTGGATGACGGCCTGGCGCCGTCCGACTGGCTCGTCCTGCTGAATGCGCGGGTGTTCTTCTGGGCCGACGAGGCCGGCCTGGCGCGGCTGCTCGGCGCGCGGATGAACCGCGGGCGTGCGCTGGCGGTGCTGGTGCTGGACACGCTCGGGCTGGTTTCGGCGCATGCCGAACGGGTGGAACTCTCGCCGATCAACTCGGGCGCCACGATGCGCCGGCCGGCGCGGCGCGGCCTCGGTACCTTCACGCCGCTGCTGGCGCTGCCGTACGGCGAGTGGTCGCGGCGGCGTGGCGGGCGGGACCGGGTGCTGGAGGTCACGGTGGTCGGGGGGGTGCCGGACGTGTCGCGGCATGTGCTGGAGGTGCGGCGTGTGCGGGAAGCTGCCTGAGCGGCGCTGATAGGACTGTGGGCGTTCCGAGTTCATGAGAGCCCATTTGTTTTTGAGCGGATCGTCGAGTTTTTTGACACATACCTGCCGGCTGGCCGGGGTTTTTCAACCCTGACAAGGGTTTGTAAACCTGGCACGCTCATTGCTGTCCCTGTCAGCATTACCGAAGGTTGCATCAGCTCCGCAACCGCCGGCCAACATGCCAATGAGGTCCAGCCCGCCATGCGTGGTCTCCTGCAAGGTCTCCGCACCACCCTCCTCGCCGGCGCCTGCGCCGTCGCCCTTGCTGCCGCCCCGGCCCAGGCCGGCTTCGTCGATGTGCGGGACGGGAATGGCGGCAACGTGTTCAACGGCGGGCCGGGCTCCGCCAACGTGAACATCATCGTGGACGGCAACGGCATGAACGTCGCCGCCGGTGCCTTCGCCCTGCAGTACCGGCTCTCCACCACCGCGGATTGGGTGAACTTCCTCACCTATTGCCTGGAGCCGGACGAGCTTCTCGGGATTGCGTCGAACGGAGCGAGCTACACCGGCAACCTCGCCGGCTCGCCCGCCGCCACGGCCGAATACGCCGCCGTTGCCACCGCCCTCGCGCGCTTCAACGCCACCTGGTTCGAGGACTCGCTGACCAGCGCGCTGAAGAGTGCTGCCTTCCAGGTCGCGCTGTGGGAGATCGCCTACGATCCCGCGAGCGATCTCGGCGCCGGGAATTTCCGCCTGAACACCGCCCAGCAATACGACGACGTCCGCAACCAGGCGAACCTCTACCTGAACCCGGCGAACTGGGGTCAGGCCGAGCCGCTCGACATCATCCTCCGCGCCGGCAACCAGGACCTGATCGTGCAGGTGCCGGAGCCCGCGACGCTTGCCCTGTTCGGCCTCGGCGTGGTCGCGCTCGGCATCGCGCGGCGGCGGTTCAAGGCGGGGTGAGCGCGGCGGGGCGCGCCCCGCCCGGCCGTTGACTCTGCTTGCCACGGCGGTCGCCGCGGGCTCACAAGGGAGGCGATGCGAAGCCCCCCGCCGGTGCTGGCCGCGCTCCTCGCTGCCCCGCTGCTGGGCGGCGCGGCCTCGCCCGGGCAGACGCCGCCGGAGCTCGAGACGCAGGGCTGGCGCAAGGTGGTGTGGACCGGCATCCGCCCCGCCGAGTTCGCCGCCACCGCGACCGGCGGCATCCGCATCCGCGCTCAGGGCCAGGGCAGCTTCGTTGCGCGCCCGATAACCGGCCCGCCCGGCTGCCTCGCCTGGCGCTGGCGCGTGGATGGCGGGCCGCCGGCCACCGACCTGACCCGGCGCGGCGGCGACGACCGCGCGATCGCCATCTCGATCGGCTTCGCGGGCTTCGGCCCCGGCACCGGCTTCGTGCAGCGCAGCCAGCACGCCCTCGCCCAGGCTTCGGCCGGGGAGGTCCGCGTGCCGCGCAGCGCGCTCGGCTACATCTGGGGCGGCACGGGGCGCGAAGGTGCGGGCGCGCCGGGCGGCTTCTTCGCGAGCCCCTGGACGGGCGGTCTCACGCGGCTGCGCGTGATGCGTCCCGCCGACGCGCCGCTTGGCCGGTGGATGGAGGAGCGCGTGGACCTCGCCGCGGATTGGCGCGCGGCCTTCGGCGGCGGCGAGGTGCCGGCGCTGATGGAGGTGGTCATCTCCACCGATGCGGAGGACACCGGGGCGCGCGTGGACGCGCAGGTCGAGAACCTGCGGCTCGTGCCTTGTCGTTGAGTCTTGCTCGCGCAGCCGTGAGTCACTGCCGCTTGCGCCGTCGCGACGGGCATGACACGCAACGGCCTTGCGCAGCATCGCAGATGTGCCAGCCAGGGAAACCGGCGTGACCGAGGCGAGACGCGAACCCGACGCGAGCTGCGCCGCCGGCGTGACGGACGATCCCGTGCGGCTCGCCGCGCTCGCGGGCTACGGCATCCTCGACACCGATCGCGACCCGGCCTTCGACGACATCGCGGAGCTGGCGGCGGAGCTGCTGGACGCGCCGGTCGCGGTGGTGAACTTCATCGCCGCGGACCGCCAGTGGTTCAAGGCGGAACGCGGCATCGGCGTGCGGGAGATGCCGCTCGACGTCTCGATCTGCCGGCACGTCTTCCTGCAACCCGGCGTGACCGTGGTGCCCGACTTGCGGGACGACCTGCGCTTCGGCGCCAACCCGCTGGTCGCCGCCGACGGGGGCCTGCGCTTCTACGCCGGCGCCGCGCTTTGGACGGCGGAGGGCCACGCGCTCGGCACGGTCTGCGTGCTCGATACCGCCCCGCGGCCCGGTGGCCTGCTGCCGCGCCAGGAACGCGCGTTGCGGGCACTCGCCGCACAGGTCATGGCGCAGCTCGAAGCGCGTCGCGCGGCGGCGGTTGCGCGGGAGGAAGGCAGCCGCTTCCGCGCGCTGTTCGAGCAGTCGGCGGTCGGTGCCCTGCATGCCGGCCTCGACGGCACCTGGACGGTCGTGAACCGCCGCTTCGCCGAGATGCTCGGCTACGGCTCGCCCGACGAGCTGGTCGGCCGCAACGGCATCGCGATGACCCACCCCGACGACCGCGCGGAGGATCGCTCCCGGCTGGCGCGGCTCGGCTCCGGCGAGGTGCCGCATTACCACCGCGAGAAGCGCTACCTGCGGCGCGACGGCACGCCGCTGCCCGTCGCGATCACCGTCTCCCTCATCCGCGACGCGGCCGGCGTGCCCACCCATTGCTCCGCGGTCGTGGAAGACCTGTCGGCGCGCCGCACGGCCGAGGCTGCGGCGGCCGCGGCGGCGCGGCGCAGCGCCTTCCTGCTGGAGCTGGAGACGCGGCTGGGCGCGGCTGCCGGCGCGGCGGCGATCGCCGACGCCGGCGCGGAAGCGATCGGACGGCATCTGCACGTGGCCCGCGTCGCGATCGGCGACGTCGAGGCGACGGGCACGCATGTCGTGATCCGGCGCGACTGGACCGACGGGCACGCCGTGTCGGTCGCCGCGACCTGGTTCATGGACGCGTTCGGCCCGGGCATCGTCGCGGACCTCAAAGCCGGCCGCACCCTGGCGATCCCGGACCTCACGGCGGACCCGCGCAGCAATCCGCCGGCGGTCGCCGCGGCCTTCGCGGGCATCGGCACGCGCGCCATGATCGTCGTGCCGTCGTTGCGCGGCGAGAGCCTCGTCGCGATGCTCCTGGTCCACCACCCGGTGCCCCGCGACTGGACCGTCGACGAGGTCGCGACGGTCGAGGAGGTGGCGACGCGGCTCTCTGCCGCGCTCGACCGCGCCCGCGCCGAGGCGATCGAGGCCGAGCACACGCGGTTGCTGGAGGCGATCGCCGGCGGGACTCCCCTGCGCGACTGCCTCTCCGCCATCACCGATGCCGTGACGCGCCTCGAACCCTCGACACGCGCCGCGGTGCTGCTGGCCGATGCCGGGCGGAGGGCGTTCGAGAGCACGGTCGCCGCGCGCATCCCCGGCGCCTTCGGCGCCGCCATCAGCGGCGCTGCCATCGAGGAGTTCGCGATCGGGACCTGCGGCACCGCCGTCCATCTGGGCGAGCCGGTGGTGTGCGCCGACATCGCCAACGAGGGGAGCTGGGCGCAGGAGTGGCGCGACCTCTGCCTCGCCCAGGATCTGCGCGCCGTCCACTCGGAGCCGATCGAGGGCACGGATGGCGTCGCGGTCGCCTCGCTCGCGCTCTACCTCGATGCGGCGCGGCATCCGACCGCGCGGGAACGCCTGGTGGCGCGCTTCGCCGCGCGGCTCGCCGCCTTCGCGATCGAGCGGGACCGCGCCGACCGCGCGCTGCGGGTGCGGGCGGCGCATCAGGGCCTGCTGTTCCGCGTGCTGGACATGCAGCGGCGCACCGACGACGCCGACGCCATCCTGCGCGGCGCGGCGGAGGCGCTGGGCGCGCAGCTCGGCGCCGACCGCACCGGCTTCTTCGAGATGGACGGGCCGGACAGCGCAGTCTTCGCCCAGGGCTGGAGTGCGGGCGCGCTGCCGCTGCTGGAGGGCGCCTGGCCCCCGACCGCCATCGCCGCCCGCTTCATGGGGGAGCTGCGCGCCGGCCGCCTGGCCGCCTTCGCCGATGCCGCGCGCGACGCGGTGGCGGAGGGTTCCGGGTTCGGGGCCCTCGGCGTCGCCGCGGGCATCGCCGTGCCGATCCGTCGCGACGGGGGCTGGCGCGGCGGCCTCTACGTCCACGCCGCCGCGCCGCGCGCCTGGACGCCGGAGGAGATCGCCCTCGTCCGCGACGTCGCCGAGCAGAGCTGGGACGCGGTGGAGCGGGCGCGCGCGGAAGCCGCGCTGCGCCGCCTGAACGAGAGCCTGGAGAGCCGCGTGCGCGACGAGGTGGCGGCGCGCGAGGCGGCGCAGGTGCAGCTCGTCCATGCGCAGCGGATGGAGGCGCTGGGCCAGCTGGCGGGCGGCATCGCGCACGACTTCAACAACGTGCTGCAGGCCGTGCAGGGCGGCGCGCGCCTGATCCAGGCGCAGCCGGGCGATGCCGCGCGCACGAAGCGGCTGGCGATGATGATCGCCGACGCCGCGGGCCGCGGCGCCTCGATCACCCGCCGGCTGCTCGCCTTCGCGCGTCGCGGCGATTTGCGCGCGGAGCTGGTGGACGCGGCGTCGCTCCTCGGCGACCTGCGCGACATCCTGGCGCACACCCTCGGCGCCGGGATCGGCGTGCGGGTGCAGGTGCCGGCCGGCCTGCCGCCGCTGCTGGCCGACAAGGCGCAGCTCGAGACGGTGCTGGTGAACCTCGCGGCGAATGCACGCGACGCCATGCACGGCGCGGGCGCGCTGACACTTTCGGCAGTCGCCGGGGCCGGGCCACCTGGCCTGGCGCCGGGCAGCTATGTGCGGCTCTCCGTCTCCGACACCGGCACGGGCATGGATGCCGCGACGCTCGCCCGCGCGTCCGAGCCGTTCTTCACCACCAAGCCGGTCGGCCAGGGGACCGGGCTCGGCCTGGCCATGGCGCGCGGCTTCGCGGAGCAGTCGAACGGCGCGCTGGAGATCAAGAGCGCGCCCGGCCGCGGCACCACCGTCCGGCTCTGGTTCCCGGTCGCGGAAGGCGACGCCGTCGCGGCCGCCGAGGCGCCCGGTCTTCCCGCCGCCGCGCCGGACGGCGTGCCGCGCGTGCTGCTCGTGGACGACGAGGCGCTGGTGCGGGAGATCACCGCCCAGGGCCTCGAAGCCGCCGGCTTCGTCGTGCACTCGCTGGGCACCAGCGCGGAGGCGCTGGAGCTGCTGCACGGTGGGGAGCGCGTGGACCTGCTGGTCTCCGACCTCTCGATGCCCGGCATGGACGGGCTGAAGCTGATCGCCGAGGCGCAGCGCGCCCGCCCGGGCCTGCCCGCCATCCTGCTCACCGGCTTCGCGACCGATGCCGCGGAGCTGGCGATGGGCGGCGCGCTGACGGGATCCTTCTCCCTGCTGCGCAAGCCCGTCGAGGCCGAGGCGCTGGCCGAACGCGCGTCGGTGCTGCTGCGGGCTGAGGCGTAGGAACCTTCTCCCGCGCCTGCTTGCGGGGGGGGAAGAGGGGAACACTCGCCCGCCTCGCGGGTTGGCCCTTTCGAGGAGAGAAGGGAACCCAACCCATGAGCGAGACTGCGGCGCCCCGGAAGGGCGAGGCGTTCCTCACCGACGTGCCGGCCCGGCTGGACCGGCTGCCCTGGGACCGCTTTCACACCCTCGTCTGCGTGGCGCTCGGCGTCACCTGGATCCTCGACGGGCTGGAGGTGACGCTGGTCGGGAGCCTGGCGCCGGCGATCGCGGCGAGCCCCGCGCTGCAACTGACCGAGACCCAGGTCGGGCTGACCGCCTCGGCCTACCTGCTCGGCGCGGTGCTGGGCGCGCTGATGTTCGGCTGGCTGACGGACCGGCTGGGGCGGAAGAAGCTCTTCACCCTGACCGTGCTGGTCTATCTGCTGGCGACGGTGGCGACCGGCTTCTCCTGGGATTTCTGGTCGCTCGCGTTCTTCCGCTTCCTGACGGGTGCGGGCATCGGCGGCGAATACGCGGCGGTGAACAGCGCGATCCAGGAGCTGATCCCGGCCCGCCGCCGCGGCCAGACGGACCTGATCATCAACGGCACCTTCTGGGCGGGCGGCGCGATGGGCGCGCTGATCTCGCTGGTGGTGCTGAACCCGGCGATCGTGGACCCGGAGATCGGCTGGCGTGCGGCCTTCATCGTCGGCGGCGCGCTGTCCTTCGTGATCCTGCTGCTGCGGCGATGGATCCCGGAGAGCCCGCGCTGGCTGATGACGCATGGCCGCCCCGACGAGGCCGACCGCGTGGTGCGCGACATCGAGGCGGGCGCGGCATCGCGCCACGGGACGCTGCCGCCCGCGGAATACGGCGCGATCCGGCTGCACCACCGCGACCACATCAGCATCGCCGAGGTGGTCGGCGTGATGTTCCGCCGGCACCGCGACCGCAGCATCCTGGCGCTGACGCTGATGGCGTGCCAAGCCTTCTGCTACAACGCGATCTTCTTCACCTATGCGCTGGTGCTGACGAAGTTCTACGGCGTCGCGGCCGCGGATGTCGGCTGGTACATCCTGCCCTTCGCGATCGGCAACCTGCTGGGGCCGCTGCTGCTCGGCCACCTGTTCGACAGCATCGGGCGGAAGCCGATGATCACGCTGACCTATGCCGTCTCGGGCGTGCTGCTGGCGATCACCGGCTGGGCCTTCGCGGCCGGGTGGCTCTCGGCGGTCGGGCAGACGGTGGCGTGGAGCGTGATCTTCTTCTTCGCCTCCGCCGCGGCGTCGGCGGCGTATCTCACGGTCGGCGAGGCCTTCCCGCTGGAGATGCGCGCGATGGGCATCGCGGTGTTCTACGCCTTCGGTACGGGCATCGGCGGCGTGGTCGCGCCGGCGCTGTTCGGCGCGCTGATCGAGGGCGGCGAGCGCACCGACATCATGTGGGGGTACATGCTCGGCGCGGCGCTGATGCTGCTGGCGGCCTTCACGGAATGGCGGCTCGGTTTCGCCGCGGAGCGCAAGCCGCTGGAGGAGGTGAGCGAGCCCGTCTCGGCGCGGCCGATGTGATGCTGCTCCCTCCCCCGTTCACGGGGGAGGGCCGGGGTGGGGGGGCGGTGCATGACTTCGCATCGCTCCGCGACCCCCCCACCCCAGCCCTCCCCCGCGAGGGGGGAGGGGCGGGGCAGCTTTCCTTCCCGCGCCGGCCGCCCCATCTCTGCGGGCATGACCGTCACCTGCCACGAGTTCCGCGACGCCATGGCCCGGCTGGGCGCCGCGGTGAACATCGTGACCACGGACGGCATCGGCGGCCGCGCCGGCTTCACCGCGAGCGCCGTCTGTTCCGTCACCGACGATCCGCCGACCCTCCTCGTCTGCCTCAACCGCGCGAGCCGGAACAACGCGGTGTTCAAGCGCAATGGCGTGCTCTGCGTGAACACGCTGTCGGCCGGCCAGCACGCGCTGTCCGATGCCTTCGCCGGGCGCGGCGGCCTGGATGGCGAGGGCCGCTTCGCGCTCGGCCATTGGAGCCGCCTGGCGACCGGCGCGCCGGTGCTGGACGGCGCGGCGGTGGTCGCCTTCGACTGCCGCATCGCGGACGTGCTGGAGAAGGGCACGCACAGCGTGCTGTTCGCGGAGATCCAGGCGATCCGCCAGGGCGAGGCGGGCGGCGCGCTGATCTGGTACGGACGCGGTTATCATCCCGTGGGACACGACGACGCCGCCTGAGCCGTACCGCACACAGGTTTTTGCGACAATGGATCGTTAAACTGTCGGCCACGCGGTTGTTCTGACGAAATCGCGAGCGCATGTAGGTTCGTGGCCCGGACAGCACCCCCCGCCCCACCGACGAAGCCGCGCGCGCCGACGATGCGCCGCCTGCTCCTCGCGCTCGTCCTCGGCGTGCTGTTGCCGACACTCGGCTTCGCGGGCTTCGCCGTGTTCCGCTTCGCGGAGGCGGAGCGCACCCGCATCGAGGCGCGCGCCGTGCAGATCGCGGGGGAGGCGACCGCCAGCCTCGACCGCGCCTTCGCCAACATGCTCGGCGGCGCGAACCTTATCGCCCGGTCCGACGCGCTCCTCGCCGGCGATCTCGCGGCCTTCCACGCCCGCGCCCTGGCGGCGCGGGAGGCGCTCGGCTTCAACAATGTCGGGCTGCGGGACCGCAGCAGCCGGCAGATCCTCAACACGAACATCCCTTGGGGAGACCCGCTGCCCAACGCCTCGCGGCTGGCGCGGGCGGATGCGCGCGCCGCCGAGATGGGCCAGCCCGTATTCTCCAGCGTCTTCACCGGCCTCTCCGACGGCATCCTGCAGTTCAGCGTCGTCATCCCCCTGCCGGATACGGGGGAGGCGGGCGCGCCGCGCTTCCTCAGCATGTCGCTGCCGGTCGAGCGCGTGCAGCGCATCCTGGAACGCGAGGTGTCGCTGGAGCCGGGCATGGTCGCCGGCATCGTGGATCGGGACGGCACCTTCGTCGCGCGCACCCCCGACTCGACCGGCAGCGCCGGGCGCACCTCCACCAACCGCGCGGCGGGGACCGGGACGCAATTCGGCACTGTCTGGGGCCACGATGCCGACGGCGTCGAATCCCTCCTCGCCTATCGCTGGTCCGAAGTCGCGGGCTGGCGCGTCGGGATCAGCGTGCCGAAGGCAGTGCTGGACGCGCCGCTGGATCGCGCCCTGCGCACCATGGCCGCAGCCGGCGCGGCCGCGCTGCTCCTCTCCATCCTCTTCGCCCTCCGCGTCGGGCGCCGGCTCACCGCCGCGGCGCGGGCGCTGACCGCGGCCGGCGATGCGCTCCGCGCCGGGGCGCCCGTGCCCGTGCCCGCGACGGGCCTGCGCGAGGCCGACGAGGTCGGCGCCGCGCTGGCGAGCGCCGCCGCGGACCTGCAGGCCCGCGCGGACGCGCTGCGCGACAGCAACGAGCGCTTCCGCGTCGCGCTGCTCGGCGCGCCGCTGATCGCCTACACCTGCGACCGGGAGCTGCGCTACACCTGGATCGCCAATCCGCACCGCGACACCCGGTCCGAAGGGCTGCTCGGCAGGCGCGACGACGAGCTGCACGAACTCGGCCGCAAGCCGGAGGAGGCCGAGGCGGCGAACGCGCTGAAGTGCGAGGTGATCGAGACCGGCCGCGGCGCGCGGCGCGACCTCACCTGGACCGGCCTCGACGGCGTGGTGAACCACTACGACGTCATCGCCGAACCGCTGCGCGACGCCGGCGGCGCGATCATCGGGGCGACCGTCGCCGCGCTCGACGTCACCGCCCGGGTGAGCGCGATGGAGGAGCTGCGGGAGCACGAGGCGCGGCAGCGGCTGCTGATCAACGAGCTGAACCACCGCGTGAAGAATACCCTCGCCGCCGTGCAATCCATCGCCATGCAGACGCTGCGCAACGCCGACGGCACGGAGGAGGCGCGGAAGCTGCTGCAACGCCGCCTGCTCGCGCTGGCCGCCGCGCATGACGTGCTGACGCGCGAGGCTTGGGAAGGCGCGGCGCTGCAGGAAGTGCTGGCCACCGCGCTCGCGCCGCATCGCCCGGCCGACCCGGCCCGCATGGTGCTGGACGGCCCGCCGGTGTGGCTCGCCCCGCGCAGTGCCCTCGCGCTCTCGCTGGCGGTGCATGAGCTCGCGACCAATGCGGTGAAATACGGCGCCCTGTCGGCCGGTTCGGACGGCTGCGTGGCGATCACCTGGACCCTGACGCCGGATCGGGCGTTCCGGCTGGAATGGCGGGAGAGCGGCGGGCCGCCGGTGGCCGGGACGCCGGCGCGGCGCGGCTTCGGCACGCGGCTGATCGAGCGCGGGCTGGCGCAGGATCTCGGCGGCACGGTGAGGCTGGACTTCGCGCGGGCTGGCCTGGTCTGCATCGTGGAGACGGTGCTGCCGCAGCCGGGTGCGGCGGCCGACGCGCCGCCCTTCGTCGCGGAACCGGCGACCCCCTACCACTTCCCGTAGAACACGCCGGCCGCCTTGTGCCGGTCGGTGCGGAACTCGGCCTCCGCCCAGGTCAGCGTCGTCCGCCGCTTCAGGCCGGCGAACCACGCGAGCAGCCTGTCGCGCATCGCCGCGCGCAGGCCCTCATGCGTCGGTGCGGCGCCGAGGTCGTGGAACTCCGCCGCGTCGTTCACCAAGTCGAAGAGCTGCGGCCGGTGCCCGCTGCCCCAGTGCACGTATTTCCAGCGCGCATTCCGCACCATCCAGGCGCCGTGCTGGCCGGTGGGGTGGCCGAGACGGCGGCGCGCGCCGCGGAAGGTCCAGTCCAGCTCGCTGAACACCGCGTCGCGCCAGGCCGCCTCGCGCCCGCGCGTCAGGGCGAGCAGCGAGCGCCCCTCGACCAGGTGTTCCGCCGCGTCGAGCCGCAGCGCATCGAGGATCGTCGGAACGACGTCAATCGCCTCGGCGAAGCGCGGGTCGTGCGTGCCGCGCGTGGCGTCGGCCTCGGGCGACGGGTCGTAGAGCAGGAAGGGCACGCGCTGGACGCAGTCGTGGAACAGCTCCTTCTCGCCGAGCCAGTGGTCGCCGAGGTAGTCGCCGTGGTCCGAGCAGAACACCACCAGCGTGTCGCGCCATCGCCCGAGCCGCTCCATCGCCTCCCACACGCGGCCGAGGTGGTGATCGAGCTGGCCGACCAGGCCCTGATAGGCCGGGCGCACGGTGCGGATGCAGGCGTCGTCCTGGAAGCTGCGGCTGACTTCCTCCTCCTGGAAGGCGCGCATCACCGGATGCGCGGCGGGGCCGCGTTCGTCGGGGTGGCGGGAGACGGGCAGGCACTGGTCCGCGGCGTAGGCCGCGTGCCACGGCGCGGGCGCGATGTAGGGCCAGTGCGGCTTCACGTAGGACAGGTGCAGCACCCAGGGCTCGTCGCCCTGCCGCGCCATGAAGTCGAGCGCGACGTCGGTGGTGTAGGCGGTCTCGCTGTGCTCCTCCCGCACGCGGGCGGGCAGGGTGGCGTTGCGCATCTTCCAGCCGGAGCGCACGCGGCCATCCGCGTCCTGGACGGAAATGACGTAGTCGGTCCAGGGATCGCGGCTGTCGTAGCCCTGGCGGCGCAGCCAATGGGCATAGGCGGAATCGGGTTCGGCGTGGTGGCCGTCATGCCGGTCCACGAGCGTGAACCAGCCCTCCTTCAGCAGCGCCGCGAGGTCGTGCTGCCCATCCAGCTGCAGCCGCGCCATGCCGCGCGCATCCGGCAGCACATGCGTCTTGCCCGCCAGCGCGAGCGTGTGGCCGGCCTCGCGCAGGTGCCAGCCGAGCGTGACCTCTCCCACCGAGAGCGGCACGCGGTTGTGCGTCGCGCCGTGCGAGGCGACGTAGCGGCCGGTGTAGTAGGACATGCGCGACGGCCCGCAGATGCCGGACTGGACATAGGCCTGCGTGAAGCGCACCCCGCGCGCCGCCAGCGCATCGAGGTTCGGCGTGCGGAGGTAGGGATGCCCGGCGCATCCCATGTGGTCCCAGCGGAGCTGGTCGCACATGATGAACAGCACGTTGCGCACCGCCGTCACTCACGCATCCTTCTCTTCTCCCTCCTCCCTTGCGGGGGAGGGCAGGGGAGGGGGGCAACCGCCGCCTCGCTGCGAAAGGAACCACCATGCCCGCACGCCGGCAACTCGCGCTCGCCGCCCTGGCCCTGGCGGCGCCTGCCCGCGCCCAATCCGATCCGCGCCGGATCATCGTCAACTTCCCGCCCGGCGGCGCGCTGGACGGCATCGCGCGGCTGCTCGCCGAGCACGCGATGCGCGAGGGCCGCGGGACGGCGGTGGTGGAGAACCGCGTCGGCGCCGGCGGCAATCTCGGCGCCGCGGCCGCTTCCCGCGCGCGGCCCGACGGCCGCACGGTGCTGGCCACGATAGACACCGCGCTGACCGTCAACCCGCATCTCTATCGCGACCTCGGCTTCGATCCGCTGCGCGACCTGGTCGCACTCGCCGGCCTCGGCAGCTTCCCCCTCGTGCTGCTCGTGCATCCCTCGCATCCCGCGACGACGTTGACGGGGTTCCTCGACGGCGCGCGGCGCAGCCCTGCGTTCTATTCCTCGGCCGGCGTCGGCTCGCCCGGGCACCTCGCGATGGAGCACCTTCGGCAGCTCGCCGGCCTGCCTGCCGGCGCGCTCGAGAACGTCGCGCAGCGCGGCAATGCGGAGGCGCTGACCGCCCTCGTCTCCGGCCAGGTGCCGGCCGGGTTCCTGGCGATCGGCGGCGGGCCGGACCTCGTGCGGTCGGGGCGGCTGCGGGCGCTGGCCGTCTCCGGGACCGCGCGCAGCCCGATCCTGCCGGAAGTCCCGACGGTGATCGAATCCGGCATCGCCGGCTTCGAGGTCCGCATCGCCAACCTCCTGCTCGCGCCGCGCGGGGTGCCGGATGCTGCGCGCGCGGACTGGGCGGAACTCGCGCGCGGCGCGCTCGCGACGGATGCGGCGCGGGCGCGCCATGCAACCTGGGGCGTGGACGCGCCGGACGGCAGCGATCCCGCGGCCTTCATCGCGGCGAACCACGCGCGCTGGGGGCGGGTGGTGCGGGAGGCCGGGATGCGGCTGGAGTAGGCGGCCGCGGATTTCGTTCCATTTTCGGAGGAGCTTCGGAACTCGCCACCCGCGCTGCCGCTACGCATGGCCGATGCGCGGCACATGCCTTGCGAGGCTGTCGCCCGAACCATCGAGGAGCCTCCCCAGCCATGCGCCTGCTTCGCGATCCCGCCTACCTCGGAGAGACCATCGCCGCGATCTACGATTGCGTGCTGGAACCTTCGCGCTGGCAGGACACGATGCTGCGCCTCGCCGGGGAGATCGGCGCGCAGGCGGCCTATCTCGGCGTGGTGACCGCGAATGGCGGGTTCGGACTGGCGCCGGTGATGCACGGCCTGCCATCCGTGGACGAGATGCTGGCGCATGCGGGGGTGAACCCGTTCCTGCCAGTCGGGCTCGCCTGGCCCTTCGACCAGGTCTTCGTCGTCTCCCGCGACTACGACCGGGATGCGCTGCTGCGCACGCGCTACCACCGCGACTACCTCGCGCCGAACGGGATGCGGGACGCGATGATGGCGACGGTGACGCGGGAAGGCGGCAGCTTCGGCCACTGGCTGCTGATCACCGGCGAGGACCGGGACCTCATCACGGCCGAGGAGGCCGCCGGCATCCAGCTCGTCGCGCCGCACATCCGGCGCGCCGTCGAGATCTCCCGCGTGCTCGGCCAGAAGCGGCTGGAGGCCGACACCTACCGCAGCGCGCTCGGCCAGCTCGACAGCCCCGTGCTGATCCTGGATGGGGAGCGGCGGGTGACGCACGCCAATCCGCGCGCCGATGCGGCGATTGCCGGCGGCCAGGTGCTGCGCCAGCGCGACGGCAAGCTGCGCGGCGCGACCGACGAGGTGGAACGCCTGCTCCGCCGCGTCGCGGAGGAGGCGGTGAAGGGCGGCGCCGCCGGCTTCGAGGCGGCGGTCACCGGCACCGACGGGGAGGAGCGCCTGCTCTTCGCCGTCAGCCTGGACCAGGCGGGCGAGCACCTGCTCGGGCAGCCCGCGCGTTCCGTCATGCTCGTGCTGCGCTCCCCGCGCGAGGACACGCGCAACCCCATCAGCATCGCGGCCCGCGTCTTCAACCTGACGGCCGCGCAGGTGCAGGTGCTGGCCTTCCTCGCGCAGGGCCATGCGCCCGACGATATTGCCGGGATTCTCGGCATAAGCCTCAGCACGGTGCGCAGCCACCTCGCCGACCTGTTCGGCAAGACGGGCACGTCGCGCCAGGCGGAGCTGGTGGCGCGCACGCTGTCCCTCGCCTCCCCGCTGCGCGGCGACGCGGCGACGTAGCGCGCCGCCCCGCGCGCCGCGCCCCGGCAGGTTTCGGGAAAGCTTCGTCCCCGCTTCGGGATTCCGCGCGGTCCGCCCTGCTGGAATGGCGATGCCAGCCAGGACCCGATCGCGATGCGCCGGACCCGCCTTCTTCCCCTCCTCGCCCTGCTCGCCGCCGCGCCGGCCTGGGCGCACGACGTCGAACTGCCGCGCCTGCCGGAGCCTGCGGGCATCGGCCGGCTCATGCGCCCCGCCGCGACGGTCGCGCCGCCGCTGGTCATCATGCTGCCCGACGCGCTGGGCGAGGACGGCCGGTCCGAACCCTATGTCGGCAGCCTGCTCGCGCGCGGCATCGCGACGCTCGTGCTCGGGCTCGGCGAGGATGCGGACAATTTCGGCGGACCCGGCACCGAGCCGGCGGCGTCGCCGGGCGCCGTCGCGCCGGCGGTGACCTGGGCGCGGAAGGCGGGGTTCGGGCGCGTCGGCCTGCTCGGCTTCGGTCTCGGCGGACGCGCCGCGCTCGCTTCGGAAGGACCGGAGCCGGCCGCTGCGCTCTACCCGGGCTGCGGCCCGCTGCCGGCGCTCCGCGCCATCGCGCTGGTGCTGCAAGGGGCCGACGCCGCGCGCGGCTGCGACGGGCCGGGGCCGGCGTCGCAGGCGACGATCCGGTTGCTGCCCGGCGCCGGCCACGCCTGGGACGCGCCCGGCGCGATCTGGCCCTCGCCGGGCCCGGTGCTGCCCGACCCGGCCGGGGAGGGCTGGCTGCGCGCCCGCGCCGACCTCGACACGACGCTGCTCGCCGCGGAGGCCGTGGCCGACTGGTTCGAGGCGCTGCTCCTCGCCGAGCACAGGAGCGCCGCACGATGACGCCGGAGAGCTACCGCGAAGCGGTGCGGCGCGCCGCCGCGTCCGGCGACTGGGCCTGGGTGGAGCGGGCGAGCGCGCTGTACGGCTGGAGCCTGCTCGCCCAGGCGATGCACCGCGGCATGGCTTGGCTCGCCGCGCGCCTCGCCGCCACGGAACCCTGGCGTCGGCGCTTCTGATGGACGGGGGCATGCCGCGCGCGGCCGTGCAGGGCACGGCCGTCTTCCGCGGCTGGTACGTGGTCGGCGGCGCCTTCCTCGTCACCATGGTCGGCTACGGCGCGATCTACTCCTACGCCGCCTTCGCCGAGGAGATCGCGGATGCCTTCGGCGCCTCGCGCGGCTCGCTCGCCACCGTCTATGCGCTGAGCGGCAGCACATGCTTCTTCGTCAGCGCGCTGACCGGCCCGTTGGCCGACCGCATCGGCGCGCGGGTAATCGCGGTGGCCGGCATGCTGCTGGTCGGGCTCGGCTTCCTCTGGGCGGCCGCGGCGCGGTCGCTGATCGAGGTGCATCTCGGCTACGGGCTGCTGGTCGGCCTCGGCGCGGGCTGCGCGTATGTGCCGGCGGTGGCGGCGGTGCAGCGCTGGTTCACGGCGCATCGCGGCCTCGCCTCCGGGTTGGCGGTCAGCGGCATCGGCATCGGCACGGCGCTCGTCCCGCCCGTGGCGGACCTGCTGGAGCGCCGGGGCGACTGGCGGACCGCCTTCGTCGTGCTCGGCCTGCTCTCGGCACTGGTCGGCGTGGCCGGCGCGCTGCTGCTGCGGCCACCGCCGCGGCGCGTCGCCGCGCACGCGAGCGGATACGTCCCGCCGCTGCTCGGACGCGACTTCGCGCTGGCGTATACGGGCACGCTGCTGGTCTCGCTGCCTTCCGTGCTGCCGCATGCGCTGCTGGTCGGCACCGCGCGCGACCTCGGCCTGGCGCGGCACGAGGCGGTGGCGCTGATGGGGCTGATCGGCGTCGGCACCGTCGTCGGGCGCTTCCTGCTGGCGGCGGTGGCGGATGAGGTCGGGCGGCGGCCGGTGTTCCTGCTGTGCTGCGGCGGCCTGGCGCTGTCCGTGGCGGCCTGGGCGATGGCCGAGGAGGAGGCGCAGCTGCAGGCCTTCGCGCTCGGCTTCGGCGCGCTGCAGGGCGGGTTCGTCGCGCTGCTGCCGGCCTTCGTCGCCGACAGCTTCGGCGCGCGCCGCGTGGGCGGGATACTCGGCGTGCTCTACACCAGCCGCGGCTTCGCACTCGTCGCCGGTCCGCCGGCGCTGGGCGTCGGCGTCGCGGCGCTGAGCGGGCACGAGGTGCCGCTGTTCGCGATGGCCGCGCTCGGCCTGCTCGGCACGCTCGCGCTGGCCGCGGTGCGGCCGCGCGGCGAAGGCTGAGCGCGGCGCGATATCGGCGAAGCTTCGGCGCGCTCTCGGGACGCCGGCGGCGGCCGGCTGCTCCCTTGCGGCTCCTCATCATTGGAGCCGGACCGATGTTCCCCGACAACACGCTCCAGATCGCCCTGCTGCTGGGCAAGTTCGCGCTCGGCTACTTCGCCGTGCTCGCGGCACCCGGGCCGAACATGCTCGCCGTCGGCACGCTCGCGGCACTGCGCGGGGTGCGGGCCGTGCTGCCCTTCATCATGGGCGTCGCGGCCGGCGCCGGCGCGCTGGCGCTGACGATCGGCATCGCCTTCGGGCACTTGCCGGACCAGCCCGCGATGGAGCGGACGGGGCGGATTATCGGCGCCGTGCTGCTGCTCCATACCGCGCTGCGGATCATGTGGACGCCGCCGCTCGACCTCGGCGCGGCGCGGGAGCCGCCGCGCCGGGCGGATGCGGTCGCCTTTGGCGCGGGGTTCTGCACGGCGGCGAGCAACCCGATCACCGCGGCGTATTTCGCCGCGCAGTTCCTCGGCCCGCTCTCGGCGCATGCGCTCGGCGCCTTGGCGGTGCCGCTGGTCGTCGTGCAGGCGCTGCTCTTCGGCCTGCTCGTCGCGACGCTCTTCGCGCGCCCGGTGATGCGAAGGCTCGCGGCGAGCTACCAGCGGCTCGCCTGCATTGCATCCGGCCTGGCGCTGGTGGCCTTCGCGGCGCTGCTGGTCGCGCCGCTGATGCGGCACGCGTGACGGCCGGCCGGGTCCGCCCCGGCCGGCCATGCGCCCTACATTTCCGCGTAGCTGCCGTTGCGCCAGACGTAGAAGACGTAGTCCGGCACCGTCACGTCGCCCTTGTCGGTGAAGGAGATCTCGCCGAGCACCGACTGCCACGGCCCGCCGGACTTCAGCAGCGCGGCAATGCGGCGTGGGTCCACGCCGTTGCTGCGCGCCGCCGCCGCCGCCCAGATCTGGATCGCGGCGTAGGTGTAGAGCACGTAGCCTTCCGGATCCACGTTGCGCCCGCGGAAGCTCTGCACCACCTGCGCCGCCGTCGGCCGCTTGCGCGGGTCGGAGCTGAAGGTCATCAGCGTGCCCTCGCCGGCGGCACCGGTGATCTGCCAGAACTCGTTGGTCACCAGCGCGTCGCCGCCGATGAGCGTCAGGTTCATCCCGCGCTCCTTCGCCTGGCGCAGGATCAGCCCGCTCTCGGTGTGGTAGCCGCCGACATAGACGACGCCGACATTCGCCTGCTGCAGGCGGGAGACGATGGCGGAATAGTCGCGCTCGCCCGGCGTGTAGGCGCTGAACAGCACCTCCTGCACGCCGGCCGCGTTCAGCGCCTTCTTCGTCTCATCGGCCAGGCCGCGGCCATAGGCGCTGTTGTCGTGCAGGATGGCGACGCGCCGGTCGCGCATGTTCTGCGCGATGTAGCGCCCGGCGACCTGGCCCTGCTGGTCGTCGCGGCCGCAGACGCGGAAGGTGTTCCACTTGCCCTCGTCGGTGAAGCGCGGGTTGGTGGAGGCCGGGCTGATCTGCAGCACGCCTTCCTCCGCGTACACGTCGCGCGCCGGGATCGAGCTGCCGGAGCAGAAATGGCCCGCCACCACCGACACGCGGCGGCCGGCGAGCTGGTTCGCCACGCTGACCGCCTGGCGCGGGTCGCAGGCATCGTCGCCGATCTCGAGCGCGAGTTGCCGGCCGAGCACGCCGCCGGCGGCATTGAGGTCGGTGATCGCCTGCTCCGCGCCTGCGCGCATCTGGCCGCCGAAGGCCGCGTACTGCCCGGTCATCGGCCCCGCCGTCGCGATGCGGATCGGCCCGCCCGCCTGCGCGAGCGCACCCCGCGCGCCCAACACCGCCGGCGCGGCGAGCGCGCCGACCATCACCGTCCTGCGCTTCAGCATCCCTGCATCTCCCTGTTCCCGGCGCGGTCTGCGCCGCCCGGGGCGAAGCTAGCCCGCCACCGGCCCGGGTGGGAACACCCCCGGTCCGGCACGCGGGAACGCGCCCGGCCGCCCGCGCGTTCCGATCCTGCACCGTTCGGAGCAGCGGATGAGCACGCCGCCGGATATCCTCCGCATCGAGGGCGACCTCGCCTTCCAGCGCCGCGTCTGGGTGGCGGAGCGGGCCGGCTGGCTCGGCATGTGCGCCTTCGTGCTCGCCGCCACCCTCGGCGCCTTCGGGGCGGGCGGGCCGCTCGCCGACGCCACGACGGGCGCCGGCGGCGTCGAGGTCGCGTGGCCGCGCACCGCGCGTCTCGGGCGCGCGGATCCGATCCGCGTGACGCTGCCGCCGGGCGACGAGGTGGCGGAGCTGCGCCTCTCGCCGGAGTTCCCGGCGCAATGGCGGCTGCACGACGCGACCCCGCCGCCGGTCGCCTCCGTCGCCGGCGCCGACGCCACGGTGCTGCGCTTCGCCCGCGGGGCGGACGGCACCGCGCGCATCGCGCTGCATGTCGAGCCGATCGGCGGCGCAGGTCCGCGCCGCCTGGGCCTGGCCGCCGGCGGGCAGCGCTTCGACCTGCCCGTCTTCGTCTGGCCTTGACGCCATGGACAGCGTGCTCCGCGCCGCCGCCATCTACCTCGTCCTGCTGCTGCTGGTGCGGCTGACCGGGCGCCGCAGCCTGCGGGAGACGACGCCCTTCGACCTGGTGCTGCTGCTGGTGATCGGCGAGGCGACGCAGCAGGCGCTGCTGGGCGACGACTTCTCCGTGATCAACGCGGTGGTGGTGATCGCGACGCTGCTGCTGATGGACATCGGCTTCTCGCTGCTGAAGCAGCGTTCGGCGACGGCGGAACGGGTGCTGGACGGCGTGCCGACGCTGCTGGTGGCGGACGGGAAGCCCTTCGCGGACCGGCTGGAGCGCGCGCGGCTGTCGCAGGAGGACGTGATGGAAGCCGCGCGCGAACGGCAGGGGATCGCGACGATCGAGGAGATCCGCTACGCCGTCCTGGAGACCGACGGGACGATCACGGTGATCCCGCAGGCGGCTCCGGCACCAGCGCGCTGATCGCCCGCGCCAGCCGCACGTCACGGTCCGACAGACCGCCCGCGTCATGCGTCGTCAGCGCGATCTCCACGCGGCTGTACACGTTCGACCATTCGGGATGGTGGTCCTGCGCCTCCGCCAGCAGCGCGACCCGCGACATGAAGCCCCAGGCCTCGGAGAAATCCTTGAAGCGGAAGCTGCGGCGGATCGCATCGCGCCCTTCCGCCGGCGTCCAGCCCGGCAGAGTCGTGGAGAGCGCGGCGCGGGCGGCGGGATCGAGCTTCTCGACCATCGGGTCCTCCTTGACGCGGATGCCGCAACGGATGTGGATGCGCGGATGCCCCGCTTCCACCACCCGCCGACCGTCGAGGACATCGTCGAGATGGCCGAGCAGGCCTTCGCCGCGATCCCGCGCGAGCTGCGGGAGCTGGTCCGCGGTGCCGCGATCGTCGTGGAGGACGTCGCCGACGAGGAGACCGCCGCCGAGCTCGGCTTCGAGAGCCCCTGGGCGCTGACCGGCCTCTATCGCGGCGTGCCGATGACGCAGAAGAGCGTGTTCGACGCGCCCACCGAACCCGACAGCATCACCCTCTACCGCGAGCCGATCCTGCTGGAATGGGTCGAGACCGGCGAGGACCTGTTCCGCCTGGTCCGCAACGTCCTGATCCACGAGGTCGCGCACCATTTCGGCTTCTCCGACGACGACATCGAGCGCCTGGAAGGCGAGGGGTGACCCAAACTTCTCCCTCCCCCGCGTCGCGGGGGAGGGCCGGGATGGGGGAGCCACGCAGCGCACCCGAGGAGTGGGTCACTCCACGCAGCGCACCCGAAGGGCGGCTCACTCCACCCCCACGACCCCCGCCGGCACCGCATGGCCCAGCGCCAGGTCCGGCGTCGTCACCGAGACCACGCCCGCAATCCCCCATCCTTGCCCATCCGGCGTCCGCGCCAGCAGCGGTGCGCCCGAGGCGCCGCGCGTGCCCGCGCAGTCATGCACCAGCGTCCGCACCCCGCCCGCATGCGACTGCAGCCCGATCACGCGGCAGCCGGTATCGGCCATGAGCACCTCCGGCCGGTCCTGCTGGTAGCCGCCGAGCATCGCCGGCGTGCGCGGGGCCGGCGCCGTCCGCAGCAGCGGCAGCACGCGGTCCGGCGTGCCGATCCGCGCATCGAGCGTCAGCACCGCCCAATCCGCCCCGACCGGCCCGCGCTCCACGTCCCAGGCGCCGGTGACGAAGGACACCACGCGCCCGCGCGCCGCCCATTCGCCGCGCTCGTAGCCCAGCAGGACATGCACGGAACGCGGCTGGACGAAGCGCCGCGTGGTGGCGGAGACCAGGCAATGCGCGGCGGTCAGCACGCGGTCGGGCGCGATCATCGCGCCGGTGCAGCGCCCGCCGATCTCCGTCTGCACCCGGCCGATCGCGCGCCACGGCGCCTGCAACCGGTCCACCCGCACGCGCGGGTCGCCCGCGCCGATGCCCGGCAGCGCGACGGCGTTCGGGATGCGCACCGTCTCCTGCGCCGCCGCCGGCGCGGCGAGCAGGAGTGCGATCAGGGCGGTGCGGGACACCATCGGCGGATCAGCTCCTCCACGAAGCGCGGCACGGTCTCCGTCGCGGGACCGGCGATCGCCTCGTCGAAGATCGTCGCGACCTCGGAAGGCTGCAAGTTCAGCTCCACCGTGCGGGCGCGGCCGGCCACTTCCGCGACGAAGCCGGCGGCCGGATGGACCTGGCCGCTGGTGCCGATCGCGGCGAAGATCCCGCAGCGGTCCAGCGCGGCGCCGATCCGCTCCATCTCCAGCGGGATCTCGCCGAACCAGACGACATGCGGCCGCATCCCGCCCGGACGCGAACAGCCGGGGCAGGGCGTGTCCGTGGAGAGATCGCCGGTCCACCGATGCACGGCGCCGCAGCTCGTGCAGCGCGCCTTCATCAGCTCGCCATGCATGTGCAGCAGGCGACGCGATCCGGCGCGGTCATGCAGGTCGTCCACGTTCTGCGTGACCAGCAGCAGCTCGCCGGGCCAGCGCGCATCCAGCTCCGCCAGGGCGCGATGCGCGGCGTTGGGCTGCACCGCCGGATCGCGGAGCTGAGCGCGCCGCGCGTCGTAGAAGGCGTGGACGCGCGCGGGATCGCGGGCGAAGGCCTCGGGCGTCGCCACGTCCTCCAACCGCACCTGCGCCCAGATGCCGCCGGCGTCGCGGAAGGTGGCGAGCCCGGATTCCGCGCTGATGCCGGCGCCGGTGAGGATGACGAGAGAGGGCGCGTTCACGCCGCCAGCATAGCATCCGGCCCGCGCAGCGCGATGCGGTCGCGGGTCGCGGCCAGCCGCCCGGCGCGGCCAGGTCAGCAGATGCGCGGCCCCGGCAGGCTCCGCACCAGCAGGACAAGCAGCAGGGCGAGGCCGAGCAGCAGCGCCGGCACCGCGCCCGCCCCGAACAGGTCGGCCACCACGCCCATCGCGCCCGGCAGCACCGCGACCCCCGCCATCGCCGCCGCGACCTGGAAGCCGATCGCATGCACCGCGAGTGACGCGCCGAGCCGCGCGGGCGTGCGGGCCATCAGCGTCGGATAGACCGGCGCCAGCATCGCCGCGAGCAGCACCAGCATGGCCCGGTCGGCGATCCCGGCGGCCAGCCCCGCCGCGGCCAGCGCGGCGACCGGCGTGGTGATCCGCAGCAGGCGGTCCGGCCCGATGCCGTCCACGACGAAGCCCATCAGCAGCCGCCCACCCGCCAGCCCCGCCCAGAACAGCGCCGCCGCCGCTGCCCCCTCGGCGGGTGACGCGCCGCGGGCGGCGAGGATCGTCGCCGCCCATTGCCCCGCGCCGGCCTCGAGCCCGGTATAGGCGAAGAAGGTCAGCATCTGCAGGCGCACCGCGGGCGAGCGCAGTGCCGACAGTGCCGAGACCGGCACGGCCGCGGCGTCGGGCGCCGCCGCGTCCCAGCGCCGCCGCGTCAGCAGGAAGCCGAGCGTCAGCACCGTCAGCATGGCGGCCACCGCCGCGTAGCCGGCCTGCCAGCCGGCCCCGGTCGCGAGCAGCCCCGTGGCGACCGAGGGGCCGAGCGTCGCGCCGATGCCCCAGCACCCGTGCAGCCAGTTGAGGTGCCGGGGCGCGAAGCGCGCGGCGGCGAAGGCGTTCAGCGCCGCATCCACCGCGCCGCCGCCGAGGCCCGCCAGCACTGCCAGCGCGACGAAGATCACCCAGGGCGGCGCGGTCGCCTGTCCTCCCGCCGCGGCCGCGGTCGCCGCCAGGCTCGCCGCCAGCACGCCGCCGATGCCGAGCAGGGCGATCAGCCGCCCGGCGAGCAGCCCCGCGACGATGTAGCCCGCCGAGACGCCCGCCAGCACCAGCCCGAGCGCCGCGTTCGGCAGCCCGTAGCTCGGCGCGACCTCCGGCCAGAGCGTGCCGGGCAGCGGGTCGGGCAGGCCGAGGCCGATGAAGGCGAGGTAGGCGAGGGCGAGGAGGGGCACGCTGTGGGTGAAGCCCTGGGATCGGATGACGGGTTTTCCCCACCCTAGCCCTCCCCCGCAAGGGCGGGGGAGGGAACGCCGGACACCCCTTCCCCCGCGCTTGCGGGGGAGCGTCGGGGTGGGGGAAGTCGCTTCGGCGGAGAGGCCGGCTGACCGAAGCGGAGAGACTTCAATGCCGGTGCGTCGCCGGCCCCCGCGCCCCCGCCGCCTCCACGGACAGCTCCACCTGGACCTCCCCCGCCCGTTCGAAGACCAGCGTGACCGGCACGCGCTCCCCCTGGCGGAGCGGGGCGGCGAGGCCGATCAGCATCAGGTGCAGGCCGCCCGGTTGCAGACGGGTTTCCGCGCCCGCCGGCAGCTCGATCGCCGCGACCGGCCGCATCCGCATCACGTCGCCGTCGCGGATGTGGGTGTGCAGCTCGACGACGCGTGCCGCGGGGCTGCGCGCGGCGACGATGCGGTCCGCCGCCGCGCCGGTGTTGCGCAGGGTCATGTAGCCGACGCCGGTGGCGCCGGCGCCGGCCGCGCGCGTCCATGGAGAGGAGACCTGGATCGCCGGTCCCTGCGCCAAGGCAGGATGCGCCAGCAGGAAGGCCGCGCTGGTGAAGGCGCGTCTCGTCATGCGTGCCATGCGGTGCCCCTCACGCCAGCGGGTCGAGGTCGCCGGGACGGATCCCGGCACGGCCCTCGATGCGCCCGGCCAGCCGCGCGAGCTGCGCCGCCACCCGTGCCCCGGCCACCGAATCGCCGGTGCTGCACACGCCGTTCGCGACCGTCAGCGCGCGTTGCATCGCCATCCGCTCCTCCTGGGTCGCATGCGGCAGCGCGGCGTCCAACGCCGCGCGTGCCGGCGCGAGCGCGCCGTCGCACACCGCCGTCAGGTGCGCGTCCATCGCGTCGGGGTCGCAGGCGGCCGCCCCGCGCGCGAGGAGGGCGGCGCCGCCTGCCGCCAGTGCGGCAAGCTTCAGGCCGCGTCGGGTCGGGTCCATGGCCATCTCCTCAGTTCCGCGGCGCCAGGCGCAGGGCCGGCGCGGGATGGCGGTATTCGGAAACGCGACGGCCGGCTTCGGGGATCTCGACCCAGGCCGAGCTGGTGCCGCCCTCGCACTCCTGCACGACGGGAAGGTGGAGGATCTCGCCTGGCCGGTCCGGAAGCCGGACGCGCATGACGAACTCGTCGTAATGGGCGTCTTCCAGCCGCCCGCCCTCCCAGGCGATCTCCGCGGCATCGGGGATCGCGCCGTGGCCGCCCGGCGCCTCGGCGCGCGGCGTGACGCGGAGCGTCCAGCCGGCCTTGGGCATGGGCCGCGCCTGCGTCACGCCCTCCGGCAGGCGGACGACCAGGCGGGTGGTGGCGGCGCCGTCGCAGCCGTGCGGGACGCGGAAGACCGCGCGGTAGGTGGAGCCGGCGGGCGCCGTGCCGGCCTCGAGTGACACATGCGCGGAGACGGCGCCTGCGGCGAGCAGGCCGAGCGCGGCGAGCGCGCCTCGGGTGATGGACATGATCGGAACCTCTCTGAATCCGGTGTGACGGGCGTCGCGGATCGGATCAGGAGATCGGAGGCGCCCTCGGCTGGCAGCAGCGCGGCGGGGTCGGGAGCGCCGGCGACGGGGGAGGAGGCGGGTCGGCCGCCGCGACCGGCACCACCGGCGGCACGAGGGTGACGGGCGGCACCGGCAGCGCGAACGCCCCCGGCCCCTGGCAGGCCGGGCAGATCGCGGCGACGGCCTGCTCGCCACCCCCGCCCTCGTCCCCGTCTTGCAGCGTAACGTGCCGCAGCCCGTCGGCCGTGCAGATCTCGACGGCGAACCCGGCCGCCGGCGCGGCCAGGCGCAGGCAATGCGCGAAGGCCGTGCCCCACTGCATCAGCAGCAGGGCGGCCAGCACGCAGGTCAGGCGGGCGCGGAGCCGCATCAGGGGCGAGCACACATCATGCGAGCTCGTATTCCACCTCCGGCACGTAATGCGCGGCTTCCTTGCCAAGGAAGGATGAATAGAGGGTGAAGTGCTCCACCGTCACCGGCGGCGGCCGGAACAGGCTGTGCGCCTGCACGAAGGAGATCAGCTTGGCCGTCTCCGCCTTGTCCGTCCGTGCCAGCGTGACATGCGGGGCGAAGCGGCGCCGCTCCGGTTCCAGGCCCGTGCGCTGGAGCGCGGTCTCGACCTTCGATTGAAGCCGTGCCAGCGCCTCCGACCGCTCCGCGGTCACGTGCAGGGACAGGATGCGGCCACCCTTCTCGAAGGTGCCGATGCCGGCCAGCGCCAGTTCGAAGCGGGGCGCGCGGATGGCGGCGAGCGCGGAATCCACCTCCTCCGCCCGCCAGGTCTCGATCTCGCCGATGAAGCGGAGCGTGAGGTGGTAGTTCTCGGGCGGCACCCAGCGGGCCCCCGGGATGCCGCCGGCGAGCGCCGCGAGCTGGGCCTTCACCAGGGCAGGCAGGGCGAGTGCGACGAAGAGGCGCAGCATGGCTGTGGGTCGGAGTCCGCGTGGCCCAGGGGAGGTGCTTCTACCCTGCGGCCGAAACGCGTACCCGGTCCAGCAGGGTTTCCACCGCGGGCAGCATCCGCCGGGCGAGCAGGTCGGCCCCCTCGGCGGTGGGGTGGATGCGGTCGGGCTGGTTCAGGGCGGGGTCGCCGGCGATGCCCTCCAGCAGGAAGGGGTAGAAGACGAGGTCCGGCCGCTCCCGCGCCAGCGTCTCGAACACCGCCGTGAACTCCCGGCCGTACTCGGCGCCGAGGTTGGGCGGGGCGTACATGCCGGCGAGCAGCACCGGGATGTCCCGCCGCCGCAGCGCGTCGAGGATCGCGGCCAGGTTCGCCCTCATCTGGGCGGGGGCGAGGCCGCGCAGCCCGTCATTGCCGCCGAGCGCCACGATCGCGGCGTGCGGCCGGTCGGCCAGCGCCCATTCGATCCGCGCCCGCCCGCCGGCGGTGGTGTCGCCGGAGACGCCGGCATCAATGACGCGCACGTTCCGCCCGCGCTCCCGCAGCAGCGCCTGCAGCCGCGCCGGCGGTCCTTCCGGTCGGGCCAGGCCGTAGCCGGCGGTGATGGAGTCGCCGAGCATCAGCAGCCGGATCTCGGACCCTTGCGCCACCTGCGCCCGTGCCGCGGCCGTTCCGGCCAGCAACATTCCGACACCCGCCGCCGCCTTCCGCAGCAGGGTGCGGCGCCCATATCGGTGCGAACCCATGAGCGATGCCCCCTTGCAACCCAACCTGATCGAGGCGTCCGGCCTCGTCTTCACCGCCACTGCCATCTCCGGCCCCGTCAACGTGCTGCGCGGCGTGGACCTGGCGGTCTCCGCCGGCGAGGCGGTCGGCATCGTCGGACCTTCCGGTTCGGGCAAGACCTCGCTCCTGATGCTGCTCGCCGGGCTGGAACGCCCGACCGCCGGGCGGCTGCGCGTCGCCGGCCGGGACCTGGCGGCGCTGGACGAGGACGCGCTGGCCCGGTTCCGCCGCGATGAGGTGGGGATCGTCTTCCAGGCCTTCCACCTGGTTCCGACCATGACCGCGCTGGAGAACGTCGCGATCCCGCTGGAATTCGCCGGCCGCCGCGACGCGTTCGACCGCGCGGAGGCGGCGCTGAAGGAGGTCGGCCTCGGCCACCGCCTGACGCACTACCCCGGCCAGCTCTCCGGCGGCGAGCAGCAGCGCGCGGCGCTGGCCCGCGCCGTGGTGGCGGAGCCGCGGCTGATCCTGGCCGACGAGCCGACCGGCAACCTGGACCGCGCGACCGGGGCGGCGGTCATGGACCTGCTGTTCGGCCTGCGGGCGCTGCTGGGCACCACGCTGCTGCTGATCACCCACGACCCGGCGCTGGCGGAGCGCTGCGGGCGGCAGGTGCGGATCGAGGATGGGCGTATCGTGAGCGACACGCCGGCGATGCGGATGGCGGCTGAGTGATGGAGAGGGGCGTGAATCCGCCGCCCGCGCCACTGCTCCCTCTCCCGCTTGCGGGGGAGGGCCGGGGTGGGGGTTCGAGGATCGGACTTGGATGGCGCCGCCGTCCCCCCACCCTGGCCCTCCCCCGTGAACGGGGGAGGGGACGTGCTGGGCGGGGGAGGCAGGCGCCATGACCCACCTTCTCCACGGCCTACGCCTTGCCCGTCGTGAGCTCCGCGGCGGGCTGCGCTCGCTGCGCATCGTCCTCGCCTGCCTCGCCCTCGGCGTCGCGGCCATCGCCGCGGTCGGCACGCTGCGCGCCGCGACCCAGGCCGGGCTCGCGGCCGACGGCGCGCGCCTGCTCGGCGGCGACATCGAGGTCCGCACCTCCCAGCGCCCGATGCCGGAGGCCGCGCGCGACTGGGCCGCCGCCCGCGGGGCGCAGCTCAGCTTGGTGGTCGAGATGCGCGCCATGGCCGTGGCGCCGTCCGGCGAGCGCAGCCTCGTCGAGCTGAAGGCGGTGGACGGCGCCTACCCGCTCTACGGCGAGCTGGTCCTGGGCCCGCCCGAGGCGCGCCTCGACGCCCGCTCCGTCGCCCTCGAAGCCTCGCTCGCGGAGCGGCTGAACCTTCAACCCGGCGACACCGTCCGCATCGGCGAGGCGGCGCTGACCTTCATCGGCGTGATCGCGACCGAGCCCGACCGCGTCGCCAGCCCCGCCGTGCTCGGCCCGCGCGCGATGATCACCGCCGACGCGCTGCCCGCGACGGCCCTGATCCAGCCCGGCTCACTGGTAAGCTACGACACCCGCGTAAGGCTGCCGCCCGGCACGGCACCGCGGAGCTTCGCCGAGGCCTGGCGCCGCGCCCACGGCGACGGCGGCTGGCGCGTGCGCTACGCCGACCAGGCCGAGCCGGGAGTGACCCGCTTCCTGGACCGCGCGGCGTCCTTCCTCACCCTCGCAGGCCTGACGGCGCTGCTGGTCGGCGGCATCGGCGTGGCGACCGGCGTGCGCGCGTGGCTGGAGGCGCGCGGCCGCACCATCGCGACGCTGCGCTGCCTCGGCGCACCGGCGGGCACGATCCTCGCCACCTACCTCATCCAGGTGCTGGCGCTCGCGATCGTCGGGATCGCGATCGGGCTGGTCGCCGGATTCGGGCTGACCTGGCTCGCCGCCCAGGCGCTGGCCGGCGCGCTGCCGGTGCCGCCGCGGCTCGGCCTCTACCCCCGCGAACTCGGCCTCGCCGCACTCTACGGCCTGCTGACCGCGCTCGCCTTCGCGCTGTGGCCGCTCGGCCGGGCGCAGCGCATCCCCGGCGCCGCGCTGTTCCGCGACACTGTCACGGCGACGCCCGGCTGGCCGGCGCGCGGCATCATCCTGGCGAACCTGCTGGCCGCCGTCGCGCTGGCGGCGCTGGTGATCGGCACCGCCGAGCAGCCGCGCTTCGCCGCCGGCTTCGTGGTCGGCGCCGCGCTGACGCTGCTGGCGTTCCGGCTGGGTGCGGCGCTGCTGATGCGCGGCGCCCGCGCCCTGCGCGGCATCCGCCGCCCGGCCTGGCGCCTCGGCCTGGCGAACCTCCACCGTCCCGGCGCGCCGACGCCCACCATGCTCGTCGCGCTCGGCATCGGGCTGACGACGCTCGCCGCGGTTGCGACCATCGAGGGCAACCTCCGCCGCCAGCTCGCCGACCAGCTTCCGAACGCCGCGCCGTCGTTCTTCTTCATAGACATACAGAACGAGCAGGCCCGCGACTTCGACCGCCTCGCCCTCGCCCAGCCCGGCGTCGAGGATGTGCGGCGCGCGCCCAGCATGCGCGCGCGCGTCGTCGCGGTTGACGGCGTGCCGGCCGAGCAGGTGAACGCCACGGAGGACACGCGCTGGGCGCTGCGCGGCGACCGGGGCCTGACCTACGCCGCGACCCCGCCCGAGGGCACGCGGCTGGTCGCGGGGCGCTGGTGGCCGGCTGATTACGACGGCCCGCCGCTGGTCTCCTTCGACGCGGCCATCGCCGCCGGCTGGGGCGTGGGTATCGGCTCGACGGTCACGGTCAACGTGCTCGGCCGCGACATTGACCTGCGCATCGCGTCGCTGCGGGAGATCCAGTGGCGGGGCCTCGGCATCAACTACGTCATGGTCGCCTCGCCCGGCCTGCTGGAGGCCGCGCCCCACACGCATATCGCGACGATCCGCAGTACGCCGCAGGCGGAGACCGGCGTGCTGCGCGCGCTGACCGACGCCTTCCCGAACGTCTCCGGCATCCGCGTGCGCGACGCGCTGGAGGCGGTGGCGAACCTGCTCTCCCGCGTCGGCGTGGCGGTGCAGGCCACCTCCTCGATCACGCTGCTGGCGGGGATGCTGGTGCTGGCCGGCGCCGTCGCGGCGGGGCAGCGGCGGCGCGTGCGGGATGCCGTGGTGCTGAAGACCGTCGGCGCCACGCGGTCCCAGATCCGTGCCGCCTGGCTGGTGGAGTTCGGCACCCTCGGCCTGGTCGCCGGGCTGCTGGCGGCGGCCGCCGGCTCCGCCGCTTCCTGGGCGGTGGTCCGCTTCGTCATGCGGGGCGAATGGGTGTTCCTGCCCGGCACGCTCGCCGCCGTCGTCGCGGGTTGCGTGGCGCTGACGCTGGGCCTGGGTTACGTCGGCACCGCGCTCGCCCTGCGGGCGAGGCCGGCGCCGCTGCTGAGGAACGAGTAGCTATTCGACTGCCTTGGCCGCCTGCGCGCGGGCTTCCAGTTCGTCGGCGCGACGATGCGCACGGGCCGCGTAGATTGCAGTTCCCACCGCGGAAACCAGGCCGAGCGTGACGATCGTCAGCGGTGCAACCCAGGTGAACCAGGCCTCAATCGAGATCATCGGAGCCTCCCGAGGAGCCAGAGACCGACAACATGTAATGCGACCGCAGCTCCAAGCCAAACCGAGACGATCTGTCCGGTCAGCAATCCCGCCGACAGCGGGGCAAACACCCCCACCACCAGACAACCTGTAGCGGCCCGATCCAATGTCTGCGCCACATACTTCGTGCGTTCGTTGGCAACGATATGGCTGCGCTGCGCTTGCGGCAATTCCGCCATCGGGCACCCTGCGTTCCAGAGCCGACAAGAATCGGCATATCAACCACAGGTTACAATTCCTTGTTGGCCGAGTCACCCTGCACGAAGCCCGAGGACGTCTCATGCCGCCGACCGAACCCGACGCCGCCCGCCTCCGCCGCGCCTTCGCCCTCGCCGGTCAGGCCCGCACACGCGGCGACCGGCCATTCGCCGCGGTGATCGTCGCCGCGGATGGCGCGACCCTGGCGGAAGGCCTTTCCACCCAGGGCGCGGGCGGCGGCGGCACGCTGGCGCATTCCGAGATGAACGCCTGCCAGGCCGTGATCGCGGCGGGCGTGCCGCGAGACACGCTGCGATCCGCCACGATCTACTGCTCCGGCGAGCCGTGCTCAATGTGCGCCTCCGCGATCTTCTACACCGGCATCGGGCGGGTGGTGTACGGCCTCTCGGCCGCCGCCATCCTGCACCTGCGGAACGCTCAGCCCCACACCGCCGGCCTCGGCCTGTCCTGCCGCGCCGTGCTCGCCGCCGCGGCGCAGCCGGTCGAGGTGGTCGGCCCCTGCCTGGAGGACGAAGGCGCCGTGCCGCATGCGGGCTACTGGGTCGAGGGCGCCGCCTGACCGCGCGCCGTGACCTGGCGGCCATCTCCACGCGCCATCTTCGCGCGCCGGAAAGCCGTCACCGACCGGGTTGATTTGGATTACCAAAACTCCATATGATCGGGGACGCCGGGACGTCCCTCCACCCTCGTCCCGCGGGAGGATGATCTCACCATGGCTTTCGGTCCCGACAACCGCTTCCAGACGGGCGGCTCGGCCTGGACCCAGCCCCTCGGGCGGTCCGCGGCCGTTGATGCCGCCCAGCTCGACGAGGGCCTGCGGGCCTACATGCTGCGCGTGTACAACTGGATGGCCTCCGGCCTCCTGTTGACCGGCATCGTCGCCTACCTCATCGCCCATACCGGCGCGGCCGATCTGTTCTACCAGGTCGTGCGCAACTCGCGCGGCGCGGCCATCGTGCCAACGTTCCTCGGCTGGGTCGCGATGTTCGCCCCGCTCGCCTTCATCCTGGTGCTGAGCTTCGGCATCAACCGGATGAGCAAGACCACTGCGCAGGCGCTGTTCTGGGCCTTCGCCGCGGTGATGGGCGCGTCGCTGTCCAACATCTTCGCGATCTACACCTCCGCCTCCATCGCCAGCACCTTCTTCATCACGGCTGCGATGTTCGCGGGCGTCAGCCTCTACGGCTATACGACGAAGGCGGACCTGACGAAGCTCGGCACCTTCATGATCATGGGCCTGATCGGCATCCTGATCGCCGTCATCGTGAACATCTTCATCCAGAGCTCCGCGCTGCAGTTCGCCATCAGCGTGATCGGCGTGGTCGTGTTCGTCGGCCTCACCGCCTACGATACGCAGCGGATCAAGGCGGACTACGTCGAGTTCGCGTATGCCGAGGGCTCGGACGAGGCCGGCAAGCGCAGCGTGTTCGACGCGCTCGGCCTCTACCTGAACTTCGTGAACCTGTTCCAGCTGCTGCTCCAGTTCATGGGCGTGCGGCAGAGCGGGGAATAGGCGCCAGCGCGGTAGGCGCCGGCGATGCGAGACCCCGGCGGGCGCAGGCCCGCCGGGGTTTTTGTTTCGGCTCTTGCGCCTGTCCCAAATGGTGCCTACCTTCGGTCCAGATGGATCAGGGAGCACCTGCGGTGTGGTCCGAACCGAATGGCGTGGCGGATCTGTTGGGCGTCCCCTCCGGCTTCGCCGAGGCCCAAGCCCCCTTCGGCATCGAACGCGCGGTCGGCACCGGGCTGCCCCGCGAGTCGCTCCGCCGTGTCGCGCTCCGCATCGGCGGCGACGCCGAGCGGGCGAGCGCCATCGAGCACGCGGTCGTCCCCAAGACGACGCTCGCCCGCCGCGGCACCGGTCGCCTGACCCGGGAGGAGAGCGAGCGCACCGAGCGCCTCGCCCGCCTCTTCATCCACGCCGTCGCGGCCCTGGGGTCGGAAGACGACGCCCGCGCCTTCCTCCGCCGCCCGCACCCGGAGCTGGACGGCCGCACCCCGCTGGACGCCGCCGTCACCGAACTCGGCGGCCGCCGCGTCGAGGACATCCTGCACGCCCTGGAATACGGGCTGCCGGTCTGAAGCTCTACCGCATCGTCACCGGCCCGCACCCGGCCTGGAGCGCGGAGGGCGCGCGCCGCTTCGGGCGGCGGTGGAACCTGCGGGGGCAGGGGGTGATCTACGCCGCGCCCGCCTATTCCACCGCGATGCTGGAGGTGCTGGTCCACGCCAACACCGGCCACCCGCCGCCGCGGTCGCGCTACGTCGTTGCCGAAATGCCCGACGACGTGGCGACCGAAACCCTCGACGTGGCCGAAGTGCCTGGCTGGGACGGCTTCGACCTCGCCGCGCCCCAGGCCTATGGCCGAGTCTGGTGGGAAGCCCGCCGGACCGCCGTGCTCCTCGTCCCCTCGGTCGTCACCAGGCTCGACCTGAACGCCGTGGTGAACTCCGACCACCCCGACGCCGCCCGCATCACGGTCTCCGCCGAGCGCTCCGTCGCCTGGGATCGGCGCTTGTTCGCCCCGGCATAGGTTGGGGCGCGTCCGCCGCCGTTTGCCCGGCCCTGCGAAGGCTGCTACCCGCCTGTGAACCTATCCCCCACGGGAAGCCGACGTCATGAACCCCGCCCCATGAACCCCGCCAAGGTCCCGACCGGCAAGGCCCCGCCGCACGACATCAACGTCGTCGTGGAGATCCCCCAGGGCAGCCAGGTGAAATACGAGCTGGACAAGGACAGCGGCGCCGTCGTGGTGGACCGGTTCCTGTTCACGCCGATGGCCTACCCGGCCGCCTACGGCTTCATCCCCGGCACGCTCGCCGATGACGGCGACCCCACCGACGTGCTCGTGCTCACCCCCGCGCCCGTGGTGCCCGGCTGCGTCATCCGCGCCCGCCCGATCGGCGTGCTGCACATGGAGGACGAGGCGGGGTCGGACGAGAAGCTGATCTGCGTCCCGCACGACAAGGTCCACCCGATGTACTCGGCCGTGACCGATGCCGACGAGCTGCCGCAGATCACCAAGGCCTCGATCGAGCATTTCTTCGCCACGTACAAGGACCTGGAATCCGACAAGTGGGTGAAGGTCCGCGGCTGGGGGCCGGCGAGCGAGGCGGTGGAGATCATCCTCAAGTCCATGGCCGCCTACCGGACCGGCGAGTAGGGCCCGCCGCGCGCAAGATTCCGCCGGTGGCGGCGTTGCCAGCCGGCTGGCCTTCGCGCTAGTTGCTCCCGGGCCCGCGGGCCCGGGCCGGCCCGCGCGTCTTCGCGCGCCCGCCCGTCCGCCCCGCCCCGTTCCGGCGAGACAGAGGGGGTACGCCGCCTTGATGACGTTGTCCGTGTTGCTGATCATCGCGCTGGGGGCGCTGTCCATCGCCTACGGCGTGGTGACGGCGAAGGAGATCATGGCGCGCGACGCCGGCTCCGCCCGCATGCAGGAGATCTCCCGCGCCATCCAGGAAGGCGCGAACGCCTACCTGAAGCGCCAGTACACCACCATCGGCATCGTCGGCGCCGTGCTCTTCGTGCTGATCCTCGTCGCCTTCGGCTTCGGCGGCCACGCCTTCGCCGTCGCCATCGGGTTCCTGATCGGCGCGGTGCTCTCGGGGGCGGCCGGGTTCATCGGCATGAACGTCTCGGTCCGCGCGAACGTCCGCACGGCGCAGGCGGCCACGCAGTCGCTGGCCGGCGGCCTCGACGTGGCGTTCAAGTCGGGCGCCATCACCGGCATGCTCGTCGCCGGCCTCGCGCTGCTCGGCGTCGCGGGCTACTTCCTGGTGCTCGTCCCGATCGGCGGCGCCGCCCCGAACAGCCGCCTGGTGATTGACGCGCTCGTCGCCCTCGGCTTCGGCGCCTCGCTCATCTCCATCTTCGCGCGCCTCGGCGGCGGCATCTTCACCAAGGGCGCCGATGTCGGCGGCGACATGGTCGGCAAGGTCGAGGCCGGCATCCCCGAGGACGACCCCCGCAACCCCGCCACCATCGCCGACAACGTGGGCGACAACGTCGGCGACTGCGCCGGCATGGCCGCCGACCTGTTCGAGACCTACGCGGTGACGATGGTCGCGACGATGGTGCTCGCCGCCATCTCCTTCGGCGACGGCGCGCGCGTGGCGGCCATGCTGTTCCCGCTGGCGATCGGCGCGGTCTGCGTCGTCACCTCCATCGCCGGCACCTACTTCGTGAAGCTGCCGCCGAGCAACAACATCATGGGCGCGATGTACCGCGGCTTCGTGGTGACCGGCGCGCTGTCGCTCGCCGTGCTGCTGCCGCTCTCCTACATCGTGTTCGGCACGGGCACGGTGACCGCCGGCGGCCACACCTTCGGCGCCTTCAGCCTGTTCCTGTGCGGCGCGGTCGGCCTGGCGGTGACCGCCGCCATCGTGTGGGTGACGGAATACTACACCGGTACCGACTTCCGGCCCGTGAAGGCCATCGCCGAATCCTCGCAGACCGGCCACGGCACGAACGTGATCCGCGGCCTCGCCGTCTCGATGGAATCCACCGCCCTGCCGGCGCTGATCATCATCGCCGGCGTGCTCGCCTCCTTCGGGCTGGCGGGTCTCTACGGCATCGCCATCGCGACGACGACGATGCTCGCGCTCGCCGGCATGGTGGTGGCGCTCGACGCCTTCGGCCCGGTCACCGACAACGCCGGCGGCATCGCCGAGATGGCGGGCCTGCCGAAGGAGGTCCGCGTCTCGACCGACGCGCTGGATGCGGTCGGCAACACCACGAAGGCGGTCACCAAGGGCTACGCGATCGGCTCCGCCGGCCTCGGCGCGCTGGTACTGTTCGCGGCCTACACGCAGGACCTGAACTACTTCATCGCCAACCCCGCGACCTACCCCTACTTCGCCGGGGTCGGCGCGCTGAACTTCAGCCTCTCCGACCCCTACGTCGTGGTCGGCCTGCTGTTCGGCGGCCTGTTGCCCTACCTGTTCGGCGGCATGGCGATGACCGCCGTCGGCCGCGCCGCCTTCGCGGTGGTGGAGGAGGTGCGCCGCCAGTTCCGCGCCAAGCCCGGCATCATGCAGGGCACCGACAAGCCGGACTACGGCCAGGCGGTGGACATGCTGACGCGGGCCGCCATCAAGGAGATGATCATCCCCTCGATGCTGCCGGTGCTGTCCCCGATCGTGGTGTTCCTGGTGATCCTGCTGATCGGCGGCAAGGCGGCGGCGTTCAGCGCGCTCGGCGCGATGCTGCTCGGCGTGATCGTCACCGGCTTCTTCGTCGCGGTCTCCATGACTACCGGCGGCGGCGCCTGGGACAACGCGAAGAAGTACATCGAGGAGGGCAACTACGGCGGCAAGGGCAGCGACGCCCACAAGGCCGCGGTGACCGGCGACACGGTCGGCGACCCCTACAAGGACACCGCCGGCCCCGCCGTGAACCCGATGATCAAGATCACCAACATCGTCGCCCTGCTGCTGCTGGCGATCCTCGCGCATAGCTGACGCACCTTACGGTTCCCTCCCCCGCGTTTGCGGGGGAGGGCTAGGGTGGGGGTAACCCGCTTCGTGGGGGAACACGCCCCGCCAGTTGACTTGCCCGCCACGCCCCGCCGACGCACATGCGTGACGCCGAACGGGTGGGAGAACAGCCTTTGGAAGACGTGGATGCGGTGGTCGTCGGCGCCGGCGTCGTAGGCCTCGCCGTTGCCCGCGCCCTCGCCCTCGCCGGCCGCGAGGTGCTCGTCCTCGACGCCGCGGACGGCATCGGCACCGAGACCTCGTCGCGCAACAGCGAGGTCATCCACGCCGGCATCTACTACCCCGCCGGCAGCCTCATCGCCCGCACCTGCGTGGAGGGGAAGCACCGGCTCTACGCCTTCTGCCGCGACCGCGGCGTGCCCCACAGCAACTGCGGCAAGCTGATCGTCGCGACGAACGAGGACGAGGCCGCGAGGCTCGAAGGCATCCGCCAGCGCGCCGCCGCCAACGGCGTGCCCGACCTGCGCCTGCTGACCCGCGCCGAGGCGCTGGCGATGGAACCCGCGCTGCACTGCGTGGCCGCGCTGCACTCGCCCTCCACCGGCATCCTCGACAGCCACGCCTTCATGCTCGCGCTGCAGGGCGAGGCCGAGCATTCCGGCGCCGTCTTCGCCTTCCGCGCGCCCGTCGAGCGCGGCCGCGCGACGGAGGACGGCGTCGGGATCGAGGTCGGCGGCGCGGAGCCGATGACGCTGCGCGCGCGCCTGCTCGTCAACTCCGCCGGCCTGCACGCGCCCGCCCTCGCGCGCCGCATCGCCGGCATGCCGGAGGAGGCGGTTCCGCCGGCCTACTACGCCAAGGGCAACTACTTCACCCTCGCGATGCGCTCGCCCTTCTCGCGCCTGATCTACCCGGTGCCGGTGCCCGGCGGCCTGGGCACGCATCTGACGATTGACCTCGGCGGCCAGGCGCGCTTCGGCCCCGACGTGGAGTGGGTGGACCGCATCGAATACGAGGTGGACCCGCGCCGCGGCGAGAGCTTCTACGCCGCCATCCGGCGCTACTGGCCGGACCTGCCGGACGGCGCGCTGGCGCCCGGCTATTCCGGCATCCGCCCGAAGATCGTCCCGCCGGGTGCGGCCGCGCAGGACTTCGTCGTGCAGGGCACGGCGCAGCACGGCGTGCCCGGCCTGGTGAACCTCTTCGGCATCGAGAGTCCGGGGCTCACGGCGTCACTCGCGCTGGCGGATCACGTGCTGGCCGCCTCGGCAGGTCGCTGACGGCGCATTCCGCTGGCCGCCCCCACTCTTCGCTGTCGCCCCCGCGAAAGCGGGGGCCCATCTCCCAGCCGCTCCGACATGCACCGCGGTGGGTTCCCGCGTTCGCGGAAACGACAGGGAGACGGGAAGTGGGTTCTACGCCGCCGCGTCATACCGAATGGCTTAATTCCTGATCCATTCTCTGTCGTTCCCGCGAAAGCGAGGCCTCTGCGAAACGGCGGCTGTCGTGTGGTGATGGGTGTGGATGGGGGCTGATCGGCGGAGGTCGAGCGGTCTGGTGGTGGTGTTTGGGGTGCTGGCGGGTGGGCTGAGGGGCGCTCAGGCC
>Ga0209909_100323_pt1 | contig 41674 bp, 44 predicted proteins | sample FECB22metaG_FD_188302 | JGI IMG/M metagenome (GOLD analysis project Ga0209909, IMG submission 188302) | Cyanobacterial communities from the Joint Genome Institute, California, USA - FECB-22 (SPAdes) (version 3) | ecosystem: Environmental > Aquatic > Thermal springs > Hot (42-90C) > Microbial mats... | reverse complement strand
ACGTAGCCCAGCTTCACCGTCGGCCCGACCGAGAAGGAGCCGGAGTCGGGCTTCTCCTGGCCGGTGATCATCTTGAACAGCGTCGTCTTGCCGGCGCCGTTGGGGCCGATGACGCCGACGATGCCGCCCGGCGGCAGGCTGAAGGAGAGGTCGTCGATCAGGAGCCGATCGCCGAAGCCCTTGGCGATCTTCTCGGCCTTGATGACGTGATCGCCGAGCCGGGGGCCGGCCGGGATCACGATCTGCGCCGTGTCGAGCGTCGCCTTCTGCTCCTCCTCGACCATCTGGTTGTAGGCGGCGATGCGCGCCTTGCTCTTGGAGCGCCGCGCCTGCGGGCTCTGGCCCATCCATTCGAGCTCGCGCTGCAGCGTGCGCCGGCGGGTATCGGCGGCCTTCTCCTCCTGCGCCAGCCGCTGCTCCTTCTGCTTCAGCCACGAAGAGTAGTTGCCTTCCCAAGGGATGCCGGCGCCGCGGTCGAGCTCGAGGATCCACCCCGCGACATTGTCGAGGAAGTAGCGGTCGTGGGTGACGGCCACCACGGTGCCGGGGAACTCGGCGAGATGCCGCTCCAACCAGGCGACGGACTCCGCATCGAGATGGTTGGTCGGCTCGTCGAGCAGCAGCAGGTCGGGCTTGCTGAGCAGCAGGCGGCAGAGCGCGACGCGGCGGCGCTCGCCGCCCGACAGCTTCTCGACGTCGGCGTCGGCCGGCGGGCAGCGCAGCGCATCCATGGCGATCTCGACCGTGCGCTGGAGGTCCCAGCCGTTGCCGGCGTCGATCTTCTCCTGCAGCTCGGCCTGCTCGGCGATCAGCTTGTCCATGTCGGCGTCGGGATCGGAGAAGGCGTTCGACACCTCCTCGAAGCGCGCCAGCATCGTGGCCATGTCGCCCGCGCCGTCCATGACGTTGCCCAAAACGTCCTTCTTGGGGTCGAGCTTGGGCTCCTGCTCGAGCATGCCGACCTTGGCGCCCTCGGCCGCCCAGGCCTCGCCGGTGAAGTTGTCGTCCTGGCCCGCCATGACGCGGAGCAGGGTCGACTTGCCGGCGCCGTTCAGGCCCAGCACGCCGATCTTGGCGCCGGGCAAGAACGACAACCAGATGTCCTTCAGGACCTGCTTTCCGCCCGGATAGGTCTTGTTCAGACCCTTCATGACGTAGATGTACTGATACGCGGCCATCGGCGGCTCCGGTCGGACGGGTGGAAAGGGGTTGGCGCGCTTGTAGCGGCCCCGCTGCTCAGGTTCAATGACGCCGGGAGAAGCGCTCACGCATGATGACGGAACCCACCGTCCTGGCCCTGTCGTTGGCCTATCTCGGCCTGTTGTTCGCCATCGCCTGGGTCGGCGACCGCTATGCGCGCGACTGGTCGGCGAGCTCGGTGGCGCCGGCGGTCTATGGCCTGTCGCTGGCGATCTACTGCACCTCGTGGACCTTCTACGGCGCCGTCGGCCGCGCCGCGACGTCGGGCATCGACTTCATCCTGATCTATACCGGGCCTGCGCTGGTGATCGTCGCGGGCTACCCGATGCTGCGCAAGATGGTGCGGCTCGCCAAGCAGCACAACGTCACCTCGATCGCCGATTTCCTCGCCTCGCGCTACGGCAAGAGCCGCGCCGTCGGCGTCACCGCCACCTTGTTCGCCACCGTCGGCGTGCTGCCCTACATCGCCCTGCAGCTGCAGGCGGTGTCGTCGACCTTCCGTTCCATCGCAGCACCGACGCCCGTCGCCGGCAGCCTGTCGGGCGTGGTGCATACCGATACCTCGCTGATCGTCGCCGCCCTGATGGCGGTGTTCACCATCCTGTTCGGCGTGCGCAACGTGCACGCCTCCGAGCAGCATCGCGGCATGATGCTGGCCATCGCCTTCGAATCGGTGGTGAAGCTGCTGGCCCTGCTGATCGTCGGCCCGTTCGTCCTCTATGTACTGTTCAGCGGGCCGGGCGATCTTCTGAGCCAGGTCGAAAGCGTGCCGGCCGTCGCCGACCGCGTCTTCCGCGAAGGCTCGCCGCTCACCTGGTTGGTCACGACCTTGCTGTCGGCCATGGCCTTCCTCTGCCTGCCGCGCCAGTTCCATGTCGCCGTCGTCGAGCACGGTCATGCGGCCAGCCTGCGCACCGCGCGCTGGTTGTTTCCGGTCTACCTGGTGCTGATCAACCTCTTCGTCCTGCCGATCGCCGCCGCCGGCATGCTGCTGCTCGGCTCGCAGACCAGCCCCGACCTCTATGTCCTGCAGCTGCCGCTCGCCAATGGCGAGAGCTGGCTGTCGGCCTTCGTCTTCATCGGCGGGCTGTCGGCCGCCACCTCGATGGTGATCGTGGCCTGCATGGCGCTGTCGGGCATGATCGGCAACGAGCTGGTGATGCCCTACCTGCTGCGTCAGCAAGCTCGCGGAGGGGCCGGCGTCTCCCGGGACATGGGTCCGTTGGTGGTGTTCGTGCGCCGCGCCGCTGTGGTGCTGATCCTGATGGCGGGTTACGCCTACGAGCGCATCATCTCGGGCTACCTGCCGCTCGCCTCGATCGGCCTGATCAGCTTCTGCGCCGTCGCCAACTTCGCGCCGGGCGTCGTGCTCGGTCTCTACTGGCGGCGTGCGCATCGCTATGGCGTGGTCGTGGGCCTGGCCGGCGGCTTCGTCGTCTGGCTTTACGCCCTGCTGTTGCCGTCGCTCAGCCCCTCGGCCGCCGCGGCGCCGCTCAAGCCCTACCTGCCGGCGCCGCTTGCCGAGCTCGACCCGGTCGGCCAGGGCTTCGTGGTCGGCATCCTGATCAACACGCTGCTGCTGGTCGCGGTCTCGCTGCTGGTCCGTGCGCGCGGCGCCGATGCCGAGCAGGCCCAGGCCTTCGTGCTCGGCCCCGAAGCGCCCGACGGTGAGCCCGAGCGGCCGCAGCGCCAGGCGCCGGCCGACATCGCCCGCATCGACGAGCTGCGCGGCCTCTTGGCGCGCTTCGTCGGCAGCGAGCGGGCCATGCGCGCGCTGGCCGGCGAGCGCCTCTCCATCGAGGCCGCGCTCAGCCGCACCGAACGCGTGCTGTCGGGCACGCTGGGCGCGGCTTCCGCCCGCATCATCGTCGCCGCCGTCAGCCGCCGCGGCCGGCTGCTGCCGCGCAGCGCCCGGGCGCTGATCGACGAGGCGTCCGAGGCCATCCGCTACAACTACGAGATCCTGCGCAACACCCTCGACCATGTCGGCATGGGCATCGCCGCCTTCGACCGCGATGGGCGGCTGGAGATCTTCAACGACCGCTTTACAGATCTGCTTGCACTCGACGCCGCCGCCGTCGCGGTCGGCGCCGCGCCCGGCGAGTTCGCCGCCGGGCCGGAAGTCGTGGCGCTGCTCAGGCGGCCGGAGACGCCGCAGACCCACGAGATCACCACCCGCGAAAGCCGCGTCATCGAGCTGCGGCTCGATCCGCTGCCCGACGGCGGCTTCGTCGCCACCTGCAACGACGTGACGGCGCGCGTGCACACCGCCGAGGCATTGCGCGAAAGCGACCGCCAGCTGCGCCAATCGGCCGAGACCCTTGAACAGCGCGTGATCGAACGCACCGCCGAGCTGGAAGCGAGCCGCGCCGAGGCCGAGGCCGCCAATCTCGGCAAGACGCGCTTCATCGCCGCCGCCAGCCACGACCTGCTGCAACCGTTGCACGCGGCGCGCCTGTTCACCGCGGCGCTGATCGATCGCGATCCGGGCAACGACCTCGGCGGCAAGATCGACACCAGTCTCGGCGCCGTCGAATCGCTGCTCGATGCGCTGCTCGACATCTCCAAGCTCGATGCCGGCGCCTTCAAGCCGGAAGAGCGGCCGTTCGCCCTGCAGCCGCTGTTCGAATCGCTCGCGACCGCCTTCGCGCCGGTGGCAGCGCGGCGCGGTGTCGAGCTGGCAGTGGCGCCGACGCGCGCCTTCGTGTCGACCGACCCGGCCTTCCTGCGCCGCATCCTGCAGAACCTGCTGTCCAATGCGCTGCGCTACGGCAAGCCCGAGGGCCGCCCGGCGCGCGTGCTGCTGGGCTGCCGGCGCGAGGGCGACGCGTTGCGCATCGAGGTCAAGGACAACGGACCCGGCATCGCGGCGGACAAGCAGGCGGTGATCTTCGACGAGTTCGTGCGCCTGCAGGCCGAGGACGACGCGCCGCGCGAGGAGCGGGGGCTGGGCCTGGGTCTTGCCATCGTCGACCGCATCGCGCGCATGCTCGAGCTCGACGTGCGGCTTGCCTCGGCGCCCGGCAAAGGCTCGACCTTCTCGGTGACCGTGCCGCGCGTGGAAGCGGTCGTGGCCGCGCCGTTGGCGGCACCGGCGCCGCAACCGCAGCCCTCGCTCGAGGTGGGAAGCTTCGTGCTCTGCATCGACAATGAGGCGCGCGTGCGCGAGGCGATGGCGACCCTGCTCACTGGCTGGGGCTGCCACGTCGCCACCGCAGCCTCGCAGGCCGAAGCGCAGCAGGAGGTGGCGCGCGTGGGCCGTCTGCCCGACCTTGTCCTGGCCGACCTCCATCTCGACGAAGGGCCTGACGGCCTCGACGTCGTCGGCGCCCTGCGCCAGGCCTGGGGCCGGGCAGTGCCGGCCGCCCTGGTCACTGCCGATCGCGATCCCACCCTTCGCTTGCGCGCCCGCGCCCGCCAAGTCGAGTTGCTGCACAAGCCGGTGAAGCCGGCTGCCCTGCGCGCGCTGCTGCGCCTGCGCACGCCGGCGTCGCGCCGCGTGTCGGCGTAAATCTCTGCCTTAAGTTAAGGCCTGACCGGCTCGGGCGGCGGGATGGTGAGCCCGCGCGCCTCGATCACCGCCTGGGTGCGCGAGCGCACGCCGAGCTTGCGCAGGATCACCGTGACATGGGCCTTCACCGTGGCCTCGCCGACGCCGAGCTTGTAGGCAATCTGCTTGTTCTGGTCGCCCTGGATCATCAGCGCCAGCACACGCCACTGCTGCGGCGTGAGCTGGTTGGCGCGCTGGACGAAGGAGTCGGCGGGGGCGCTCTCGGCCGGCGCAAAGATCTCGCCCTCCAGCACCGCGCGCACCGTGGTGGCGATCTCCTCCAGCGAGGCCGACTTGTCGATATAGGCCGAGGCGCCGAATTCATAGGCCCGGCGGATGACGGCCGCCTCGCGCGCTGCCGACACCACGATGATCGGCACCGTCGGATGGTCCGAGCGCAGCAGCGCGAGGCCGGTCAGCCCGTCCATGCCCGGCATGTCGAGATCGAGCAGCAGGGCGTCGGTTTCCGGATCCTGCTCCAGCGCCTCCTGGACCTGGGCCAGGCTGCCCGCCAAGGCAATGCGCGCGCCGGCGAAGGCCTGGGCGAGCGCCGAGGACAGGGCATCGCGCACCATCGGGTGGTCGTCTGCGATCAGAAAAGCGAGCGTTTCCTGGGCCATGAGCCTGTTGGGGCCTCGTTTCCCCAACAGTGCCGACACGTCCGTCGATGGGTCAAGCACGTCGCTTTGCTGCGGCGCACAATGGATTTATGCGGGAATCTTGGACGTTGGTCGAATTGCGTTCACACGGTCTGTGACCTTACACCGAAAGGAAGATGGGCGGTTTGTAGATGCCCGTCATGTTTGGGGAGCAAACAAATGGCAATGGCAGCAACGGCCGGCAGTGGCCCTGTCGTCTCGCGCGAGGAAGAACGTCGCGTCATCTTCGCGTCGTCGCTCGGCACGGTGTTCGAGTGGTACGACTTCTATCTCTACGCCACCTTGGCGCCGTTCTTCGCCGCACTGTTTTTCCCGCCGGGTAACGAGACGGCAGCGCTGCTCTCGGCGTTCGCCGCCTATGCTGCAGGCTTCCTGGTCCGCCCCTTCGGCGCCATCGTGTTCGGCCGTCTGGGCGACCTGGTCGGCCGCAAGTACACCTTCCTCGTCACCATCCTGTTCATGGGCGCCTCGACCTTCGCGGTCGGCCTGCTGCCGACCTTCTCGGCGGTCGGCTGGCTGGCGCCGGTGTTGATGGTGACCTTGCGCCTGATCCAGGGCCTGGCGCTCGGCGGCGAATACGGCGGGGCGGCGACCTACGTCGCCGAGCACGCGCCGAACGGCCGCCGCGGCTATGCCACCAGCTGGATCCAGACCACGGCGACGCTGGGCTTCTTCCTGTCGCTCCTGGTGATCGGCGCCTGCCGCCTGTACATGGACCCCAAGGTCTTCGCCGAATGGGGCTGGCGGCTGCCGTTCCTCGTCTCGCTGATCCTGCTGATCTTCTCGGTCTATATCCGGCTGAAGCTGAACGAATCACCGCTGTTCCAGCAGATGAAGGCCGAGGGCAAGGGCTCCAAGTCGCCCCTTACCGACAGCTTCTTCCGCTATCCCAACAACCGCTTCGTGCTGCTGGCGCTGCTGGGCGCGACCGCGGGCCAGGGCGTGGTCTGGTACACCGGCCAGTTCTACGCGCTGTTCTTCCTGCTGATCACGCTCAAGCTCGACTACGTTGCGGCCTACTCGCTGGTCGCGGTCTCGCTCCTGATCGGCACGCCGATGTTCGTCTTTTTCGGCTGGCTGAGCGATCGCATCGGCCGTCTGAAGATCATCCTGGCGGGCTGCCTGATCGCGGCCGTCACCTACTTCCCGCTGTTCCAGGCGCTCACGCACTACGTCAACCCCGCCCTGGAGAGCTTCCAGGCCAAGACCAAGATCACGGTCATGGCCGATCCGGCGCAGTGCAACTTCCACATCTTCGTCGGTCCGTGGTCCAAGTTCACGGAATGCGACCGCGCCAAGGATGCGCTGACCAAGGCCGGCCTCTCCTTCACGTCGGTGTCGGGCGCCGCCGGCACGCCGGTGGTGATCGCCATCAACGACAAGAAGCTCGAGGGCTTCGACGCCAAGGAAGGCCTGCCCAAGCTCAACGCGGCGCTGAAGGACGCAGGCTTCGTCGCCGGCGCCGACCTCAAGGCCGTCAACTGGTTCATGGCCGAGCTGATCCTGGTGATCTTCCTGGTCTATGTGACCATGGTCTACGGACCGATCGCCGCCTTCCTGGTCGAGTTGTTCCCGACCAATATCCGCTACACCTCGATGTCGTTGCCCTATCACATCGGCAACGGCTGGTTCGGCGGCATGCTGCCCTTGCTGGCGACCGCGCTGGTCGCCTGGTCGGGCGACATCTACTACGGCCTCTGGTATCCGATCATCGTCGCCCTGATGACGCTGGTGATCGGCGCCATCTTCCTCAAGGAAACCAAGGACGTGGATATCAGCAAGTAGGTCAGCGCACGACACGCGAAGGAACCGGCGGCCCCACGGCCGCCGGTTTTCTTTTGACGATATGTCACCGCGGGCAAAGCTTGTTTTTGGGCGCAGGGCGAGGGAGTTTGGCCGCGACAGCCCATCAGGACACGACCATGAATCTCGACGCCATCGCCATCGGCCACAACCCGCCCGAGGACGTGAACACCGTCATCGAGGTGCCGATCGGCGGCGAACCGGTGAAGTACGAGATGGACAAGGCGGCGGGCACGCTGGTCGTCGACCGCTTCCTCTACACGCCGATGCGCTATCCCGGGAACTACGGCTTCGTGCCCCATACGCTCTCCGACGACGGCGATCCGATCGACGTGCTGGTCGCCAACACCCGGCCGATCATCCCGGGCGCCGTCATGAACGTGCGGCCGATCGGCGTGCTGCGCATGGAGGACGACGGCGGCGGCGACGAGAAGATCATCGCCGTGCCCTCGTCACGCATCACCCAGCGCTACGTCAATGTGAAGACCCACACCGACCTGCCCGAGATCACGCGCCACCAGATCGAGCACTTCTTCATCCACTACAAGGACCTCGAGCCCGGCAAGTGGGTCAAGCTGCTGGGCTGGGGCGACGTCGAAGAAGCGCGCCGCCTCATCGCCGAGGCGATCGAGCGGGCGAAGCGGAAGAAGTAGCCCACCGGCGGAAGGTTCGCCGGGTCGCGTCGTCCATCGGGAAGAAGCTTTCGATGCGCAGCTCCTGGACCGTCACGTCCTGCGGCGTGCCGAGCGTGGCGATGGTCGTGAACAAACGCAGCGTCACCCCGTCCTTTTCGAAGAGCATGGGCAGCACCGGCGCGTCGGCGGCGGGCGGCGGCGTCTGCGCCATCGCCGTCCGCACGCCCTTGTAGCCCAGCAGGCGCCGCAGCAGGGTCGCAGTCTGCGTTGTGCCGTCCACGGCGGCGTCGGCTTCGACGCTGCGCACGAAGTAGCGCACGACCTCCGGCCAATTGGTGAGATGCGGCCGCAACACGTCGGGCGCGACCAGCGCATCGGCGAGATTGATCGCGGCACCGGGCTCGACCGGTCCGACCAGGAACTCGACCAGGGCGACGGCGCCCTTGTTGGCCTGCAGCAGGTTCCAACGGCGGTCGACGACAACGGCGGGGAAGGGCTCTTGCTGCTTCAGCATGTAGGCGAGCGCGTCACGCACCGGGGCGAGAGCGGCTGCGTCCAGCGCGGCCTCCGTCCAGGCCGGCGCGAACCCCGCGGCCAGCAGGAGCTCGTTCGACTGGCGCAGCGGCATGTCGAGCGCCGCGGCGAGGCGCACGACCATGTCGCGGCTTGGCTTGGTGCGACCGAGCTCGAGGAAACTGATATGACGTTGCGAGCAGGGTGTCGCCATCGCCAGCTGGAACTGCGAAAGGCCCCGTCTGTTGCGCCACCGTGCTAGCCGGTCGGGAAAGGAAGACGAGGCTTTCATGACTACCTGGCATGTAGTTGATGGCATGAGGTGCGGCCGGGATAGTGCCGCACGAGGTACTGATTGATGAAGGTCGTTTTTGCCGGGTTCTTCGCGGTCCGCCTGATGGAGCGGGTGCAGGCCCATCTCGCCATGCCCTGCGAGGTGATCGCCGTCGACGATGAGGCTCGTGTTCCGGCGACGCTCGGGGATGCCGACGTGCTGGTGTCGATGGGCTACACCACGGCCATGGCCGAGGCCGGACGACGGCTGCGCCTCGTGCAGGTGCCCGGCGCGGGCCTCGATCGCATCGAGCGCGCCTTGCTGCCGCCCGGCGCCCATCTCGCCAACGCCTATGGCCACGAGGCCGGCATCGCCGAATACATCATGGGCGCCATGCTCGAGCTGACGCGCGGCCTGCGCCGGCTGGACGCCAGCTTGCGCCAGGGCCGCTGGGACAGCCAATGGGCCGTCGGCGTGCCCATGCCGCCGCCTCATCCCGAGCTGGCCGGCAAGACATTGGGCATCCTGGGTTTCGGCCATATCGGCGAGGCGCTGGCCCGCCGCGCGCGTGCGTTCGACATGGAGGTCTGCGCCATCCGCCGCCAGCCGCAGGCGGATGCGCCCGAGGGTGTGTCGTTCATCGCCGGGCCCGAGCGACTCGACGAGGTTCTGCGCAGCTCCGACTACCTCGCGATCACGCTGTCGCTGTCGCCGACGACGCGCAACCTGCTCGACCAGCGCCGGCTCGCCCTGATGAAGCCGACCGCCTTCCTGGTCAATGTCGCGCGCGCCGAAATCGTCGACGAGGCCGCACTCTATCGCGCATTGGCCGATCACAAGCTCGCCGGCGCCGCGCTCGATGTCTGGTATCGTTATCCGACGATTCCCGGACCTGTTCTTCCCGCCGCGCAACCCTTCCATGAGCTCGACAACGTCATCATGACGCCGCACGTCTCGGGCTGGACCGAAGGCATGATCGAGGCGCGGGCCGCGCTGATCGCCGGCAACATCGAACGAGCGGCGCGCGGCGAGGCGCCGCTGAACGAGATCGATCCGCGGTGAGGGGGCGGCGGCAGCGCCTGCCGTTCTATTACGGCTGGCTGATCATCGGCATCGCCTTCGTGACCATGGCGATCGCCGTCACGGCGCGCACGGCCTTCTCGCTGCTCTTGCCGCCCCTGATCGCCGAGTTCGGCTGGGATCGCGGGCTCGCGGCCGGCGCCTTCTCCTTCGGCTTCCTGGTCTCGGCCGTGCTGGGGCCGATCGTCGGCCGCGTCATGGATCGCAAGGGCCCGCGCATCGTCATCGAAAGCGGCGTGGCGATGGTCACGGCCGGTCTTCTTCTCGCGACCCTGATCGGCAATCCCTGGCAGTTCTACGCTACGCTTGGCGTGATGGTGGGCGCGGGGGCCAACCTCATGACCTTCACCGCCCATTCGCAGTTCCTGCCGTTCTGGTTCGTGCGCCGGCGCGCGCTCGCCATCAGCGTCGCCTTCTCGGGCGTGGGCGTCGGCGCCATCGTGCTGCTGCCGTGGCTGCAGTCGATCATCGAGCGCGAGGGCTGGCGGGCGGCCTGCTGGGTGATGGGCCTGCTGGTGCTCTGCGTGCTGGGGCCGCTCAATCTTCTGGTCCATCGCCGGCCGCAGGATATCGGCCTGCTGCCCGACGGCGAACCGCACGCCGCCGCATCGGCGCCGCGTGCTCGCTCGAATATCGTCGACGCCGCCTGGGTGTCGGTCGACTGGACGCTGGCGCGCGCGATCAGGACGGCGCGCTTCTGGTGGATTGCGCTCGGCTACGTTTGCGCGCTGTTCGCCTGGTACGCCGTGCAGGTCCACCAGACCAAGTACCTGATCGAGGTCGGCTTCTCGCCGATCCTGGCCGCCTGGGCGCTGGGCCTGGTGAGCGTCGTCGGCATCCCGGGCCAGATCGGTCTCGGCGCCTTGTCCGACCGCATCGGGCGGGAATGGATATGGACGGCGGGGTGCCTGGGCTTCGCCATCTGCTATGTCGCGCTGATCGCCCTCGAAGGCGGGCCCTCGCCGGTGCTGCTGTGGGTGATGGTGATCGCGCAAGGCTCGCTCGGTTATGCGCTCACCTCGGTGATGGGCCCCATCGTGGCCGAGATCTTCGAAGGCCCGCACTACGGCTCGATCTTCGGCATGCTCACCGTCGCCCTGATCGGCGGCGGCGCGGCGGGACCGTGGGTCACCGGCGTCATCCACGACATGACCGGCAGCTACCGTCTCGCCTTCCTGCTGGCGATCGCTCTTTGCGCGGTCTCTGCCGCCGCCATCTGGCTCGCCGCCCCGCGCAAGGTGCGCCGCTCTCATGTTCCCCTCTCCCGCTAGGGGGAGCGTGATCAAGCGATAACTTTTGTATGAATTGTCACCGACGGTTGCATCGGCGCAGCCGACGGGCATCCTGCGAGCATGACCGACAGTGGCACCGTGATGGCCCATTTCGTCATCGATGCCGGCTATGTGCGCAAGAGGTTCGTCTTTGTCTTCGACCGGTAGCCTGGGCGGTACCGGCAGCGGCTCTGGCAGCGGTACTGGCCGCGGCCGGCTGCTCGCCGTCAGCCTCGAGGCCGACCGGCGCGTCGCGGTGGCCTGCTTCGGCGCCGCCTGCGCCGTCGGCCTGGCCTTCGCCTTCGTCGGTCTGGATACGCACAGCTTCTGGTACGACGAGCTCCTCACGGCGCGGCTGCTGGAGCCCGAACCGGGCACGACGCTGGTCTCGCGCATCGCGACCGCCGCGCATCCGCCGTTCTATCTGCTGGCGCTCGGCCTGTTCACCAGTCTTTTGGGCGACGGCGACTGGGCGTTGCGCGCCTTCAGCGCCATCGCTGCCTGCGGGGCGATCGCGCTGTTCATCGCCGGCACCCCCTCGGTGTTCAGCCTGCCGGCCCGCCTGTTTGGCGCCGCCATGGCGACGGGTTCGCTCTTCTGGTTCTTCCAGGCGCAGAACGCATGCTCCTACGCGCTCTCCATGCTGATCGGCAGCGCCGTGATGGTGTGTGCCCTGATGCTGCTGCGGGAGGAGGGCAGGCGCCCCCTGCTGCTGACGGGCCTGCTGGCGCTGATGCTCGCCGGCTCGTTCGTGCACTTCTATCTGCTCTATCTTTGCCTCGCGGTGCTGATCGCGCTCGCCCTGTGCCAGCCGCGCGAGCGGCTGCTGCTGGGCGCCGCGGCGCTGGTGCTGCTTGTCGCCGCCGGCCTCTACGTCAAGCTGGTGATCGAGCCCTATGCGCGGGTCTCGCTGGGCAACAACGGGTACCCCAACGACCTCGCCTGGTACGCCGCCGTCCTGAAGTCCTCGTTGCACGTCACGTTCGGCGATCGCGGCACGATCGCCATCCTGCTGTGCGCCACCGTGGTCGTGGCGACGCGGCTCTTGTCGCGGCGGTTCGACCTCGTGCCCGATCGGGTCACGATCTTCCTGGTCGCGGTGCCGCTGCTGGTGCTGCTGGGCGGCATCACGAGCTCGACCCTGCTGGCGCCGAACTTCTTCGACCGCAACCTGCTGATCGTCTCGCCCTTCATCTGGGCGCTGACGGCGCGCCTCTACGATGCGGCGATCGAGGATGCCTCGCTGCCGATCCGGCTCGCCCTCACCAATGCGCTCGCCCTCATCGTGCTCTCCGAGGCGGCGATCGTGACGTCACGCCTGCCGACGGGACCGTCGCTGCCGATGTACGAGCCCTTCCGCCAGTCGGCCGAGTGGATCCGCACCCTGCCGGAGTGCGAAGGCCAGGTGCTGCCCGTCGTCACGGTCGACAATCCCGATTGGTATAAGCCGGGCTACGCCGCCTTCATCTACGAAGGCGCCTATGGCCGCTACCTGCAGGGCTTCGCCCAGCCGCAGCTGGTGTTCGCCCGCGACCTCGATCGCACGCGCCTGCCGCGCGACCTCGCCACGGAGCTGAGGCAGCGCCTCGACGGACGCGGCTGTCCCGTGCTGGCCTGGTCCGCGCACAGCATGAATGACGAGGTGATCGCCCGCATCGAGGACAAGTTGGTCTCGGCGCTGGGCCGGCCCGACGGCGCGGCGCGTATCGCGATCCAGCCGTTCGAGGATGGAGCAATGGGGTACGTGCTGGTGCGGCGATAGCCCTCCTTCGCGCTGCGCGCTTCGGAGGGCGGCGGCTTGTCCTCCGAAGCGCGCAGCGCGTAGGAGGAAACGGTAGTGGGGCCAGTCCGATACGAACAGGTCTCCCCTGTTATCAGGGAAAATAACAGGGGGCGGCGCGCGAAATCCGGCTTTCACTCCGAAGCGCATTCGAGATAGTCGCGCTGCTCCAGCGTGTTAGAGGACGAATTCCCTATCAAAAGAGAACAGGGGGCTCTCCGCGAGGATCAGGGGGCACTTAAACGACAACAGGGGTCATTCCGAGTAGTATCAAGGCGGACTGAGGGGCGCCTAGGTATCGCCTGTTTGAGCAGCGGCAGGATAAGTTGACGCGGAGTTAGGACGACCGCTCTTATTTCGTGGCAGGTCATGGACCTCTTATGCGTCGGCCGTGCATCATCGCTAGGCGATGACAGTTGACCGGCAGTTCGACGTGAGAGTCCGCTTCGAGGCGGATTGTGAGGCGGTGGCGTACCATATCCAGCCAACGGGCACGCCAGCTTGGCTGACTGAGTACTTCATGCACTGGGCCCACCCGCTCGGAACGGAATGGAGCGTGGCCCAACTACAGCCCACGAGGGCGGAGTTGAAGGCCGAGTTAACCCGCATCTATAAAGCCGCCAATGCTCTCGGCGAAGCCTTGGACGACCCGATAACCAGGGCATTTCTAGAACTCCAGCATAACTTCATTTTCCAAGAGAAATTCGCCGACCTAGGCGGCTTGCTGAGGACCATGCGCAACTATGCTTATCAGTCTGCAATGTCTCCGGCTCTGTCGGATAGCACAGGCAAGACCAAACGCGGGCGCGGGAACGCCCCAGTTCCGGAAGCCGACAACCCGAAGGTTTTTTGCGCATTGGTTGTCGCGGAAGCGTGGAAGTTTGTGTATGGCGAATATCCGTCCCCTAAGAGCGAGCCGGCCGCGAAGGCCGCACTGGCCTTTTGGTCGGTATCGGGCGGCAAAGAACCGCAGGGTTGGGGTGCCAAGCGCGAGCGGGCGTGGCGCCCATATTTTGAGAAGGCCAGAACCCCAGTGCACGTCTCCAAGCGAGCTGAGTGTTTACGCATTCTGTGTGGATTGAAGTCGCATGCGGACAGCCTGGGAATTTAATTGGCCGAAATCTGCTTCTATTTCCTTCCGTGGCTTTGAGCTGAGATCTGTGAATATTTCTCCACCGTCAATTCACTGGCGCAAGCCCAAAGACGGTGGAGTTTATGGTTCGCGCACGCAATTCGGGGCGTCGTGGAAAGCAAAACGGCGACGCTCGGCCAAATGCCGGCAAAAGCCCGTCTCCTGTCACGCTCCACCACCTGGAATATGTTCCGGTCACAGACCTGGTCCCGGATCCGGATAATCCAAGGCTACACAAACGCGCGCAAAGGCGGGCTATCGCCAGAAGTATCCGACGCTTCGGCTTCAACAATCCGATCCTAATTGATAAGAACCGCAAGATTATTGCAGGCCATGGTCGTTACGAGGCGGCGATGGAATTGGGCTTGGCCCAGGTTCCGGTAGTGCGTCTCGAGCACCTCACACAGGCTCAGGCCAGGGCCTACATGTTGGCCGACAACCAACTAAATGACAGGTCGACCTGGAACGAACTAAAGCTCGCCATCCACATAAAGGACCTGTCGGCAGATCCAGAAATCGACGTCGAGGACACCGGGTTCGAACTCCCGGAGGTAGATCGACTAATCCAGTCCCTCGACGACCCCGAAATCGCCGATGACGCAGATCAATACGAAGAGGTCGAGGGTGCCCCCGTGTCGGCTCCAGGCGACCTATGGTCGCTCGGCGACCACCTCCTTTATTGTGGCGACAGCCTCGACCCAGCCTCCTATGCCCTTCTGCTTGAAGGGGAGAAGGCCGTGGGCGTGGTCACCGATCCACCCTACAACGTCAAAATTGACGGGCACGTCAGTGGCAACGGGGCCAAGAAACACGCCGAGTTCGCGATGGCCTCGGGCGAGATGTCCGAGGAGGAATTTGTTGCGTTCTTGACGAAAGCGTTCGAGCTGCTCGGCAACAACCTCGTGCCGGGGGCCGTCAGCTACTGCGCCATGGATTGGCGCCACGTGGGCGCAATCCTCGCCGCAAGCCGCGCCGTCCATTGGGATTACCTAAACCTCTGCGTCTGGGTGAAGGCTAACGGCGGTATGGGCTCCTTCTACCGCAGCCGCCACGAGCTCGTCTTCGTGTTCAGGAATGGCAGCGCACCTCACGTCAACAACGTGCAGCTCGGCCGGTTCGGCCGCAATCGCCAAAACGTCTGGAATTACCCTGGTGCCAACAGCTTCCGGCGCAAGGGCCACGCGGACAGCCTCGATCTGCATCCGACGGTTAAACCGGTCACGCTGGTCGCCGATGCCATACTGGATTCGACCAACCGCGGCGACATCGTCCTGGATCCCTTTGCGGGCAGTGGGACGCTCTTTATCGCAGCCGAGCGCACCGGCCGACGGGGGCGTGGCATCGAGATCGACGGCCGCTACATCGATACCGCCATCGCGCGCTGGGAGCGCTACACGGGCCGTAAGGCCCTGACAGCGCACGGCCAGACGTTCGCGCAGATGAAGCTCGAGCGGAAGGGCCAACCATGAGTACTTCCTCGAAGGACTATGAGGTCGGCTACCAGCGGCCGCCCAAGCACTCGCGCTGGAAAAAAGGTCAATGCGGCAATCCGGATCGGAAATACCCCATCCGAAGGCCGAGCGTACTGGAGTTCATCGATAAGCTTCTCCTGCGGCCCATCGAGGTCGTCGAAAAGGGAGAGACGAAGAGGGTGACGGCGCTGGCGATCATAGTGCGCCAGCTGTGGCGGCAGGAGTGCGCTGGAAGTCGCCAGGCTTTGGCGGTTCGCCTGAAATACGAAGCGATCATTCAAGAGGCCGCGGAACGCGGCGTCGAGGTCGAACTTGCCGAGAACGACTACACGCGGGCTCTAGCGGCAGCGCTGCAGGAGGACACTGACCATGAGTAAGCTCAAAGGGCCTTTTCGGGTTCCCCCCGTGCATGCGCGCTTCAAGCCGGGGGTTTCAGGTAACCCCAAAGGTCGACCAAAGCGTCAGACGCCCCCGATTGGGGAGGTAATCAAGGGCGTCATGGAAGCAAACGAGGCATATCGCGAGGGAGGCCGTACCAGGAAGGCGCCGCGATGGCAGTTGTCGGTCAGGCGTCATCTGAAGGATGCCTTGAAGGGCGACGTGGGTGCCGCGCAAGCGCTCCTCAAGATCCGGGCGCAGGCGCAAATGAAACGTGATGCCACGACCCAGGTGGTCGAGATTTGCGACCTGCTGCCCGACGAGACCATGCCGCTGAGATCTGCCGTGGCAGACCAGGCGGACGACAAAGCATAGCTCCGGCCTCACTATGTCAGTCATCAGCCGCTTGCCGCTGTCGATCGGTCAAATGCACGCCGGCCAGATCGCCGCGCTCCGAGCATTGAAGGGGCATCGATTTAAGGCCCTGAGATGCGGCCGCAGGTTCGGCAAAACAGATTTCGGCAAAATCTGGTTACGCTAGCCACTGCTAACGTGTCTGGATCACTATCGTCGATGCTCAATGCCAAGCGAAGAAGCCGAACTGCTTCCTTGCGCTCGAATTGAGGATCGACAGCATAGCCCCAAAGGACGTTTTGCGTGTGACAGAGACCGGCCAGAGCAGCGACAAAGCCGAACCGAGGGTCTAGCTCCAAAGCGCGATGAGCCAGCCTACTCGCCTCGGCCAAACTCTCGCGAGTCAACTGATAGTACTGCTGCATAGCCCGGAGAAATAGATCATAGGCGGTAAGGTTCTCTGGTCGCCGCCGGATCGCAATTTCGATTTCCGTCTGAAGCAATTTTGGTTGAATGGCTGAGACAACGGCGACTGTAACTTCGTCTTGAAGAGCGAAAATGTCTGTCAGGTCACGCTCGAACCTGTCCGCCCAAAGGTGCCCGCCCGTCGTCGCATCAATCAACTGTCCCGTGATGCGCACTTTCCCCGACGCCTTGCGCACAGACCCTTCGAGGACGTAGCGCACGCCGAGCGTACGCCCGAGCTCCTTGATATCGACGGCCCGGCCCTTGAAAGTGAAACTCGAATTGCGGGCGATAACGAACAGCGACTTGAAGCGCGACAGCGCTGTGATGATGTCCTCGACCATGCCGTCGGCAAAGTCCTCCTGCTCGGGATCACCGCTCATGTTCTGGAATGGGAGCACGGCGATGGAGGGCTTGTCGGGAAGCGGCTCTACGTTTCTGGATAGATTCGCAAAGGGCAGAACGGCAACGGATGGACGGTCCTGAGGGACGGCAGTAGAGGTGGCCTCTTCAGGGCTGATCGAGACAGGCAGTTGATCAGTGGAGCCCGGATCGATGTCGCTTGCAACCTTCGATAGAGACGAGACTCGCCGGCTTTGCAGAATATCTCGCCGCAGCTCCTGGGTTGCGTCCTCAGGTTCGACAGCGAGCTCGCTGCGCAGCGTCTTTTCGCAGACTGCATACTGCCTGAGTGCCTGAGCGGTGCTGCCGCTCTCGTGATAGAGGCGCATGAGGCTGCGGTGCACGTTCTCTTGGAGAGGGTCGAGGGTCAGAAGCCGCAAAGCGGTCTGTATTGCCGCGCCGCGCTTTCCTTCCTGGTGCTGGTGACGCAAGAGCTCGCTCAGTCCTCCGACGGCCAGGGCATTGAGGCGTCGGCGCTCCCCGATCAGCCATTCCTCAAATGGGCCTTCCTTCAGATTGAGACCTTCCAGAAGCTCGCCCCGGTAGAGCGCGAAGGCGCGGGCGAGCGTCTCCGGATTTCGAATGCGCAGAGCCTGTTCAAACTCGCCCACGTCGACGACGACACGCGCAGTGTCGAGTCGCAGCAAACCGTCTTCGGCAACGACGGGCAGAACCTCCCCGCCCTGGCATCCTCGACGGAGCGCCGTTAGGCACTGCCTCAGGTTTTGTCGGGCCGCCTCCTCGGACAGCCCGCTCCAGAGCATGGTAGCGAGCTTGTCTCGCCTGTGAGGTTGGCCAGGCGGCGTCGCCAGCACCGCGAGAAGAGCCTGCCCCTTCTTGCTGGGCATTACGCATGGAGCGCCAGCCGAGAGGGCAAAAGCGCCAAGGAGTGTCAGACGGAAATGGCCCATGACTGCACCCATGTGCGGAGCCCCATGGTGATCTTAGGCGCGCACCGCTTTCACGCTTTTTCTACGCTGCTGCTGACGGCGGGCTGACGCCCGTCGCCTATTCGAGAGGCCGCAGGCTGCCCGACTGGGGCGGACCGTAGCCCATCCTCTCATGGAGCAGACGATGAACCAGGTAACCCCGACTGAAAAGGTGGACGAGAGCAAGCTCAATCAGCTCGTCAATCAAATGCTGGCGGACCTTGGCGGCGCGTCGAGCGTCGCCCTGGTGCGGATGGGAGATGCGCTCGGGCTCTACGAGGCCCTGCATGCCAAAGGGCCCATGACCTCTACCCAGCTCGCCAAAACCGCCAACGTCCACGAGCGATACCTGCGCGAGTGGCTTTCGCACCAGGCTGCCTCCAACTATCTAGCCTACGATCCCAAGACGGGCTGCTTCTCGCTTCCACCGGAGCAAGCCATGGTGTTCGCCATCGAAGACAGCCCGGTCTACATGATGGGTGGCTTCGATTCAATCGCGGCCATGCTGGAAATCCAACCGAAGGTGCAGGCGGCCTTCAAGTCCGGCGGCGGGGTCGCCTGGGGCGACCAGGCCGGCTGCCTGTTCTGTGCCGTGGCGCGCTTTTTCAGGCCCGGCTATCACAACAACCTCGTGCAGGCCTGGCTGCTGTTGCCAACAAGTATGCGAGCATCGCCCCCGCCAAAGCCCGCCTGTCGTGGCATTGAAGCGGAACTGGTCGAACGCGAATAGTCGCCCGTCCGCAGCGGATGGCACTTGTCTCCCAGAACTCTCCCGGAACTCGGCCATGACTTGCCGATTCGAACTCCAGAATGTTGGCGCTTGCAAGCAGGCAACCGCAGAAAAGGAAGAAGATCATGCGGACCTTCTATCGAAAGCTGTTGCCGGCCTTTGTGATGGCCCTCTTATCGCACCCCGCTTATGCTGAGGACGTCTACGGTGCCGTCGCGCCGTTGGTACGCAACCTGGAGCCTGTGATTGAAGGCGAGGCTTTTGCCACAGACGGTGACACCATCACGATCCGGCTGCAGCCCATTCGTCTCTATGGCATCCAAGCTTTGGAACACGACCAAACCTGTAGCGATGGGCGGTCGGGTGGCGGAAAGGCGACGCAGTTCTTGAGCAAACTCATCGCCGGTCAGATCGTTACTTGTCTTGTTCAGGGACAGGATCGGAACCAACGTCCCGTTGCAATTTGTTCGGCGGGCAACACCGATCTGAACGAAGCAATGGTTCTTAATGGGTTCGCACTCGCCGACACGTTCGCTGGCCAAGCGTACCGACGAACCGAGCAAACCGCCAAGGCTTTGGGTGCCGGCTATCACCAACCAGGCCGACACTGCGTGCCGTCTTTGGCGCCGTACTAATGAATATCCATCTTGAGGATCGAAATCGGTTTGATCCTAGAGGAGACTAGCGATTGGTGGCCCTAAGCCGACGTCGTCCGGGCACGAAGGCGGGTCCCCCACAATGTCCTCGATCACTAGGCGCGACGAACTCGTGGCGCTGTCGAAACGTCAGGTCCTTCCGACGATCTATCCGGTCCGTGAATACGTCACGGATGGCGGTCTGATCAGCTATGGATCGAATCTCGGGGGTGCCGCTCACCAAGCCGGGATATACGCCGGAAGGATTGCGCTACTACCATCGAAAGGCGGCGTGATGGCGCTGCAGCCGGATCCGTATTTTGACCATACGGGGACCTGGGTCTCAGGTCGCAGCAGCGGTCAACGCTTTGGTCGAATGATCATGAAGCATCGGCCATATGCCTCGTCGGCAAACCGATCCCATGGCCTGTTGGACTTTTGAGCAAGGACAGGCACGGTGCGGGCCCTGCGCTTCGGCGCTGCGCGCCGACCGGGCCGACGGGGCGGCCCTAGCGCTACGAGCCCGCCCGGCGCGGCGAGCTTGGCTTGCGGCGGGTGAGGTAAAGCCCCAGCAGCAGCGGGATCGTGGTCAGCACCAACGCCAGCAGGACGAACTGCCAGTCCACGGTGATCGGCGTGCCTCGCGCGCCCGGATGGCCGCGGCCAGGGGAGTCGGAGGCGAAGATCAGCAGCGCGAACGGCGCGGCCACCGAGGCGAGCATGCCGAGCCTGGTCTCCCCCTCACGCCAGGCGCCGATCACGATCAGAAACTGACCACCGAACAGCAGGAGCATCACGCCGGCATGCACGGCGAGTGCGAGGCGTCGGCTCGCGGTGTTGGGCGCGCCGGCGGTAGAGTTGTTCTGGCTCACCATGAGGTAGCGCGGGGCCTCTGGAACCGCCGCCGTAACGGCGTCGCAGAGCGCGGCGAGCTCGGCCTTGGCCCGCTCCGGCGTGTCGGCGGTGATGCGCAGGGACCAGTCCGCCGCCTTGGCGTTGGGCTTGGGGGGATCGCGCTCGATCGTCGCTTCGACCGCTGAGTTCGCCTGCGCCGCCGCGAAGGCGCGCATTAGGGCGGCCTCGTCGCCGCCGTGCCAGAGGGTGACCAAGGCGGTCGCCACGACGCGGGTGGTCGCCAGCTCGGGGATGGTGTCCCGCGCGGCCCACAGCACGAACGCCAGGGCCAGCACCATCGTGCCGTAGAAGCCCAGCCGTATCCCCGACAGCTGGCGCTTGAGCTTTGCCTGATCGTCTATGGGTTTCATAAGGCAAGAGCATCGCGCGCTTCGGCGATGCCGGGCAAGGGCCGGCTGGCCTGTAGAGCTAGGGCCGCACCGTGGTGGCGAAGCCGCGAAGCTCAGGCACCGCGGCGTGGAGCCTTACAGGAGGACTTGAGTCTCAAGTCCGGCGGCGCCGGATCCAGCACCAGCACATGAGTCGCTAGGGCTCGCAGCGACTGGGTGGGCTACTGCGCTATTACCATCGAGAGGCGGCGTGATGGCGATGCGGCAGGACCAGTTTTTAGACCATACGGGCGCGACCCTCGCATTCGCGCCATCATCCGCGAACGCCGCATTCGACGCCTAGACAAGCTGGCGTCGCTGTCGTTATGGGAACTGGAAAAGCTCATTCGCGATCGCAAGATCAGCGCCGCTGTGCGGTTCAACGACGAGAATCGGTGCGGGGCAGAGGGCGGTAATGGATTGGGCGCGCATGCATACCGTCACTGGCGCGGGTCTGATGACAAGCCACCCCGCCTGGGACCGCCGCCCATCTTCGGCAATGAGTGAGGTCACTCAGCCACATTAATCTCGAAGCCGAATTGAAGATCGGAGGAGATGCGTGTTGTATATGCCCCTACAGCTGGCTTGCTGTTGAGCTGAGTTCCCTGAGCCAGGCTCATCAACACGCCTTGCGGTTCAACTTGCCAGGGCACGACGTAACAGCCGGTATCGCCGCTCCGGACACGCATAAGCGCCAGTTCAAACTGCGACACCGATGCGACGATGTGATCTGGATGCGTGGCCAGTGACGCTAAGAAAGATAGCGGCTGCAGCTCTCGAAAAGGTGAGATGTTCTGCTTCTGGATAAATTCTTTCAGCGCTGGTTCCAGCTCCTGCCGTCTCCTGAGGAGTGCTACTGTTAGCACACAAGTGCGTTCCAGCACGTACACGCGCCAGTACAGTATATTCCCGCGTGCTTCTTCGAGGTCCTTTGAATAGGCGACGCGATGAAAGTATTGGTCGTCGTCAGCCCCCGGGTGATAGTTCGACCGGACTAGACCGAGTAAAATACGTTGATGTGCAGGCAGATCCATGGCTCACCTCTGGAATCGCTGGCGCAGACTTTCCAGCTGCTGCGCGATGGCAGCATGGCCAAGACCGGGTACCGCCTCGGGCATGAATTCGTAAACGACCACCTGAGCATTGGTCGCCACCTGCGTCACCGCGTGATGCGTCAGTTCGATTGTGCGCGGCTGAGTGAGTTGCGAATGCACGTCGAGCATGAAACCGTTGTGCTTGACACCGCAAGCTACGTGCAGCTCACGCACCGACGACGCGTTCAACTCATCCAAAAATGCGGGGATTTCGAAACCATGATTATGCTCGTCGCATTCGAGATTGTAGATGTCGAGGATCAAACCGCAGCCCGTCCGCGAAGTGATCTGATTGAGGAAAGCGGCCTCGGAATAGGACCCGGGAAAGTCGGGAACGACGTGGACGATATTCTCAAGTAAAAATGGAATGCCGTAGCGCCTTTGGATCGCAACAACGCGCTCTGAGATAAGGTCAAGGGCTTCGTCGGTCTTTGGCATTGCTAGCATGATGCCTAAGTGCTGTCCGTCCACTTGGGTGTAGCCCAGATGCTCGCTATGCCAAGCGACATCCACTTTTTCGAGCAGCTTATCGAGAAGTTGCAGGTAGCTGGGCGCCCAAGCATCGTGCGAGCCGATGGACAGGCTAACGCCATGGACAATGATTTGGACTTCCTTATCAATGTTCTTAAGTTCCGCGACCACATCCTCGCTGAGTACGAGTTCATCCCCTCGCACTTCTGCAATGGTTTCTGGCGTTACTTCGATGTAGTCGACATGCGGCAGCATCTGCTCGAGCAGAGCTGGATCGCGGCCTTCGTAGCTAACGCCTATTGCTACGCCGAGGCGATCGTCCATAGCTAAACCCAACATGTCGACCACACGAATTGGAGTCGGGATAGATCAGCGGCTTATCCGCGCTCGAAGACGCCGCCTTGGATGTTGGGCACCTGCGCCAACCCCTTGCTAAGGTTCATCTCAGGATCACCCCGCAGGAAGCTGACATCAAACCCTGTCAGTCCACAGTTGCAGCCGCCTCTAGGCACTACGTGCTTTATTGCGAGGTCGAGTGCCTTGTGCAGATCCTCCAACGTGACTTTGCCTTCAGCGACTACAATCTTCAGGTGCTTGTTGGCGTAGCTAGCATGCGTAGTCATGTTGATGCTCCTTGGCCGAATGCGACGGCCAGTCTGTAGTGTTGCGGACACAGACCCATCAAGTTGGTCCCCCGATGAATGACATCCTGGACCAAACTCATTTTACATCCGCAGTCGGCAACGTTATGTGGCGTTTGCCACACGTGCCCGTTCAGTCGTTGTGCCTGCCAAAAACTACGTCCGGCAGTATTGGTGATGTAGGCCGCCGAGGATCGAGACAGTGATGATCGAACCAGAGCGCTGCACCGGCCGATGATTCGGGGCATCCTTGTCCAAAGAAAGATGTGGCCGGACCTCGTTGTAGTAGTTGGCATAGGCTGCAAGGACGCGGCGCTGGTGGACCTCGCCCCACACCACAATGTGGTCCAGGCACGCTCGACGGATCGAGCCGATCAGCCTCTCGGCATATCCATTTTGCCACGGCGACCGTGGCGCGATCGGGTGATCACGAATGCCCATTGCAGCGAGCCGACGGGTGACAACATGACCGTAAGCAGTGTCGCGGTCTCGAATGAGATGTTCGGGTGCCTCATCCCAAGGGAAAGCCTCGGTAATCTGTTGGGCGATCCACTCGGCGGTCGGATGGTCGGTGACGCCCACCGAGAGCAACCGCCGGCGCTCGAGCCTCAGGATGACCAGCACGAACAACAGCCGAAAGCCGATCGTCGGAACGACCAGGAAGTCCATGGCGCCAATGCCCGCCGCATGATTATGCAGGAAGGTCTTCCAGGTTTGGCCCGACCCTGGCCGATGCTTGGCCATGTATTTGGCAACGGTCGACTCGGCGATCTCATAACCCAGCATCAGCATCTCGCTATGGATGCGTGGTGCGCCCCACAGCGGGTTCTCCAGACTCATACGGCGGATCAGGCTGCGCACTTCGACCGGGATTTGCGGGCGACCTCCGCGCGGGCGCGACTTCCAGCGCCAGTACAGATGGAAGCCCATCCGATGCCACCGGACAATGGTGTCTGGTTTGACGATAACTGCTGCGTTCAGCAGCGATGGCATCCATCGATAAAGCCTGACAAATAACCATCGATCGGCTGTCGTGAGGCGAGGTCTGGCCGGTACCTGGCGCTTCAGCACATTGAGCTGATGCCGCAGAAAGACGATCTCAGCTTCGAGGCTCGCCCGCGACCGGAAGGGCAAGGTCAAGACGTGAAGCAGCAGGCCGAGAAACAAGATCATCTCCGTCTAGCCTAGCTCATCCAACCTTCCTCTTCCGTGTGGATAGAGTTTTCAGTAGGGACAACAGAACGTCATGCGGACGGTAGCCTGCTATGGAGAAGAATCCGATCGTCCTGGTACGGCGGGCTATTCACGAGGTTGTTCGTTCAAGACGCAAGTTACCGAACCCCTAGCAGTTCCTGTTTTCTCCGACAGAGCTGACCGGATCATTTGCACAAACACGACCCTGCATTGGAGTTGGCCGGTGCCGGGCTTGGCTCCAGCGTCTTCTATCAACGTGGCCCCGACCTTGAGCATTTCTGGGCTTGGGCGTTGCAGCTCCAAAAGGACGGCATCGACCAAGCTGAGCCAGTAGGCTTTCTCCCGTTCTTTGTCAGCGGGCACCTGGATCAGCGCGATAGCAAGGCGCTCCCGCATGGTAGGCGAGTTGTCGGTCATAGTTCGCGGCCCGGCGCTTGACGGGGCCCGTGGATTCCGCATTCGATCTTGTCCAAGCCCCGCCAGCGGCCGGCGCGCGGATCCTCTCCCGGACGGACGGTGGTAGTGCAGGGCGCGCAGCCGATTGAAGCATAACCTTGGCCTACCAGGGGATGCGCCGGTAGCCCGTGCCGAGCGGCGTATGCAGCGAGATCCGATGCGGTCCAGCTTGCCAGAGGATTGATCTTCACGTGGTCATCGTTGGATTCGAACGCGACCAACCCCGACCGGGTCTCCGCCTGGAAACGCTTGCGTCCCGAAATCCACGCATCGAAGCTCTTGAGCGCATGCTGCAGTGGCGCGGTCTTGCGGAAAGCGCAGCAGCCGTCGGGATCCCAAGTCGCACGAGACATATCAGCATCGAACCGCGTGACCTCCGCTTCGGTCGGCCCGACATTGCGCACGTCGATCAGTCCAAGATGATCCGCAAGGCGGTTGCGATAGTGGAGCGTCTCGGCGAAATGCCGTCCGGTGTCGATGAACAGCACCGGTATCGTGCGATCGATTTCTGCTACCAGATGCAGCAGCACCGCCGATTCAGCTCCGAACGAAGAAACCACGGCGATCCGACCGGAGAAGACAGCGCCGATCGCGGCTGACAGAATTTCATCCGGTCCTAGATGGCCTAGCCGACTCTGCAGGTCGCGGGCGCGAATGGCGCTTAGAACACTCGGAACGGCCACCAAGTTCATTCGTCCTCCTGGCTGTCGTTCCATTCGGTCAATCCATGCAGCAAAGCCTTGAACCGAGCACTGTCGCCAAAGCGGATTGCGTCAAGCGCTGCCCACTGCACCAGAAGACGCTCGCCATGGAGGGGGCAGCGCTCGGCGCGAAGCATCGCTTCGACAAGCTCCGCCAGCAGAGGCCAATCGACCTCGCGCAAATCCGCAGCGCCGGGAGGCGCCGGCCGCCGCCGCCGGCGCAATGGCCAGAAGTTCCTCACGGTGAGCTGCGCGCCGCCGTGGCGTCGACTACTGCTTCCGAGGAACGGATTGATCATGCCGGGCTGACGGGTCCCTGAGATGCCAAATCTGCCACTACGCTGCACATAACGAGCCGCTGGGGCACACCTCTAGCAATGGCGACCGTGTTCGACGCCCAAGCGTAGCCGGCGTGAGGAAACTTCATAGCTATCTCTTTGTTTTAGGCGTATTTCTGGCTCGCAGGGCGTCGGCGATCGCGCCAGCCAGACGGACTACATATTGGCGACTTGAAACCCGCGCATTGGCGCCCGCGGCGAAGACAGATCCATGGCCTCGCAAACTGAATCTTCGTCAACTGTGACGCCAGCTACCAGCCTGGCCGATGCGCGCAGCGACCCCGTCAACGTTGGCCATCTTCGCTCGCCGCGGCTCCTCACCTGGATGACGGCGCTGGTCTGGCTAATCCCCCTGCTGCTGCTGGCAGTGGCGGCCTGGCAGACCTGGGACAGGGAGATTGGAGAGACGGACAACGAGATCCAGAACGTCTTGACCGTCCTGGCCGAGCACACCGAACAGGTGTTCCAGAGCCATGCCGTGACGCTCGAGTGGGTCGACAAACGAATCAAGGGCTGGACGTGGGAGGAGATCGAACGCTCGGTGGAGCTTCATGATTTCATTGCGAACCTGGACAACGGATCTGACTACATGGATTCCGTCTTCCTCGTCGACCGGGACGGCCGGATCCGGGCGACGGACCGTCGTTTTCCCGCGAGAGCGCCCGCGACATATGTGGGCGATCGCGATTATTTTGTCGCCGCACAAAATGGAACGGCGAACGCCATTTACATTGGAAGGCTGGAGCTCGGCAGAGGGAGCCGCGGCTTGTCGTTTCGAGTGGCGCGCCGTCGGTCGACGGCAGACGGCAGTTTCGACGGCATCATCGTCGTGAGGCTGTCGGCTAATTATTTTGAGCAGTTCTTCGGCAAGATCATCGAGACCACAGCTGGCGCCATAACCATCTCCCGCGACGATGGGGCGATATTGGCGCGCAACGCCACGGTTGCGCGCGGCCCGGCCGGGCCGTCGGATAGCCAGCCGAAGTCCGACTTCGCCATGTTTCAGTCGGGCGAGGCGAGGATGTTCACCTCGACGGTGGATGGCGTGAAGCGCTTTGGCGCCGTGAGGAAACTGCGTAACTACCCCGTCATCGTGGCATATGCCGTTGACATGCAGACCCTGCGGGAGGAATGGGTGGATCGCCTGTCACCTTTTGCCATCGTGGCAGTCAGTTCCTCCCTGGTCCTTTTCCTGCTCTCGTTGTACGCGCAGCGGGTTGCCCGCAGCGAAAGGATCGCTCAGCTGGGTTGGCAAGAAGAAGTGAGGGATCGGCTGCGACGGGAAGCGCAAGTCCGACGGGCATTGAGGATGGAGGCTTTGGGCCGGATGGCCGGCGGCATCGCGCACCATTTCAACAATTTGCTGCCTGCCATGTCTGGTCTCCTCGAGATGACCCGAGCCGAGGTCCCCGCCGGCAGCAGCGCCGCCAAACGGCTGGAGAGAATGATTTCCGCAGTCGATGAAGGGCGTGACGTGGTGCGCAGGATTCTCACTTTTAGCCATCGCGACATGGCGCGCCAGGACAGGATCGGCATGTCGGTCCTGGTTGATGACGCAATCGCCTTGGCCGAAGGCAACCTGCCTCGGAATATCCGCTTGGTTCCCGACCAAAAGTACGATGGCGACATCATTGGAGATCCGTCGCAGCTCAACGACGTCTTGCTCAATCTCATTGCGAACGCAGCCCATGCGATTGGCGCCCGAGAGGGCGTCATTACGCTATCCACCGAGATATATTTAGTCGACGGCGAGGCAGCACAGCGGCTGGCCGTCCGCGTCGGGCGGTACGTGAGGATTGAATGCATCGACAACGGTATTGGAATGAGCGACGACGTCCAGGAGCATGCCTTTGAGCCGTTCTTTACCACCAAGCCTCGAGGGGAGGGGTTCGGCCTCGGGCTTGCCATCGTCCACGGCGTGATCATCGGTCACGGCGGTGCGATCGAGGTCCATAGCGAGTCCGGCATGGGCAGCCGATTCTCGATCTATCTGCCCGGGTTGCCGCCGGATTAGTCGGTGCCGATGTCCATTCCAGACGACCGACCTTCCATGCGGCTGGTGATTGCCGACGACCACAACCTGTTTCGTGAGGCGCTCTGCTACTATCTGCGGCAAAGCTCGCTTGCCCCCGAGATCATCGAGGCGAGCACCCTGGGCGAAGCCCTCGACCGCTCTGCCGCGACGACCCCTGACGCCCTGCTGCTGGACTTCGTCATGCCGGGAATGGATGGTGCCCAAGGAATCGATGTCGCCAGGCGACGCCATCCGGATATTCCCGTCGTCATTCTTTCCGGCAACATGACGCGCGAGCAGATGCTCGAGGCTGTGCGGCGCGGCGCCGCCGGCGTCATCTCGAAAGATCTCAGCGGCCGGGCACTCGTCGAAGCCCTCAAGCGCATCCTTTCCGGCGAGAACGTCGTTGCGCCGGCAGCGTGGGTCGAACCGCTCGCGCCGCAGGGCGAGCACAGCGAGGACTGGAAGCGTTTCAACCTCACGCCGCGCGAGATTGAGGTCGTGCGGCTGCTCGCGAGCGGCATGAGCAACAAGATGATCGCCCATATGCTCGGCATCGCCGAAATCACCGGACGCCTGCATCTGCGCAATGCATTTCGCAAGATGGGTGCCGCCAATCGAGCCGACGCCGTGCGCATAGCCTTGCAGTCGGGCTTATTCAATTGAGCCGCCACGACACCGGCCCTTTGCGGGGCCACGGGTACGAGGCCCGGTACCCGTTGGGCGGTATATGCGGACAGGTACGAGCCGTGTGATTTTCGCCGCCTAGCACCGAGCGGGCCTTGCCGTCCAATACTGCGCCGAGCAGGACGAAGTCATTGGGACGACTGGAAGCGTCAAGGATTTGAAACGCGCGCCCATCGCGAAGAGAGAGCGTACAACATGCCGAGACAGCGGCGGCTTGCTCGCCGAATGCCGGTCGGGAAGGGAACGGGCCATGGCGCGTGACCTTATCGTCGGTTTCTGCAGGCGATGGCCCACGCCGATCTGAGTGAGGCGCCGCCGCTGATCGCAAGGATTGGTCGTGCCTAACGCGCAGAGCCTCTCAAAGCGGCAGCGTGTCGACCTGGCGTTGGCGAACCTTAAATAGGACGAATGGCGCGTTTCGCGCTTAAATTTGCCGCTGATCGTGGAGACATTGCATGAAGGTTCGCCGTCGATCCCGTCGGAGCGCTTCCCCTTCAGTATTCGACATTGGCGTAGGCCGAAGGCTCGCCGCCATGGGACAGAAGCGTCTCTACGATTTGAGGTGAGCGGCTGCTTCCTAGAGCGCATCTCCCCGCGCCCTAAGCATCTGCTAAGTCAACTGGGGGTTGACTTAGTATGTGCGCCGTGTCCAGATAATAACACATCGGTTACGTTAAATTGGGGACTGCCGATGACCGGTATTGTGAAGATCAATCGTGCGCGTCGGAATCTGCTGAAGATTGCCGGCACAGCAGCAGTAGCGATCGTGGGTGCGACAGCACCGGCGAGAGCAGGGGGAGGAGATGACGAGGGCGAGAGCGGCGGCGGCCGCTGCTTCCTGCGTGGAACGCAGATCCGGACGCCCAACGGCTATTGCGCCATCGAGACCCTGAAGGCGGACGACAAAGTGGCGACCCGGTTCGCCGGCTTCGCGCCGATCAAGGCCGTCGACGGCTTCACCTTGAACCCGTTGGGCGGCGAGTGGGTCGGCGCCTCGCGTCCGGTGCGCATCCAGCGCAACGCCCTGGGCGAGAACATGCCGGCCCAGGACCTGTGCCTAACGGCCGCGCATGCCGTCGTCATCGATGATGTGCTGGTGCCGATCATCAACCTGGTCAACGGCACGAGCATCGTGTTCGAAACGGCGCAGTGCCACGACACGCTCGACTTCTTCCATATCGAGCTTGCGCAGCATGACGTGCTCGACGCCCAGGGCGCGGCCTGCGAATCACTGCTGCGGCCGTCGGCTGAGCCGTGCCTGCCAATGATGAGCTTCAATGGCGGTCTCAGCCAACTTAGATCGCGGCTGCGCAGCGTCCTGTCGCTGGCGGTTGACCGCCGCCAGCCGCTCGACGTCATCCGCGATACGATTGAGGAGCGCGGCCGCGCGCTCGCCCGCGCTGCTTGAGGACCACAGTAGAGGAATGTAGGGACCGACAGCTGTCGGCGCGGAGGATAGGCCTCACAAACGCCGCCAGCTCAATGCATGTGCGAATTTTGCCGGAGCGATGATCGGCTGGTGCTCCATCGCGCACGGAGTGTGACTACGGCATCTTGTGTGGGCGTCGGCTAGACCATTTCACAATCCGGTGCGTTGCCGGAGACTACGGATCTCCGAAGATCCGACAACGCGGATTGTCTATTCTGCCGTCATAGCCCTGTCCCTACTGAGAACCTCATCCGGGCTGGCTTGGACACTAGAATGGGTTAGCGTAGTCGGGATGCTCGATTTCCCTCCGGCTGCTCCTTCACGCCTTGGCGGCACCGTTCCGGTCGCGGGCGGCGCTGGAAGCCGAGATCACGATGCTGCGGCATCAGCTGAGCGTGCTTCGCCGACAGGCCTTCGCAAGGCCGCGGTTCACGACGGCTGATCGGTTGCTCTTCGTTTGGCTCTGCCGGCTGTTTCCATCGCTGAGGAACACCCTAACAATCGTTCAGCCCGACACAGTGCTGCGCTGGCACCGATTGGGCTTCCGGCTCTACTGGCGATGGAAGTCACGGTCGCACGGCGGTCGGCCCAAGGTCCCCATGGAGGTGCGCAGCCTGATCCGTCGGATGAGCTTGGAGAACCCATTGTGGGGTGCCCCGCGCATTCATGGCGAGCTGCAGAAGCTCGGGATCGAAGTCGCACAGTCAACCGTGGCCAAGTACATGGCTAGGCGTCGGCCGGGAAGCTCCGGTCAGACGTGGAGGACGTTCCTGCGCAACCACACGGCCGGCATCGCCGCGATGGACTTCCTAGTGGTGCCGACGATCACCTTTCGGCTGCTGTCTGTACTGGTGATCCTGCGGCACGAGCGGCGGCGGCTGATCTTACTGAGCGTGACTGATCATCCGACGGCGGAGTGGTTTGCGCAGCAGATCACCGAAGCCTTCCCGTGGGAGGAGGCACCGAGCCATCTGATCCGCGACCGTGATGGCCGGTACGGCCATGCCGTCAGGCGTCGACTTGCAGCGATGGGGATCCGGGATCACCCGACGACGCCACGGTCGCCCTGGCAGAATGGACATGCGGAGAGGCTGATCGGCTCGATCCGACGGGAGTGCCTGGACCACATCGTGATCCTGGGCGAAGACCACTTGCGCCAAGTACTCCAAGCTTATGCCGCCTGTTACAACGGTCTTCGAACGCACCTGTCTTTGGGCAAGGATGCGCCAACTCCTAGACCGATCCAATGTGTCGGTCAGCTCATCGCCGAGCCGATCCTCGGCGGGCTGCATCATCAGTATTGCCGGATTTAGTTCTCGTTAGGGACAGCGGGCCGACTTCTACGCTCAAGGCGGCTCAGCCGTGAGCGGATTCGTAATATCGTCCACCTCGCATTGGCCTGTCAGCTCGTTGGCAACGCTTTCCAGATCCTCACTGAACGATCGGAGTGCTTCGGGACTGACGTTGCTGCGATGGACAATTTGGCCTTGCGGGGTCACGGCGACAACGAGGTGTGGAAATGCTAATCCCACGGTCCTTCTCGCGTTGGCGAATTAGCGCGTCAGCTTCGCCAAGCATCTCTTCCAGTATGGGCAATGGTGTCGTCATGGTGCAGAGTGTTATTGCAGCGGGACTGCGCACCGATGCCGGGCCAGCGCATTGTAGGTAGCTCCGTGTGGATTGATGGACTTTGGAGGCCATTGCGATGTGTCGACGATTCTCCATCGCGCATTGGGCGGGTGTATTTATGGTTGGTTTGCTGATCGCAAGCATGACGGGTGTACATGCCGCTGAGATTAAAGTCTTTACCGCCAGGGCGGGTGCGACCGTCCTGGAAAAGATCGGACCCGAATTCGAGCGGACGACCGGGCACAAGATCAATGTGATCTACGATCCCGTCATCGGCGGGTCCTTAAGGCAGATCAGGGCTGGCGAGCCTTTTGACGTCCTGATCCTCGGTTCCCCCGTCATCGATGCCTTGGTCAGGGAGGGCAAGATCCTTGCAGAGACGCGCATCAATCTGATGCGCTCGGGCGTCGGCCTGGGGGTGCGCGCTGGCACGCCAAAGCCGGACATCAGTTCGGTCGAGGGTATCAAGCGCACGCTCCTCGCCGCAAAATCGATAGGTTATGTCAGAGCGGTAAACAGAGTGGAGGAGCTAGTTGAGCAGCTTGGACTTGCGGACGCCATCAGGTCAAAGGTTACGATCCCTGACTCGGATATTGTTTCCGAGCTGGTCGCCAAGGGCGAACTGGAACTCGGGATCGTCCTGATTACCCAAATCCTGACGACGCCAGGTGTTGAGCTCGTCGGTCCCCTTCCCCCGGAAATCCAATACGCCATTCAGTTCACAGCCGGCATCAGCGCCAACTCCAAAGCGTCGGATGCGGCTCGTGAGTTGATCAAGTTTCTCATCGGGCCAACCGCAATCCCTGTCATCAAATCACTGGGTATGGAGCCGGGATAAGACACCGCTTCCCGCAACCTCAGGGCCTGAGGAGAGCGGGAAGCGGCAAGTCCGCTTATGGCCACACCACGTCATGTCGGAGCGGGCCTGCTATGCACGCGCATCGTCCCAGTCGTGGAGAACCTTGCGCAGTATGTAGAGCTGGCCTCCCTGCGGCACGGCCCTGAAGAAGTCTCCAGACTCCAATTTACAGCGTTCCCCGACGCCAGTGTTGGCGAGCACAAGCGTCACCTTGGCGACGACATGCGGCAAATCGAACAACACGCCATCTGCGTCGGGATGCGCCGCGAGGAACGCTGCCAGTAGACCACCCCTGTCCCCCGCCGACATTCACAAGGCGCCGCGCCCCGCGCAGGTCGAGTGCCGCCGCCACCGCCTCCACTCAGCGGTTACCGGGAGTAGACCGGACCAACGTCGGGCGCACCGCAACTGGCGCTTCTGACCCATCTCAGAGCTGACTGCGCGTACCACGGCCGAATGCGCGCTCGCTGTCCCTTTGGGTCAATGGCTCCGGATCACATTGGCATGACGCGCAAATAGGCGCCACGTATCCCCTTCTTTCTTCCACACGTTCGTGAAGCGGCGCTTTATTGCTTGCCCCGCTACGAGACCCGCGCTTGGCGCGTTGCTGATTGGCTGTATGGTCTCAAGGCCCATGATGAAGACGAAGGCACCGTCGGCACGGATGAACTCGATCTGGCGCTCGAACGTCGAAAAATTGATAACACCAGCCCCCACGAAGGTATCCAAGACCGCACGTCTCCCAACAACGACCTGGTTATTCGGTGCGTTAACGGTGAACTGTTCGGACCACAGTCTTTCCAGAGCGGGAACATCACGCTCCAGCGCGGCGATGCGCTCCTGATCGTCGAGCATGCGCACCTGCTCTTTGTCTGAGTTGCGATCTTGTGCCATGGCCACCGTCCACAATAACATGCCGAACAGCAAAAGGGGCGCCGATGTAGTTCTCATATCGCGGCTCCGTTCCACTTCAATTGTCGGGATGGTCTACTACCCTCCCGGGCAGGGAAATTGGCAGCCTTAAGTGTTGTCCGCTCGCTTGTGAGCGCCAGACTCTTCGATTGAGAGGGACAATATGATCGTAATGACCACGGACAGCGTGCGACGGAATGAGCGCGTCGAATACTGGGCCGATCTCATCAGCCGGAACGTCACACCGATGCGGATGGAGCCATCCGGAGGGCAACCGCTGCGCGGCCAGATACGGGCGCAGGTGATCGGGGACCTTACAGTTGCGGAAATCACCGTCGTGGGAATGCACGCCCTGCATACGCGCGCGGAGGTGGCTAACACCCGCGATCACCTCTATGCCGCCTGTGTGCAGCTGGAGGGAGAAGATCGCATCAACCATCGCGGGGAGCAGATCGAGTTGCAGAAAGGCGATGTTTTCCTCACCGATAGCCGCCACGAATACACGCTCGATTTGGACCGCCCCGGGCGGCGCTTGGCGGTTTCGCTGCCAACACGATGGCTCGACAGTCGGGTCGCGAGGCCCGAGTTGCTCTCAGGCACGGTGTTGCACGATCATCCGCTCGGCCGTCTCTGGGCATCCCATCTAGCCACCGGTTTCATGATAGCGCGTGACTTCTCGCCGTCCGGCGCGCAGTTGTTTGCGCGCCATTCCCTTGAACTGTTGGTGCAGGCGCTCGAGGAAGCCCACTGCTCAAAGCCCACACCGTCAGAAGCGGCGCGCTCCGCGACGTTTCTGCGCGCCTGTCATCTGATTGGGCTCAAATTCGGCAACCCGAACCTTGCGCCGGATAATATCGCCAGCGACTTGGGTGTATCGACACGCACCTTGACGCGCATATTCGACGCGCACAACGAGACCATCATGCGGCGCGTTTTCGATGAACGCATCCGGCAAGCCGCAAAACTACTGATTGCCCCAGAAGCAGCGCACCGATCCGTCACAGAAATTGCCTTTGCCTGCGGCTTCAACGATCTGTCGCACTTTGGGCGGGTCTTTGCCGCCGCGATTCACATGACGCCGTCACAGTGGCGGCGTCGCAGAAATTGAAGCCAAGGTTCTTGTCGTGTTGTCATCTTGCCCGGCGTTGACGCGGTGAGTTCGCTGATGCGACAGGACGCAAATACGGGATCAGGCTCAGCCTCGGCTGGCGTTGACCCACGGGCGATCAGGGCTGACGCCAAGAGGCCCGCGACTGCCGATCCGACTCTCCGCGTGGGGCGACTAATGACCGGGCGACTGCTCCTTGACCTCGGCAGAAGAGGCCCAAAACAGCAGCGCGAACCACAGGATAATCGTGGCGGCAGCGAAGGTGTTGAACAGTAAAATCCAGCCTCGCGAGCGGGCGCGCCGCTTGTAAGCGATGAACGTCGGCAGAAAATAGATGTAGAACGCGAAGACGATGCAGAGCAGCGCCAGAAGCGCAGCGGGCAGCTGGATATCGCTCATCGGCGCAGCGTATCAAAGGTGAGCGGATGAAAACACGGTGTTGCCCGCTTCGCGCATGAGCGGGTGTCGTAACCGGCACGAGCGGCGCGTGGTCCAGGTTCAGCGCCACGACTTGAACCTTCCCGCGGAGATCTCGAAACGCTCTCCAGGGCGATAAAGCCGCACAAGTGGTCGCATTACGTCGTGGCCGACTGCCGAACCCTCGCCGACGAGCTAGCCCGCCATGGCGGCTATGCACTGCAGGTCATGTTTAACGCGCGGGCCGACTTCTACGCTCAAGACGGCTCAGCCGTGAGAGGATTCGTAATATCGTCCACCTCGCATTGGCCTGTCAGCTCGTTCGCAACGCGTTCCAGATCCTCACTGAACGATCGGAGTGCTTCGGGACTGACGTTGCTACGATGGACAATCTGGCCTTGCGGGGTCACGGCGACAACGAGGTGCGGAAAGCTAATCCCACGGTCCTTCTCGCGTTGGCGAATTAGCGCGTCAGCTTCGCTAAGTATCTCTTCCAGTGTGGCAATGGTGTCGTTCATGGGTGCGAAGTGTCATGGAGTCCGACGTCCATTAAGCTAAGAATCATGGGGTTGTGAACTTTTGAGCGTCGCTGGAGCAGAGCACAGCTTAGCGCGGCCGACTTAGGGATGACTTAGGACGCAGGACCGACAGGCAGTTGGTTGCCATTGCGGGGGCCGCAGGCGTTCGCGTCGCCTGCTCACATTGTCCGTTCAGCCAGCTTGCCGCCGGACAACACAACAACCTCGCCCTCGGCGAGCGGCGACCAGTGGCCTCCGGTCACGGGCACACTGGCAAGCAGCGTCAGTTCCTGCGTGTGCTCCGCACCCCGCTCGTCCTGATGGATGGTAACGCCCGATGCCGCCAGCGGCGCAATCGCAGCGGCGTGGCCGGCGATGCAGTGGTGGCGCACCCACAGTTTGAGCGCAGCAGTGCCCATAGTCGCATCTGAAGCAGACTGCGAAGAAGTCCAATGCAGTAAGGCCACTGTCATCGAACAGACGATAAGAGAGTCACAGCGCGTACGAGACGCCTCCAACGCCGTACGCGCGCTTGGTCCGTCCGCCGGGCGGCCCTTTTTGGAGGCGCGCTATGGAAGGGCAGAAGCGCGCATTTTACGCCAACCGCTCCACACCAGAGCGATCAATTGCGGCATGGCAGAGAAGAGGAAGCCCCATGCATTCGCTCTCAAGCCTGGCAATCATCGTGCTTGCTCCATTGACCTTAGTGGTTAATGCAGGAGCGTTCGTCCTTTGTCTGCTCTGGCTTTGCGCCTGATGCTTGAAGGGCTCTCGGTAGGTCGGCGCCGTCTGCACTCGATCGGCTCACGCGTTGATCGTGCTGTAAGGTAGCTTGCCCACCTGGTCGGGCTTCAGCCAGAACGTCACGAGGCCCCAGCCCGCAAGCAGCAGTTCGCGACCGTTGCCCGCCGGGCGAAAGATCGGCATGACGTGGGTCGGCGCGACGTTGTAGCTCTCTCGCAGCATTTCCGGCTGGGTGGCACCGCAAAGCTCGGAAGACAAGCCGCTAGGTCGGACGGGCGGCAACAAACGGTGGCTCTTTGGCGTTCTTTGCTGTGGCGGCGTCTGATCGCTGCTTGATCCGGTACCGACGGCCATTTGCGGAGCGATGTGCAGTGAAGCCTCGGCCGAGACGCGACTCAAAATACTGGCGAGCTCGAGCAGAGGAGGCCCGAACGCGGGCTGCCAATTTCAAGGACCCGGACGCCAAGCAGACGATGGAAGACATCGCCCACGGCTATGAAGCCATGGGCGAGCGGGCCGAGAAGCGAGAAAAAGCCGAGGATCCAAAATAGGAACGGTCAGACCAGTGCCAGCACTGCAGCGCGCCCGCATGTCGCGCCAATGCCGTCATTGCAAGCTGGAGACTTGACGCTCGCTACGGCGTTCGCTCAAACCCGCGCATGATGCCGCTCTCGGCTTATGTCGATGCCTTGATGGCCGGCGCGGACGAAGCTGACGCGAAGCCGCGGCCGGCCATGGCGTCTGGGCGCTCACTAGGCTGACGCGCCGACGTCTTTAGTTTTGGTGACTGCCAGGTCCATGGGGAAGGGGCTCGATCATTCCGCGTGTCCGTTCTTTCTGTTCAGAAAAGGGCAAGTCCAGCTGCGCACCGGCTTGCAACTGCAAGTCGAGCCCCACGAGCGGCGACGACGGTCGGTCGAGCTGCCATTTCTAGGGCCTAAACGCCGGAACTAAGGATGCCCTAAGGGAAGTGCTGCAGATTGCGACATGCAACGATCCGCCCGATGGGGTTCTCGTGCACCACACGGGGGTGAACCGTAGCCAGCACGACAGTAGGGGGCATCACATGGTTGCATTTTTCATCATCGCAGCCGCGGCTGGAGCATTGACCGTAGCTGCGACCGCCACCCAGGGCGGGGGCAAGCTCACGGCCCACGACAATAGCGCGCCGCGCGAGACGAAGACGGCTTTGGCCCCCGTGCCGGCGAAGGTGGCGGCGAGCCTCGACACCAGCGCTTACGGGAGTGTGTCCGACTGCCTAACCGCGGCGGCACTCGCGGGATTCAGGCTGGATGCATGCAGTCCGCCCCACTAGTCACTCTTCGTGGCCAGCCGCGACGCGCTTTGTGATCGTCGCCGTCCTGGGCGTGCTGTTCGTACTGACTTCGCGAGAGTTTGCGGGCGGCGCAACGGTCACGGACGAGCGGGGCAACCCCGGTGATTGTGCCTCGCTCGCTCCGAAGTACGCGGGTCCCGGCAATATCTGTCGCCGCAGCATCGCGAGTCGCGTTATCCCTGTGCAAAGAGAGAACTTCTGCGCGAGTCTCAGAAACGCAGCGCCATGGCGCCCGGTCTACAAAGTGCAGAGGTTCCTTTGACTAAGATGCACCTGCTCACCCGCGAGATCCTGAGCAAATGAGCGCGACGTGTCAGAAGACGAGACGGGCGATCTTAGGCGAGGCAACCCGCCGTGCAGGCACCGTCTCGACCGAGCGCGGCCGGACGCCCGCGAACTCGGCGAGTTCGGCGGCGGCGCGGGCCAGGATCTCGCGCTCGCGTAGGACGCTTCCGCGCGCGAGCGCCATTACTCGGTGCATGCCGGCGTCCTTGCCCCGGAGCCGGATCTTGTAGTCGCGCACCCGGAACTTCGGAATGGTGGCTTTGTTCGGTGGAGCGGGAGGCGGAACGGGAGCGTCGCGGAAGACGAGGCCCTGCGCGAACGCATTGCCTTGGAACACCGTGAGCCGGAACCGGACCCAGTAGCACATCGGGATCTGGACGACGTTGTTCGTCGGGTCGGGCGGAAGGCTTCTCACGGCGTGCGTGCCGTCCTCGAACAGGCCGTACTCGCGCACGTAAGCGGCGGCCGAGCCCGGCTCACCTCCTTCGAGCCCGAGCGAGAATCCCGTCACGGCGGCGGCGGCCACCGCATCCCCTTGCGGGACCTCGAGCGTGAGGTCCGCGAAGTACGTGTTGGGGCCAGAAACCGAGCCCGCCATCCAGCCGTAGCCGATCCAGTCGATCATTGCGGTATCTTTCTCATGCGAGTTTCGGACCCGTGGATCCCTGTGCGCTTGCGCTCCTCGCGCGCGCCGCCGTCACTACGACATCGCGCCGCCGCACGCCGAAGAAGCGCGCCGCCTCTCCGCTCGCACGGTCAAGGATCGCGTCCGTCGGAAGCCGGCTTCCCCGCGCGAGCTTCATGATGCGGTGCGTGCCGGAGGGCTTGCCGCCAAATGTGACCCTGTAGTCCCGCACCGACGAGCCGGCGAGCGCCCCGGCCGTTCCGGCGCCAGACGCGATTCGGAAGACGAGTCCTCTCGCGAACGCGTGGCCCTGCTGCACGGTCATCCGGAAGCGGACGAAGAAGCAGTCTCTTATCACGAAGACGCCGTTGGCCGGATCGGGCTGCACGTCCACAACCCGCGCTTTGCCGGACGCGTCGTACTGCGCGTACTCGCGAAGGAAGACCGCCGCGGTCCCCGGCCGGTGCTCCCACTCCCCCATGGAGAAGCCGGTGAACGAGGCCGTCACGACGACGTCCCCGCGCGGGACCTCAATGGTGAGGTCCGCGAAGAAGGGCGACGGCCCGGTCGCCTCGCCCGCCATCCAGCCGTATCCCACCCAGTCGATCATCCAATAGGGATATACCAACCATCGGCGCTCGAAGCACGGCCGAAACCAGTTGGCGGAATGATAGTTCCGGCTCGACTGGCCGACGGTGACGCCTACTTGCCAACCGCAGCGATCAAGTCCTGCGTCACGAGCTCGCGGCCGTTGCCGGGCGACCGCCCCGGCACTGTGACCCGGTAGGCTCGACGATCTGCTTCCGGCTGATCTTGTGAGTAGCGGCCGCACATAGCCTTGAGGTGTAATCGCGGGATCCTAAGAGCACGCCAAGCGCGGAAATCAGAAAGTAATTTCAAAAGTATACAAGTTCGCGTCTTTATTCCGGCTGGCGCGCCATTATTTCAAGCACTTAGCAACACGCTGAACCTTTTAGCCTCTCCCTAGCCTCTGGAAGATCGCGAAGATTAACGGACGTCGGACTCCACGAGCTGAGGGCAAGTATGCTGTTCTGTCCGCCTGATCGCTTCGCAACTGGAGGATCCGTTTGTGAACGACGCCATGGAGAATCGTCGACACATCGCAATGGCCTCCAAAGTCCACGAATTCACACGGAGCTATCGTCGCGCGATGCACAACACGCCCGACCGCTCTCGCTATTCTATCGTGCCAATCGGCGACGTCGTGGCCTTTGGGGGTGTGCAGGCCGCGAAAGAACGACTTGTAGGGGTCGTGTTGGTGGTAGCTGCCGCAAAGCCTGCCGCCCGCGTCGCGAAACTCCACCACTTCGCCGATGCTGACGTACATTCCAACTCCACCGCTTCATGTCTTGCCGGACCGCGGGCCTCCAGGCCCGCTCAGGCTCTTCAATGATCCGAGGAACTGCGAAATCGGGACCCTAGATTTTCTCCCCCGGCGCCAGCCGCATCGCTGCGTTGAGCGCATCCTGGCCTGCTGTCAGCACCACGAGGTCGCAGAGAGCTTGCGGTTTGTCCTTCTCGCTCGGTGACTTGAGGACTCTGGCGGCTGGTCGGCGCATCGCCAATCGGCCCTCTCCAAGCAGGTTATCTCACGTACACCAGCGACGGCAGGATGTCGGCAATTCTAAGCCACGGCGGTCGGAAACGGCTGACAACTGGTGACCGAATATCAGCCTCGGTTGAAGAGCGCGCCGAAGCGTTCGCGACGCTCTTCGCGTACGCCGGCAGCTATGATGTTGTGGGTGACAAGTTCGTGCACCATGTGGAAATCGCCTCTGTCGAGAACTGGGTCAATACGGACTTGATCCGTCTCGTCCGATTTGACGGCGATCGGATTACGCTCACGACGCCACCGCTTTCTGTCGGGGGAAAGATACAAACCACCGAATTGGAGTGGGAACGTGTTGGGTGAATGTCTGCTGATGTCGGCAAATAGGGGAATGCTGGGGCCGATCTGTCCTATCTGAGGCAGCATTTGCGTGCGAGAATGCAGTATAAGCTTACGAGCGGGGTCGTTCATCGCTGGAGCTGCGCAATGAAGGAAGGCCTGTTCTCCCCGGCCTATTTCGAGAACCCTTATCCCTATTACAAGCATCTGCGCGACCACGAACCGATATTCAATGATGATCGTATCGGCTGGATGGTGACCAGATACGCTGATATCCGAGCGTTGGCCCGGGACGCTCGCCTCTCTCGCGGCAGCCTAGAAACGCAGCGTCTGGCGGGCTTATCCGACGCGGTCCAGGCGGCGGCGAAACCCGTCATGAACGGCCTCAATCGCGAGATGATGCGGCGCGACGATCCCGACCATGGTCGGCTTCGCGCGCTTGTAAACAAGGCTTTCACCACAGACATGGTCACACGCCTGCGGCCTCGCATACAGCAGTTGATCGACGATCTCTTGAACCGGATTCAGTCTCAGCGATGGAATCTGTTGCAAGAGTTTGCCTATCCCTTACCCGCGCTGGTGATCATGGAATTGTTGGGGGTTCCCCTAGCGGATCGGGACCAGCTGAAAAAATGGACATCCGATCGTATTGCGTTCCTGGGTGGCATCAGATCCGCATCTGACCAATTGGCAGTCGCTCAAGCAGCGGCACGCTCTGCCGCCTCGATGGACGCTTATTTTGAGAAGCTCATAGCTGAGCGGCGGAAAAGTCCGAGAAACGACCTGCTGACTGTTCTCTTGGCTAGTGGCCAAGACGAACGCCTCACCGAACCCGAGATCATCGCTAACTGTTCGTTGCTGCTGTCCGCCGGCCATGAAACGACAACAAATTTGATCGGCAATGGAGTTCTCGCGTTGCTGCAAAACCCGCAACAGATGAATGCTATGCGAGACAATCCGCAGCACACTGCCAACGCCGTCGAAGAGCTTCTGCGATTTGACTGCCCCGTTCAGTTGGCACCCCGAGCAGCCACTGCCGATATCGACATTGGAACGGTTCGGATGGGCGAAGGAGACCGTGTGATGCTGATGCTGGGATCAGCAAACCGTGATCCGGATCAATTCACTGATCCCGACACGCTTGATCTTGAGCGGCTATCGACCAACCATCTCTCGTTTGGTTTTGATCGCCACTTTTGTCTCGGCGCGCACCTTGCTCGCGCGGAAGCTGAGCTGGCATTTCGAACATTGCTCGCCCGGTTTCCTCGTATCGAACTCGATGGAGCTCCAGTCTGGACGCGCAACATTGCCTATCGAGGTATGTCCGAGCTGTTCATCAGGGTTAGTTAGCGCGCAGCTTCGGCGTCTGGTCGCAATCCTAACGGCCGAATTTTTCGGGATTGCAGGCGAACTTTATGTAACCCGTGTCCGCAAGTGGCCCTGAACTGAAGGCTTGGAATGTCCTCTTTTGGGCCGCTCGTTGAGGTAGAGCGGTCCTCCTGCCGGCGAGCTGAAATCGGCGCGATTGACCCGGAGCCGATATTGCCACGTTCCAGCACGACGCGTAGTGATGCGGGCGGGTCCGTCACACTGTGGCTTGGGCTGACAACCATGATGTCAGCGGCTAGCCTTTCGAGGTCGTAGACGACAGGTGAAAATGCAGCCTACACGCCGATGGCTTCTCGGATCAACCGGTGCGCTTAGCGTTGCAGGCTCTGTCACTTCGCCCAGCGCTCAGAACACCGGTTGGCCGAGCAAACCC
>Ga0209909_100317_pt1 | contig 42956 bp, 47 predicted proteins | sample FECB22metaG_FD_188302 | JGI IMG/M metagenome (GOLD analysis project Ga0209909, IMG submission 188302) | Cyanobacterial communities from the Joint Genome Institute, California, USA - FECB-22 (SPAdes) (version 3) | ecosystem: Environmental > Aquatic > Thermal springs > Hot (42-90C) > Microbial mats... | reverse complement strand
CACTCGACGTCGCAGCACCCTGCGCCGCCAAGTCCCAAAAAAATTGCGTTGCGCCGGTCTGGTGGCCTGAGCGGCGTGCCCAGAACCCGATCCCATCTCGAACTCGGCCGTTAAACACGCCAGCGCCCATGGTACTGTGTCTCAAGACACGGGAGAGTCGGTCGCCGCCAGACCCGCACAACGCAGTCCACCAACATTCCCTCATCACGAACACCGATCCGGCCCCCGGACACCGCGCCCGCTCACGCACAGGCGCCGCACCCGGACCAGCCGCACAGACTTGGCGTGGGGTGGAGCAGCCCGGTAGCTCGTCAGGCTCATAACCTGAAGGTCACAGGTTCAAATCCTGTCCCCGCAACCAGTTTTTAGCCCGCTAGGTCAACGACTTTGCGGGCTTTTTGCTGTCTATTGCCTCTCCCTTTTCCAACCCCGTGGAAGCGTAGTGGAAGCGCCAGACCGCACGCTTTGGCGTGTCCGTCGTCAGATGATTTGAGACGGTTTGCGGTGGACTTGTCTCGAGAAAGTGGAGAGCTCTTTTCCTGAAGGAGGAGGGTTCCGATGGCAGACCGGAAGCAGACCTTTACCCCTGAGTTTCGTGCTGAGGCGGTGCGATTGGCGCAGACAAGTGGGCGGTCGCGCCGCGAGGTCGCCGCCGATCTCGGCGTCGGGCTCTCGACGCTGCGCAACTGGATCGACGGTCGACGTGAGCGAGAGATGGACAACCCACCGGCCGACCGGCAGGAGGACATGGCCGCCGAGCTCAAGCGTCTGCGCCGCGAGAACGAGGTGCTGCGCCAGGAGCGGGAGATCCTGAGGCGGGCCACGGCTTTTTTCGCCAAGGAGGGAAGTCGATGAGGTTCCGCCTCATCGACGCGGTGAAGAAGGACTTCCCGGTCGCGCGCCTGTGCAAGGTCCTCGACGTCAGTCCGAGCGGCTATTTCGCCTGGAAGAACCGCCCGGCCTCGACGCGGCAGCGCGAGGATCTCGTGCTGCTTGCCCACGTCCGATCCGCCTTCACGCTCTCGCACGAGACGTATGGCAGCCCGCGCATGACCCACGAGTTGCGCGAGCAGGGCCTGGCGGCAGGCCGGCGGCGCGTGGCCCGGCTGATGCGGGAGAACGGGCTCAAAGCCCGCCAGCCGCGCCGCTTCCGGCGCACGACGGACAGCGGCCACGCCTTTCCGGTCGCGCCCAACCACCTCGACCAGGACTTCACGGCGGCCGGGCCGGACCGCAAGTGGGGAAGCGACATCTCCTACATCTGGACGCGGGAGGGCTGGTTGTACCTGGCGGTGGTCCTCGATCTGTACTCCCGACGGGTCGTGGGCCGGGCGGCGGGCGACCGGCTTCACAAGGAGCTCGCACTGACCGCGCTGCGACGTGCCCTTGTCGTCCGACGGCCCGGACCAGGTTTATTGCATCATTCCGACCGCGGCAGTCAGTACTGTTCGAATGAGTATCAGGCGGAACTACGAGGACATGGCATCGTGATCTCGATGTCCGGCAAGGGAAATTGTTATGACAACGCGATGGTCGAGACGTTCTTCAAGACGCTGAAGAGCGAGTTGGTCTGGCGCACCGCGTTCCAGACGCGAGCCGAGGCCACCATCGCTCTGGCCCGTTACATCGATGGCTTTTACAATCCCTGCCGCCGTCACTCAGCGCTGGGCTTCACAAGCCCCACCCAGTTCGAGAGGGGTATCAACCACCAAGCTGCTCTCCACTGAACTGAAGCAAGTCCATCGAGCGCCTCGCGCTTTGTTCTGTGCGCTGCTGGCGCGGCCGGTGGCGGTCGGTCTCGCAGACGCAGCGAGCTGTCCGTTGCCGATCACGCGGAGCGATCTCGCGGTCGCGATGGGCCAGACCAGCGTGCACATCAACCGCACGCCCCAAGAGCTGCGCGGCCAAGGTCCGATTACCCTGCGCAGTCGCCGTCTGACCATCCACGATCCAGAGGCCCCGGCTCGGCCCGCACATTTCGATCGGCCTCTCTTCACCTGGCGGCACACGTTGAGCCTGCTGTTCCAAGGCCCGCATGAACCGCACGCACGCGTTCTGACTTGGCAGAGATACCCGGCATCGACGGAGGCGCGGCATGACAGATCCCGATGACGCGGCGGACCAGCTCGCCGCCCTGCGCGCCGACAATGTGCGCCTGCGCCGGCTGCTCGATGAGGCGGGTATGCCCGATAACCTGCGCCACGGCGTGCGCAACACCATGGCGATGCTGCGTACGATCATGCATCGGTCCGCGGAGAGCGCTGAGGAGATCGACACCTACGTCGCCCACCTGGACGGACGCCTGGGCGCCATCGCCCGGGTGCACGCCATCACGGATGCGTTCGGCGAGGCCAGCCTGCACACGCTCGTCTCGGACGAGCTCATGGTCCACCTCGTGCGCGAAGGCGAGCGGGCCACGATCGCCGGCCCCCCTGTAAGACTCCGGCCTAAAGCAGCGCAGGTGCTGGCGATGGCGCTGCACGAGCTGACGAGCAACGGGATCGAACACGGATCCCTCGCGCTCCCGCAAGGGCGGGTGACGGTGGCATGGCAGATCAGACCGAGTGAGCCGGAGCCGATCCTCGCGCTGATGTGGAACGAGACGGGCGGGAGAGAGGTGGCGCGGCCCACACGTCGCGGCTTCGGCACGACCGTGATCGAGGACGTGCTCGCCTACGAACTCGAAGCCCGGTCGGCCCTCAATTACGAATTGGATGGCCTGCACTGCAGCCTGCTCATCCCGTTCACCGACCAGGTCGGACGCGTGGTCATCACGGAGGCCGAGCGGGATGCAGGCGATGGACGCGACTGAGAACACCCGGAGGACCTCATCCCCGGCACCCCCGGCACCGCGCTCGCGGTGCTCGGACGAACTGGGCCGAGCACGGCCCTCGATGCTCCAACGAGATCGGTCATGATGAACCGCGACATCATCGTCATCGGGGGCTCCTCCGGCGCGACCGCACCGCTCAAGGCGATCCTCGGGGCGTTACCGGTAGACCTGCCGGCGGCGGTCTTCGTCGTCGTGCACATCCCGGCCCGCAGCCTCGGCCTGCTCGCGACGGTCACAGCCGCGGCCGCGCATATGCCGGTCCACGCCGCGCGGGACGGCATGGCTATCGCGCCCGGCAACATCTACCTCGGCGTGCCCGATCATCACCTGATCGTGCGCGACGGCCAGATGAGGCTCGGTCGCGGCCCCCGCGAGAACATGGCCCGCCCATCCATCGACCCGCTGTTCCGCTCCGCCGCCGCGGCCTACGGCTCGCGGGTCATCGGCGTGCTGCTCAGCGGACTGCTCAACGATGGCGCCGCCGGGCTGGAGGCGATCAAGCGCTGCGGCGGGATCGCGATCGTGCAGGACCCGGCGGACGCGATCGCCGACGAGATGCCGCTCAGCGGGATGGCTGCGGCCAGCGTCGACCTCGCCCTTCCGAGCGCCCGCCTCGGCGACGTTCTATCCGAACTCGTGCGGGAGCCGGCCGGACCGCGGCTGCCGGTGCCGCCCGAGATCCGCCTGGAAATCGACATCGCCGCGGGCGAGCGCATCGACAGCGATGTGCTGCGCCGGATCGCCGATCCCGCGGCGCTCACCTGTCCGCACTGCAGCGGCGTCCTGTCCAAAGTCCGCGACGCCAAGCCGCTGCGTTTCCGCTGCCAAGTGGGTCACGCCTACACGGCGGAGGTGGTCGCCAAAGAGCAGGAGAACGCCGTCGACGAGGCCCTGCGCGTCGCGCTGCGCATCATCGAGGAGCGGGCCGAACTCGTCGCCCGCATGGCGCAGGATGGCCGAAATTCCGGACGCCCGGCGGTGGCGGATATGTACGACGATCGCGCCGCCGAGTACCGAGGCTACGCGGAGACGATCCGGCGCGCGTGGAGTGCACCCTGTTTGACCGGACAGGCAGCGGGCGGGTTTAGGCACTCCGGCTGCGGTACTCTCGGGGCGAGAGCATGCGCAGGCCGGAGTGCGGGTGGATGGTGTTGTAGTCCTCGAACCAAGCCGGCAGAAGCCGCATCACGGTCTCGGCGTCGGCCAAGATGGCGAGGCGGGCATAGTCGCGCTTGAGCGTCTTCACGAACGCCTCCGCGATGCCGTTGCTCTGCGGCGAGCGCACCGGGGTAAACAGCAGCCGCAGGTCGAGCGCGGCGGCCGTCTGCGCTGTCTCCTTGGCGATGTAAGCGGAGCCGTTGTCGGACAGCCACTCGACTGGGTGCGGGGTCTTCGTCGCGCCGAACCGGCGCTCGCAGCAGGCAATCATCAGGTCGCAGACCATCTCGGCTGAGACGCCCGTCGTGGTCGCCGACCACGCCATGATCTCGCGGTCGCAAGCGTCGATGGCAAACAGCACGCGGACAACCGCACCGTCCCGGCAGCGCAGTTCGAGGTGATCCGAGCACCAGCGCACGTTCGAGCGCAGCGCCACCACGATGCCGTCGTGGGTGCGGCCGGGCCGGCGGGCGGTGTGCGGCTCGAGGGTGAGCCCGTTCGCCTGCAGGATGCGCAGCACCCGCTTCGCGTTGATGCTCGCCTCGCCGCGCGAGCGCAGTGCCCGGTTCACCAGCGCAGTGACACGGCGGTAGCCGTAGCTCGGGCGGGCATCGACGATCGCGCGGATCGTCGGCAATAGCTGCGCATCCTCGGGCTTGTGGTAGAGGCCGCGCGGCCGAGCAGGTCGACTCAGGCGCTCGGCCAAGTGGGAGCGGGCCACGCCGAACGTGTCGGCGACCGCCTTCACCGCGAACCGCCCGTCGAACCGCCCCAGGAGCTGAGCGGCGAGATCGGTTTTTTTGTGCGCGCGAGGTCGAGCGCCTCCTTCAGGATCTCGACCTCCATGGTCTTGCGCCCGAGCAAGCGTTCGAGGTCGCGCACCCGTCGCTCCAACGCGCGCACGCGGCTGGTGCCGACGACCTCCTCGTCAGCGTGCACGGCCTGATGGCCGCCCTCCAGCATGCGCCGCTTCCACGAGAACAGCAGGCTGGGCGAGAGGCCGTAGCGGCGGGCGACGAACGACACGGACGAGCCGGGCTGCTGGCTCTCCTCGACGAGGCGGATCTTCTCAGTGGTGGACCAGCGCCGGCGGCGCTGAACGCCGGTCAGGATCTCGCCGTGCACCGGCGGGGCCGTCGGATCGGATGACATAGCCTTACCCATAGGCCAACGCCTATGCCTTCGTGAGCTATGCCGCCTGTCCGGTCAAAACGGGGTGCGGTTCAGCGCGGTCCTGCTGTCCCTACCCGAGCCCGAATCGTCCGGAAGTGAGGGCGCGCAGGAGGAGTAAGGCATCCAGCCTCGGTCACGTTGCGGCCCCGCCGTGGTACACGGGCCCGACATTTCACGCACGAGCTGCTCGCAGCGGGACCGCCGCTGTCACCGGGCCTCGCATCACGGCGATCCAGCATGACCGAACCCGATGTGAGCCCGCCGAGGACGATCGCCTACCTCGCCCTGAGCGCGTCGGCCGCGAGCACCGGATCGCTGCAGCACATTCTCACCCGGATGCCGCGACTGGATGGCGTGGCGGTGATCGTGGCCCTGCAGCACCGGGACGCCCTCGACGAGGAGGGGTTCCGGCGCGCCCTGGCGGCGGCCGGGCTCGAACTGGCGGATGTCCGGGACGACGCCCTCATCGAGGCCGGACGCACCTACCTGATCGGCGCCGACCTCGTCGTGGACGTCCAGAACGGACGCTTCCGCACGCGTCCAGCGGACGAGGTCGGCGGACGGGGCATCATCGACAGCTTCCTCGTCTCACTCGCCCGCGACGAGGACGGCCGCAGCATCGCGGTCGCGCTGGCGGGAACTGCCGGGGACGGGACACTCGGCTTCAAGGCGATCAAGGAGGCGGGTGGCCTCACGCTCGCCGAGGAGACCGCCGAGTCCAGGGCCGGCGAGCTGACCTCGAGCGATACCCCGGCGGCGCTGGCCGACGCCGTCCTGTCCCTCGACGACCTCATCGAGCGCGTGGCGTCCGCCGCCCGCCAGCTCGCCGCCGAGGGCGTTGCCACCCCGGCCGTCGCCAAGGCGGCGCTCACGGCGATCGCAGGGGTGCTGCGCAACAGGACCGGTCACGACTTCCACGGCTACAAGCCGGGAACCTTCCTGCGCCGGGTCCAGCGCCGAATGCAGGTTCTCTCGGTGGTGACGGTCGAGGGCTACGTCGAGGCGCTGCGCAACCAGCCGGACGAGGCCCAGGAGCTCTTCAACGATCTCCTGATCGGCGTCACCCAGTTCTTCCGTGACCCAAAGGAGTTCGAGATCCTGGAGCGGGACGTGATCCCGAAGCTGTTCGCCGACAAGGGACGGGACGATCAGATCCGGGTCTGGGTGATCGGCTGCTCGACCGGCGAGGAGGCGTACTCGCTGGCAATCCTGCTGCGCGAGCACATGGCCACCCTCGACGTCGTTCCCCAGGTCCAGATCTTCGCGACCGATCTCGACGGTCGAGCCCTGGCTTCGGCACGGGCCGCCCGCTTCGCCAGCACGATCAGCGAGGCCCTGTCGCCCGAGCGGTTGGCCCGCTGGTTCGTGAAGGAGGGCAACACCTACTGCCTCGTGAAGGAGCTGCGCGAGATGTGCATCTTCTCGCAGCACTCGATCATCAAGGACCCGCCGTTCTCACGACTCGACCTGATCTCGTGCCGCAACCTGCTCATCTACCTCGACGCGGAGTTGCAGGGCCGGGTCATCCCGCTGTTCCACTTCGCCCTGAAGTCCGAGGGCGCCCTGTTCCTGGGCAACTCCGAGAACGTCTCGCGCCACACCGAGCTGTTCGCGCCCATCGACGGTCGCTCGCGCATCTTCCGTCGCCGGGAGACCGGCTCCCGCATCTTGCCGGACTTCCCGTTCGCGGCGCCGGATCGCCGGATCGGCGTGTCCGCCACCGCCGAGGAGCGGGTCCGGCCGAACGGGGTGACGCTGACGCGGCGCGCGGAGCGGCTGGCGGAACGCTACGCCCCCGCCTACGTGATCACCGACGCCTCGTACAACGTTCTGCACTTCTCCGGGCGGAGCGGGCGCTACATCGAGCCCGCCGGTGGCACAGCCAGCCTGAACCTGCTGCAGCTCGCTCATCCGGACCTGCGCCTCCACCTGCGCGCCGCGCTGGCGAAGGCCGATGAGACCGCTCAGAGGGTGCAGGTCGATAACTTGCAGATCGGCCGGAACGGCGCGAGCCTGTCGGTCGACCTCGTCGTCGAGCCCATGCGAGACGATCCGGCCGCGCGCGGCTACTTCGTGCTGTTCAAGGAGGGCGGTCCGAAGGCGGTCGCCGGCGGCGACAGCGCCGCAGGTGGCTCAGGCGCGTTCGAGCACACCCGACGCCTCGAGGCCGAGCTCGGAGCCACGCGCGAGCGCCTGCAGGCCACCATCGAGGAGCTGGAGAGCACCAACGAGGAGCTGAAATCCTCGAACGAGGAGTATCAGTCCCTCAACGAGGAGCTGCAATCGACCAATGAGGAGCTGCAAACCTCGAAGGAAGAGCAGCAATCCGTCAACGAAGAACTGACCACGGTCAACGGCGAGCTCGGCCATCGGGTTCAGGAGCTGGGTCGAGCTAACAGCGATCTGAAGAATTTTCTCGAGAGCACGCAGATCGCGACGATCTTCCTCGACAACGAGCTGCGGGTGACCAAGCACACGCCCGCCGTCACCGAGATCTTCCATCTCATCGAGACGGACGCTGGCCGCCCGATCGGTCATATCAAGTCGCGCATCGCCTATGAGGAATTGCAGGACGATGCCCGACGCGTTCTTCGCACCTTGAGCGTGGTCGAGCGCGAGATCACCAACTCGACAACGGGCGCGCAGTACCTCGTCCGGGTCCTGCCCTACCGCAGCGTCGACAACTTCATCGCCGGTGTCGTGATCACCTTCGTCGACATCACCGAGCGCAAGCGGGCCGAGGAGCGTCAGCGCGCGAGCGAGCGGCGGCTCCTCGCCCTGATCGAGGGTATCCCGCAGCTGGTCTGGCGGGCGGCAGAGGATGGAAAGTGGACTTGGGCGAGCCCGCAATGGTCCGCCTATACCGGACAGACGGAAGCGCAGAGCCGGAATCACGGCTGGCTCGACGCCCTGCACCAGGACGACCGTGGTCCAGCTATCGAGGCTTGGCGCGATGCCACGCGAACCGGCGTCCTGCAGATGGAAGGCCGTCTGCGCAACGCCGGCGATGGCAGCTACCGGTGGTTCCAGACGCGCGCGATGCCGGTCCGCGGCGAGCGCGGGGAGGTGGTCGAGTGGCTCGGCACGTCGACCGACATCGACGATCTGCGCCGAATGCAGGAGCAGCAGCACGTCATGGTCGCCGAGTTGCAGCATCGCACCCGGAACCTGCTCGGCGTGGTGCAGTCGATCGCGCAGCAGACCGTCGCGGCGAGTGACACGCTAGAGGCGTTCGATTCGGCGTTCAACGAGCGGTTGGCCGCCCTCTCGCGCGTTCAGGGACTGCTCTCGCGCGCCGGCGAGGAGCCGATCACGCTATCGGCACTGATCCGGAGCGAACTCGACGCGCTCGCCGCCGCGAACCTGCAGGAGCGGATCGTGCTCGACGGACCCGACGTTCGCGTCCGCAAGGGGGCGGTGCAGACCGTCGCGCTGGCCCTGCACGAACTGGCCACCAACGCGCGCAAGTACGGCGCGTTCTCCAACGCACATGGCCAGCTCAGCGTGAGGTGGCGGATCCGCGAGAGCGACGGGCAGATGCCGCGGCTCGTGCTCGAATGGGTCGAGACCGGCATTGACCGCCGACACGGGACAGGGAGCGGTGCGCCGAAGAACGGCTACGGCCGGGAGCTGATCGAGAACGCGCTTCCGTACGCACTCGATGCCACGACGCGCTATGAACTCGGTGAGGCTGAGGTACGTTGTCTGATCGAGCTTCCATTGGCCTGAGGCTTCCAGAGGCATGGATGACGATGGGCACACCGAGCGATGATCTGGACGCTCTGTCAGGCCACAAGGTGCTCTTGGTCGAGGACGACTACTTCATCGCCGACGCGATGCGGCGGATGCTGTCGAGGACCGGCGCAGAGGTGCTCGGTCCCGTGGCAACGGTCGATAGAGCCTTGGCGCTGATCGCGGCGAGTTCCAAGATCGACGTGGCCGTCCTCGACATCAATCTGCGCGACGTGATGGTCTTCCCCGTCGCGGACGCTCTGGAGACCCGCGGCGTGCCGTTCATCTTCGCCACGGGCTATGAAGGCACCGCTATTCCCGCGCGCTACGCGCACGTTCAACGCTGTGAGAAGCCGGTGGGGATGGCCGCCCTCGCGAACGTCTTGTCGAACGAGATCAACACGGACCGAGGGGCGCTCCTCTGAGCGCAGCGGCGTTCCTGGCGGTGGCACAGCCCGCTCCGAACGTGTCAGCCTGCCTGTCGCGCGCGAGATCTCCGCAAAACCGCTCGGCACATGCCGGCGAGGGGAGATGATAGCTGAACTGGAGCAGGACAGGGATGGGGTGAAGCGGACGACCGCTCGCGCCCAACGCGGCCGCCCAGCTGGTTCCGGCGAAATCACCTAAGCGGGCGCGTGTCGTCTCCATCGGCCCTCCCCGTGGAGGAGAGAGGCTCACTGGTCGGTAGTCGTGATGCTGATGCGGGCACACATCACGCGCCGCCCACGCTCGTCGCGTGCGCTCGCGGCGAACTCGTCGATACCTCGCTCTTCGCCTTCGTCGCGGAGGATTTCCGTCAGGGCGGTGCGAAGCAGGCAGCGCAGTGCCGCCCTGTCCGGGAGCACGGTCCCCTCCTCGTCGATCGCATCCACGTGGTCGAACGTGTCGATGAAGTAGCGCGGCACCCACGCCTCCCTGATCGGATGCTCTTCTCCAAGCTAACCGAGGTTAGAAGGGATGGTTCGCCCCGTCTGTGCTGATGCGGCCTGGAGGCGGTGATGACGCTTCCCAACCTGACTAGTCGTACCGATCTCGATCGATGCCGCAGAACGCTGGAGATCGTCGGGGCGCGACGCTCCTTCGGCAGGACCAGCCTGAGCCGGCTTCGGATCGTGTCGCCGTCTGATGTAGCCTGTAGCCGGAGGGCAGGCCGTCGATCCGCTCGAGAGCGGAACCGACGGACGCGAGACGCAGCGTCTCGGCGTCCCGGATCCACAGAACGTTCGACGAAGCGCCTGCGAACTGACGGAAGCGCTCCTCACTCCCGCGCCGCGCTTCCTCCGTCTGGCGCCGCTCGGTGATCGAGTCCCGCTGGAACGAGCCAGCGCCGATGTATTTCGCGGCGCCGGAACAGCATATGGAGTCTATCTCAACGACGGGCCAGGCGCCTCCCGCAGGAGCGCCGGGACAATCCTCGGGATGGGGCAGCTTCCCGAGCGGGCCCACGATCGGCACCTCGGTACGACCCGCAGCAATCCGCGATCGCGCGAGGACGAGAGCACCGGCGGGCCGGGTTCGGGGCCGCTGAATGACGCCCTTCGACGCCTCGGCCGTGATGCCGGATTGCGAAGCCCGCGATACGGCAGGCGACGTGTTCACAGGTGTCCAGGACCGGCCCGTCACGGCGGCAATCCACCCTGCGTGCTCGGGCGGCCGGATCATTACAAGCCACGGGCGGGGGCCGTTGGAACCGCTGACCGTTGGTCAGTTTAACCTGGGTAAGAAATGCGTAGGACCGGTCGGATGAGCTTCACTGTTGTGAACGGCAGAGACGACCACGAGCTGGAGGACGCGGTCCGTCGAGGCGTCGCCGACGGGTTAGCCCGGTTGCTGCGGGTGCCCGGACACCCCGACAGCGTCCAGGCGATGCTCGACAAGGACGCGCGCGCCGAGAGAGACGGCCCGACGCCTTGTCTTCGAGCCCCCGCGGACTCGGATCAAAACGCCTGACGCGCCGTCTCGCCCGGTTCTCAGCATTGCCGCCCGAGAGCGGACGGGCAGAAACCTCTCCGTTTCCACCACCCTGCCTCACCGAGCCTCCCGCGAGCGGACGCTCCCGGGTTCTGCAAGGGGGCTCGCGAGGCCGGGACGGCGACGCCCGCTCGGCGAGCCCAGGGAAGCGGCCAGCGGAACATCAACCTTGGGCGGCCTGCGAGATTTGAGTCGGTCGACAGCGCGTCGGCGCCCAAATCCGACCTGAGGCTTCTCAACCGGATCGCGGCCCACGGATCATCGCAATCGCGGAGAAGCATGGGGCACGAATGAGCGAGGCGGCGGCATCGCGATCCATCCACCGTGGGCGCTCGTGAACTTGAGCGACACGAGCCACCGAAGCTGGGCCAGTTGTGGGCCCGGCCCTTCACCGGGGATTCGAGCCACGCTCCGACGGGCGCCCCGGGGCCACCCGTAGCCGCACGATCGGCGCGCGAAAGGCGGCTCGCGATCGCGCGGCGCGTCAGTGCCGCATCGGCCGGGTCATGGGCATCGCGGGCTGGGACGATTGCGGACTGGATGACGGGGGCGTCGCCGGCATCATGTTGGAATTCATGTTGCTCATGATCCAGACCGAGCCGCCGATCAGCAGCACCACGAACAGGACGCCGAAGGCCAGTGCCATGACGTTGTTGATGTTGTCCGGCCCGGTCGTGATGTGGAGGAAGAACACGAGATGCACGCCCATCTGGGCGATGGCGAAGACGATCACGGCCACGGGGACCGCCGGCGCCCACACGAACTTGGCGTGCACGACGGCAAAGGAGCAGACCGTCAGCAGGGTCGCGAGCGCGAGGCCGATGAGATAGCCCCAGATGCCCTTGCCGATATCCTCCTCGGCAAACTCCTCCCCCGATGCGACCTCGGTCTGGTGCCGATCGAGATCCCGGAGGTGGATCGGCGCCCGCTCCCGCAGCGCCCGGGCGATGCCGATGCGCTGGCGCTGGTCGCCCGAGAGGCGGGCGCCGCGCTCGCCCACGATGGTGTCGTAGCCGTCCGGCAGCCGGCGCACGGAGCCGTCGCAGGCCGCCGCCCGCGCGGCCGCGACGATCGCCGCCGCGTCGGCGTCGGGCCGATCCCCTCACCCACACTCCGGCCTTGAGAGACCCGCATCCACCTGCCGCCGCTCGGCGACGGCGTCCTCTGGCTCGCGCCGCTTCGTTCCCCCGTGTCCGCCCCCGTCCCGGCTCGGAAGCCATACGTCGGGGCGGACCACCTCATCGGGAGCGGATCAGGCGGGGCTGAACATCGCCCCGCACCGTCGGGATCCCGCCAACGGGGGATCGGCATCCTGCGCCTCGGGCCGCGTCGCGTACGGGCCCTGCCCGCAACGCACGGCACCGAGCCCCGTCGGCCCGCGGGCAGATCGGGCGCCGCGGCTGGCCGCCGTCACCGCGGCATCGACCGGACCGCCTGCTGCGGAACGCGCTCTCCGGCCTCGGCCATTCGGCCCGATCGCGACTGGCCGAAGCGTCCGCCGTTCCAGACCAGATAGCCGAGACCGGCGGCCACTCCGGCGAGCGTCGCGATAAGGGCGAACTCGCTCGACATGCCGCCCGCCACGGTGCCTCGCCGCCGCGACTGAAGGGCGCTCGTCTTGGCTCGCACGAACGCCCGTGTGGCAGCGGCAACCTCCTCGGGCGCGAGAAGCATCTGCGCGGCGGGGATCAGTTCATGCACGTGACGGTGTAGGTGCTGATCCACCAGGAACGTGACATCTTCGAAGGTGTCGAGCCAGCCGGCGGAGGCCGTCTTGCGGCGACGGGCGAGTTGCTGGAGCTGTCGCCTGAACTCCGCGTGGCCGCGGTTCAAATCTTCGATCAGCGTGCGCGTCCGGCCCTCCCGGCTCAAGGGTCCGTACAAGCTTGCACCGAGCCCGATCGCGTGCAGATCAAGCTCGTCCATGAGGTCAGCCAGCATCTGCTCGCGGCTGCCGACCGCTCTGGGGTCGTTGAGAGCGTATGGTATCTCACGGATCAGGCCACCGATGTTCTCGTGGTCGCGCTCAATGAGTTGCCAAACGTCCATGCACGTCTTCCTCACCGGTGAAACTACCAGTTCTGAACACCGTGTGCCCGCTGAGCGTTCCTGATCGAGGTCGTACCGACCCAGGCCACCCCTCAGATGCGTGCCCGAGGATAGGGCGACGGCGTGCCGGAGTACCGCTTCGGGTCCCGCGGACAGCCGGTATGCACCCTGCGATGGCTGAACTTCCGATTGCCGTTCGCGGCGTACGATCCCGAGAGCACCGAGGCGCTGGGGCAGGACGGGCAGCGCGTCGGCGCCATCACGGGGGGCGCTCCCGGCCTCAGCGACGCTGATCTGGCGCCAGACACCCGCGATCTTCGCTTCACAGGTCCGATCATCGAGCGTCGCCACGCTCGCGGGGTGCCAGGCCGGGACGGATTGCGCCAGCCCGCGATCGTACGAACCGGCGCGACGGAATGCCGGCGCTCAGGTCATCCGCGGAGGTCGTTCCCACACGTCCCGCAGGGCGAGCTCGCGTCGGACCGCGCGGCGCCGCTGCCTGCCGGCGCATCCTGTCCGAAGGGGCGGCAGAGGCGTTCGACGCTCGTGCGAGCGGCCGCAGGGCGGCCCCGGCTTGTCCGAGCGCCGGTGGGTGGGTGCAAGACCGCCCTCACCCGTGCAAGGCAACCCCGCTTCTGGCCGCATGGCCCAACGGTCACGCTTGCCGTAGCCCGTGGGATGGCTTCCAGTTTCGCACCCACCATGCTCCCCGACGCCGCCGCCCTGTGGCGCAGCGCTATCGAGGACCTGTCTCCGCACGTCTCGCCGTGCCGGTATCTCGTCCCGGCCCGCTGGGCGCCGATACGTGAGGCCGCCATCGATTTCTGCGACCGTCTCGGCGCCGAGGCGCACGCGCTCGGCTGGACGGCGGCCGAACTGTTCGCGCTTCACCCCGAGCACGGGACGCTGCGGATCGAGGTCTGCGGGGTGATGATGATCACCGGCAACCGGGCTCAGGCTGTCGAACCGACGCGGGTGGTGTTCGAGCGCGGCTCGGCCTACCGGACCAAGCAGGGGCAGGTCTGGGGCATTCCGGTCTGGGAGTTCGCGAAGAAGGGCCGCTAACGCGCGACGCAGGGAGCGCTCCGCGGGCCCGATCGTTGCCCCCGGATGCGCACAGCCCTCGTCGTCCTGATCATGCTCGTTCGCTTCGGCCCCGACCTCGTGTACGCGGCGAACGCCACGCTTCCGCAGCCGGACCCGTCGCACCAGGCGGCAGCGCAGAAGTGGATTGTCAGCCCGCCCGCGGTGGTGGTGATCCGGCCACCGCAGCGAGTGCGCTGATCCCGGTCAGTCGCGCCTCGCCTCGGCGCTCGCGCGTTCGACCACGGCCCGCAACGCTGCGCTGCCTTCCACAGCGAACCAAGCGCGCAGCATGCTGGAGGTTTCGGGTGTGTCGTCCGACCGCTCGCGAAAGAGGTCGGCGTAGCGGGCCAGCTCGCGCTCCACGAACATGTCGAGGTAGGCGGCACCGCGCGTCCTGGCGAGATCTGCCAGGGCGTCTTCCAGAACGCGCTGCATCATCTCACCGACCATGGCGGAGACGTAGATCGCCGCCTCGCTACCCTGTTCGAGCTCTTTCAACCAAGCCTCCAACTCCCGTGGAAGCCCGGTCCTAAGCTTGACCGGAGGCACGATGCAACGCTGGCTGAACGGACCGGCGGTGAAGCGGGCCGTCGGCAGCGGCACCCTCAGGCCCGCCCCGCGGGTTTCCAGTCCGAAGAGCGTGCGTGAAGCCCATGACCTACACCGTCGAACGACTCGCGCCCGGCAGCTATGACGTGCTGCTGGACGGCGTCGTGATCGCAGCGCTGGTTCGGGTCGTCTCCGGCACGGAGCCGAGCGATGCGTGGCAGATCGAGTTGCTCGATGAGGTGCCACAGGCAGACCGGCCGGCGCCGTTCACATCACAGGGGCACACCTTCAGATCGCGGGCGGCCGCGCTGGAGTGGCTCGGCACCGGCGAGCGTCCCGGAGATCGGACCCGCGGCTCCTGATCGCGGGTGCCTCTGGAACAGCCGGCCGCGGCGACCCGTTCAGGCGTCACGGCCCGTCACGTGGGCGAGCCGGTGACGACCAGGATACAGCCATGGCTACAGGCACCGTGAAGTGGTTCAACGAGACCAAGGGCTACGGATTCATCCAACCCGACGATGGCGGCAAGGACGTGTTCGTTCACATCTCGGCCGTCGAGCGTGCGGGCCTTCGCTCCCTCAACGAGGGTCAGAAGATCGCCTATGACGTCGAGGCGGACCGCCGCAGCGGCAAGGAGAGCGCCGCCAACCTGAAGGCGGGCTGATCACCGCGCGACGAGTGGCCTGTGCAGGGGCCGCTCGTCACAGATCGGGCTTCGAGCTGGGAGCCGGAGACCGCATCAGGCGCTCGATCTCGCGCTTCGGCCTCCCCGATTTGCGGGCAATCTCCTCTTCCTGCTCGCCGATGAGGGCGCGCGCCGGCTCATCGCCGTCGAGGCCACCCAGGATCTCGGCCGGCACGCGTCGATTCGAGGCGCGGCTGCCGTCGGCGTAGGTGACGTCGAACAGTACGAACCCCTGCACCTTCGGCAGAGACTTGGTACGCTTGGCCATGGGAGGTGATACCGGCTTCTCGGTCGAGGCGAACGCCGTCGCGACCCGTGCTCGATGCGAGCGCGGCGCGCGGTCAGGAGCGCGTCTCATAACTCATCCTTCCCGTTTGCCGGAATAATCGAGACGCCGGCCCACAGAGGGACGCCCGTGACATCGTGGATGCATATCGACACCGGCATCGTTCCCGGCGGCACGCCGTTGCACCTGATGCGGCGGGGCCACGAGTTCTCGATCGTCGCCGACACGATCGAGTTGATGAACAGCACCCGCGGCGCCTCCGAAGAGGCGCTGGCGATCCTCGCCTGCGGCCGTGTGCGCGGCCGGGGTGCGGCGCGCGTGCTGGTCGGCGGCCTCGGAATGGGGTTCACCCTGCGCGCGGCCCTGCGCAACCTCGGGCCCGAGGCGAGCGTCACGGTCGCCGAGCTGGTGCCGACGGTAGCGGCTTGGGCACGCGGACCGCTCGCGGGCGTCTTTGCCGGCTGCCTCGACGACGCGCGCGTCGACTTGCGCGAGGCCGATGTCGACGACCTCATCCAGTCCGGTCCGGCCGCGTGGGACGCGATCCTGCTCGATGTCGACAACGGACCAGAAGGATTCGTGCGCCCGGAGAACGATCGCCTCTATGGCAGCCCCGGCTTGGCGTTGGCGCGGCGGGCGCTGCGGCCGGGCGGCGTGCTCGGCGTCTGGTCGGCGACGCCCGACCGCAAGTTCAAGGCGCGCCTCCAGCGCTCGGGTTTCGTCGTCGAGGAGGTTCGGCCCCACGCGAACGGGCACAGCGGCCCGCGGCACGTGGTGTGGATCGCGACGTCCGTCGGCCCAACAGCCTGACCATTCCGCCTCTGCGCCTGAATGAGAGCGCATTGCGGCGCTGACGGCACGGCCTCGGCAGGGGGCCTGCGTCTTCCGCACGCGATCCTTCGCGTCCGCCTGCACCGGTTCGCCGCGGACGGCAGCGACCGCGGCACGGCCCTCATCCGGGCCCGAGACGACGCGGAGGCAAGGGATCGGGCCGACAGCCTGGCCGAAGGGTTGCTGGCCGAGCTGTGGTCAGGGGATCGGCTTCTGGATCACCTCGCACCGGCCGGCCACCCCGTCGCAGATCGCATCCGTCCAACCCGCGATGGCCCTCGAGCCCGCGGACGCGCTGGCCTGCCGGCGATGAGGGCAAGATCCTGTTACATTATTGCATGCCCTCGCGAGAGGTGCGATACGCCGCGGATGTCAGTCGAGGCCACGCTCTGGGATCTGGTGACCGCCGAGCGTATCGCCATTGAAGATGTCGGCGCCGCAATCGACGCCTATCTGGCCGAACCGACCACCCAGGATCACTCGATCGGTCCAGACCACGTGCTCGATCTTGCGGCGGCTGTCGCGGCCCACCCCTCCGCGCCCGCGATCGTGGTTGACGCCGAGGCCAACGAGCCGTCGCGCCGCATGGCGGTACGGGCGGCCCTGCTCATGAGCCGCCCCACCACCCGCTCGAACAGCGACGAAGACCGCACCGACGATCAGCTATCCACCCAATGACCGGCGGCGCAAGCGCGGCTATTGATCGTCATCGTCATCGTTGACTTCGACGAGATCGCTGGTGTCGTCATCGTCCTCATCGACGACGAGGTTGTCATCGTCGACTTGCTCACCGTCGTCTTCGATATCGAGAGCGTCATCGTCTTCAGCATTGCTGTCCGTGTCTTTCTCGGCCTCTTCAGCCTCGACCTCGTCCAGCGATACGAGCTCGGGGCCCTCCGTCTCATCCTCTTCGTCGCTCGGCGCCTCTTTGCGGGCGACAACGGGAGCGCTCCCCCGCGAGTACGATGTCGCCGCAGCGATCGGCACGACCTCGCCTGAATAGGGCGAGATCACAGGATTCTTGCCGAGGTCGTAGAACTTCCTACCCGTCGTCGGGCAAACACGCTTCGTACCGAGGTCCGGACGCGCCACTGCAACTCTCCCTGAGGGCCATGAGACGCTGGATCGCCAGCGCGCATGCGGTGACGTCTACCACAGTCAGCGGCCCACCGCCCGGCATCTTCACGCCGGCCGAGGCGTGTCTGAGCGTCGGAGGCGTCGAGCCGCGCTGGATCGACTCACCGGCTCCAGATGGCGGCGCCGCGCGCCTCGACCCTGTCGCGCGTTCGCGGGGCAGCCGACATGCGACGGGCGGTGGGGAAGCGCTGGGCGGGGCCGTATTCCGCAGGTGCCGAGAACGGTCGCCCGACCGCGAGGGGACGGGCGGCGCTCGGTCGCGTCTCGACAGTTCAGCCGTGCCTCATCGAGGGTGGATGGGGGCTGCCCGCCGCCCACCTTCACTTCGCGGCGCAGGCGGCATCGTCAGGCCGAACGCCGAGGCGCGATCTGAGCCCTGGCCCACGCGGCCCGTGCCCTCTGGGCAGCAGCCATCTCGGCGAAGGCCCTGGCGGCGCCCGTCGCTTCCATGGCCCGCATCTTCTCGGCCAGGATCGCCGCCTTCATCGCTTCGGTCTCGGCCACGATCGCTTGGGCAACGAACGGATGAGTCGGGGGCATCGGCTTCCTTCGGGCTCGGCCGGCCCGGAGGTCTGCGCGCAGGTGGTTAATGAGACGTTGATCGACCCCGGTTGCAGGACTGCCTGCCGGAACAGGCCCACGGGGTTGCCCGGACAGGTCCCGGAGCAAGACATGATGACGGGCGGCCTGCTAAGGCTTTTGAGGGGTGCCGATCCCTGTCCTGATCCTGATCTGGTTCTTCTCCCTGCGCGACCGGTAACGCGCAGCATCGTACGCAGAAGCCCGCGCCGGAGGACCGGGCGGGCTTGCTAGGATCCGCTCAGCGGGGAGTGTCAGAAGCCGCCGCGGCGCCCGTAGCCGTAACCATGGCCGGGCCCATATCCACGGCCGTAGCCGCGCCCATACCCGCGCCCATAGCCGTAGCCGCGCCCACGGAAGTGCGGGCCACCGTAGCCCCGGCGACCGTAACCGAAGTGCCGTCCGAAGCGCGGGCCGCCGTAGCCATACTGGACGTCTCGCACCGCGGAACCGGCCTCCGGAACGGCTCCGATGCCGATCTGGGCCGCAGATGCCGGGGCGGGGGCGAGAAACATGCTGGCTGCGAACAACCCAGCCGTCAGTGCGGGTACTTTGAACAAGGGCTCTCTCCTGGCCACGGCCGCGAGCCTGCGGCAGTCGCTTCAGGCCAACCGGACGGGCGCAGTCACTGTTCCGTATCGCCCGTCCGCCTTCGCCATCCGACGCCCGTGGTTCAGCACGATGTCGCGGACGCGGTGAGCCGGCGGCCACGCTGTCCGCCACCCAGGCAGAGCATCATCCGAATAGGGGTAGTGTTCTGCAGCACATCGCGACGTGATGTAAGGTACTCAAACAGGTCTCGCACCATCATCGCCGATGGGACTGTGCGGCGAGGTGCTGGAGGGTCTCCACCATGTTGACTCGCACCGTCATCAGCCTCGCCGCCCCCGCCCTCCTCGCCGCCGCGTGGGCCGCTCCGTCCTCGGCACAGCCAGCCGCGAACGGTGGGCCGAAGTTTCTCATCCACGGCAACTACTGCGGGCCCGGCAACAACGCTCCTCTGCCGCCTGTCGACGCCCTGGACGCCGCTTGCGCCCGTCACGACGCCTGCACGCCGGATGTCGGCCTCCCGACAAAGGCCTGTAACCTTCGGCTGGAACGGGAAGCCGCCGCGGTCGCTCGAGACCCGCGACAACCGGACGATGTACGTTCCCTGGCCGGCTTCGTTGCCTCGTTCGCGGCGTCGAACGCGTCCCGCCCGGCGCCGACAATGCTCCCCGCGAAGCTGGCTCGCTGAGAAGCCGACGTGTCGGCCTCCTCGCCCGTGCGATCGTCAGGCCCCGGCCCGGATCAGATCCCGTGAGAGTGCCGGAAGCTGAGGTCCCTTCCACCTGCGCCCTCTGCCGCCCACGGTCCTGCACGTTGCCGCAGAGCAGGGATCCGGTGGCGGAGACGTCGCACGTGGCAGCCCGCCGCGGCGGCCTGAGCGCGCTGAGATACGCGCGCGTGAGAGCCTACCGTCCGCTGGGCGCGGCGTAGCTGCCGGTGACCCCGTTGCCCCGGCTGCTGCCGCCCGGAGCGCCGGGCGTCTTGTTCCGGACGAAGCTCGCACCGGGATAGCGCCGCTGGATCCGCGACGTCGAATGGCGCCGCACGTGATGGCGCCTCATCCGAACGTCGGTGAGCATGTCGGACGGCGACGAGATGCCGGCCCCGGGGCCGGCTGGCACGGCCGAGGCGGGGACGGCCAGGACGCCGAGGCTCACACCCGCGAGCGCGGCAAGAACTGGAATACGCATGGAGATCCTCCGTGCCTCGGCGAAGTTGGATCGCGTCGGCTTTCAGGCAAAACCTGAAGCACGCGTCTGGTTCAACGATCGGGCCCTGTGAGCGCGATCTGCCGCCCGGTCTCGAAGCCGCGGCGGAGGCAGCCTGTTCGCGCGCGGTCACAGCAGCGCCACCGCCCCGATTAATCCCGGACGCTGCGTGCGCAGCGGCACGCCGCCACGGGACAGCCGTCCCCATATCGGTATCACGCAAGAGAGAGCAGACCGAACATCTCGGACTGTACTGCGCAAAGGAGCAAGGATTAGTTCATGAAGACCCGCATCGCCGCTGCCGTCACTGCCCTCGCACTCACCGCAGCACCGATCTCGTCCGCGATGTCCTACGACCGTCCCGCCTGGACGGGCTACGCGCCCTACGATGTGGAAACCACGGGCTCGTTCGACGCCCCGTTCGGCAGCCGCTTCGACCGCGACCCCTCGACTTGTCCGCAGAGCTCGGCTGCCGAGGGCAATGCCAACCAGCAGAACTTCCCAGTCAAGCAGTACGGCCAGACCGCGGGCGGCAACCGCTGCTGAGCGCCGGGCGTCATGATGCGCAAGGCCATATGCGCAAGGCCATGTCCTGCGCGATGATCGGCGCCCTCGCTGCCGGTCCCGCGGTGACGGTCACGGGCTTGGCTGGGGTGCTCCGCCCGACGTGTCGCAACCGATCACGCGCAGGCGCATTATCACAGCGGCGCGCCCGCACAGGTTGCAGGCGCCGGATACCGGGCGGTGTCCATCCACATACCTTGGGCAGGTTCGGGTGTTCGTTTCGCTTCCTCCAGCGGTCGCGTACCTGCGACCGTTTACCTGGGGCCGGAGCGCAGCAATGACCGAAGAACGAACCACAAGCGGCAGCATCCTGCGGCGCATCGCTGCAGCGCTCGGGGACGACGTCGCGATCTTCCGGGACAGGCCCGCAAGCGTCAGAGCGGCGGAAGAAGCGCTCGCGCTCTTGACCGCCTTCGAGCGCGTCGTCGATCGCGATGATCGCCGCTCCTGTATTGACTTCGTAAGTTCTGTCGCCGCCCAGCAGGATAGGCATCGAGGAAACTGTTAATTCAGTTGGCGTGCGGTTCGCTTCATCTGGCCGGCCAGAAGCTTTCCGAACTCCAAGAGCGTCGCGTCGATCAGCGTGCGCAGGAGAGGCGAACCGACTTCTGCAACCAGCGGGCGGACCGCGATCAACGCGTCGACGACCCGATCGATCGCTCGAAGCCGCTGGGCTGAAGCGGTCAGGTCGTCCTGGCTGCCATCCCCGAGATCCAGGACGACGCCGAGGCAGCGTTGCCCCTGGCCGCGCGCGTCAACCTCGACCCGGCCTCGTGCAGCGACGCGACGCACGCCACCGGGACCATCGTTGGTCTGGAACTCGGCCTCGAAGCGCCCTGCCGTGTGGTGTGCCTCGTGCACCAGATACGCGACCCGCTCGCGATCGTCGGGATGAACGCCTTCCAGAAACGCCGTCACCGGGACGCCCGCCGCGGCACGCTGCTCGTCGAGGCCGAGCAGGTTGGGCAGAGCCCCCGTCATCGCGACGGTCTGTGTGGCGAGGTCCGTTTCCCAGAAGCCGACATAGCCGGAGGCGGCCAAGGCAGATTGCAGGGACGGCGTCACGGGCGATCTCCCCGGTTGTTCTCGTTCAAGCAACGCAACTTGAGGGTTCAACGAGCCGCGATCTCCATCCGTTCCCCCCGGCACAGTCGCGCAGAAGCGGGATGAGGTCATGGTCGCGATAGACGTCTTCACGATCGCCCCGACAGTGCCGTTGCTCGCGGGATTGCGACCGCTGTCGTCAATCCCGCCCGTCGATCACAAGCATCAATGTCGTCACTTGCAGGCCTGAAGCCGCGCCATGAGGACATCGATCTCGATCACAGGCTCCGTCGACACGCTCGCCACAGACTTTACGCGACGTCTCTACCCGGAGCGGATGCCAGTTCTCCGAGACCTGTACCTCGGCGGATCGGCCGCGCCAGACGACGTCCGGCGGGGTGCGAGCGACGCCGGCTTCCTGGCGGTGCCGGACCGCGAGCCCAACCGCAGGACTGCACCGCGCTCGGCCGCATCCATGCCGGGACGATGATCCGCGCGCCGACCGAGATTGTCCGGAAAGGGCCGGCCGACATGCGCTGCGTCATCGCGGCGGCAGATCCCGGGAGAGCATCTCGGCTCTCCGCCGGCCGGAGGCGAGCTTCGGGCAGCTCCCACCGACGCTTCTGTAAAGAGGTTGGGTCAGACGCAGGATGGTCGCTCTGGGTGGTTACGCGACGGTCCGCTTGCGCGCGCCAATTTCGGGGCGGCGGATGTCGTCGCCACGCCTGTCCCGACCCGAAGCAGGCCCTCCCGACGTCCGCCTCGCGTCGTTCCGACGTGTCGGCCTGCTACGACCGGTTCGATCGAGAACGTCGCTTTGCGAGGTCTCACTGCACAGCCGGACCCGACCGATGGCGTTGGCTCGCTGCGTCGATGCCCACGATGAGCCGGCATCAGGTTCGATGCCGGAATCACGGCGCGCTGGATCGAACAGCGACCGGGCGACGTTCCTCACCGCCTAGACTGGCCAAACAGGAGGAACGGTCATGCGTATTCGCCATCTGCTGCCGCTCGTCGGCTTGCTCACGCTCACGGCCTGCAAAGACGAGAAGAAGGCCGAGGCCCCCCCGCCTCCGCCACCTCCTGCCAGCACGGCGCCGGCAAACCCTGCGCCTCCCGCAACGACGACGAACCCGGCTCCGGCCAACAAGCCGTAGCCAACGAGCCTTGAAGGTGGCGGGCCCCGTCGCGTAGTCTCGAAAGACGGGCCCGGCCCTTCGCAACCGGGCTGAGGGCGCGGCTCTGTTCATGAAACGCGCACCCACACCGTGCCGCTTGGATCGACTGCTCCGGGTGGGGCGCTGCCCGTCCGCTTCTGGGCGCCAGAGGCCAGAAGCGGACGGGTCGGAGTCAGCTTTGCCGTCGCGCTGCGCCGCTGTCAGCGCCGCTCGTTGCGCCGTCTCGCCGGTGTTGGGCGCGTCAGGACACGGGCCAGCTGAGCGCTTGTCCCACGTTCGCTCGATGATGCCGCCGGCCGAGTGCGCGGTGGCCTCTCGGTATCCGGGCGCGGATCTCGTGGACGCCTTCGCGGTGACGCTGCCCGGGCCGGGGCCGCATGACCTGTCAAGGCTGGCTCAAGAGGCGCTCTCGAACCCCGCCCCCTGGATCACGGCAGCCATGGCACTGCGCGACGCGGCGGTGCGCCTCTTCGGGGTTCGGACGTCGGGGGCGATGAGGGCCCGCCTCAAGGCCGACGGCCGGGACCGGATCGACTTCTTCCCGGTACTCTCTCGGTCTGAGCGCGAGATCGTCCTGGGAGAGGACGACCGCCACCTCGATTTTCGCCTGTCGCTTCTTCTCAGCCAGCGCCCGGACGGGCGGGAGGACCTCGTCGCCACCACGGTCGTCCGCTGCCGTAACCGCCTCGGACACGCCTATCTCGCGGCCATCATGCCCGGGCACATCCTCGTTGTCCGCTCCGCCCTGAGAAGGGCCGCGGCATTCCAGGCCGGCCGGATGGCCGTTTGACGGACATCGCAGCCCATCGGCACCGCCAGGGCCGCTCCTGAGCGTGCGGGGCGGCGGATCCCGATCGCACCGCGAGCTGCTGAACCGCTCTCCACCCTGTCCGGCCGTTTCCAGGACCTCCGCGCGGGATCGGCACGGCTTTCGCGATATTCGAATCCTATCGGGATCGCGCGGCGCCCTATCCTGCCCTTCCCTGCGTCGATGCCACGCGTCGCGGCGTCGACAATGGCTGGCCCGGTCTGGGTAGGCCGAAGCCCCTCCTGATCGGAGGCTCTGATCCGGCTCAGGCCGTGCCCCCCGTCAGTCCCGGTGCCGAGAGGCCGGTCGCGATCTCGATCCATCATCGTTCTCGAGAACGAGTCCGTCGGCCCACGATGTCAGCGATCGGCGTCCCGCACACCGGAAGCGGTCGGCTCGACCTCCACCCGACGGCGACGCCCGGCGGCGCATCGGCGCCGGTCGAAGCTTGCCGGAAGGGGCTCATCCGCTCCGGAGACGTTGTCCGGAGAGGTGGTCGCAGGCGGTTCGTCAGCCCGAGCTGAGCGCCATGACCACTGCTGGATGAGAAGGACGGTGTCGGCCGTTCTCCTGCAAGGCCCGCCTCCGGGATTGCCCATCCTTGTTTCGACGACGCACGGTTCCGACGCCCGACCCTGCCTCCCGTCCCGCCGCCTCGCGGCTGGTGGTCTCGGGCGTGAGCCGGCGGTTCGGCCGGACGCTCGCCCTGGACCGCGTCTCGCTGACCCTCGAGCCGGGCGAGATCGTGGCGGTGCTCGGCGCCTCCGGCTGCGGGAAGAGCACGCTGCTGCGGCTCATCGCCGGCCTGGACGCGCCGGACGCCGGCGAGATCGCCATCGGCGGCCGGCGCCTCGCCGGCCGCGGCCGCAACGAGTCGCCCGCGACCCGCGGCGTCGGGCTCATGTTCCAGGACTACGCGCTGTTTCCCCATCTCACCGTGCTCGCCAATGTTCGCTTCGGCCTCGCCCATCTCGGTGGCGCGGGGGCGGAGCGCGTCGCCCGCGAGCGGCTCGAGCAGGTGGGCTTGGCGCACCGGGCCGACAGCTATCCGGGCACCCTGTCGGGCGGCGAGGCGCAGCGGGTGGCGCTCGCCCGCGCCCTGGCACCGCGCCCGCGGGTCCTGCTCCTCGACGAGCCGTTCTCGAACCTCGATGCCGGCAACCGCGATCGCGTTCGCGCCGACACCCTCGCCGTCCTGCGCCGGGACCGGACCGGCGCGCTCCTCGTGACCCACGACGCTGCGGAGGCCGTGGCCTTCGCGAACCGCATCGTCCTGATCCACCGCGGCCGGATCGTCCAATCCGGCACGCCCGAGGCGATCTACGGCGCGCCGGAGACGCCCTTCGCCGCCAGGGCGCTCGGCGAGATCATCGAGATTCCGGGCCGGGCGGCGGCCGACCGCATCGCGACGCCGCTCGGTCCGCTGCCCCGGCCTGCCGCCCTGCCGGACGGGGATGTGACGGTGTGCCTTCGCCCGGAGGCGATCCGTCTGGAGGCCTCGCGCGGACCGGCGGGGAACGGGGTGCGCGCCTCCGTCCTCGGCCGCACCTTCGCGGGACCGCGCCTGCGCCTGGATCTCGCGGTGACCGGCCTCGACGCGCCGCTGCGCCTGCACCTCCCGCCGGCGGCCGTTCCCGGAGACGAGGTCGGCATTCACCTTGTGCCGGAACAGGCTCACATCTTCCCTGCGGGAGGCGCCAGCGAAGACGAGCCTGCGCTGAATTAGAATATTTAAAAACAAAACTTTCTTGCGATACAATGATTACACGTATACCGCCCTACGCATCGTTTGATGAAGGGGGTTTTGCCGTGTCGTCTATCTCCGGAAAGTTCGCCTGGTCTGGTCTCGTCCTTTCGCTCGGCCTCGGCGTGACTGCCCACGCGGCGGAGGTGAACCTCTACACGACGCGGGAACCGGGCCTGATTCGCCCCCTGCTCGAAGCCTACACCGCCAAGAGCGGCGTCAAGGTCAACACCGTCTTCGTGGAGAAGGGCCTCGCCGAGCGCGTCGCCGCCGAGGGTGCCCGCTCCTCCGCCGACATCCTCATGACAGTCGATATCGGCAACCTGATCGAACTCGTGGACCGCGATCTCGCCCAGCCGGTGCGCTCGCCCGCGCTGGAGGCGGCGGTGCCCGCGCCCCTGCGCGACGCCGAAGGTCGGTGGTTCGCCCTCTCGATGCGCGCCCGCGTGCTTTACGCCGACGAGACTCTCTCGGGCCTCACCGCCGCGACCTACGAGTCCCTCGCCGATCCGCAGTGGACGGGAAAGGTGTGCCTGCGCTCGGGACAGCACCCCTACAACACCGCCCTGATCTCGGCCTTCCTCGTCCGCCACGGCGCGGAGAAGACCGAAGCGTGGCTGCGCGGGCTGAAGGCCAATCTCGCCCGGAAGGCGGCGGGCGGTGACCGCGACGTGGCCCGGGACATCGCCGCCGACCTCTGCGAGGTCGGTCTCGGGAATTCCTACTATGTCGGGCTGATGCGCTCGGGGCGCGGCGGGCCGGAGCAGCAGAAATGGGGCAAGGCGATCAAGGTCGTGCTCCCGACCTTCGAGGGCGGCGGGACCCATGTGAACGTCTCGGGCGCCGTCGTCGCCAAGGCGGCGCCCAACCGCGAGGAGGCGGTGAAGCTCCTCGAATATCTCGTCTCCGACGAGGCGCAGGCGGTCTACGCCAACGCCGACTACGAGTATCCCGTGAAGGCCGGCGCCGCGATCGACCCGCTGCTCGCGAGCCTCGGCACCCTGACGATCGATCAGACGCAGCTGCTGGAGATCGCCCGCAACCGCAAGGCGGCGAGCCTGCTCGTCGACAAGGTCGGTTTCGACAACTGAGCCCGTGCGGACGAGGATGGCGGCGACGCGCGGTCTCGGCTGGGCGGGCGCGGCGGCGCTGGCGGCGCTGCTGCTCTCGCCGGTCATCTCCCTGGGGATCGCGGCCCTCGGTGGCGGCAGCGAACTCTGGCCGCATCTGGCCGCCTACGTGTTGCCGCAGGCGATCCGGGACACCGCCCTCCTGCTGGCGGGCGTCGGCCTCCTAGTGATCGGGCTCGGGACCGGGGCCGCGTGGCTGGTCTCGGCCTTCGACTTTCCCGGCCGCCGCGTCCTAGAAGGCGCGCTGCTTCTGCCGCTGGCGATGCCGACCTATGTCGTGGCCTACGCCTATCTCGACCTGTCGCATCCCCTCGGGCCGCTTCAGGCCGGGCTGCGGAGCCTGCTCGGCCTGTCGAGCCCCCGCGACCTGCCCCTGCCGGACCTGCGCTCGCTACCGGGCTGCATCCTGCTCCTCGGCTTCGTCCTGTACCCGTACGTCTACCTGCCGACGCGCGCGCTGTTCCTGATGCAGGCGGGCACGTTGCTGGAGGCCGCGCGGGTGCTCGGCGCCGGGCCGTTCCGCAGCTTCCTGCGGGTCGCCCTCCCGCTTGCCCGCCCGGCGGTGGCGCTCGGCACCGGCCTCGCCCTGATGGAGGCGCTGAACGATGTCGGTGCTGCCGAGTTCCTGGGCGTGCGCACCTTGACCGTACAGGTCTACGCGACCTGGGTGAACCGCTCCGATCTGCCCGGCGCGGCGCAGATCGCGCTGGTGATGCTCGCCTGCGTCGTCGCCCTCGTCGGCCTGGAGCGGCTGGCCCGGGGCGGGCGCGGCTATGCCGGCAGCGCCCGCCGGAACGCGGCGGTCACGCGGCGTCGGCTCTCCGGCTGGCGCGCCGGAACCGCCGTGGCCCTCGGCGCGACGCCGGTCGTCCTCGGCTTTCTGCTGCCTGCGGGCCACCTCGCCTGCGAGGCATGGCGGCGGGTCGCGGGCGGGGGGTGGCCCGACACGCTGGCGGTCCAGACCGGCAACACGATCCTCTACGCGAGCCTCGCGACGGGGGTGACGGTGGTGGTCGGCCTGCTGGTGGCGGCGGCGCCGTTCCTGTTGAGCGCCCGCGCCGGGCGCGCGCTGATTCGCGCGGCGGGGCTCGGCTATGCCATGCCCGGCACCGTGCTGGCGGTGGGGTTGCTCGGTCCCCTGGCGCTGATCGATTCCGGGTTGCTCGAGGCGGGCTTCGCCACCGTCTCGGTGGGGCTCGGGACGGGCGCCGCCCTGGTCATCGCCTACGCTCTGCGCTTCCTGACCGTGACGGTGGGCGCCAGCGAGGCCGGCCTGGCGCGGATCCCGCACACCATATCGGACGCGGCCCGGGTCCTGGGGCGCGGGCGGCTCGCCACGCTCGCCACCGTGCAGATCCCGCTGGCCTGGCCCGCGATGCTGAGCGGCGGGCTGCTGGCGTTCGTCGACATCGCCAAGGAGCTGCCGGTGACGCTGCTCCTGCGCCCTCTCAACGTCGAGACATTGAGCACGTATCTCTACGGCGAGGCGGCGCGCGGCACGTACGAGGATGGCGCCGTCGCCGCAGTTCTCATCGTGATGATCGGTCTCGTGCCGGTCACGCTGCTCCTGAGGATCGACCAGGACGCGGTGTGGCGACGGAGATAGGTCGTCTCCAGCGGATCGGCGGCGCGTGATCGGGGCGGCCATCCACGGCTTCATGCTCGCGAGACCGTCCCGGCAACGCGCTGGACGCGGGGCGCATGGCGCGGGCAGGCCCGGGTCGAGGCAATGTTCACCTTCGCGACGGCCGCCTCCGCCTCGGTGCGGCGGCCGGTGTACCAACGACGGCCGTCGCCGGTGCGGCACCCGTTCCGACGCCTCGAACCGTCGCCGCCGTCAGATCAGGACGTCCGCGGCAGCCTGCCCAATCCTTGCCGCACGGTGAGGCAGGGCGGTCCGGTCGTGGCGTTCGAGGAGGGCTGCGGGCGCTCAGCCGGGCGCGGGCCCTGCTCAGCCATGCGGGGGGCGATACCGTCGAGGTCGGAGCGCTGATCAGGGCTGAGGTTGCGGCGCACGCGAGCGGAGCCCGGGACCGACCGACGATTGCGGGACCGCGAGTCTCTCGGAAGGCGCGGTAGATCCAGAGCTTCGCCCCGGCCCTGCACGAGCTGACCACCGATGCGGTGGAGTCCGGTGCGCTGACGGTCGAGACCGGCCGACTCGACGCGACCTGGGAGTCGTCCTCGACCGGCGCGGATGCCGGCGACGGGCCTGGGGCTGGGTCGAGAGCGGTGTCGCCATCAATCCGGAGGCGACGACGCGCCGGGGCTACGGCACGGAGCTGATCCTGGAGGGCGTGGCGCGAGCCTTCGACCGGATCGAGGACACGCGTTTCGCGGGGGAGTCGGAGAGCCTCATTTCTCACGAAAAGCGCGTCGGGCCTGATCGACGAGCGGCTTCGTGAGGTAGGAGAGAACGGTTCGGTCGGCAGTTCGGATGAAGGCCTCCACCGGCATGCCGGGCATCAACTTGGCCCCGTCCAGCCGATTCAACTCCTCCTTCGTCACGCCCAGGCGAACAAGATAGTAGAAGCTGCCCGTCCGCTTGTCTTCGCTCACGTCCGCGGCGATCCGGACGACCCGGCCGTTCAGTTCCGGCGTTGTGCGCTGGTCGAAGCTCGGGAAGCGAAGTCCGGCGGCTTGGCCGGTCTGCAGCCGATCGATGTCTTGCGGCGCGACCCGAACCTCCGCGACGAGCGAGTCCGCATTCGGCACGATCAGCATGATCTGCTCGCCCGGGGAGATCACGCCGCCACGGGTGTGGACCGCGAGTTCGTGCACGTAGCCGGTCTGCGGCGCGCGGATCTCGATGCGCTGCAGCTGGTCGAAGGCCGTGATCCTCTGCTCGGTCAGCGTCGCGGCCTTCGCGCGGTTCTCGGCCAGTTCCTTGGCGACGTCGCTGCGCAGATTCTGCTCCAGCTGGATGATCTGAAGCTCGGTCTCCGAGACCTTGCCCTTGGTCTGCGCGATGTTCGCGACGAGGACGCCGCGCTCACCCTTCAGGCGGGACATGTCGCGCTGGAGGCTCGTGAGCCGGGTCAGCTGGATGAGGTTCTTCTTCCAGAGATCCTCGACGCCCTCGTATTCCCGCCCGATGATCGCGGTCTCCTGCTCCTTGGCGGCGGCCTGCTCGGCCAGACCTTTGATCTCCTCGTTCAGCTGACCGATCCGCTCGCGGAGCTGCGCCTTCTGGCCCTGGAGCGCGTCCCGTCGGAAGCGGAACAGCTTGCGCTCGCCGTCGACGATCCGGGCCACTTCCGGTCCGGCTCCCTCGAGCTCGGGGGCGATGGCGAGGCTGTCGCGGCCGTCGCGTTCCGCCTCCAGTCGGGCGTTGCGCGCCGCGATCTCCCACAGGCTCTTGGTGACGCTGTCGTAGGTGGCCCGGGCGGTGGTCGCGTCCAGGCGCACCAGCAGGTCGCCCGCCTGGACGCGCGCACCCTCCTGGATCGGCAGTTCGGCGACGACGCCGCCGGTCGGATGCTGGACCTTCTTGATGTTGCTCTCGACGACCAGCGACCCCGTGGCGATGATGGCGCCGGACAACTCAGTCGCCGCCGTCCAGGCTCCCGCGCCCGTGGCGACGACGATCACGGCGGCGACGCCGGCGACGTGCCGCCGCAAGGAGCGCCGCGTCTCGCAGGTCGGATCCGCCCCCGGCCCGATGGGCGTGTGACCCGTCGTCATGCAACCCTCGTGGGCGTCCGTCGCGTCAAGGCATTGAGCTTCGACAGAACGTCGTCGCGCGGACCGTGCAGCTGCACGCGCCCCTCCCCCAGGACCAGGATGCGATCGACCGCCGCCAGGGCACTGGGCCGGTGGGCGATCACCACCACGATGCCGCCGCGGGCGCGCACGCCCTGCACGGCGGCCGACAGGGCGCGGTCGCCGTCGACGTCGAGATTCGAGTTCGGCTCGTCGAGGACCACGAGGAAGGGATCGCCGTAGAGCGCCCGCGCGAGCGCGATCCGCTGCCGCTGACCGCCGGAGAGGCCCAGGCCGCCGGAACCGACGCGGGCATCGTAGCCGCCCGGCAGGCGGAGCACGACCTCGTGCACGCCAGCGGCCTGGGCGGCCGCGAGCAGGGCCTCGGGGTTGGGCTCGGGATCGAAGCGCGTGATGTTCTCGGCGATCGTGCCGTCGAACATCTCGATGTCCTGCGGCAGGTAGCCGACCGCGCGCCCGAGGGCATCGGGGTCCCACTGATCGATCGACGCGCCGTCGAGGCGGATCACGCCGCGACTCGGGCGCGCCAGTCCGACGAGGGCACGGGCGAAGGTGGACTTGCCGGAGCCGCTGGCCCCGATCACGCCGAGGGCGCTGCCGGGGGCGAGGGCGACGTTGACGTCGTGGAGCACCAGGGTGTCGGTTCCGGGCGCCGCGATCGACAGGGCCGTCACGCGGACGCTCTCCCGCGGCGCCGGGAGCGGCGTGAGGGCGGCGGGCTCCCGCCGGGGCAGGAACGCGACGAGGCGGCCCCAGGCCTGTCGGGCGCCCGAGAACGACTTCCAGTTGGCGATCGCCAGGTCGACCGGCGCGAGGGCGCGGGCGGACAGGATCGTGGCGGCCAGCATCACGCCGGCCGTCGCCTCCTCGCGCACCACCAGGAAGGCTCCCAGACCGAGGATGCTGGATTGCAGCACCGTGCGCAGCAGGCGTGCCGTCGTGCCGAAGCCGATGGCCAGATCGTTCCCGTACGCCGCGACGTCGAGGTTCCGTCGGGCCCGGACCTGCCAGAGTTCCGCCATGCGGGACCGCATCCCGAGGGCCGAGAGCAGCGGTGCCGTCCGGTGCGCCATGTCGGTGAAGGACCGGCGCTCACCGGCCGTCCGGACGGCTTCCTGAGTGGAGGCGGACGAGGCCCAATCCGTGAGGACCGTCAGCACGCACAGGAACAGGGCGCCCCCGGCCACCGCCGCGCCGAGCCAGGGATGGAACAGGAAGCAGACCGCGACGTAGAGCGGCACCCAGGGCAGGTCGAAGAAGGCGCTGACCGCCATGCTCGACACGAAGCCGCGGACGGTATCGAGATCGCGCAGGGCCTGGGGTCCGTCGTCGCCGCGCGGCATCTCGGCGCCGCGGGCCAGCAGGGCCCGGAAGATCCGCGGCCCCAGGCGCTCGTCGACGAGGCGACCGAAGCGCGCCAGGATGCGGGCCCGGAAGATCTCGAAGATGCTCTGGATCACGAGCAGCATCAGCGTGATGCCGGCGAGACCGACGAGCGTCGCGATGCTCCGGCTCGGCAGCACCCGGTCGTAGACCTGCAGCATGAAGATCGGGGCCGTGAGCATCAGCAGGTTGATGAGACCGCTGATGATCATCACGGTGATCAGGCACGTGCGTCCGGCCCGAACCGCGGACCAGAACTCCCGGCGCCTCGCGACACGCAACACGCGTTCGTCGGTCACAGATCGATCCCTCGGCTTTGCAGGTCAGCGAAGCGGTTCAGGCCGACGCGACGCGGGCCGCGGCGTCGGGACGGCCCCGCCGCGGAAGCGGCGGGGCCGGATCTCACAGGCCGAGCAGATGCAGGCCGCTCGTGGCCGTGTGGGGAGTCGGGTCCGCGTGCTGAACCTCGGCGTGGCCGCCGAGATCGATCGTGGCGATGCCGAGATCGACGCTGACGCCCTCAGCGGCACCCGCCCCGGCCGGCGCGGCGGATGTCGCCGACACCGCGTCCACGAGGTGGCCGACGAGGGAATCGGCGCCGCCGCCGGTCTGCGGCAGGTGAATGCTGTCGCTGCCGAGCAGGTTCGCCGTGGCCAAACTCGGCTGATCGGCACTCACCGCGATCGCGCTCACCTCGACGGCGTGCGCCGGATCGGCGGAGGGCGTGAGCACGGCGACGTCCGCGACCGGGGTCGCGGTGGTCGGCCCCGCCGACACGTCGATCAATGGGTGGGTCCCGGCTCCCGCCTCACCCGATGGGCCGCCGGTGAGTTCGCCGAGCAGGCTGCCGACGGCGCCGCCCGCCGCACCGGCATCGCCCCCGCCCAGGACCGTGGTGACGGCCGCGACGACGCCGTCGACCGGAGTGCCGGTCTGGTGACCGTCCCCGCCGGCCGCAGGAAGGATCCCCGCGACCGAACCCAGCACGCTGCCAGCCGCACCGGTCACGGATCCGACGTCGCTCGCCACCTGCGCCACCGCGGGTGCCCCGTCGCCGGCCAGCACCGCGCCCGGCAGGTTGACGACATCGGTCACGAGATTGCTCGACTCGCCGAGTTCTCCCAAGCCGACCGCGGTTCCGAGGTTGATCACGGCGTGGAGCGGGTCGTTCAGGGCCGGCACAGCGTGGCCGACCTGTTCCAGGCCGGCATGGAGGCCGTCGATCAGCGTATTGGCGACATCCCCGACCGGCTGCAGCGGCGCGTCCGTCCCGAGGAGCGCGCCGGTCACGCCGGAGCCCGTGCCGCCGTTCAGGCCGCCCAGGAGACCATCGACGGCACCGGTACCCTGGCCACCCGTGAGGCCGCCGAGCGCGGAGGTGACCGGTGCCAGGAGGCCACCGCCCGGCAGGCCGGCTCCGAGACCGCCGCCGGCCGTGTCGAGGAGACCAGTCGCCGAGCCGACAACGCCGCCCAGCGCGTCCGCCACGTGCCCGAGATCGTCGGCGACCTGAGCCACGCCGCCCAACCCGTTTCCGGTCAGGATCGCGCCGGGCAGGTTGATGGTGTCGGTGAGCAGATTGTGGGTGTCGCCGAGTTCACCCAACCCGACCGTGTTGCCCAGCGCGATCACCGCATGGAGCGGGTCGTTGAGGATCGGCACATCGTGTCCGACCTGCTCCAGCGTCGCGTGAACGGCGTCGATCACGGTGTTGGCGACATTGCCCACCGGCTGCAGCGGTGCGTTCGACCCGAGCAGAGCCCCGGTTCCGTCCAGGGCGCCGCCGGTCACGCCGCCGAGCAGGCCGTCGACCGCGGCGGTGACGGGGGCGAGGAGACTCCCCGTGCCCGACGCTCCCGCACCACCCAGGTCGCCGACGATGCCGGTGACGCCGCCGAGCAGGCCGCCGGCAGCGCCGGCCACCGCGCCGACATCGCCGAGGATGGGGGACAGCGCCCCGAGTCCCTGACCGCCCAGGAGGGCACCGGGCAGGGCCGCCGCGTCGGTCAGCAGGTTTCCGGCCTCGCCCAGATGGCCGAGGCCGAGTGTCTCGCCGAGATTGGTCAGGCCGTGGACGGCCCCGTTCAGCAGCGGGATCTCGTGCCCGAGGTTCTCGAGGGTCATGTGGACGTCGAGGACGGCGGTGTTCGCGAGGTTCGTGACCGGGGCGAGAAGGCCGCCCGGCGCGAGCAGGCCGCCGGCGGTCGCGGTGCCCGTGACGGCGGTGATCAGCGTGTCGGTCGCTCCGAGAACGGGACCGAGATCCGTGAGGACCGGACTGGCCGAGGCGAGGCCGCCGCCACTCAGAATCGACCCCGGCACGGCGAGCGTGTCCGTCAGGAGATTGCCTGCCGCGCCGATGTGACCGAGGCCGACCGTCTCGCCGAGGCCGGTGAGGGCGTGAATCGGCGCGTTGAGCACCGGGATCTGGTGGCCGGCATCCTCAAGCGTCGTGTGCAGGTCGAGGACGGCTTGGTTTAGGATCCCCGTCACCGGCGCCAGCGTGCCGCCGGAGCCGACGAGGCCGTTGCCGGCCACGGGCAGTGCCGTGACGGTATTCAGCAAGGTTCCGGCAGCCTCGGCGGCCTGGCCGGCATCGCTCAGCACCGGAACGACGGCGCCGGTCTCGGTCGGGTTGGCGACGGCGCCGGACAGATCCGTGATCAGGTTGCCGCGCTCGCCGATATGACCGAGCCCGATCGTCTCGCCGAGATGGGTCAGCCCGTGGAGCGGACCGTTCAGCGCTGCGATCTGATGACCCGTGTCCTCGAGTTGGGCATGCGTGTCGAGGACGATCCGGTTGGCGGTGTCCGTCAGCGCGTCGGGGAGCAGCGACCCACCCTCGTCCGCGGCGCCGACATCGACGGCCCTCTCGACGAGGGAGGCAATCGGGCCGAGGCTCGTCAACTGCCCGGTCGAGAGTGCGGTGGAGGACAACAGTGCGCTCGACCCGACGAGCCATTCGAGCGAGCGTGACGACGGGTTGAGCGCGGCGAGCGAGGACGACGTCATGAGCACCTCCGGTTTTGATTCGTAACCGGCAGTACAATTTTGGGTTGCAAAAGCGCGCGTCCGTAGTGATTACCGAGCCGGGGACCTCCCGTTGCTGCGCGCTGGCTTTCGGAAGGCCGACGGACGGAGCCGGCCGACCCTCTCGACTTTCGGCCCGAGCCCGAGACTGTCCGCCTCCTCAACGAAGCCTTTGACTCCTGCGAGCCGTCACCGAAGCGATCTGATACTGGAGGAGGGCGGGGTCATACGCGTATTCGCTTCAAAGGGGCAGGACGCCTGTCGCCCTGAGGCCCGAGCCGGCGCCTCATCCAACGCAGAGTATCGCCGCACGGAACCCGCGCGCCGTCGCTCCGCGCGCAGCGACAGCGGCACCCCGCGTGCCGTGCCGTCCCCGAAACCGTGCGCGCCATCACGGCCGGAACCGGCCCACGGTTCCCGTATTACAGCTTATGATTGTACAATCCGGTACAACCGCTCCGTTGCGTGCGGCGACTGTGCAGGTGACCCGTGGGTATCGATCCGAGCAATCTCGCCCAGACAGCGACCCTGACGTACAGCGAGGACTTCGACAGGCTGACGCTCTGGGACGGCACCGCGGGTCTCGACACGTCCGGCGGTCCGCAATGGAGCATCTACGTCACGTCGACCGGAACGCTCCCCTTCAATCAAGAGCAGCAATGGTATGTCCGCGCCGATCAGCCCGCCGGCAGCGCGCTCGCGAGCCCGTTCAGCGTTCACGACGGCATCCTGAGCATCACCGCCGCGCCGTCCGACCCGTCTCAACTCCAGGAGTTGGGAGGGCAGCCCTACACCTCGGGGATGATCAATACCTTCCACAGTTTCAGCCAGACCTACGGCTACTTCGAGATGCGGGCCGAGCTACCCGCCGGTCAGGGCTTCTGGCCCGCCTTCTGGTTGCTCCCGGAGGACGGTTCCTGGCCGCCCGAGATCGACGTGATGGAGATGCTCGGCCACGATCCCGGCACGCTCTACACCACGGTGCACAGCCTGGCGCCCGGCCAGACCCCCGGCAACCACACCGTGAGCCAGGGTATCTCCGCCGTCGCCGACATGAGCGGCGGCTACCACACGTACGGCGTCGATTGGCAGCCGGACACGCTGACCTTCTACTTCGACGGACAGGAGATCTACCGGACACCGACGCCGGCCGGTCTGGACAAACCCATGTACATGATCGCGAACCTGGCCGTCGGCGGCTCGTGGCCGGGCGACGCCGACGCGACGACGCCGTTTCCCGCGCAGATGAACATCGACTACATGCGCGCCTATCAGGCTAATCCGGGCGCCCCCGCGGCGCTGGAGCCGGTGTTCCACTTCTATGACGCGTCCACCGGGCAGCATTTCTACACGGCGAGCGCGGCAGAACGCGCGCATCTGGAGAGCACTCAGTCGGGCTATGCCTATCAGGGCGTCGGCTGGGCCGCCCCGGTGTCGTCGTCGGCCACCGACGACGTCTTTCGATTCACCAACCCGACGACCGGCGACCACTTCTACACGACCAGCACCGCGGAGCGCGACGGGCTTCTCTCGGACGGCTCCGGCTACCACTATGACGGCGTTGCGTTCGACGCCTACGCGAGTTCGGCTGCCCCCGGACCGGGCGCGTTGAACATCGAGCGGTTCGTCAACACCGAGAGCGGGCGCCACTATTACGCTTCCAGCGCCGACGAGATCAGCTACATCGAGCAAGGTCACGCCGGAAGCGGCTGGATCGATGAGGGCCATGCCTTCACGCTGCATGCTCCGACGACGAGCATGTTCGGCATGTGACGATCGATCCCCGACGCTCGACGGGTTCAGAACGCAGGCTCGGACAACGCGGCATCGCGTTCGGGGCGCGAATCGCGCTCCGCCTCGTCAGCCAGGGGTTCCCATCACCGCGGCGCATCGGTCACGGTGGCGCCGGAAGCCGCAACGGCGCCGGTTCTCGGGACGAGAGCCGCCCGGGGGATGGCCGCTCTCGGAGATTGCAAAAGGCCTCCGGAGCGGGTGGTATGGGCGCGAGGCCGAGCCGCGCCACGTGATGCGGCGAGACGGCCGACGCGGCTGGCACCACGCCCGGACAGCGCCTCGTGCGCCCGCGTAGACCGCCGCGCAGGATCCCGCGTGAACCCGGACGAGAGCCACGACGAGGATGAGGGCGACGATTGGCGCTCCGTCAGCACGCGCCGCCCCGACCCGAGAAGCCTCAGCCTCGCCCAGAGCCGCGCGCGCGAACCCGGGCGCGGTCGAACCGCAGATGATCCTGCCCAAATCCCGGCTGTGGGATGGAAGGACGTCCTCTTCAGGGTCGTGTACTCGTTCCCGCGCGATCGCGTGCTCGCCACGGCCGGCGGCGTCGCCTTCTTCGCGCTGTTGGCGACTTTCCCGGCCCTCGCGACCGTCGTGTCGGTCTACAGTCTGTTTGCCGACCCGCACGCCATCAGCCAGCACGTGAGCCTCCTCGCGGGCGTGCTGCCGAGCGGCGTCCTCGACCTCCTGTCCGACCAGCTGATACGCGTTGCCCAGCAGAGCACCGGTGCGCTCAGCACAGCCTCGCTGGTGAGCGTCTTGATCGCCTTCTGGAGCGCGAATTCGGGGGTGAGCGCCCTCTTCGACGCGCTCAACGTGATCTACCGGGAGCGCGAGAAGCGTTCGCTGATGCGCTTCTACGCCACCACCTTCCTGTTCACGCTCAGCGGCATCCTGTTCGCCCTGACAGCCACCAGCTTGGTCGTCGTCCTTCCGATCGCGCTCAACCAGCTCGGTCTGGGCGCCCTGACGGACGCTCTGCTGCGTCTGGTGCGCTGGCCGGGACTGCTCATCCTCGTGAGCCTGGGCCTGGCCGTGACGTATCGGTACGGACCCAGTCGGCGCGACGCCAAGTGGCGTTGGGTGAGTTGGGGCGGCGCCGCCGCGGCCGTCTCCTGGGTCTGCGCCTCGGTCTCGTTCTCGTGGTACGTGGCCAGCTTCGACAGCTACAACAGGATCTACGGCTCGCTCGGCGCGGGCATCGGATTCATGACGTGGATCTGGTTCTCGGTCGTGATCGTGCTTCTCGGGGCCAAGTTGAACGCCGAGATCGAACGTCAGACCGCGCGCGACAGCACGACCGGGCCGCCGAAGCCGCTCGGGTCCCGCGAGGCCCATGCGGCCGATACCGTTGGCCCGCCAGAGGGCTGAACGCGGGTCGGTGAGGCGACGGGATCGCGGCCTGGACGCGAAGCCGCTGCGCCGGCCGGCCGAGAGCGGAACGGCCGCTCCCTTTCTCGCTGCTCAGGACAGAGACGGGTGCGGGCCGGTGAGGTCGGGCCGCTCCTCGATCGTCCAGACGGCGTCGAGGATACGGCGAACCGCGCGCGTGCCGAGACGCTCGCCGGCATCCATGCGGACCTCGCGCTCGACGGCGTCCCGGGTCATCGGCCGTGCCACGAAGCCCGGGCCATCGTCGGCTTGGCGGACGATCTCGCGCCCGTCCGCCGGTGCGGCGGTCACGCGGTTCGGCACCGTTCCGGCTGCGTGGTCGTCAGGGCGGCCTCCTCGGCCGCGGTGATCCGGTCGATGAGGGCCAGCGGGGACGGGTCGCGGAGTCGGTCCTGGGCGTAGCTGGCGCTGGGAATGGCGACGTCGAGCATCGCCCGCGCGGTGATGTAGGGCTGGCCGTGGCCGGCCGTGTCCCTTGTCGTGGGGCGCCACTTCTCGCGAAGCGGCCGGCGGTGACGTAGCCGAGATGCGTCGCTGCCGGGTCGGGCAGGTCCCGACACGGCTTACGGGATCTCGGCCCGTCGGGCGGGGAGCCCGCCTCCTCGCGTCGGCGAGCCCCCTCACCCCGTCCTCGCGCGCATGATCGTCGGGCCGAGCACCGGCGACCGCCGCTCCTAATCCCGGCACGCACATGCAGGCGCCGCATGCCTGGCGTGAGGAATGTGGCATACCAAGACGGCGTGTGCAGTGCGATATCGCCCTCACGCACCGCACAACAGGACGCCGCCGATGACCCTCTTCGCCGCCCTCGCGCTTCTCCCCTTCGCCGCTATCGCCAACTTCGCGCTCGTGGTGGCGCTGGCCAATCAGTTCGACGACGACCGGCCGGCCGCGGGCTTCCCCGGCGCGGTCCCGACCCTCGCCTGAGCTGCGTCCAGCCCGCCTCACGCGGGTGAGATCTAGCCTCCCCCGGAACCTGGTCCGGGCGTCAAGGAGCCTCCGGGACTTCCCGGAGTTGCTCCTGTCAGTGGTCCACGTCCGACGTGCGCTCGCGAGCCGTGGCGGCCGGGTCAGAATTTGCGGGGCGTCGAGCCGCCCTGAGCCGCATCGGCTCGATCGTCGCTGTCGGGGTGCCTCCGGTCCCGGGCGCCCTCACGGCCCTCGGCCAGGGTCGGAACGGCGAGGCCTTCCAGCACGCCGGACGCAGGTGCGCCACCGCGTCCAGAGCCCCGTCACCGGAATGGGGCGGAAGTCGGCTCTCGGATTGAGCGAGAGCGCTTCTCGCGTGCGGCAATCGACGACCGTCGGGATCCGGAGCGGACGCCCGTCGAACGGGCGGACCTGAAGTCCATCACCCAGACCACGTCGGGGCCGCCGGATCTCCGGCAGACCGCGTCCGCCATCGCACCGCTCCCCGCCTGCCGCAGGGCGGAAGCGATCGGCTGCCTCGCGAGGCGGTCGGGCGGCACGGCATCTATCCCCCATCGGGATCCGGGATCAGCCGAAAATTCGCCCTCAACGCGGACCGGTTTGCCGGGTCAGGGCCAGGAGTGGTCCCCGACGCGGACCCAGGCCGCGTCTTCAGCGCGACGCGGTGGTCTTCGCGGCCTGCAGCTCGGAGCTCGCGTCCGAGGCGTAGGCGTTGATGATCCCCGCCAGCAGACCGGGAAAGCGTGCCTCCACCTCGAGCCAGCGGGAATGGTTGCGGACCTCGACGCCGTGGCGTTCGCTGCGGATCAAACCGGCCTCGCGCAGCACCTTGAAGTGGTTGGACAACGAGGATTTCGGGATGACCCGGTCCCCGACCGCCGAGACGGCCGTGCAGGCCTCGACACAGCCCGCCTGCATGATCTTGGCGAAGATGGCTGCCCGGCTCGGGTCGGCGAGCGCGTGCAGGATCGCCTCCGGACGCACGTCCTCGATAGCGGGGTGAAACAGCGGTCTCATATTTCGTCCCTATGGGGTCTTGAACGACGCTCCGTTAGTTCCGAAGTTCCGAACTATGGGTCGATGGCTGCCATACCGGAGCCGGCCCATATCGGAGATAGCACACATGTCGAAGCTTGCGGGCAAGGTCGCCGTGGTGACCGGGGCATCCAAGGGCATCGGTGCGGGGATCGCCAAGGCGCTGGCACAGGATGGCGCCGCTGTGGTGGTGAACTACGCGTCCAGCAAGTCCGGGGCCGACGCCGTCGTGGCGGCGATCACCTCGGCCGGCGGCAGGGCCATCGCGGTCCAGGGGGACGTCTCCAGAGCGTCCGAGGCGCAGGGGGTGATCGAGGCGGCGGTGCGGGAATTCGGGCGGCTCGACGTGCTCGTCAACAATTCCGGCATCTACGAGTTCGCGGCGATCGAGGAGGTCACCGAGGAACACTATCGCCGCCAATTCGACGTCAACGTGCTCGGCATCCTGCTGGCGACGCGGGCGGCCGCGAAGCATCTCGGCGCGGGCGCGAGCATCGTGAACATCTCCTCGGCGATCACGCACGTGCACACGCCGACGGCGGCGGTGTACGCGGGCACCAAGGGCGCGGTGAACGCCATATCGGGGGTGCTCGCCAACGAGCTGGCCCCGCGCAAGATACGCGTGAACGTCGTCAGCCCGGGCTTCGTGGTCACTGAGGGCACGCACACAGCGGGCGTCGTCGGTTCCGAGATGGAAACCGGTCTCGTCGCGCAGACGCCGCTCGGCCGTGCCGGTCAGCCGGACGACATCGCCACGGTCGTGGCCTTCCTCGCGTCCGACGACGCGCGCTGGCTCACCGGCGAGAACATCACCGCCAGCGGCGGCATCCGCTGATACACGACGACGACACCTGCGCGCAGGGTCCAGGCAGACTGCGCGCAGGGGCGGATGCAGGGCGGCGATGAGCGGGCCGGTGCCGAGGACGGCCCTCAGCCGCACCGTGCCGCGGACGGATCTACGGCGTCGGAAGTCGATCGCGGCCGACAGCAGGACCGTCCGCGGCAGGCCCTGGCCCAGGACGTCCCTGCCGGTCGGCGCCCAGTGGGGTTGCCCGACACGTTGACGACGTTCGCCGGCAGGGTCAGCGCCCGGTCCCGGAACGTGGGAGCGCAGCGCAGGCCGACATCGCGGGTCGCCCCGTCCGGGATCTTCTGGCTCTTGGCGCGGTCGTGATATTGCGCCGACGTGTCGATCACCCGGCCGGTGAGCGTCAGGCCTGGAACGCGGCCCGGCGGCAGGTCGTACCCGCCGTAGAGGTTGAGCGGCAAGGACGCAGGGCCCGCAGCGGCAGGCCGTCGAGCAAACTGACCCCGACTGGGACACGGATGCCCGCCACCGGGGAGACGAGAACCCGCTGAGGGCCGGCCGCAATCCCACCTCTCAAACGGGCCGAGCACTCTGGAGACGGACCATGGCGACGCCAGCTTCAAGCCAGCCCCCGGTCGGACCGGACCGCGTCCTGGCCGAGGCGCCGTACCGGATCGGTACGGTGACCCTCGTCGTGCGCGACCTCGGCGCGCTCACGCGGTTCTACCGGGACATCCTGGGGCTCCGCATCCTCTCGGAAGCCGACGGTGCCGTGCAGCTCGGGACGGGCGACGCCACGCTCCTCGTCCTTCGGCACGACCCGGATGCGCGGCCACGGGCGCCACGTGAGGCCGGCCTGTTCCACACGGCGTTCCTGCTCCCCGGCCGGGGCGACCTCGGAGCTTGGCTCCTGCACGCGGAGAAACACGGCATCGCGCTCACCGGCAGCGCCGACCACCTCGTGAGCGAGGCCGTGTACCTCGACGATCCGGAAGGCAACGGCGTGGAGATCTACGTCGACCGCCCCGCCTCCGCGTGGCAGCGCGCCTCGGACGGTACGGTCGTGATGCGCAACGAACGGCTCGATCAGGCCGGGCTCGTCGCGGCCGCGACACGTCCCTGGTCGGAGATGCCGGCCGCTGCCCGCGTCGGGCACGTCCATCTCCAGGTGGGCGCGCTCGAAGCTGCGGAGCGCTTCTACGCGAAGCTGCTCGGTTTCGACGTGATGTGCCGCTATCCCGGTGCCCTGTTCCTCGGCTCCGGCGGCTATCACCACCAGCTCGCCGGCAACGTCTGGAACAGCCGAGGTGCGGCCGTCCGATCCGAGGGGCTGACGGGCCTCGCCGAGGTGGCCCTGCTGGTCGATGGACCGACCCTGGCATCGGCAAGAGACCGGCTGCGCGAGGCCGCCGGGGTGCTTGGCGGAGCCGGCGGCACGCTCGTCGTCCGCGATCCTTGGGGCATCCCCGTGCGGCTCGTGCCCGCGGATTGACGGCGCCGCTGGCGCGCGATCGGACGGATACCTGCGGCGCGCGATCTGGACAATATTCGCCGCCTGAGGATCGCCTACGGATGAAGCCCGATAGTCTAGCGATCTGCGCCTCTGCCCTCTTCGCAGGAACCTTCCTGATCGTGACTGACTGGTCGAAGATCGCCGCTGTTCATCCCGTCGAGACGCCCGAGTCCTCCGTCTCGTCGACGTCGAAGCCGCCGTCGCGTTGAGACGCGGTCCCGCGCCGGACATGCAACGCGTGAGAGGCTTGCGCCACGACCGTTCGGCTCGGAGGCGCGATGCTGGATCGGCATGCCGAGATGTATCGGCGGGAGGAGCGCGGGGCCGGCTCGGGCAACAGTCGGAGATATGAGGACCGGCGCGTCGGGTCGGGAGAGCGATCACCTCGGATCTCCCGCCGGACGCCGGCACCGCGGTCAACCTTCAGAAGGCGCTGGGCCTACTGCCGACATCGCCGGCGGTGCCGACGTCGCGGGCCGTGATCCAGGTCCACCGCGGATCGGGCCGATCCGCGGTGGACCGCCTGTCCGTCATCGAACCCGGAGATCGCCATGCGCCGGCCGGCACGCGAGATCGCCGGCCGCTCCCTCGATCCTGTGATCCACCTTTCCATATATCTCAGTATGACATGAATATATTCGAGTCATTGGGTCGGCGACGATCGACGACCGCGCACAATATATGTCGTTAACTCAAAATTTGCGGTCGGCTTATAGATGTTTATAGAGATCGTGACCCTGAGATGCGTGGCTTTCTGCTCCCTTTGACGGGAGACGATGACCAAGGCAGTCCAGCGGGTGTCCCGGTCTCGGCAAGGTTCGCGCGGATCGGCACCGGAGACATCCGCTCGCTGCAGTCCGCGCGCTCCGCTCTGTCCGTGCATTTCGCGTGCGAGGGTCCGATCGTCCCATGACTGCCCTGGATCCCGCGGAGATCTTCCGCGCCGAGGCCGCCGAGCTGCTCGCCTGCCTGGAGACGACCCTGCTCGACCTCGGCGACCGGCCCGAGGACCGGACCCTGATCGACACCGCCTTCCGCGCCCTGCACACCATCA